>Ga0209000_1000406_pt1 | contig 43927 bp, 41 predicted proteins | sample RifGroD2_FD_183998 | JGI IMG/M metagenome (GOLD analysis project Ga0209000, IMG submission 183998) | Groundwater microbial communities from Rifle, Colorado, USA - Groundwater D2 (SPAdes) (version 2) | ecosystem: Environmental > Aquatic > Deep subsurface > Groundwater | place: Rifle, Colorado... | reverse complement strand
ACCAGGAGACCCGCTCCAACCCGGCCTCGGCCGCCGCCTACGCCGAGAGGCTGCGCTCCGGCGTGGCCGGCAACCCCATCCCTTTCTCGCAGATGGTCAACCTGGCCCCTCAGAACGAGAGCCTCAAGAACGTGGACCGCTGGTACGCGCAGGTGGGCTCGGTGGTTGGTTTTATGATACGCCGCGGCGGCTCCTTTAATTTCTCGCTGTTCCTCGCCCGGCTGCGCGACGGCGCCTCCGTGGACAAGGCCCTGGAGGCCGCTTACGGCGGGCTCTGGAACGACCTGGCCGCCGTGGAGCGCGCCTGGCAACTGGAGGCCCTCAACTGATGGCCGCCGTCCCGCCCGTGAAGAAACTCAAGAAAGCGGTAGTGCCGCTCGAAGGCGTGCATTGCGCCTCGTGCGTGACCCGCCTCGAGAACGGGCTGGGCTCCCTGGCCGGCATGGCCGGCGTGTCGGTGAACCTGCCGTCGCGCACCGCCTTCATCTCCTACGACGCGGCCGTCACTGGGCAGAAGCAGATAGAGGAGCGCATCTCCGACCTCGGCTACAAGGCGCTGGCTTTCTCCGAGTCCGCCGTCTCGGCGGAGAACACGGCGCTGAAGGAGTTAGAGCGCGAGAAGGCCATGTTCCTGCGCCGCTTCCTGCTGGGCCTGGCCCTCACCGGCTTTCTGCTGGCCGACTACGCCTTTTCTTTCTCCGAGTACACCCTGATGGCCGTGGCGGGCCTGGCCTGGTGGTTCGCCGGGCGGCATTTCCACGAGGGCTTCCTGCGCGCCAGCCGCGCCTTCACGGCGGACATGAACTCGCTGGTCTCGCTGTCCACCACCGTCACCTTCCTCTACGGCGTCTGGGTAACGGTGGGCCCGGCGGGGGGGCAGCATTACCACGCCCAGTGGCACGAAGTGGGCATGCTCATCACCTTCATCAACCTCGGCCGCTGGCTGGAGGCCCGCTCCAAGAGCAAGGCCGGCGAGGCCGTGGCCCGGCTCTTCAAGATAGCGCCCAAGTTCGCCCGCCGCCTGCGCGACGGCAAAGAAGAGACCGTGCCGGTGGACGAGATACACCCCGGCGACGTCATCCTGCTGCGCCCCGGCGAGCAGGCCCCGGTGGACGGCCGCGTGACCGCGGGCGCCAGCGCCATGGACGAGAGCCTGCTCACCGGCGAGGCCGTGCCCGCCGAGAAAGAGCCCGGCGCGCGCGTGTACGCCGGCACCGTCAACAAGACCGGCTCGCTCGAGTTCGCCGCCGAGGGCGTGGGCGAGGAGACCGTGCTGATGCGCATCATCAAGGCCGTGGAGGAGTCCCAGGCCGAGAAGAGCGCCGTGCAGCACCTCGTGGACAGGATCTCGGCCTGGTTCGTGCCCGCCGTGTTCCTGGTGGCCGCCGGCTCGGCCGCCGCGTGGATCTATTACGGCGCGGGCCCCGCCCGCGCGGTCAGCATCTTCGCCGCCGTGCTCGCCGTGGCCTGCCCCTGCGCCATGGGCCTCGCGGTGCCCATGGCCGTGGCCGTGGGCTTCGGCCGCGCGGCCTCGGCCGGCATTTTGATCCGCAACGCCGACGTGCTCGAGCGCGTCAGCGGCGTGGACGTGGTCATTTTCGACAAGACCGGCACCGTCACCGAGGGCCGCCTGCGCCTCGACGGCCTGTTCCCCGAGAAGAACGGCCGCGACTTCCTGAAGCTGCTCGCCAGCGCCGAGGAGCGCTCCGAGCATCCTTTCGCGGAGGCCGTGCGCCAGAAGGCCCGCGAGGCCGGCGTGCGGCCCGAGCCCCTCACCGCCTTCGAGGCCGTGCCCGGCAAAGGCGTAAAAGCCCGCAGCGCCGACGGCGAGATCCTGGTGGGCAGCCTGAAGTGGTTCGACGAGCTGGGCCTCGCCGTGCCGCCCGGCGCGCGCGAGGACATCAAGGGCGCCCCGGCCTCCATGCTGCTGCTGGCGCTCGACGGCGCGTACAAGGGCTACGCCGCGCTGGCCGACGCCGTGCGCCCCGAGGCCGCGGAACTGATAAAGGAGCTGGAGGCCATGGGCATAGAGCCCGTGATGGCCTCCGGCGACCGCCAGGCCGTGGTGGCGCATACCGCCGCCGCGGTGGGCATAAAGACCTTCCACGCCGAGGTGTTCCCCGAGGAGAAGCGCCAGATCGTGATGCGCTACAAGGCCCTGGGTAAGCGCACCGCCATGGTGGGGGACGGCTTCAACGACGCGCCCGCCCTGTCCGAGGCCGACATCGGCATGGCCATGCGCTCCGGCACCGACGTGGCCGCTCAGGCCAGCGACATGACCCTCATGCACAACGACCTGCGCTCGGTCATCACGGCCGTGCGCATCTCCAAGGCCATCAAGCGCGTCATCAAGCAGAACCTGGCCTGGGCCTTCGCCTACAATATCGTGCTCATCCCGCTGGCCGCCGGCGCCTTCTACCCGTCGCTCGGCCTGGTGATACCGCCCTCGGCCGCCGGGGCCGCCATGGCGCTCAGCTCGGTTTCGGTAGTCATGAACTCGCTGCGCCTGCGCCGCGTGAAACTTTAAGGAGACCAACATGAAAAAAACCACCTCGACGACGATGGGCTATACCTCTGACCACGCGGCCACCCCGCACAGCATCAAGCTGCCGGCCATAGAGACCTGGCCCAACCAGTACAAGCGCGACTATACCATCATGATAGAGCACCCCGAGTTCACCTCGGTGTGCCCCAAGACCGGCCTGCCCGACTTCGGCACCGTCACCATAGAGTACGTGCCCAACAAGACCTGCCTGGAGCTCAAGAGCCTCAAGTACTACTTCCTGCAGTACCGCAACACCGGCATCTTCATGGAGAACATCGCCAACCGCGTGCTCGACGACGTTATCAGGGCCTGCAAGCCCAAGTCCTGCACCGTCACCGGCGACTTCACGCCCCGCGGCGGCCTGAGCTCGGTGATAGTGGCAACCTACAACGCCAAAAAGTAAGCGGTAGTTTGCTATAATATTCTGGTAGTTTTCGCCCAGTTGGCGCAGCGGTAGCGCGTTCCCTTGACATGGGAAAGGTCACAGGTTCGATCCCTGTACTGGGCACCAGATTTAACCAGTTAAGCCCGTTAGAACCCGTTTGCGGGGGCTGGCGGGCTTCCAGTTTAAAGGACAAGATCATGGCGGAAGAAAACAAAGAAGAGATACTCCACAAGATGCGCCACTCGCTGGCCCACGTGATGGCGCAGGCGGTGCTCGAACTCTGGCCCGGCACCAAGTTCGGCATAGGCCCCGCCATCGAGAACGGCTTCTACTACGATTTCGACCTCGAACACCACTTCACCCCCGAGGACCTGCCCGCCATCGAGAAGAAGATGAAGCATATCATCGGCGCCGCCCATAAGTTCGAGCGCGTCGAACTGCCCCGCGCCGAGGCATTGAAGCATTTCACCGAAAAGGGCGAGAAGTACAAGGTGGAGCTCATCAACGACCTGCCCGAGGGCTCCGTCATCTCCATCTACAAGAGCGGCCCGTTCGAGGACCTGTGCAAGGGCCCGCACGTGGAGCATACCGGCAAGCTCAAGGCTTTCAAGCTGACGCACGTGGCCGGCGCCTACTGGCGCGGCAGCGAGAAGAACGCCATGCTGCAGCGCATCTACGCCGTGGCCTTCGAAACGCCCGCCGAGCTGGACGCCTATCTCAAGCAGCAGGAAGAGGCCGCCAAGCGCGACCACCGCAAACTCGGCAAGCAGCTGGACCTCTACAGCATCAACGAGACCGTCGGGCCCGGCCTGGTGCTGTGGCACCCCAACGGCGCCCGCATCCGCCACGAGATAGAGACTTTCTGGAAGGAAGAGCATTTCAAGGGCGGCTACGACCTGGTGAACACCCCGCACATAGGCCGCGCCGGGCTGTGGGAGACCTCGGGCCACCTCGGCTTCTACAAAGAATCCATGTACGCCCCCATGGACATCGACGGCATAGAGTACTACGCCAAGCCGATGAACTGCCCTTTCCACATAGAGATTTACAAGGCCAACTCGCACAGCTACCGCGACCTGCCGCTGCGCTGGGCCGAGCTCGGCACGGTGTACCGCTTCGAGAAGGCCGGCGTGCTGCACGGCCTGATGCGCGTGCGCGGCTTTACCCAGGACGACGCCCACCTGATCTGCACCCAGGAGCAGATGGAAGCCGAGGTCATAGAGGTGCTGCGCTTCAGCATGAACATCCTGCGCACCTTCGGCCTGAAAGATATCAAGGCCTACCTCGCCACCCGCCCCGAGGGCGCCGTGGGCGAGCCCGCCCTGTGGGAGGACGCGCAGAAGAGCCTGCGCGCGGCCGCCGAGAAGGAAGGCGTGCCCGTGACGCTCGACGAGGGCGGCGGCGCCTTCTACGGCCCCAAGATAGACCTCAAGGTGAAGGACAGCATCGGCCGCGAGTGGCAGATGAGCACCATCCAGTTCGACTTCAACGAGCCGGAGCGCTTCGGCATAGAATACACCGGCGCCGACGGCGCCAAGCACCGCCCGTACATGATACACCGCGCCCTGATGGGCAGCCTGGAGCGGTTCTTCGGCGTGCTCATAGAGCATTACGCCGGCAACTTCCCGCTGTGGCTCGCCCCCGTGCAGGTCAAGGTGATGAATATCACGCAGGAAGAGGAAGGCTACGCGCTGGAAGTGGAGGCCAAGCTGAAGGCCGCCGGCCTGCGCGTTAAGACCGACTTGCGCAACGACACCATCAACGCCAAGGTGCGCGACGCCGCCATGCACAAGATACCGTACCTGGTAGTGGTGGGCAAGAAGGAAAAGGACGCCGGCACCATTACGCTGCGCCTGCGCGGTAATAAGAGCGTCTTCGGCGTAAACCTCGACGAGTTCATCGCCAAGGCCAAGGAAGAAGCCGCCACCCGCGCCCTCACCGGCCCCTACGCCGCCTAGCACGGGGTGTAAAAAAAAGAACCCGGCCGCAAGCCGGGTTCTTTTTTTGTGGGGGGCGATCAGGCCGGTCGCAGCGTGATTTTGTAGCCCAAAGCTCCTACAAGCAGGCGCAGATTGTGCAGTCCCGGGTTGCCTTTTCTGGAGAGCATGCGGAATAAATGCTCCCGGTTGAGCTTGGTTTTTTTTGCCAGCTGCGCCAGCCCGCCGTGAACCTGGGCCACGTCATGGAGCGCCAGCAGAAAAACCCTTTCGTCCGGGTCATCAAGGCATTCGTTGAGGAACGCTACCGCATATTCGGGATCGGCAAGGCGTTTGTGCAGACCGATCAGGTAGCTAACAGAGGGTTTCCTTTTCATAAGCGCCTCCTTAAGTAGTCACGCCAGTAATTCCTCGCCTTTTCGATGTCCCTGAATTGAGAACTTTTATCGCCGCCATGCAGAGCTCGATAGTTACCGGGGCGATATCCATATCCCCTTCTGTAGTGTATAAACTACTAATTATCAAGCGGTTCCATTCAGTCACTGATAGCATAGCAGGCCTCCCCGACAAGGGGCTGTCGGGCGAATAAAACAGAAAAGGCCCCGTTTTGCGGGGCCTTTCTGTTTGCTGCCGGGAGTTAGGAAGATAGGAAGCAGCGTCCCCTATCGCTCCAGGATCAGGACCTGGCGGGGGGGGAGGGCGGACGGGAGGGCGCGGGTGGGTTCGAAGAGGGGGCGCCAGCCGGCCAGCGCGGCGGCGGGCAGCGGCAGCGCGGCGGCGCCGGGGTTAAGCAGTATCAGGTAGGAGCCGAACAGGCCGCGCTTGAGCGCGCGCGCCACCAGGCCCTCGGGCAGGCCGGCGGGCACCGTGCCGGGGCGGCCTTTCTTCAGGGCGGGGCGCAGGGCGTTCAGCTCGGCGGCTATGCGCTCGTAATTGTTCCACAGCTGCGGCCGCTCGGGCAGCGGCACGCCGTCGGAGCCGTCGTACTTGAAGTAGAACACGCCCTCGGCCCCGCGGGCCACGGCCAGCCAGGTCATGTAGCGCAGCGCTTCGAAGGAGGGGAAGCCGCCCACCCGCGCCTTGCGCCGCTGCGGGTAATTGATCCAGTCGAAAGCCTGCAGCACCGCCCAGACCGGCTTGTTCTGCCGGGCCGGGTCCTGTATGGCGGCGCCAGCTCTCACCAGGGCTACCTGCTCGCCCACGCTTTCCAGCGGCAGATGGGGCACCGGGTACCAGTCCACCATCAGCGCGTCGGCGACGCTCCCGTAGGTGAAGGCGGCTATGCCCTCGCCCATCACGAAAACGGTGCGGGCGCCCTTATCCCAGGCCTTCACCCGCGCTTCCAGCGCCTGCAGCCGGTCCAGCGGCAGCCGCCGCACCTCGGGTTCATCGAACAGGTACCAGCCCAGCATGGGCCAGCGCCGCGCCGGGGCTTCAAAGGGGGAACCTATCACCCGGTCCGGGTAGGCCAGCATCTTCATGCCCTGCCGTTTAGCCTCGGCCGCCAGCAGGGCCAGCCGCTCCGGGTCCTGGTTATAGGTGTGGAAAGAGTCGAAACCGGCCTTCTTCAGCACGGCCAGTTCGGCCGGGGCGCCTATGCCGTAGAAGCCCAGGGGGAAATCCCCGGCCCTGGCGGGGAACGCCGCGGCCATTAATATAATAAGAGATAATATTTTCATAATTCCTTAAATATCGCAAAACCCCCAAAGATTTTACCGCACTGAAATTATCCGACATGATGCTTGACAGCCAAAAGGGAAGTTGTTTAATATTATACTAGAAGTAAATTAGGGAGGACGCATGAAATTATTCAAATTGTTAGCAATCGTAGCGCTTACCGCTTTTAGCGTTAACGCTTTCGCGCAGACCAATACCGCCAGGAAAGGCATCAGGATCTCCAAGATAACCGGCACCGTCAACATCATCAAGGACGGCCAGGTCATACAGACCCTCAAGCCCGGCGACGCCATCCCTGATATCACCGACAGCAAGATCACCCTGGCCGTGGTCAACGGCACCGTGGAACTGACCGTCAACGGCAAGACCGTCTCCGCCGCCACCGGCTCCAACTTCTCCGTCACCGCCGCCGACGGCCAGACCAACGTGGCCGTGTCCGCCGGCACCCCGGTGGCCGTCAGGACCGAATCCGGCAGCAACGTGGTACTGACCTCCAACAGCGAAGTCAAGATGGTCAACACCAACGGCACCGTGGCCATCTCCATGGAGAAGGGCACCGCCGTAATGACCAACGCCTCCGGCGGCGAGACCCGCACCGTGCAGGCCGGCCAGACCGTCACCGTGCCCTCCGCCTCCACCGTCACCACCGCGGCGCCCGCCCCGGTAGTCCCGGTCGAGCCCACCGAGGAGCCCGCCAACGAGACCACCGACGAGACCGCCGTGGAGCCCGTGGTAGTTGAACCCCCGGCCACCACCGTCATCGCCACCGAAACCGTGCTGGAGTCCACGGAAGTCAGCGCTTCCAACCCCTAATCAGGATTTTTTAAGGAGAAATACATGAAAAACCTTCTCATAGCAGCGATGATGCTGATGCCCGCCGCCGCCGGCGCGCAGCAGAACCTCAAGCTCGGCAACCTCGAGATCAACCCCTTCCTGAGCACCCAGGAAAGCTACGACAGCAACATTTACCTCACCAAGGACGAAGCCAAGTCCGCCCTGATCAACCGCTCGGTGATCGGCGTGAACCTGGTGGAGAACCTCGGCTCCCGCTACGACCTCAAGGGCGGCTATAACATGGAGCTGCTGGGCTACAGCCGCGAGACCGAGATCAACAACGCCGCGCACCACAACGCCGACCTGGGCTTCAAGGGCAACATGCCCAAGGGCATCACGGTCACCGTGGACGACAAGTGGAAGCAGACCACCGACCAGGCCACCAGCCAGACCGTGGAGCGCGCCCTGCGCGTGGAGAACACGATGGGCTTCAACCTGAACGCCCCTATCCGCGGCAAGTTCGGCTTCTCCCTGGTCGCGCAGCACGTGTATAACAATTACCTCGACACCACCTACGGCGCCCTCGACCGCGAAGAGACCCAGGTGGGCGCGAACCTGGAATACAAGTGGCAGCCCAAGACCAAGTTCTTCCTGGCCTACCGCCACGGCATCCTGAACTATCAGACCGGCTACACCAATGACGCCACCTTCGACAATGTCGAAGTGGGCGCCACCGGCCAGATAGCCCCCAAGGTGCAGGGCACCGTGACCGCCGGCGCGCAGATGCGCAAGTACGACGACAACCTCAACGACGCCAAGGAAGACGCCAACACCGCGCAGTACAGCGCGCAGGCGATCTGGAAGCCCGTCGAGAAGACCGACGTCACGCTGTTCGCCAAGCGCGGCAACGTGGAAACCAACTACGGCGACGCCCGCTTCTACACCAGCACCCTCACCGACCTCTCGGTCAGCCGCATGGTGCGCAAGTTCAAGGTCACCCTGGGCCTGTCCTACGAGGACGTGCGCTACTCCGACAAGAACAACACCCTGTCCGCCACCGAGCTGAAGCGCAACGACGAGAACGCCTCCGCCCGCCTGCTGGTGGACTACAACATCCAGAAATGGCTGGTGGCCAACTTCGGCTACTCCTACAAGGACCGCTCCTCCAACTTCGACCAGTTCGAATACAAGGACAACGTGATCAGCCTCGGCCTGAAGGCGATGTTCTAAATAGCCGTACCAATAAGAAAGGCCGCCTAGAGGCGGCCTTTTTTATTCTCTTCCGTCTCACCGGCGAAAGCCGGTGTCCAGTCAATCCCCTATCAGTTTCTTAACAGCCGCTTTGATCTTTTCGAACACGGCCCTGAACTTGGCGTCGTCCTGGTGTATGGGGTCTTCCAGGTCCTCGCCGTCGAGCAGCAGGCGGCTCTTGCGCAGGCTCTGGGGGAAAAGCTCTCCCAGCGCGTCCAGCTGGCCCTCTTCCATGGCCACTACAAGGTCGGCCCAGTCCACGTCGGGCTCGGTGACCAGCGAGGCCTTGTGCTCCAGGTTTGCCACGCCCTCTTCCTTTAGGAGCGCGGCCATCTTGCGGTGCAGGCCGTAATGCGGCTGCACCCCCAGCCCGCGCGAGCGCGCCTCGAATCCCCTGCCCGCCCCGTAATGGCGCAGCAGTTTCTCGGCCGCCGGGCTGCGGCACATATTGCCGGTACACACGAAAAGCACTTTCATTAACACAATTCTACATAATTCCGCTGCCTATCGAGGCGAAGCCTCGATAGGGCTATAAATGATAAAATCGGGGGGTGGGGAACCTGATCCTGATTTCTATTGTCTTCGCGCCGCTGGCCTTCGCCGCCGTCGAGCCCTGGGCTTACGCGCCGCTCTACGCCCTGTACTTCCTGGGTGCGGCCGCCGTTTACGCCAGGGGGGAACATACCCACCTGCCGCCCGTCTATAAGAACCTGCTGCCCGCCGTGCTGGCCGTGGCCGTGATAGGCGCCCTCCAGGCCCTCACCCAGGCCCCGGTGAACGGCCCCACGCCGCTGCTCTTCACCGCCTGGCGGCTCAGCACCGTGAACGCCGTAATACTCTGGCTGTTCTACGCCGCCGTCATGTACTGCGCGGCCAAAACCATAAAAACACCGGAGCAGCTCAGCCGCCTGCTGTGGACCATCTTCGCCGTGGGCGTGCTGGTGGCGCTCATGGGCACGCTGCAGCGCGCCGAGGACAATACCCTGGTGTACGGCCTGCGCCGGGTGCGCGGCTACGCCTTCGGCCCCTTCGTGAACCGCGACCACGGCGCCTTTTTCCTGGCCATGGCAGGCATGTGCGGCCTGGGGCTGTTCTTCGGCGGGTTCAAACCGCTGTTCCGCCAGCAGAGCCATACCAGAATGTTCGACCTGCTCGCCGTGCAGTTCCTGAAGCTCGTGATGATAGTGGCCATAGTGGCGGGCATAGTTAAGACCGGCAGCCGCGGCGGCCTGCACTCTTTCATAGCGGCGGCCACCTTCATGGGTTTCGCGGCGGCGGGCTTCCTTAAGAACAGGGCGCATAAGTTCGCGGCCTGGGGCGGCCTGGTGCTGCTGCTGGCCGGCTACGGCCTTATCCTCAACCAGTACAAGATACTGCTGGGCCTGCAGAACGGCGAACTGGTAGGCTCGGTGACCGTGCGCTTCTCCATGTACAAGAGCAGCTGGGCCATGTTCAAGGATTTTCCGGCTTTCGGCGCGGGGCTGGGCGCGGTGGAGCATGTTTTCCCGCACTATACCCGCGCCGACATACTCACCCCGGGCCTGGTGCGCCACGTGCACAGCGACTGGGTGGAACTTTTCCTCCAGGTTGGAGCCGTCGGCGGTTTGATCTATCTCGCCGGGCTGATCGGCGCGCTTTATGTTTTCTACCGCGGCTGGATTGGCTGCCGCTCGTTCACCGTGAAGGCCGTTTACGGCGGGGCGCTGGGCGCGGTGCTGGTGGGCATGGCCCACAGCTTTGTGGACTTCGGCCTGCAGATGCCGGCCAACTCGCTGGTGTTCTACGCGCTCCTGGGCGCGCTGGCCAGCAAGCCGGCCGTGGAAGGCCGCGGCCTGCTGCCGCACGAGGAGGAAGAGGAGCCAGTCTTCTACCCGCCCAAAAAGATCTACGCCCGCGCCGCCGCCGTGCTGGCCGGCCTGCTGGTGCTGGCCGCGGTGCCGCAGGTGCTGGCCTGGCATTACGACCACAGCGCCAGGACTGCCGACTACGCCCAACGGCTGCAACTGCGCGCCGCCTCGCTTAAATGGCAGGCCGGCCCGCAGGCCGCCTTCCGCCTGGCCGCCGAGCATTACAATAACGCCCTCAAGTACAAGGTCGAGCCCTGCCGCCAGTTCAAGACCGCGCAGCGCATAGCCTGGCCCTACCTGCGTCAGGCCCCGGTGAACGCGGACCTCAACAAGCTGGCCAAAAATTTGCGCCTGCAGCTGGCCAACTGCTACGGCGGGCCGCTCGCAGTAACCGGCCCCGCCCGCCCGGCCCCGGCCCGGCCGCCCACGCTGAATTCCAGCCGCCCGTAAGCTATCGAGGCGAAGCCTCGATAGGGGGGAAATTTACTATAATTGACCTATGCGTAAAGGGGTAATCTGGGCTCTCACACTTGTCACTTTGGCCGGCTGCGCGCCGCAGCGCCAGGCCGCCGGCGTAGCCGCCGCGCCCGCCGCGCCGCAGCAGCTCGCGGCCGAGACACCGCAGACCCCGCAGCAGCAGGCCCTGCTCGAGCAGCGCCTCATCCAGAGCGCGCGCGACCAGCAGCAGAAGCTCAACTACAAGATCCAGCCCGGCGACCTCATAGAGATCACCGTCTATAAAGAGACGGATATGAACCGCACCGCCCGCATCAGCGGCAACGGCACCATCACCTTCCCGCTGGCCGGCGTGGTAAAGCTCGCCGAGCTCGCCGTCCCCGAGGCCGAAAGCCTGCTCGCCGAGCGTCTTTCCGAATTCCTGGTAAAACCGCAGGTCACCGTGCTGATAAAAGAGTACGGCAACAAGCAGGTGTACGTGCTGGGCGAGGTGAAGAAGCCCGGCTCCATCCAGATCCCCGCCGAGCGCCGCCTTACCATCCTGGAGGCCATCACCCTGGCCGGCGGCTTCACCGAGCTGGCCGCCCAGGACCGCACCAAGGTGCTGCGCGGCACCGGCGACGGCAGCCAGAGCATCCCGGTGGAGATCACCCGCATCACCAAACAGGGCGACAAAAGCGCCGACATCTACCTCGAGCCCAACGACACCGTCTACGTGCCGCAGAGCTTCTTCTAAAAAAACCGCTCTCCTTTTTTTATGCAGGACACCAGCGCTAAAGCCCAGCAGATATATTTTAAAACCCTCCGGGAAATGCCGGCCTGGAAGAAATTCCAGGTTATGGACGGGCTGAATTCCTCCATCAGGGAGATCAGCCTGGCCGGGCTGCGGTCGCGGCACCCGGAGCTGTCGCAGCGCGAGCTCTTAAAGGCCGCCGCCGCCTTATGGTTCGGCCCGGAACTGGCGGGCAAGGCCTATAAGAACCTATGAATGCCGAGGGCCTCGCCGTCTTAAAGATAGTGATCGACTCGCTGGATTCCGGCGGCATCCCCTATATGCTCAGCGGCTCTTACGCCAGTTCATTCTATGGCGTCCCCAGGGCCACTTTTGACGCCGACCTGGTGGTTCAACTGGCCCCGTCCGACGCGGGGCGGTTTTATGCCTGCCTGAAGGGCGCTTTTTACGCCGACGAGGAGGAGATAGCCAGGGCGGCCGGCGAGCGGGCCTCTTTTAACCTTATCCACCTGGATACGGCCTTCAAGATAGACATCTTTACGCTAAAACCGGACGCCTATTCGAAGCAGGCTTTCGCCCGCCGGGTTAAACAGCCGCTGTCGCAGGGCGGCGGCGCCGGGATCTGGCTGCAGGCCCCGGAGGACGTGATAATAAGCAAGCTCCAGTGGTACAAGCTCGGCGGCGAAACGTCCGCGAAGCAGCCCTCGGATATAACCGGCGTTTTGAAAACCCAGGGCGGCGCCCTGGATACGGCTTACCTCTCCCTCTGGCTCGAACGCCTCGCCCTCACCGACCTGTTCCAAAAAATCCAGTCCGCGGCCTGACCCCGCCGCCCCTATCGAGGCGAAGCCTCGATAGGCGGCTTCATTGACAAAACCGGGCGGGGGCTGTATAATATTCTTGAAGAGCGGTAAGTCCGAAGCAGGTTGTTCCAGGTGTTCCCCTCCGTATGGTGGCTAATAGCCTGGGCGCAAAAGCTTGTTAGGCGCGCTCTTCATTCTTTTGTACCCAAAGACATTCCTCAAACACTAGTTTTCCTCTCAATCTTTCAATCCATTCTGTATCCTGCCTTTCATATTTGCGGAAAATGCCCCAGGCGAGCATATCTGCCGCCTGAAGCTGCAGAACCTCCTGAGAAGAGCGATGGAATATTTCCAGCGGGATGCGCGGGTCGACCCTGGCTTTCAGATTAGAGATAATATACTCATTGAATTGATTTATCCTTGCGCCAGTCTTGCTCCTGTCCACGGTCAGTATTACTCTGACTCCGCTGGTATTCAGGTCAACCCTTTCAAGCACTTGCCGTGCGATGTAATTGTAAATCCGTTCCTTGTCGGCAGCCAAGAATGGCAGAGCCGTTTTCTTGTTTATGGTCACAGCATAAGCATTAAAGTGTATCCGCGCGGATAGCCTGTAAAATAGTTTCTTTGCCCGGAGTTCAGTGGCGCTTCCCTTGAGCTCCTGATTCCAGGCATTTTTTGTCCCGAATCTGCGCCGTAGGGTTACCTTTACTGCACCGGCAAGAGCCCTGTTTTGCTCATGGCCTTTGACCGCTACAACAGCAATCGTAAAGTGCTCGCTCGGCTTCTTGTTGACGAAGTCGAAGCCCAAATCGCCGCTCTCGTCGAGATACAGATAAAGCATATAACCCCCGCCAATAGCCTAGCAGGCCACCCAGACAAGGGCCTGTCGCCTTCCTATCGAGGCTTCGCCTCTATAGGCGGCTTCATTGACAAAACCGGGCGAGGGCTGTATAATATTTCTGAAGAGCGGTAAGACCTCTGCAGGTTGTTCTAGATGTTCCCTCCCGTATGGCTGGTAAGAGTCTGGGCGCCAAAAGCTTGCAAGGCACGCTCTTCTTTCTTTTTATCCGTCGTACAGCCCGTCAAAAACTATCTTCCCGCTGAATTCACGCCGCCATTCAAGGTTTAAATCCGGTAATGCGCTTCGGATCGTCTTCTGCAGGACTCGCCATCAGTGCCCTGATGGCGGCGAAAACGTTTTTAAACTGATCGTCGTACTTCTTCTCTAACGCCTCCAGTTTTCGTCGCAATTCCGCGTTGTTCAAAAGAAAGCGTCGTAGCCGGGTGAAAGTGCGCATTATCTGTATATTTACCCCGATAGCCCTTTCCGTGTTAAGTACGCTGGAAAGCATGGCTATGCCGTTTTCCGTGAATGCGTAAGGCAGATATTTGAGGTTTTGTCCCCGGTTCAAGGTCGCATTCTGCGACCTTGAAAACTCTGCGGCTTCTCCTGCGGACAATTGAAACATGAAGTCAGGCGGGAAACGTTTTATGTTGCGTTTAACCTGTTCGTTCAGGCGCCTTACTTCAATGCCATATAATCGCGCCAATTCCCGGTCCAGCAGTACTCGCTGTCCGCGAAGGAGCAAGATCTTTGACTCTAATACTTCTTGCGGGATAATGTCGTTCTCCATAAAACCCCCTGTTCTCGCAAATAGCCTAGCACATCACCCCGACAAGGGCCTGTCGCCTTGCCCTTCGCGCGGCCGGCTATCGAGGCGAAGCCTCGATAGGCGGCTCGCCCGCTACCTCTGTAACCCAAGTTACAACGCCGAACAGGGCTAAATTGGTATAATAAAGATATCAATTGGGGGGCAAACCTGCCGCTATTGCTATATCCAAATTTCCCCTTATTATACCGGCATTATTTAAAACAAAGCCCGCCCCGCACCTTAAGGAAGGATTATGAGCGAAAACCAGAACGAAAAAGAGTTAGAATTCGACCTCACCTATTACCTGGACCTCCTCCTGCGCCGCCGCTGGATAGTGCTCTCGGTCTGGGTCAGCGTGATCATCATCACCGCCCTCGTAACCTTCAACACCCGCCCCGTCTTCCAGTCCCAGGCCCTGCTTGTGATCGAAAAAGAACGCGGCAATAACGTTATCTACCAGGGCGTGGGCACCGTAGAGCGCGGCAACGACGACTACTACCAGACCCAGTACAAGCTGCTCAAGAGCGAAGCCCTCCTGAAGACCGTGCACAAGCGCCTCGACCTGGGCAAATACCCCGAGTTCGCCGACCCTTACGGCTACCGCAAGCTGCTCAAGCCCGTGGCCGTGGCCCCCGTGCCGCGCAGCCGCCTGGTTTACGTAAAGGCCGACGCCTACGACCCGCTGCTGGCCAGCCGCATAGCCAACATGGTGGCCAACGTTTATATAGAGCAGAACTTGAGCAACCAGCTCTTCATCAGCAAGGACGTGCTGGCCGCGCTGCAGGGCGGCAAGAACGGCAACCAGCGCGCCGTGTACGACTCGCTGCCCGCCGTGGTGAACAATATCCTCATCCAGGACCTCAAGCGCGAGAGCGCCAAGCTGCAGTCGCAGCTCGCCGAGGCCACCGGCCGCTACACCCCCAAGCACCCGCAGGTGGTGTCGCTCGCCGCCAACTACAAGGCCGTGCAGGAACAGATCAAGGCCGAGACCGACAAGATCATCCAGAGCCTCAAGATAGACCTCTCCGGCCAGTTGATGGGCAACAATATACGCCTGGTGGACGCGGCCATGCCGCCGCTGCAGCCTATAAAGCCCCGCAAGCTGTTCAATATGCTGCTGGCGCTGATGGGCGGCTTCGTGCTGGGCCTGTTCGCCGCCGTGCTGGTGGAGTTCATAGACCAGACCGTGCGCAGTCAGGAGGACGTGGAGAACAAGCTGGGCCTGCCTTTCCTGGGCGTGGTGCCCATGACGCCTTTCAGCAAGAAGACTACCGCCTATAACCACATGCTGCTCAAGGAGCATTCGCTCATAGCCGAATCCATCCGCAACCTGCGCACCATGGTGGACTTCGCCATAGTGGGCCAGAAGAGCAAATCCTTCATGGTCACCAGCACCGTGCAGGGCGAGGGCAAGAGCTATGTCTGCTCCAATATCGCCGTGGCCATAGCCCAGGCGGGGGAGAAAGTCCTGCTTGTCGACGGCGACCTGCGCCGCAGCAACCTGCATAAGAATTTCCGCGTCAGCAATGCCCGCGGCCTTAGCGAGTTCCTGGCCGGCGGCCGCAACGTCGATGAGCTGAAGCAAGTGATCCAGTCCACCGACGTGGAGAACCTCAGCATCCTCACCTGCGGCCCGCGCCCGCCCAACCCGGCCGAGCTGCTTAATACCCCGCGCCTCAGCGCTTTCCTGGCCTGGGCCGGCGAGTATTACGACCGCGTTATCATAGACTGCCCGCCCATGTTCCCCATCAGCGACGCCCTGCTGTGGGGTAAGTACATCAACAGCGTGGTGTACGTCACCAGCTTCGGCAAAACCCGCGTGCCGCTTATCAATAACGGCACCAAGCGGCTGACTTCGGCCGGCATCAAGATCCTGGGCAGCGTGGTGAATATGAGCAAGTTCGGCGGGCTGTCGTATTCTTACTACGGCTACTACCAGTACAAATACAACTACCACTACGGCGCCCCCGAAGAGAACGAAACCCCGGAGCCCGCCGAGGTGAGCCATAAGAAAAGCGCCAAGAAGGAGCTGGTCTAGCCCCTCCCGCGCCATGTACACGGAACAGCTTAAATTAATCATCGCCGAAGGCGAAAGCCTTACGGTAGAATTCAAGGAGAAATATACCCCTAAAATTGACAGGGATATTGTCGCTTTTTCCAATACCAAAGGCGGGCGTATAATCCTGGGCGTATCCGATGACGGTAAAACGACCGGCGAAACTTTGACCAACCGGCTAAAGGCCGAAATCCTGGACCTGGCGCGCAAATGCGAGCCGTCCGTGGAAATAAAAAAGATAACCCGCTGCGAAAACCTGGTGGTGATAGAGATCCCGGAGGGCGGGGAAAAGCCCTACTCCTGTTCTGCCGGTTATTTCGTCCGGTTTGACGGCCTCAGCCAGAAAATGACACAGAAAGAGGTGCGGCTGGTTTATAAAGCCGCCGCCGCGAATGTTTTTGAAGAGGAGTTCCACAGGGATTTCTCCTGGGCGGACGTCTCCGGGGCGAAGATAAACGCTTTTTTTAAAGAAGCCAATATCGCTTTGGGCTCAGCCAGCCCGCAAGACGCCCTGCGCAGCCTCGGCCTGGCCGGTAAGGACGGCGTTAAGAACGCCGGCGTGATGTTCTTCGCTAAAGAACCGCGCCGTCACATATTACAGTGCCAGATGACCTTGGCTGCGTTTAAGGGCACTAACCGCGTTCATATCTACGACCGTAAGGATATACAGGACGACCTGCTTACCCAGTACAAAGAAGCCGTAGTGTTCCTTGAGAAGCATTTGAATATCAGGACGGAGATCACCGGCTTCGACCGGAAAGACATTTACGAGATCCCGCTGGAGGCTTTACGCGAGGCCGTAGCCAACGCCATAGTGCACCGCGATTATTCCATGCGCGGCACCAGCCTTATGGTGGAAGTGCATGAGGACCGCGTAGTAATAAGCAATCCCGGCGGCTTTCCGGCGGGCATGAGCGAGCAGAAGCTCGGCGCTCTGTCCGTGCGGCGCAATGAACTGGTGGCCGATATCTTTGCCCGCATGAACCGCGCCGAACGTATGGGTTCCGGCTTTAAGCGCATCAGGGAACAGCTCGCAGCAGCCGGTTTGCCTTTCCCGGAAATAGAGAGCGACAGTTTCTTTATCATCGCCTTCAAGCGGCCCGGGGTTCCCCGGAGCACCCCCCGGAAAACCACCCAGAAAGGTTCCCAGACAGGTTCCCAGACAGGTTCCCAGAAAAGTTCCCAGAAAGGTTCCCAGAAAAGTTCCCAGAAAATCCTGGAGATGCTGGCAAGTAGAAATGAAATAACCATTCTGGAATTAGCTGAAGCGCTTGGGATATCCGACAGGGCGGTAAAAAAGCATTTGCGCAGTTTAACGCTAAATGGTGTTATTCGCCGCATCGGCCCCGACAAAGGCGGCCACTGGGAGGTAACCCCCAGATGAAAACCACAGCCGTTATTAACTTGAACTTACATGGACGCTAAAGCCCTTAAAAAACTGATAACCGCCGGCGAATCCGCCCGCGTGGAATTCAAGGAGTCCTTCGGGGACGCCGTAATAGAATCTTTGGCGGCCATGGCCAACGCCTGCGAGGCAAATTCACAATGAACCTGCGGCATTACCCTGCTGAAAAATTAAAAGCCGACCTGCGCAAGATCGTGGGCAGCCGCCTTGACCTTGCCCGGTATAAGCTGTTCGTCTTCGGCTCGCGCGTTACCAACAAAGGCGACGATAACTCGGACATAGATGTCGGGATAATGGGCCCTGAGCAGGTGCCGTTTAACGTTATGGACGAGTTGAAGGCCGATATCGAGAACCTGCCTACGCTCTATAAAATAGACCTGGTGGATTTCGCCGTCGTATCCGAGGATTTTAAGAAGGAAGCATTAGCCGAAATCGAGGAAATGACAAAGGCGGGGAGCCAATTAGCCCAGTTCGCAAAGGCCCTGACCCGCCTTAACGAAGCCCTGGCCGCTCCCAAGAGCGACATTGTGCGGGACTCGGCCATACAGCGTTTTGAATTTACCATAGATATGGCCTGGAAACTGGTTAAAACCTGCCTCGAGGAGAAATACGGCGTAGTCTGCCAGTCCCCCAAGGAATGTTTCAGGTCGGCCTATAACCAGAAGCTGTTGGAGTACGACGAATTCTGGTTGGAACTGGTAGATATGCGCAACCAGACCTCGCACACCTACAAAGAGGAAATTGCGCAAAGCGTATATGAGCGCCTCCCCAAAGCCGCGCAATACATGGCCAAACTGCTAGAAGTGGCCGGGCAGAAATAAAAATGCGGGCCATCGACACAGTCAACGCCCGCATAGATAGTGTACCAGACGATGAAAAATCTGTCAATGAATAGACAAATACCCGTTCTTATGCTGCTCCTGGCGCTGGCCGCCCCCGCCGCCGCGGCCACTAAGCCCGGCCTGCAGTGGGTGTCGGCTACCGAAGGCTACTTTACCCTGCCCGTGGCCCAGCGCGTGCATTATACGGCCAACGGCAAGACGGTAGCCGCTGACGGCTGGGGCATGGGCCTGCGCGCCGTTGGCGATGGCGACGGCCTCAGCCGCACCGCCGGCCTGCAGTTCGAGCGCTACACCGTAAGCAACGGCGCCGCAGGCGTTAACGGCACCTTCTACCTGTTCGATTTCCTCATAGGCGGCGAGTATGTCTCCCCGGTGCGCAACAACAAGCCCCTGCGCTTTACCGCCGGCGCCCTGGCCGACCTGGGCATGAGCGACACCAGCTTCTACGTAACCCCGGTGCTCACCGCCGGCCTGCTGTACCAGAAGAACGTGTACGACACCGCCCCCGGCGGCTTCGCGCTGACGCTGTACTACCGCCTCGCCTCGCTGGACCTGGAGAACGCGGCAGGCAAAGCTGGCACCGTGCGCCCGGCGCTAGGGGTGAGGTTGGGGTATACCTTTGAGGGGTTTTGGAGAAAGAGGTAGGTTGTTGCTGCTTGAAATGCCGCATTCTGTTTGTCGTGTACCATATGGTCGTCATATTGCTATCGAAAATTGAGTGTTGTCTAACATTTGACGCCTCCTCGACCTAACCCTGATTATTAGCCGATAATATTCATACGCATTATATCTGAGATAAATTATGCTTACGCGTCTAAAATCACTTGCTAGAAAATTCATAGGTATTTTTCATAAATATAGTTTTACTCAGATTAACTTGATTGTAAATCGATTTAAATTTAAGCGTAAAATTGAAATCGGACCAGGGGCAGTTCGTATCCCGGATTTTGAAACCTTGAATATTGCATGGACTCCTCTGACGGATTACGTGTTGGATGCATCAAAGCGGTTGCCATTTAAGAATGAAACTTTTGAATTGGTTTATGCAAGCCATATTCTCGAGCATATGCCTTGGTATCATGTGGAGGATATTCTTACTGAATGGATTAGAATTCTTAAGCCGAAAGGAGTTCTGGAAGTGTGGGTCCCGGATGGTCTAAAAATCTGCAAAGCTTGGATAGATGCGGAATTGCATGGGGATAACTACACCGAACATGATGGATGGTGGCGGTTTAATGAATCAAAAGATCCGTGCCGCTGGGCATCTGGACGCATATTTTCTTATGGTGATGGTTTTGGGACGCGCGGTCATTTTAATTGGCATTCCTCAGTGTTCTCTTTTCGTTACCTAAGTGAAGTATTCGAGCGAAATGGTTTGACCGATATTCGGCCCTTATCTACTAATGAAGTGCGAGGTCATGATCACGGGTGGATTAATCTCGGTATCAGGGGGATAAAAAGATAGCTGTTGCTCGGTATATGCGTTATGACTAGTCTTAGAAGTAAAACAATAACTGCCTTGAAATGGGCTGCGTTTGCGAGGGCGGCACAGCAATTGATGCAATTTGTTGTGGCGCTAATACTTATGCGCATTCTGACCCCTCAAGACTTTGGGCTTGTAGCGATGGTCACTGTGATTACTGGTTTCGTTAATATTTTTGGCGAGTTGGGTTTAACAGCTGTTATTGTGCAAAGGCAGGACATTACAGATGGTCAGAAATCATCTGTTTTCTGGGCGACTATTGCCCTTGGGGTAGTGTTGGCCTCATTGACATCACTATGCGCTCCAATTATCTCTTGGTTTTATCAGAAACCAGTGCTGTTTTGGATGACAATTATAGTCTCTAGCAATTTCATTATTTCTTCTTTTTCACTCGTTCAGCAAGCACTTCTTAGAAAAGAAATGGCTTTTAAGGCGTTAACGATGCGAGATATTATCTCACAAGTTTGTGGGGGAATTACTGGCGTAGTTATGGCCATTCTCGGTGCAGGGGCCTGGGCGTTAGTTGCGCAATCATTGGTTGTAGGACTTTTCGGCGCCGTTCTGATTTGGAAATATTCAAATTGGCGCCCTAGATTGCATTTTCAATTCACTGATTTGAGGGGAATGATTCCTGCTGGCGGAAGGATTACTGGTTTTAACTGTGTAAATTACTTTGGGCGTAATGCGGATAGCATATTGATTGGAAAGTTCTTAGGAGCTGCACAGCTTGGGTTTTATGGTTTTGCGTATAGAATAATGATGCTTCCTCTGCAAAATGTATCAGGGGTTATATCCACCGTCTTTTTCCCGGCATTTTCAAAAATACAAAAGAACACGCAGAAGGTTGCGGTAGTATATTTGAGGTTGGTGAGAGCTATTGCTATGTTGTCGTATCCCTTGATGGCATTTGTTCTTGTGATGGCCCCAGAGATTGTTTCGATATTCTTTGGAGATAAATGGGGAGCTGCCGTAGTGCCATTGCGGGTGCTGTCTGTTTGCGGCGCCATCCAATCCGTACTAACAACGACAGGGACAGTATTGCTCTCGCAGGATCAAAGCAGGTTATATTTGGAGCTTGGAGTTAAGGGGAATATTGTCATTGTAGCTGCTATCATTTTTGGACTATCTTATGGAATTAATGGGGTGGCATTGTCGTATACCTTTATCCATATCGGCTGGTGGGCGTATGCCCAAATTCGTACTAACCAGGTTGTAGGGATTGGTCATGTGGTTTTTTTAAAGAATCTGATCCAACCGGCTATTGGAAGTGCTCTCTTGTTGGTTTTACTGTTTTGGTGCAAAACCATATTCCCCATAAGTAGTGTGATGGGGTTTGCCGTTGTCGCGGTATTCGCAGTGTTGGCTTCCGTTGGATATCTGATACTTACAAAAGAGATGGTTCTTGTTGAAAATACGATTAAATTTAAGGTTCTGGCCGAGGTGACCTGAGGATGTATTTGAATTATAAAAGTGTTTCCCAATTAAACCGGGATATAATTGAATGGCTTCCAACCCTGCCGCGCGATATTGATGCTGTTGTCGGTATCCCACGTAGCGGCCTGCTTGTTGCCAACCTAGTAGCATTATATAGAAATATCCCGATTTCAGATTTGGATTCTTTCCTGGCTGGTAGTTTCATGAAGGGAGGTAGCCGGCTGAAGTACGCCGCTTCAGAGATTTCTAAAGTGTTAATTCTAGACGACAGTCTTTGCAGTGGTGCTTCGATGCAACAGGCTAGGCAAAGAGTTGCGGATTCTAACTGCCCTTTTCGGTGCATTTATGGGGCAGTGTATGTTACTCCTGAAAACTTCAAGAAAGCCGATTTTTACCACCAGATCCTTCCATCTCCTAGGATATTCGAATGGAATCTGTTCCACCATAATATACTTCAGAATGTGTGTATGGATATAGATGGGGTTCTTTGCCGTGACCCGAATTCAGCAGAAAATGACGATGGCGTGAATTATGTCAAATTTCTCCAGACAGTGCCTTTGAAATATAGGCCAACATTGAAAGTCGGTTGGCTGGTGACAGCGCGGCTGGAAAAATATCGAAAATATACCGAAACATGGCTTAGGGAAAATAATATAGATTACGGTGAATTATGCATGTTGGACCTGCCGAATAAGCAAGCTAGGGTTGAATCATGTGCGAATGCGTCCTTCAAGGCGGCTGTTTATAGAAAAACAAATGCAGAGCTTTTTATTGAGAGTTCTCTGTCGCAGGCTTGTGAAATCTCTGCGCTGACGGGGAAGCAGGTCATTTGCACTGATGTGTCGAAAGTGGTTTATCCTAACGGATGTATGCAAGCTCTGCAAAGTGGCGTTAACCATTACAGGGGGTGGGTTGTCTATATCAAGGGAATTCTGCGCCCATTCTGGCGTGTAATACGTGCCGCCATCTGTTTGCGCTAGATTGTTTGGCGCCGTGATGTCGTTAACTCTTTTTCATATATATGTTAGCCGTATTTGTGGCGTATGAATACAATACAAAACAGTAAGCAGCCGCATGTTAGTGTTATCATGCCTGTCTATAATTCTGAACGTTATTTGGCGGAGGCAATAGATAGCGTGCTGGCACAAGAGGGCGTTAGGGTTGAGTTGATTGTAATAGACGACGGATCAACAGATTCTTCCCCTAAGATTATAAAAAGCTATAGGGATAAAATAGTTTCCTTATGGCAGCCAAATTCGCGACAGGCAGTCGCTCAAAACTATGGATTAAGAGTAGCGACTGGCGAGTATATAGCCTATCTTGATTCGGACGATATTTCGTTGCCGAATAGACTCAATCTGCAGGTTCAGTATCTATGTGATCATCCAGAGATAGATATGGTGTATACTGCTACTGAATATATATGTGCTGAAGGGAAAAGTTTGTTTGTTAAGATTCCGGCCTCCCCTAATCCATTGCGGCTCCTATATTTAAATGATGTCCCGCACTCATCTGTTATGCACAGGAGAAGCTTAATCCCCAGGATCGGTTATTTCGATGAATCGTATCCGAATCAGGATTGGGACTACTGGGTTAGATTTAGTGAGGTGACAAGGTTGGGGTTGATTCCCTCCCCTTTGGTCAAGTATAGAGAGCACCCGGCTAATCTTACCCATACACGAAAAAACAAAGCTAACCAATACCGGTGGACTAGAATGATTCTCCTCCGAAAGACACTAATTAGAAGAGGTCATTCCTTTTGGCTTTTATTGTGTTATTGGCGTGCATGTACGGAATGGTGGTTTTTGTCTGTCCCACTGTGGAGTGAATTCTGCCCTAAAGTGTGGTGGCGGATACATTCTATCTTTAACCTGCTGGAGCGTATTATACTCTCTTTGATTTCAATGGGGCGGGCATATCCTGATTGTTGGAAGCATAGCATGAGGCAAATGTGAGGGCTCCATAGTGGAACTATTTTCACTGATAATAATTAGTTTATGTGTTCTGCTTGTTGGATTCTTTGCCGGCAAAACATCTCGTAAGCGCCCAGAATTGTTTTGGCGCTATTTGATTGTCGGAACTTTTGCAACATATCCTCTTGCCGTAGGCGGGTATACCTGGTACGACGAATTGTTTGCATTCTCATTTATTGTTGCTAACTCCCCAATTAAAATCCTTAGTTTTAATAATGTATCGCGATCGCTTTTTCTCCTCTTTCTCGGATATATGGTGTGCCAATCGCTCAGGGGGATGGTTGTCGTGCTGGAGTATGGGGATTATGTGGACAGTATCCGGAAGGTGCGGTGGCCAATGTTCTTTTTGCTGATATTTTATGCGTACAACAGGGCAAATGTTTCAGCGGTGCGAAACGTTTGTGATCTAGACTTATCTTATAAAATAACTGTATTTTCACTGATTTTCCATGGGATTTATATATTGTGGGGGGTTGCCGCATATTTTACGAATGGTAGTACGGATTATACCCAATATGCGGTAAATAATTTCGGGTACAAATATTTTGGGGTCAATCCGATTGTTGCAATATGGGGATCTACCGCTTATGTGGCATCAATGCTGCCAGTGCTGGCACTCGCAGTGATTAAAACACTATTCGATCCGATGGGCCCTCGGCGGGTCTTGGCATGGATTGCACTCTTTGTGATGATAGGTACAGAGATATTCTTTAATTCTCGTGTGGGTGGGTTTTCATTGGCTGCGACATTATTAGTCGCTGCTCCAAGGTTGGGGATTCGCAGGATTGCTTTTATGGGGGTGGTTGCTGTATCGTTGGTGTTTATCGCTAGCTATGCCTTAAATATGGAAAGAAGCATTGAGTGGTACATGGAGGATATGCAGCGAACTTTGCTTTTGGATGACAGGGGAAGTAATGAAATGCAGGATATCGATAGAAAGGTGTGGTTTTATTCTGCTATCCCGGCATTGACAGATAATGTCTACAACTTTGTGTTTGGCTATGGGTACAGGACATCGGGGCGTGTGGTCGCTCCGTATGTGTTTGAGTTGTTTGAATCATATGGGGTAAAGCGGGATTATGCCGAGTCGGTGGGGACAGAGGGGATAACTAACTATGCTGTGGATACAGGAGTTTTAGGGCTTGCAATGTTTATTGGTTTATTTGTGTCTGCTGCTTTTGAAATTGTTCGGGTTGGCGGTGTTTGGAAGTGGGTTTCTGTTTTTGCATTGGTCCAAATGTTTGGATGGTTGTTTGTTATAAATAATACTGATGTGTTGCCACTTTTCCTTATAATAATGCCAGCGGGAATATTGGCTCAATTAAATAAGAAATCTTCAGTGGGCAATGCGGCGGGAACGTAAATGAAACTCTGTTTTCTATCTGATGCGATTTCTGAACACACCAGAAGGTGGGTTAAGTATTTCGATGAGCAGGGGCACGAGGTCGACCTGATTACCTGGAACGACAAGTCTCTGCCAGGGTATGACGGAGTCCGGATACACATGCTAAGGAAACCGCTGGCCGGGAATTCTTTCTTGGCTAGGCTCCTTAATCTTCCTTTTTTATATTATCAAACCCGAATCAAACTTCGGGAAATTGCCCCGGACCTAATCCATGCGCACTCCTTGACGTCATACGCGTGGATGGCGTGGCTTTCGGGGTTTCATCCATATGTCGTTACCCCTTGGGGTACTGATATCAATATCGACGTCAATACTTCTTTCTTTTCCAGGTTGCTTTCATCGTTAACCTTGAAGCAAGCTGACTCGGTTATTTGTGACGCGGATTTTGTGCGACAAAAGGCCATTTCGCTCGGAGTAGCTGAAGCCAAAACCAGAGTGATTATGTTTGGTGTGGATTTCCGACGGATTCCCGCCAGCAGGAAGAGATCACAAGAACTGATGCATAAGTTTTCCCTGAATCAGTCTCCGATAGTTATTAGCACCCGCATACTTACCAAAATTAGAGATGTTGAATCATTCATTAGGGCCGTCCCATTTGTTCTGGCGGAAAACGCGTTGGTTAATTTTGTTGTTGTGGGCGGAGGACCGGAGCGTGATTATCTGGAAACTCTCGCTAGAGAGTTGGGGTGCCGGGAGGCGATTACGTTTGTCGGGCATGTGACTGAAGTCGAAATGGTGGAGTGGTTGTCTTCTAGCGATATCTATGTCTCAACTTCTTTGACGGATGCCGGATTGGCCGCTAGCACTGCGGAGGCTATGGCCTGCGGATTGCCCGTTATAACAACAGATAATAGCGATAACAGCGCATGGGTTGCTGACGGCAAAGGTGGCTACTTGTATCCGGGGGAGGACTTCCAGGCACTTGCTGCTAAAATTCTGAGCCTCCTTGCAAATGAGAAAGCTCGCGCAGAGTTCGGTGACTATAATAGGGAGGTTGTCCGAGAGCGCAATAATTACCATGTCGAAATGGCGAAAGTAGCAGAGACTTATCGGGAGCTAATTTTAGACTGATGGAAAAAGTCCCCAGGCTTAAAGTAATTACTGTTATCCCAGGAGGCGGCTCAGGGGGATCTATGGTCTTTGCTAAAAGACAGGATTCCGCTCTTTCTGAGTTAGGGGCAGATATCCGCCAGTTCTTTTTGTCTTCGAGAGTTAACCCGATCAGACTATTATCGGAGTGGGTGCGGTTCAGAAAGGAAATTAATAAATTCAAGCCGGATGTTATTTACTGTCATTATGGAACAGTTACTGCATTCTTTGCCGCGTCTGCCACCTCCTTGCCGATTGTTGTGGTCTTCCGTGGGGGAGATATAAACCCGCGTTATGGTGGAAACCGCGTGCGCGCTTTTTTTGCCAGATTCTTATCTTTGTGTGCCGCTTTAAAGGCCAAACAGGTTATCTGTGTAAGCAATGAAATTGCGGCGCGATTGCCTCATTTTAGCTATAAAATCCAGGTCCTGCCTACAGGGGTCAGTTCCACCTTCTTCGCCCCGTGTTCTCAGAATGATTCCAGGGCGAAATTAGGCTGGGAACATAATAATCCTGTCGTGCTTTTTAATGCCGGCCTGGCTCCTGCTATCAAGAGGTTGGACTTAGCTATGCGTGCAGTAGACGAGGCAAGAAAAGTGAATCCGGATATACGGTTGTTCGTCTTGGATGGCAATATCCCTCCGGATGAAATGCCTATATATCATAATGCTGCAGATGTATTGCTTGTTACTAGCGACTCTGAGGGGAGCCCAACTATAGTCCAAGAGGCGATTGCTTGTGGTCTGCCAGTTGTATCCGTTCCCGTAGGAGATGTTTCTATACGAACTCAAAAGGTGTTCCCATCTAAAATTGTTCCTAAAGACTCCGCAAAAATTGCTGGGGCTATTTTGGATATGGTTTCTTTGCGGCAGCGGAGCAACGGACCCGATATTGCGGCCAAAGAGTTTGATGACCGTGTGGTCGCCGGTAAAGTTTTAGAGATTCTGTTGTGCGCAGCTAATTTAGGTGCCTGCGCCGAGGGGCGCCCATAATATGAAGGTCTGGATGGTAACCCCGTACGAGCCTTTGCCGCTATTCAGCCCCGAGGTCCGTCCATATAGGTGCGGGATGTTGGCGTCCGCTCTTGTCATGCGCGGACACGAGCTTCGTTTTTGGACATCTAGTTTTGATCACTTTTCTCGTGCGGAGAATAGGAGCTGCTTGGCTGAACCAACCCACGGGACAGTCAGCGTAGAGTGCTTATGCGGGAAAGGATATTCTAGGGGTGCATCATTCCGGCGTTTTCTGCATAACAAGAGTCTGGCGAAGGACTTTTTACTAAAAGCGCGCGCTATTAACTCTGTGCCCGATATAATTTACACACAAATCCCATCCCTGGAACTTGCCGAAAGCGTTGTGCTGTATGCGAAACCACGTAATATACCTGTGGTTGTGGATGTTCGTGACCCGTGGCCGGATGTCTACACCAGGCTACTGCCTGGTTTTGCGAAGTGGCTTGCCCCCGTAGTGTTTTCTTCTGAATATGCTCGTTTAAGGCGTATCCTGGCGAATTGTGCAGGTATTACTGGGGTCAGCGAGACATATCTTGCTTGGGCGTTAGCACATGCAGATCGTCCCCGCACAGAGGCAGACGAGGTGTTCCCACTGGGATTTCCGCAGCAATCTGTTGCTGCAATGCCTCCGGAGTATTATGACGAAGTCCGAAAGAACTTCGGTATCCCTAAGGATGCATTCTTCGCCGTATTTGCCGGGAATTTTTCTTCGTCAATGAACCTTGAAACAGTCGTGGCGGCTGCTAAAATCCTGTATGCAAAACACCCGGGAAAGATATTCTTCTTGCTGGCTGGAGCCGGGGATTCTTTTGCCCGTATCAAAAAACTTGCGGATAATACCCCAAATCTACTCTTGCCTGGGCTATTGGGAACAGCGGTGCTGAATGACTTATTACGCTCGGCCGATGTGGGACTTGCTCCATATTCTTCTGCTGCCATACAATCACTGCCAAACAAGCCTTTTGAATATATGGCTGCTAGCCTCCCGATTATTTCTTCGTTGGAAGGAGAGCTTAAATCTCTTATTGAGAGGACTTCGATTGGGGTCCACTATACCCCCGACGACGTAAATGGCCTAGTGGGTTGCATACTGAGGCTTTCTAGTAATCCAGCCGAATTGGAGGCTATGTCAAATAGCTCACAAAAAGTATTTGCCTCTGATTATCGACAGGAAATAATTTATGCGCGGTTTTCTGCTTATTTGGAGACTGTATCAAAACAACGAACAGAATCTGTGCGGTGCTGAATAATTATCGGTAATGAGGTTGATATGAATCTGGAACTTAGAAAACAGCGGGAAATAGAGCATTCTGACCAGCGTCGGCAGATAGTTACCGGGTTTGAATATTTATCTGATTCTGAAAAAGCCGCACAGGCGAAAATTGCTGACCCGGATCGATTCAATAAACATTTTTCTAATATTAAGTTCTATGCCATAGCCGAAAGCAGTTTTCTCTATAGGGACGGAATCCTACGGGAGCGTTGCGCGGGGAAGGTCTGCCTGGATTATTGCTGTGGTAACGGCGAAGTCGCGCTGCAAATGGGGCAGTATGGGGCTCGCGAGGTATCGGGCATAGATTTGTCACCGGTTGCTGTTGAGAATGCTGGAAAATTAGCTAAAGATGCAGGGCTCAGCGAGCGGGTTAAATATTTAGTTATGGACGCTGAGAAAATGGATTTCCCGGATAATTCATTCGACGTGATTCATGTCTATGGCGCATTACATCACCTTGATTTGACGGCCGCATACGCAGAATTGTCCCGAGTGCTTAAGCCGGGGGGAATTGTCGTGTGCACAGAGGCTCTCAGGCATAATCCTCTAATTCATTTATACCGGAAGATTACCCCGCATTTGCGCACCGAGTGGGAAGTGGAGCATATATTGGGGGTGCCGGAGATTAACCGGTCCGGTAACTGGTTTGAGGTGGTAAACCCAAAATTCTTTCACTTGTTCACAATACTCGCGGTGCCATTTAGAAAAACCATTGTTTTCAAGCCGCTTTTGGCGTTATTAAGTGCTATTGATTCCTTAGTATTGCTGTTGCCTGGCGTACAACGGTGTGCATGGCAGTCCGTTTTTACTTTAGAGAAGCCGAAAAATAAATAGGAATATAAGATGTGGATTTGTTTCGGGAAAAGATTCGCTGATATAGTCTTTAGCGGGGTGGCTTTGGTTGCCCTCTCTCCGATAATGGCGGTTGTCGCTTTATTGGTAAAACTGGAGTCGCCGGGCGATGTTGTATATAAGGGCTTACGTAGTGGCCTGGGAGGGACCCCATTTAATATTCTGAAGTTCCGTACCATGGTGGCCGATGCTGAAAGCAAAGGGGGATTTTCAACGGCATATAATGACCCCCGACTTACAAAATTGGGTAGATTCTTGAGAAGGTTTAAGATTGATGAATTCCCTCAGTTCTATAATGTGTTGCGTGGCGATATGAGTCTGGTCGGTCCACGGCCGCAGGTTCCTGCGTATACTGAAAAATATATCGGGGAAGAGAAATGTATTCTTTCCGTTCGTCCGGGTATTACCGATTTCTCATCTGTGCATTTTTCTAATCTCGATAAAATTCTCGGTGATGAAAATGTGGACGCAAAATACTTGCGCGAAATTGAGCCAGTAAAAAACAAACTGAGGATAAAGTATGTTAAAGAGCTGTCCTTTTGCACGGATTTAACCCTTGTGTTATGGACCGTTTTGGCGCTATTGGGAGTTAAGCGGAGATGGAATATATAAAATTGGGGCATAGTGACTTGAAGGTCTCCCGGATCTGTTTCGGTTGCGCCCCCATGGGCGGGTACGATTACGGGGACGTAGATGATGGCGAATCCATACACTCGGTTCTCTGTGCTCTTGATAATGGAGTCAATTTCTTTGATACGGCGGCAATATATGGTTTTGGGCATGCTGAGTCTGTTTTAGGACGCGCTCTGTCCGGAAGACGGGGCAGTGCAATAATCGCCACGAAAGGTGGCCTGAGAAAAGCCGCGAATAAAATCATTCCTGATTTGAGTCCCGAATTCCTGCGCTCCGATTTGGAAAGTAGTCTTAGACGGTTGGGGACAGATTGCATTGATTTGTACCAATTGCACTATCTTGACCCCGATGTGCCTGCGGAAAAATATGCCGTTCTCCTAAATGATTTCTTATGTCAAGGGAAAATACGTTTTGTAGGCCTGTCAAACTTTTCAAAGGAGTCCTCGCTTATTGTTAATGAGGTGTTGCCCGTCGCTTGTGTCCAGCTCCCATATAATTTGTTGCAGCGGTCTTTGGAATCCAGGGGGATACCTGATTTCTGCGTTGATAAGCATGTCGGATTGATTACTTATAGTTCTCTTGCTCGTGGATATCTTACAGGGAAGAAATACACACGAGAGGATTTTAAGGGAAGTGATACGCGAGCTAGAAGTTCTTATTTTAGCGCTGATTCTGAGACTGTTCGTCTGCCGGTAACGGCAGCTTTGAATGAGGCAGCCGCTATGCATTCAAAAACCCAAGCACAAACAGCGTTACGGTGGTTGTTGGACAAGCCGTTTGTGAGTTCTGTTATTGTCGGAATAAAAGGAGATGCTCAGATTCTTGAGGCAGTTAATAGCTGTCATTGGAATCTTGATCCTAAAGCAAGCCGTACTTTGGATGCGGTTTCTCAGCCGTTCATGGAAAACCCTCTCTATTGAGGAGGGGCAATTGTGGATTTGTTAACATATACACAATATGTCAAAGATAACACAAGGCAAAGCGATGCTTCACGGATTCTTGCGGGATATGTGCCGAATGCGCTATTGCGAAGAAGCTTTGGTGGCGCCTATTAATACGGGGGAGGTTAAGACTCCCTGCCACCTGTACTCCGGCCAGGAGGCCGTGGCGGCCGGGGTGCTGGCTAACTTCACGCGCAAGGATTATGTGTTCGGCACGCATCGCTCGCATGGGCATTTTCTCGCCATGGGCGGTACGCCGCGCCGCATGATGGCGGAAATCTTCTGCCGCGAGACCGGCTGCGCCAAAGGGCGTGGTGGTTCTATGCACTTGGTTGAGCCGGAACTTGGCATGCTGGGGGCGGCACCTATTGTAGGCGGTACCATTTCCCTGGCCATGGGCGCCGCCTTGGCCGCCCATATCCGCGGCGATAAGCGCGTTTCAGCGGCTTTCTTCGGCGATGGCGCCACAGGTGAGGGCTCTATCTACGAGAGCCTTAACTTTGCGGCCCTTAACAAGCTGCCAATGCTTTTTGTTTGCGAAAATAACCTTTACGCTACGCATATGCCCATACGGGCCTGCCGCAATAATGATTGCATCGCCCGCATAGCGGAGCCCTTTAATATCAAGACCTGGCGAATAGACGGCAACAATGTGCTTGAGGTTTACGAGGCGGCGAAGGAGGCGGTTGCTCTGTGCCGCGCCGGCAAGGGACCTGTATTCATTGAATGTCTCACCTACCGCCTGCGGGGCCATGTGGGGCCGGACGACGCCATACAGGGTATTCATACCGATATCCGCCCGCCTACAGAATTGAGCGCCTGGCGTGACCGGGACCCGATAATAGCTTTAGAAAAGCATATGCTGGCTGAGCAACTTATCACCTTACGAGAAATAGCTGCTATAAAGCGCCGAGTGCAGGCCGAAGTGGCCGACGCTATGGCCTTTGCCCGCAAGAGCCCGCGCCCTTCGCCGCGCGAACTGGAGAAATATGTCTTCAAATAGGCGCCTTTCATTCAGTCTGGCCATAAACGAGGCCCTGCACCAGTGTATGGCCGCGGATAAGAGTGTTTTCCTCATAGGCCAGGGTGTTAACAGCCCCTGGTATGTGGGTAATACCGCCAAAGGCTTGCTAAAGCGCTTTGGCGAAAAGCGAGTAATCGATACGCCGGTTTCAGAAAACGCCATGACCGGCGCCGCGGTGGGCGCCGCGCTGGCAGGCATGCGCCCGGTTATAGAGCATCCGCGCGTGGACTTCATGCTTTATGCCATAGACCCCATAATCAACGAGGCCGCCAACTGGCATTATATGAGCGGCGGCGCCGGGCATTGCCCGGTGGTGATTTGGGGAATAATAAACCGCGGCGGAGAACAGGCTGCGCAGCACTCGCAAGCTCTTCACGCCATGTTCGCGCATATACCAGGGCTTAAGGTAGTTATGCCCGCTACGCCTTACGACGCCAAAGGGCTTATGGCGGCCGCTATACGCGATGACAATCCCGTGGTTTTTCTGGACGATCGGTGGCTTTATCGCGAAGAGGAAGTGGTTCCCACCAAATTCTATGAAGTGCCCATAGGGAAAGCCGCCGTGCGTCGCCGCGGCAAGGATTTGACCATCGTGGCCTGCTCGTACATGGCCCGCGAGTCTGTTAAGGCCGCAGCGGAACTCGCCAGGCAGGGCGTGGACGCCGAGGTTATAGACCTACGCAGCGTTAAGCCGCTTGATAAGGCCGCGATATTGCGCTCGGTCAAGAAGACCGGCCGCCTGCTTATTGCCGACGGCGGTTGGAAGTCTTTTGGCATTTCCGCAGAGATCTGCGCTGTGGTGGCCGAAGCGGGGGTAAAACTTAAGAAGCCCCCGGTGAGGCTCTGCCTGCCCGATTGCCCTGCCCCTGCCAGTATGTCGCTTGAGAAAGTGTATTACAAGCACTGCGCGGATATCGTTCGGGTGGCTAAGGGATTGGTCTGATTTTATGAAAGATATAAGTTTGTCTGAGATAGCCGCATTGGGAGAGTCTGTCGATTTTGAGTGCAAAGCGGCCCAAGGCAAGGATGGCAGCGGTGAGTTGCCGCTCAGCTTTTGGGAAACTTATTCCGCTATGGCTAATACTGAAGGCGGCGAGGTTTACTTGGGGATTGAGGAAGTTGCCCCAGGGAATTTCAATGTGAAGGGCATTGCCAATCCCGGGAAGATCAAGAAAACACTTTGGGATACTCTGCACTCCAGGACCAAAGTAAATCGCAACATACTTGCCGAATCCGATGTGCAGGATGTGCTGGTTGACGGGTTGCCGGTTGTGCGGGTAGTTGTTCCCCGGGCCAGACGGCAGGACCGGCCTGTGCATCTCTCTGATAACCCTTTTGGGAACACCTATTTAAGGCGTCACGAGGGTGATTATAAAGCCGAAGATGAAATAGTTCGCCGGATGATAGCCGAAAGCGTTGAGGATTCACGGGACGACAGGATACTTGATAATTTCGGCATAGAAGACTTGGAAAAAGAAACCATTTCTGCCTATCGCAATAGGTTTTCGGCTGTAAAGCCTGACAGCCCCTGGATAGACTTATCTGCGGAAGAATTTCTGAGCAAAATAGGTGCGATAGGCAAGGATCGAACAACCGGTAAAACAGGAGTTCGTGCAGCCGGCCTGCTGATGTTCGGTAAGTATGAATCAATACGTGAAGTTTTTCCGAACTACATGGTCGATTACCAGGAGCGTTCTGAGGTTAAGGCTGAGCCTCGTTGGGTGGACCGCCTTGTGCCGGATGGCACCTGGTCCGGGAACCTTTATGATTATTTTCAGAAAGTGTACCGCAAACTCACTTCCGATGTGAAAGTCCCATTCAGACTTAAGGAGGGGGTTCGCACAGAGGACACCCCCCTGCATGAATCTATCCGTGAGGCATTGACTAACACTATAATACATGCCGATTTTACCGGGCGGGCGTCCGTGCTGGCAGTTAAACGTCCCGATATGTTCGCCTTTAGAAACCCGGGTCTTATGCGTGTTCCCCTTGAACAGGCGGTGCAGGGGGGAATCAGCGATTGTCGCAACCGAAGAATACAGGATATGTTCCGATATGTCGGGTTGGGCGACCATGCCGGTTCGGGCATCCCCAAAATATATCGCAATTGGAAAGAGCAGCACTGGCGGTTGCCGCGGCTATACGAAGATTTGGATAATGAACTGACTCAGCTTGAACTTCGCATGATAAGTCTTTTGCCGGAAGAAAGTGTGAAAATGCTGGATGAACTCTTTGGCGAAAGGTTTAGGGCGTTGCCAGAACTCGAGCGTATCATATTGATTACCGCGGCGGCTGAGGACAGCGTTAACCATACGCGTATAAAGGAAATGTCCACAGAACACCCTAAGGATATTTCTGCGGCGCTGGCGCACCTTGTTCAGGAGGAAATGCTAGTAAAGCAGGGGGAAACCCGCGGCAGCACGTATTACGTGCCAGGGAAGATGTTGCTGGAAGACTTGTCCCTTTTTCAGACATTTGGGGATAATCCCCCAAAGTTGGAGTGGAACTCCCTACATTTATTAAAGGGCTCCCTACATTTACAAGAGAACTCCCTACATTTGCCTCAAGAGTCCCCGAATCTGCAGGATAAATTGGCAACTATTTTAACTTCTTTGGATCTCTCGGAAATGCCCCGCAAAATTAAATCTGAGATTATGCGGGGAATAGTTCTTGGAATCTGTGAAGGTAGATACGTGTCTTTACGGGAACTGGCTTCTCTTTTGAAACGTGATTCGGTTGCACTTCAGAATCACTATCTGACACCAATGTTGGGGGAGGGGTTACTTGAATTGAAATATCCGGAAATTAAGAATCATCCTGACCAGGGGTATCGAAAAAAATGACCGAAAAAACCGCAACCCAGAAAGTTAAGTTCGTTTCGCCGGCCAAACTTTATCAAACTATCAAGACCGAGATAGACGCCGCTTATTTTGACGTCATGAACAAGGGCGCGCTGATAAACCAGCAGCACCTGCGCGACTTTGAGGCCAACCTGGCCAAGTTCGTGGGCACCAAATACGCCGTGGGTGTGAACAGCGGCTACGACGCGCTGATGCTCAGTGTTAAGTACAAGATAAAAAGCCCCGATGACGAGGTAATAGTCCCGGCCCACACCTTTGTTGCCAGTTGCTCCGCGATAGTCAACGGCGGCGGCAAGCCGGTGCTGGTGGACGTGACGAAAGATTTCAACATAGACTGCGACAAGATCGAAGCGGCGATAACCCCTAAAACGCGCGGTATCATGGCCGTGCACCTGAGCGGCTGGATGGCAGATATGCCGCGCATCCTGGAGATCGCGAAGAAGCATAACCTCTGGGTGATAGAAGACGCCTGCCAGAGCCTGGGCTCTTCTATAAACGGCAAAGGCGCCGGCAGTTGGGGCTTTTCCGGCTGCTGGAGTTTCTATCCCTTCAAAATCCTGGGCGGCTATGGCGACGGCGGCGGCATAACTACCGACGACGCAGAGTTCGCCGCCTGGGCGCGGCGCCTGCGCTATAACGGGGAAGACCGGGATACCGGTGAGTATCACGCCCACGGCATGACCTGCCTGCTCGATAATATGCAGGCGGCTTTCCTAGACGTGAAACTGCGCCACCTGCCGGCTTGGATAGTGCGCCGCAAGAAAATTGCCGCGCGTTATAAAGAAGCGCTGGGCGACCTGCCCAACCTGACCCTGCCGCATTATGCCACACCCGGCTTTGACCATATCTACCAGAACTACACCCTGCTCGCTAAAGAGGGGGACAAGTTCTCCAACTGGATGAAAGAGCACGGCGTAGAGGTTCTTACCCAGTTCCGCAAGCCCTACTACAAGCACGCCGGGCTTGGGCTTAAGGACACCGGCTTCCCTGTCACCGAGACCATCAGCCGCGAAGTCTGCAGCCTGCCTATGTGTGTTGAGATTGCGGACGAAGAGGTTGAGTACGTAATACAGACCGTACGCGCTTTCTACGGTAAATAAAATGTCCAAACTGAGCCCGCGTTCTTCTTTCATAGAGAAAGCCGAAATCCGCAATATGTCGGTAGAGTGCGAGCGCGTGAACGGCATTAATCTGGCGCAGGGCGTGTGCGATACAGATGTTCCAGAGGTGGTCACCGCCGCAGTTGATAAAGCCGTGCGCGCTGGTTGCAACTCTTACACCCGCCACGACGGTGTTGCCCGCCTGCGCAAGGCTCTGGCCATTAAACTTGGCCGCGATAACGCTCTTAACTTCGACCCCGAGAACCAGATTGTGGTTTCTGCCGGCTCTACCGGTTCTTTTTATTGCGCGGCCATGGCGCTGCTGTCCCCCGGCGACGAAGTGATCTTGTTCGAGCCGTTCTACGGTTATCACCTTAGCACCTTGCAGGCTGTTGAAGCGAAGGCGGTTTACGCCAAACTACACGCCCCGGATTGGACCTTTGACCCTGCCGAACTCGAGAGTGTAATCACAAAGCGCACCCGCGCCATAATGGTCTGCACCCCTTCTAATCCCTGCGGCAAGGTCTGGACAAAGGCCGAGCTCGAATGGCTGGCCGGCTTTGCCGAGAAGCACGACCTCGTTGTTTTTACAGACGAAATCTACGAATACATAACTTACGACGGTCATAAGCATATAAGCCCGGCTTCCATCCCCGGCCTGGGAGAGCGCTGCATAACCATAGGCGGTTATTCCAAGACTTATGCCATTACCGGCTGGCGCATTGGCTATAGCGCCTGCCGCGCTGACTGGGCCAGCCGCATAGGGAACCTGAATGATCTGTATTATGTCTGCGCGCCCGCGCCGCTGCAGGAAGCCGTAGCCGCCGGCATAGAGACGTTGCCGCCGGAGTTTTACACCGGTCTGGCCGCGGACTATAAGGCCAAGCGCGACAAGTTCTGCGCCGCGCTTGTAAAGGCCGGGATGAGCCCCTATGTTCCACAGGGCGCGTACTATGTGTTGGCCGATGCCAGTGGGCTGGAGGGGAAAACAGGCAAAGATAAGGCGATGATCCTGTTGCATAAGACTGGAGTGGCTTCGGTGCCCGGAGAGTCTTTTTACCGCGAAGGCGCGCCGGAATGCGATACTATCCTGCGCTTCTGTTATGCCAAGCGCCAAAAAGACATAGACGAGGCCTGCCGGCGTTTAACCGCGGTAAGGTCTTAACTTTGAGTAACATTTGTTACCTTGTGGCGCGCACTGCATTATTGGGATAATATACGTATGGGTAGGAAACTGGAGAAGCACGGTCGTATTATCGTTTTCCTAGGGGATGCGTTAGCTGTGTCTTTGGCCTATTTCCTGGCCTTCCTGTTACGCTTCGATTATCACCTTCCTCCCGGTGAAGCCTATAATTTCTTAGTAACCTGGCCTGTAGTGGTGACGCTACGGTTGGCCGCATTCTATTACTTCGGCCTCTACAACGGCATCTGGCGCTATGCCAGCATGGCGGATCTTACCGCCATTTTTAAAGGCATACTGGTCAGCCAGGTTTTTATAATGGCCGCTGTGCTATTTATGCAGCATGGAAGCTTCCCTCGTTCCGTGCTCGTAATCAGCCCGTTCATAGCTTTCATCTTTGTTGGCGGCATACGATTTGCCATACGGGGAACACGGCACCTGAGGTATAAAAACCCGAATGAAGACGCCTCCCGCATGCTCATCTTCGGCGCCGGGGACCTTGGTGAGGCCGTGCTGCGCGACATGCAGCGCAATCCCGGCACGCACAGGGTGGTGGGGTTCCTCGACGACAACGCTTTAAAGCACGGGCGCAGCATACACGGAGTGCCGGTGCTGGGCGGCCGCGACAAAATCGCCGAAGTCATCAAATCTAAACAGGTGGACGAGGTGCTGGTGGCCGTTAACCACAGCCGCGGGCGCATTATCACGGACCTGATGGGCGTTTACGCCGCTGCGGGCAGCCCCCGCAAGGTGGAGTTCAAAACCCTGCCCACCATGAACGAGCTTATCAGCAAGAAGCGCTTGGCCCCCGACATCCGCAAGATAGACGTCACCGACCTCATGCACCGCCGCATTGTGGACATCAACATGGCGCTGGTGAAGGCGGGGGTAAAGGGCAAAACCATTCTGGTCACCGGCGCGGGCGGCACCATAGGCGGCGAGCTGGCCCGGCAGATCTGCGCCCTCGAGCCGCAGCGGGTGATACTCCTGGAGAACCACAATACCGCCCTGTTCTACATAGACAAAGAACTGCGCGAGCGGGGCTACGGGGACATCATAGTCAGCGTGCCCGGCGACATACGCGACGAGAGCCTGTTAAAGAACCTTTTCGAGCAGTATAAGCCCTCCTGGGTGCTGCACGCGGCGGCGCACAAGCATGTGGGCCTGATGGAAGACAATCCCCAGGAAGCCGTAAAGAACAACACCCTGGGCACATATATACTGGCGCGCACCGCCGCCGCCCATAAGACCGAGCGCTTTTTGAACATCTCCACCGACAAAGCCGTGCGCCCCACCAGCGTGATGGGCGTAAGCAAGCGCCTGGGCGAGATGGCCGTGCAGTCGCTATCGGGCAACGGCACCAGGTTCATGTCGGTGCGCTTCGGCAATGTGCTGGGGAGCTCCGGCAGCGTGGTGAAGATCTTCCAGGAACAGATCCTGGGCGGCGGGCCGGTGACCGTCACCCATCCCGACGTTATTCGCTACTTCATGACCACCGAAGAGGCCGTCTCGCTGGTGCTCAACGCGGCCGCCATGGGTTCGGGCGGGGAGATCTTTGTGCTCAACATGGGCGAGCCGGTGAAGATACTCGATCTGGCCCGGAATATGATCGTTTTGAATGGGCTGGTGCCCGAGAAGGATATCGAAATTAAATTTACCGGCCTGAAGGCGGGCGAGAAGATGTACGAGGAGCTGTTCCGCGCCGGCGACATACGCAAGGACACCGGGCATTCGGAGATCTTCGCCGCGGTGCCCGCCGAGGCCGACGCCGGGCTTTCGGACGCCTGCCGCGCCGAGCTGCAGCAGCTGGCCGCCGGCGCCGACAAGGCCGCCATACTGGGGAAGATTAAGGCCCTCGTGCCGGCTTATACTGGGTGGCCGAGGGGGGCCGCGCAGAGAGAGGGGAAGGGGAACGAGGCCAAGCCTCGGGGAAATGAGGCTCGGCCTCGGGAAGCCGAGGGCGAAGCGCTGTAGCCCTATCGAGGCTTCGCCTCGATAAACCCCGCCAAGGGCCCCTCACGAGGCCTTTTTACTTTACACGTTCCCGCTTCGCCAAGTCGGTTATAAAATGTAACCGACTGACTAAAAGGGAATAAATAGCCCGGCCTGGCGGCCGGGCTGGTTTTTTTATGCGGCTAATTGTGCCAGCCAGTTGCCGGCGGGGGAAATTGTTATCCCCGCGTCCTGATGTTCATGACGGGCATTGTGTACAAGTTGCACGGCCGCCGCGGCGGTATGCCTGGTTTTGAAATAGGCCAGGTTCCTGCTGATGGCCGCATCTGAAAGTTTAACTTCTATAAATTGCGCCAATTCGCCCTTTTGCGCCAGGGCGAAGTCCACTTCCTTGCCGTCCTTGGTGCGGATATAGTGCAGGGAAATATCCGCGCCTTTGGTGTCCTGCAGGTATTGCACGTGCTTTAAGAGCGATACCGCCACGGTGTTCTCCAGTCGGGCGCCCTCATCCCCGTCCACATAGCCGCTGTCATAAAAATATATCTTTGGCTCTTTTAACAGGGACCTGGCGATATTCTTGTGGAAAGGGCGGACCGAGAAGATTATATGCAGGCTTTCAAGTATTTCCATGTATTTGCGGATGGTGTTGGGGGCCACCTGCAGGTCGCCGGCCAGGGACGCGTAGGATAGCGGGGAACCGGTGCGTTTACGCAGCATTTCAAGCAGCAGTCTTATGGCCCGGATCTCGCCTATACGGCTGAAGTCCATTATGTCTTCGCGCACCAGGTCCGTGTAGTATTGTCGGCGCCAGCGGGCGGCTTCATCTTCAGAGCCGGACAGCAGCGGTTCCGGAAAGCCGCCAAGGCGGTTCAGGGCGGAGAGCGCTTCAAAAGGCGGCATGGCGCCGGCCAGTTCCTTTACCGACAGGGGGTTGAGCCTGTACAGGAAATACCGGCCGGCCAGCGAGTCCCCTGTCTGGCGGAAGGTGTCCAGCCGCGCGCTGCCGGTGACCAGCAGCCCCTGTTTTTCCGGCCTGGTGTCAAAAGTCCCCTTCAGAAACGGCTTCCAGGCTTTCATCTTGTGTATCTCGTCCAGGATTACCAGGTCTGTGTTGAGCGGCCAGGTGCGGTTTTGTATTACCTTCAGGTCTGAGATGTCGTCGTAATTGAGGTAAATGGTTTTCTTGAAACGCTCACCGACACTTTTTGAAAAATATGTTTTTCCTACCTGGCGCGGGCCGGTGATGAAAATCATCTTTTTGGGGATGTCGTTTATTACGCGGGATTGTAAATAGCGTTCCATACCTGTATTATATGCACTACAGTGCCGAATAGTCAAGACTAATATGCAATGCGGTGCATAATAGTCGTATTCTGCTGAAAGCGTATGGAAGCGAAGTGGTTATAAAATGTAACCGGTTGAAATCAGTGTAATTCCCAGGAATTAGGGGAAATTACGCTATATGCGGGGATAGCCAATGAACAACTGGCTCAGAAATAAGAATACAATAGAGTTCCTTGGGATCTGGGAGGAGATTAATAACCCGGGTTTTATTTCTATCGAATTCGAGAGAATTAAAAACCAGGCAGGGTTTAGGTGAAATCATGCCACCAATGGTGGCAGAAGTAGGCCGGGCCTTGACTGTTAATACGTTTGTGTTACAATATTGGAAATCGTACAGGGGTGAACTGCCATGAAGCAGGATAAGTTGAACAAAGCTGAGGCCAAGATAGAAAAAGACCTCCTGGCGGGCAAATACTTGCCGGTAACGCCGCAGGAGGAGGAGCGTTTCCTCGCCGCCCTGGCGCGCAAGCGCAAGGATGCCATACTGCATATACGCATTAACAGTATCGACCTGGACCGCATAAAAGCCAAAGCCAGCAAAGCCGGAGTCCCCTACCAGACTTTCATAGCCCATGTGCTGCACCATGTGGCGCGGTGAGAGGCGCCGGGGTGTGGAAACTGGTCCGGTTTTGATTGAAAATTTGTATTATTTCTTTAGGGTTAAATTTTAGAGAATCGGGAGATATATGGCTAAAATACTGATGACATTGTGTTTTGCGGCTATGAGCGTAATGCCCGCTTTTGCCGCAGAGCAGTTGGAGAACTTTACCGCCAAGTTGTTCACCGCCAAGGGCAAGGTGGAATATCTGAAGGCCGGCACTACGGAGTGGAAGGCCGTTAAGGCCCCGCATATGCTCGAGATGGGCGACCAGGTTAAGACCGGCCCCAAGAGCAAGGCCGAGATCTACATGAAATACGGCTCCAAGCTGCGCCTTGGCGCCGGCACGCAGTTCACCGTGAGCAAGGTGTCCCCCGAAGGGAACGCCGTGGACGTGCTGCGCGGCAAGCTGACCGCCTGGGTGCGCAAATTCAAAGGCCGCGGTTTCAGTGTGCGCACGCCCAGCGCTGTCTGCGCCGTGCGCGGCACCACGTTCGGCGTTGATGTGGACCCGGCCGGCCAGAGCACCTGGGACCTGTTCGACGGTTCCGTGCAGGTCTCCGACGCGCGCAACAATACCGTGGACCTGGCGCCCAACCAGCGCCTGCAGGTCGTTCCTAACGCCATGGCCGCCCCGGTGCCCGTGCCGCTGCCCGCCGACGTCAGCAGGCCCTCCGAGCCGGCCAAGATCAAGGAAGAGAAGGCCGAGATAAAGGCCGAGCAGATAATCGTACAGCAGCAGGCCGCTGAGGCCGCCGCCGCCGCAGTGGAACCCCAGCCGGATCCCGAGCCCATACAGGAAGAGGCGCCTGTTATTCAGGAGCCCGTCAGCACCGTGGTCCCTACCGACACGGTGGTGGAGAGCCAGGAAGTCAGCGGCTCCAATCCTTAAGCGGGGTTCCCAAAGCGAAAAGGCCGCCAGTGGCGGCCTTTTCTTTTTAGAGGGTGAACCGGGGCCCCAAAAATATATATCATTTAATAGATTTATGCGTTTTATCTTCAAGAAGACAAAGATAGCCGGCCTTATTGTGGTCAAGCCGGAGGTGCGCGCGGACGAGCGCGGTACGGCCTCGGAGGGGTATAAGTACTCCGAATTCGCCAAGGCCGGCATCAAAGATTATTTTGTGCAGGAGAACCGCTCGGTAAGCCGTAAGGGCGTGCTGCGCGGCCTGCATTACCAGAAGGCTCCTCACGCCCAGGCCAAGCTGGTGCGCTGCGGCCGCGGCCGCATTTACGACGTGGCGGTAGACCTGCGGCCCCGCTCCAAGACTTACGGCAAGTCCTTCGGCATAGAGCTCTCCGAGGCCAACGGCCTCATGCTCTATATCCCCGAGGGGTTCGCCCACGGCTTCTGCGCGATCACCGACGGGGTAGAGGTGCTTTACAAGTGCTCCGGCGAGTACGCGCCCGGCCACGAGGGCGGCGTTATCTGGAACGACCCTAAACTGAAGATCAAGTGGCCGGTGAAGAATCCGATAATCTCCGAGAAAGACCTGGTCTGGCCGCAACTCGACGCCAGGCGCAAGTAAAGTGTTTTATCGAGGCTTCGCCTCGATAGGAAAAACGGGGGCAGGAGAATTTATGAAAGGTATAATTCTGGCGGGAGGGGCGGGGACCCGGCTGTATCCGCTCACCAACGTGGTCTGCAAACAGTTGCTGCCCGTTTACGACAAGCCGATGATCTATTACCCGCTGTCGGCGCTGATGCTCGCCGGTATACGGGAGATACTGATAATCTCCACGCCAGCGGATCTGCCGCGCTTCGAGGCGATATTCGGCGACGGCTCGGCGTGGGGGCTTAAGCTGTCCTATAAAGTTCAGCCCAGCCCTAAAGGGATAGCGCAAGCTCTGCTGTTAGCCGATGAATTTTTAGGCAAGAATGACGCCTGCCTGGTGCTGGGTGACAATATCTTCTACGGCCATGGCCTGCCTGAGGCATTCAAGAAAGCGGTAAAGGCTGCCAAAGGCGGCAAGGCGACGGTCTTCGGTTATTACGTCAATGACCCGCAGCGCTACGGCGTTGTTACCTTCGACAAGGCCTGCAAGGTTGTCTCCATAGACGAGAAACCGGCCAAACCTAAGAGCAATTACGCCGTGACCGGCCTCTATTTCTACCCCAATGCCGCGGTTAAAACCGCGGCCGCCATAAAACCTAGCGCACGCGGCGAACTGGAGATCACCGACGTGAATAAGGTTTTCCTAAAGCGGGGAGCGCTTAACGTTGAACTGCTCGGCCGCGGTTACGCCTGGCTGGATACCGGCACTTTCGAGAGCCTGCTGGAGGCGGGGGAGTTCATCTCTACCGTCGAGAAGCGCCAGGGGCTTAAGATAGCCTGTATAGAAGAGATCGCTTATAACCAGGGCTGGATAAACAGGGAGAGCCTGCTGCGCATCTCCGAGGGCCTGAACAAGAATAGTTACGGCGCCTACCTGAAAAAAGTGGCGGGCGGACAATAATGCCTTTTGAATTCGAAAAACTGGAACTGGCCGGCGCGGTGCTGATCAAGCCCCGCGTCTTCCCCGACGCCCGCGGCTTTTTTGTGGAAGGCTACAAGAAGAGCGACTTCGCCGCGGCCGGCATAGCGGCCGAGTTCGTGCAGGACAACCATTCCAAATCCGACAAGGGCGTGCTGCGCGGCCTGCATTACCAGCGCGGCGCCGCCGCGCAGGGCAAACTGGTGCGCTGCATAAACGGGGCCATCCTCGACGTGGGGGTGGACATACGCCGGGGCTCGGCCACGTTCGGCAAATGGATAGCCCAAGAGCTGAGTTCTATTAACGCCCATATGCTTTACCTTCCCCCGGGCTTCGCGCACGGCTTCCTGGTGCTCAGCGAAACCGCCGAGATACTTTACAAGTGCACCGCCGAGTATTCCCCCAAGGACGACGCCGGCATACGCTGGGACGACCCGACCGTGGGAGTGGAGTGGGGCATAACCGACCCGATACTTTCTGCCAAGGACGACGGCTTGCCGCGGCTAAAGGACGCGCAATTCTGATGAGAGTACTGATCACCGGTTCGAAGGGCCAACTGGGCGCCGCTTTTGTGAGACGATTCCAGGCTAATGGCTGGGACTACGCCGCCGCCGACGTGGACACGCTGGATATTTCAGATATCAACGCCGTGATGGACTCGGTGATGCCTTACCGGCCGGGCCTGATACTGAACTGCGCCGCCTATAATCTGGTGGATAAAGCCGAGACCGAGCCGGAGAAAGCCTACGCCGTTAACGCCGAGGGCGTGCGCAACCTGGCCCTGGCCGCCCGCAAGCTGGAATCCAAGCTGGTGCATTTCGGCACGGACTATGTCTTTGACGGCGCGAAGAAGGCCCCGTACGCGGAGGCCGACGCCGCGAACCCGCTTAACAGATACGGCGGCTCCAAATTGAAGGGCGAAGAATACGCCTT
>Ga0209000_1000399_pt1 | contig 44389 bp, 42 predicted proteins | sample RifGroD2_FD_183998 | JGI IMG/M metagenome (GOLD analysis project Ga0209000, IMG submission 183998) | Groundwater microbial communities from Rifle, Colorado, USA - Groundwater D2 (SPAdes) (version 2) | ecosystem: Environmental > Aquatic > Deep subsurface > Groundwater | place: Rifle, Colorado... | reverse complement strand
CCAATTTTTTATTTTCTAAAAGTTTAGAAACATAGAATTTAAGCTTTAATCTATAATTTATTAAAACAAATAAAAATGTTGATGCTAAAATCGCAACTAAAGAAGATTTATTAGACCTTATAATTGTAATTCCAAATAGAATTATAGTCGTAATAGCCATTAAATTACTGAATCTTGGAGTGATTAAATTATTGTTTTCAATATTATCAACATAATATTTAAAGCCTAGAATTAAAAAGAAATAGATAGGTAGAAAAATTTGTGCTCCTGATACATAATTTTCATTTACTAAAGGGAATAATAAGACAAATAAAACAAAACAATAGCATAATATTTTGCTTATTTTGCAAATAATTCTGTCCAGTTCAGTTTTACTGTTTATATTTACAAATAAAGATAAAGAAATAATGGAACTTACCAAAATCGCTAAACTGTCAAGAAAAATTATTGTTCTTGCAGATTGATTTTCAGAAGACATATTTGCACTTGTCAAACTTACCAGATTTAAATTAAAGTCTGAATAATAGCAAAGATAATAAATTATATTTATTAAAAAAAATATAAATAAAAATCTAAACATAATAAATTTCCATAAAAAATTAAAATTTTTAAAAAAATAAATAATTCCAGCTAATATAGCAAAACCAAAAATAACAGCATGTGTTTTTACAGAAATATGCACGGTTTTTTTTAAAAACTGCTCCAAAACCATCCAAAAAAACATTAATTGAATGATTATATAACTCAAAAACGGATTAATTAATATTTTAGGTATTAAATATAATCCGATGAATGAAAAAATTGCAAAAACAGCTACAAGAAAACTTTCATCCGCTATAAAAGGTATCGATATAGTATTTATAGCTATTTGAGCTCCCTCATATGCAAGAAAAACTATAAACAGCCTTTGCCAAAATTTATCCGGCAACGCGAATATCTTTTCAAACATTAATTAATCATCCTTCAAAGACTAAGAAGCCATTCTGTAAAACCAGTTTGTCCTTAAGGTATACCATTAATATAATGCAATATAATATTACACTATTTGCTAATAACTTAGGCTATATAATATGCCGTAGAAATTGAACAGAAAAAGCATTAAAAGATATGAAAAATGGTGTTAGGCTTACTCATACCAAAATGCAATCAATATATAACTTTTCGTCACCCTGAAACAACTTCAGAGTCTGAGATTCCGAAACAAGTTCGGAATGACGTTGATTGCAAATCGTTATCATTATGAGAATATTGAAGATATGTTCAAAGATTTAGATATTTAAATGTTAAAACCTACAATTCAGAACAATAAATTTAAAAAAGATTTAAAAAGAATCAAAAAAAAGGTTTTAATTTAAAGCTTTTGAAGTTTATAATTAATGAACTTGCTCAAGAAGTTTTTCTTGAGCCTAAATATAATAACCATAAACTAACCGATAACTATAATTCTTGTAGAGAATGTTATATTGAACCTGATTGGCTTTTAATTTATAAAATTTAAATAACCAATTATATTTAGCATGTACAGGAACACATTCAGATTTATTCAAGAAGTAAAGGAAATAAAATGGGCGAAGTAGTCGATCAAAAACAACTTTTAAATATAGTTTCGGAACTAAAAAAACAAAATAAAACCATAGTGACCACAAACGGGTGTTTTGATATAATCCATGCCGGACATGTAAGGTATCTGAAACACGCAAAAGAGCTTGGAGATGTTTTAATCGTTTGTTTGAACTCGGACGAATCGGTAAAAAGACTGAAAGGTTCTTCGCGACCTCTGAATTATCAGGATGACAGGGCAGAAGTTATGTCTGCACTTGAAGCAGTAAATTATGTGGTTATTTTTGAGGAAGATACACCTGTAGATGTTCTTGCCAAAATTAAACCCAATATTCACGTAAAAGGCGGAGATTATACAGAAGAAACACTTCCTGAAACAGCCGTAATAAAACAAGGCGGCGGTAAAATTCAGTTTATTCCCTTTGTTGAAGGACGCTCAACCACAAATATAATCAATAAAATTCATCAAAATAGTAATTAAATCAAACAATTATTTCTCCGCCTCTGTTTTTATGGATCTCATAATTTTTGTTGCATCACCGCGCAGGGCTTTGCCTATAAATTCAGGTATATAAAAACCCGGATCGGAATAAATCCTGTACGCAAGTATTGTTTTGTTTTCATGTGGAATTATTTCAAAGTAGCCGTAAAGCTCTTTAAAAGCTCCGCCTACTTTTTTAAATTTCATTCTTCTGTATTTTTCAGATGTGTCAAAAACAAGAATATAATTAAAGCTTGGCAACAGGTCACATAATTTCACTGTTGTAACAACTTTTTGTTTTTCATTTTTTTCTTCAACAACATCTGCTTTTTTTACCTGATGAATAAATTTAGGAAGGTTTTCCTTATCGTCAAGGACATTCCATACTTTTCTTGTCGGTGCATTAATTAGTATTTTGCTTTCAGAACCTTTTAATCCACCGCTTAATTGAGCTGTAAGTGATTTTTGGAGTACATTTCCTCTTTCAAGACTGTCAAATTCCTCAGACGGGATTATTATAGCATTTGCGCTGTCTGAAATAAGACAACTTAAAGATAAAAACATTCCTAATATAAATGGCAACAACTTTTTCCTGTTCACAGGTTTTTCTCCCCTTGATCTCCAAAGTGAATTAGTTATAAAATGCCATTTTAAATCCGTTATTTTAAAGATTACATAAGCCAGTTGAGCAGTCTTTATAAAAGCAAATAATTAAAATTCTATTTGAATAAAATAAATTGACAATGAACTACGATGTTGTTATATTAACCATGCGCTTCTATAGCGTGTGTTATTTATGTATGATAATTAAGAGAAAAGATAAGGGACGAGCAAATGCTTGCAATAGTTGAAACTTGTGGAAAACAATACGAAATAGAAGAGGGTAGATATATTGACGTTGAGTTTTTAGGTAAAGACGAAAACGAAACCCTTGAACTTGATAAAGTAGTGATGATAGTAGCAGGTAGCCAATCACAAATTGGTCAGCCTTATCTTGAAGGAGCTACTGTAAAAGTAACCGTACTTAAAAACGGAAAAGAAAAGAAAGTTCTTGTTTATAAACAAAGACGTAAAAAAGGCTATCGCAAAAAAAATGGTCATAGACAACAATTTTCCAGAATTATGATAGAAAGTATTGATTTCCCCGGAAAAGCTGAAGTTTTAGCTACTGAAACACCTAAAGAAACAACAACTAAAATTGCTAAAAAAGCGCCGGCTGAAACTAAAGTAAAAACTACTAAAAAAACAACAACCCCAAAGACAGAAAAAATTAAAACTGAAACTAAAGCAAAAACAGAAGAAGTTAAAGAAGAAAATTAAGTTATTATTAAAATAAAAGGTGGTGAATCCTAATGGCTCATAAGAAGGGTGTAGGCTCAACAAAGAACGGTCGTGACAGTCATGCTCAGCGATTGGGCGTAAAAAAATATGGCGGTCAGGTTGTTAAATCAGGCAATATTTTAGTACGTCAAAGAGGAACAAAATTTCATCCCGGAAATAATGTTGGTATCGGTTCAGATGATACATTATTTGCAACTATTGATGGTGTTGTAACTTTTGAAAAACACAGAAGAGACAGAACACAGGTTAGCGTTTACGCTGCTAATTAGTTTTATCTCTCTATACAATTTTAAAAAGAAAAAGCTGTTACTAAGTAGCAGCTTTTTCTTTTGGTTGTTCCGGTTTTTTGTTTTTATCTTTAAGTTTTATGGAAACATTGTCCCATCTTAAATCTATATATTCTATTTCGTTTTTTGTTTTTAAAGCTTCAGGAAGAACAGGGATAACTTTAACAATATTGGAAAAAGTTGTACTTCCGTTGATTCGTCCGATTCTTAGCTTAACATCTTTAAGCTGAATAAAAACATCATCAGGGTTTCTTATATCTATATATTCAAGTTTTTCATTGGAGGCATTCTCGATATAAAAGGCAAGATCAGTTAAATATTTTATTAATTTAGGTGACCAAAGTGAAAATTGATCATAAGTAATTATTTTATAAGTTTCTTTTGAAGAAGGTAGCGGCAGATATTCTTTTCCAAGAATCTTTATAATTCCATCATCATTTGTAAATACAGCAACAGGTTCTATTTTTGGAGTCGGTGTAACTGACAAAACAGGAGTTCTTTCATCAAGAACTATTCTTAATCTTGCAGGAAACCAGTATCTTCTTATAAATACTTTTTTAACAGGAGTTAATTCAAGTATTTTATTTTCAAAAGTCTTCGTATTTAAAAGATAAACAGGCTTATGAGGAATTTTAAGAGCCTTAAGCTTTGAAAGTAATTGTCTTGTAGAAACAATTTTGTTGCCTTCAATTTCTAAATATTTATTTGGATAAGATGTAAATATATTTTTGTTCAAATACCATTGAGGCAAGTCAACAATTATCCAAAAAATTAAAACAAGAAGCCCGATAGAAAAAATGCGCGCCCAAAATCTGATATTTTCCCTGAAAATTTTCGTTTTGCGAAGATTTCGTCTTTTTTTAAATTGGCTAAGTTTTCTTTTATTATAATTGTTTATAATTTGAGATTCGCTATCAGGAGATATTGTTTTCATTCTTTTTATTACTTTCTTCTCTATTATAGGGAAATCCAAACCTGATTTTTTCTTAATTAAGATTATATAACTTTAGGAACTATATAACAATTTTTTTAATTTGCTAACAAAAAATACATGTTTCTTGTTTTTATAAATATAAGAACATGTTTTTTAAGGAACGATCTATGAAAAATTTTATAAATTTTCTTATAAAAAAATTAAAGAAACAGTCCGAAATTTCGACTGTTTTGCAAAAAAAGCCAATGAGTAAATTTTCCGGCAAAACTTCCAAGAAGTTTATCACTTCAACAGATTCGCTTTCCATTGATGCAAAACAGATCTTTATAAAAGAAGAAATTAATGCTGAAGCAAAATCAATCCTTAAGGATGCTGTCAATAATCCTGAAATTCTGGTTAATTTCATAAAATCAAAAGGAACTAAAGTAATAAAATCTAAATATATGAAACCTGTTTTGTTCTTAATCGGCGAGCAAACAGGGTTTTTGCCACCACTAAAAGGTTTTAAAGCTTTGGTGCTTAATATTTTTTTAAATATAGCTTCCGGAGCCGGATTAAATGTTGATTCCAAAACACCTGCGCTTTTTGCGCTTGATAATAAACCTGTTAATATTTATTTACTTTCGCATCAATTTCATTTATGGCTTTCATACATAAATGAACTCCCGGGCTTTGATGAAAAGACAAGGAAGAATTTCAAAAATGTATGGGATTCTAATGTTGACTCAATGGAAGTCGGAAAACTTTCCATTGAAGAAATTTTATCCCTCAAAGACGCTATGGCAAGAGATTTAGAAGCTTTAAAATTCGTTAAGGAAATGACCAGAGAATTTGTAGGACAAAAACAATCTCTTCAAAAAATAAAACAGGGCGGAAGCGCTAATATATAATTTTAAGGACTGCGATTAAAGCTTTAACAAAAACAGATTCTAAACAAAAAGAAGAAGGGATAAAACCCTTCTTCTTTTTTTATATAAAAATAAATTATTTACGGATTCCTAGTTTTTCAATTAAAATTCTATATCTTTCAATTTCTTCGTTTTTAAGATAGCCTAAAAGTTTTTTTCTTTTTCCTACCATCATTAAAAGACCACGACGACCTTGAAAGTCTTTTTTGTGTTCTTTTAAATGTTCTGTTAATTCTTTAATTTTTTCTGTTAAAAGCGCAACCTGAACTTCTACAGAGCCTGTATCGGTTTCGCTTCTTTTATATTCTTCAATTACTTGTGTTTTGCTTGCTAGATTAATGGTCATTTGTGTTCCTCTTTATTTTCATGACTTTTCTGAGTGTTCGAAATTTATAATATCATCTAAATAAAAATCTTCAAGGGGGTTAGGGATTTTAAAAAATTTTTCACACCCTCTTTCTTTTAAGATAAAATAATTTGAGATAAAGACAATAAACGCAAAATTGTCATGCTGAATCAAGTTCAGCATCTGTCCAACTTACAATTATAGTCAATAAGCCCAAATGGATAGATTCCGAAACAAGTTCGGAATGACAAAGAGAGTCAGTTATTAACAGGAAACATTAAAATAATGACCAATAATGAAATAAGAGTTAGGATTGCGCCGAGTCCTTCAGGAAATCTCCATGTCGGGACAGCAAGAACAGCTTTGTTTAACTATCTTTTCGCTAAAAACAAAGGCGGAAAGTTTATTCTAAGGATTGAAGATACAGATTTGGAGAGGTCTAATGAAGCATATACACAAAATATTTTCGACAGCCTAAAAGCTATGGGGCTTCAATGGGATGAAGGTCCTGATGTTGGTGGGGCTTATGGTCCTTATAAACAATCAGAAAGACTTGACATTTATACAAAGTACGCGGAAAAACTTTTGGAATCAGGGCATGCTTATTACTGTTGGTGCAGTCAAGAAGAGCTTGAAGCAGAAAAAGCCTTGCAACTGGAAGAAAAAAAGCAAATTATATATTCAAAAAGATGTAAAAATCTTTCTCCTGAAGATATAGAACAGTTTAAAGCAGAAGGAAGAAAACCTGTAATAAGGTTTGAAATTCCTTCAAGACAGCTTAAGTTTAAGGATTTAATCAAGGGCAATGTGGAATTTGATCTGAATTTGCTTGGCGATTTTGTAATAATGAAGTCAAACGGGATTCCTACCTATAATTTTGCTGTAGTAGCAGATGATATAGATATGAAAATGAGCCATATTATTCGTGGCGAAGACCATATTTCGAATACTCCAAGGCAAATTTTGATTTATGAAGCATTAGGGGCAAAAATTCCAGAATTTGCTCACGTTGGTATGATTCTTGCGCCTGATAAAACCAAACTTTCCAAAAGACATGGGGCTACAGCGGTTAGCGAATTTATTCAGCAGGGCTATTTGCCGGAAGCTTTTGTGAATTTTCTTGCGCTTCTTGGATGGTCTTCTCCTGACGGGGCGGAAATTATGCCGCTTGATGAGATAATTCAAAAGTTTAGCCTTGATAGAATTCATATAAGTTCAGCTGTTTTTGAATTTGATAAGCTTAACTGGATGAATGGTATGTATATAAGGAGTATGCCTGTTTCTGAACTTGTGGAAAGAATTAAACCGTATTTACAGGAATTTGACCTTTCTATATATACCCAAGAACAGCTTGAAACTATTATAAATGCAGTAAAAGAGCCTCTGGTTAAATTAAGTGAGGTGACTAATGCCGTTAGTTATTTCTTTGGTGATAGTATAAATATCGATAACGAAATTCAGGAAACTGTTTTGAATACAGAGGAGTCAAAAAAAGTCCTGACCGAGTTTTTAGGATTCTGTGAAGGTATTGACTATGGCGATATTGAAAAAATTCACGACCAACTTGGCGAATTCAGAACAATGATGAAGCCTTTGAAGCCGAAGCAGACTATGTGGGCAATAAGAGCGGCTTTAACCGGAAGAACACACGGCGCTGACATGGGTGTAATTGTTTCACTGCTAGCTAAAAACAGAGTTATATTGAGGATAAAAGAAGCTATTTAAGGAAATCCCCCAATGAAAATATATGATACACTCTCTCAAAAAATTAGAGAATTCCATCCACTGGATGATAACAAGGTAAAAATGTATGTTTGCGGTCCGACTGTTTATGATTATCCGCATTTGGGACACGCAAGATGTTATATTACCTGGGATGTGGTGTCGAGATATCTTAGATTCAAAGGATATGATGTTACTTATGTTAGAAACATCACCGATGTTGATGACAAAATCATCAACAGAGCCCGCGAAAACAACTTAACCCCCAAAGAATTAGCGACTACATATTATAAAGAATTTCAGAAAGCAATGGAAGCTTTGAATGTCGCCCCACCTGATATTGAACCAAAAGCAACCGAAACCATTGAAGATATGATAAAAATCATAAAAAAACTGGAAGAAAAAGGCTATGCCTATGCATCAGAAGGTGATGTGTATTTCAGAGTTTCAAAATTCAAGAAATACGGCAGGCTGGGCAAACAAAGCATTGATGATCTTCAGTCGGGAGCAAGAGTTGAAGCTTCTGACAAAAAAGAAAATCCTCTTGATTTTGCTCTTTGGAAGGCTATAAAAACCGAAAACGAAATTTCATGGGATAGCCCATGGGGTAAAGGCAGACCAGGCTGGCATATAGAATGCTCTGCGATGTCGGAAAAATATCTTGGAGAACAGATTGATATTCATGCAGGCGGACAGGATCTGATTTTTCCGCATCATGAAAACGAAAAAGCACAATCAGAAGCTTGTTTTGATAAAGATTTTGTAAATTTCTGGATGCACAACGGATTCGTGACAACAAACAATGAAAAAATGTCCAAATCTCTCGGGAATTTTTTAACAATAAATGATTTGCTTGAAAAATATGACGCAAATACTATCAGGCTTTTTATCCTTACAAATCACTACAGAATGCCTGTGGAATTTGCGGATGAATCATTAAAAGCTGCTAAAAACGGAGTAAAAAGACTTAAAAATGCTTTTGAAGATATTAAAAATACTGTAGGTGAAGAAAAAATAAAGGAAGCAGAAAAATTAATAACCCCTATAATTGATGAAATAGTAAAAACAGGTCAACTTCCTTTCCATAAAATAGACACTGTACAGGATATAGAAGAAATAATACCTGCAAGCCTTATGGAAAATTGCATAAAAAATCTTAAATATTTTATAACCGCTATGGATGAAGATTTTAACACTTCAAAGGCGCTTTCTGTTCTTTTTGATATTGCAAGCTGTGCTCAAAAAACAAGGGAGTCTAAAAATCCTGAAGCCAGTGCTTTTTGTCTTGCATTATTATTAAAATTAGCATCAGTGCTTGGTTTTGATTTAACAAAATCAGAATCTTTGAATGATGATCTTTCTTCGCAACTTATGGAGCTTGTTATTTCTATAAGACAAAAAGCACGGGAAGAAAAAAACTGGGCTATGTCTGATTTTATAAGGGATGAGCTTGGCAAATTAAATATTGTGCTCAAAGACCAGAAAGACAAGCCTACTATTTGGAGTATTCAGGACTAGATGACGAAAATACAAACAAATGAGCTGCCTATAAGGTCTTATGCTTATATTGGCGATGCTGTGTATGAGGTTTTTGTCAGGGAAAAAACCATTTTTCTTGTCACAAAACCTGATAAACTCCATAACATAACTTCTTCTGTGGTAAAAGCAGAATTTCATGCGGAATTGCTTGAAAAAATTCAGGATTTTTTGAACGAAGAAGAAAAAGAAATAGTAAGAAGAGCAAGAAATCTTTCTGTAACCACAGCAAGGCGTACAAACCAGACTCTTCATAGGTTAAGTACAGCTTTTGAGGCGCTTATCGGGTATCTTTATTTGAATGACAAAAACAGATTAAAGGCTCTATTTGAGTTCATAGAGCCTTTAATTGATGAGAAAATTATTTAGGAATCAAAAAAAGTTATTGATTTTTTGTATCAACAATTGTCGCTCCGCCGCCAATAACTTTTGCGTTTAACGGATAATGACCATCCCATTTTTTAACTTCTTCAAGTTTTACAATTGATGGGTTTTTTGCGATTGCCTGTGCCGTAATTGTTAATGCTTCCGCTTCTGCTTTGGCTTTTGTTACAACAATTTCTGCATCTCTATTTGCAGCCTGCAATTCATATTCTTTTTGCTGCGCTTTTTGTTGCATAACCTGTTTAGCTTTGATAGCCTGTTCATATTGATCATCAAAATCAACATTTGTAATTGGTATATCAATGACATTTATTGCATGAGTCTTTGTTTCATCGTTTACAACGACTTCTTTTGCAAGATCAACAACTGCTCTTCTGATGATTTCTCTTTTTGTTACAAATTCTGTTGCTGTATATTTTCCGCCTACTGCTTTTATAGCATCTATTATTTTGGGATAAGCAAATTTATCGAGCGGGTCACCCTTGTAAAGTATAACTGAATTTGCAGCTTCTGCTTCAGGAATTGAATAAATAATTTTAAAGGCAATGTCTATCGGCTGGTTATCCTTTGTATATGTAGGAGCATCGCCTTCTACTGTTTGAGGTCTTACATTTACAGTAATAACTTCGTCAATTAAGGGTGTTCTAAATCTCATTCCTTCATTAACCACATTTTGACCAATTACGCCAAATCTTTTGATTACAGCTTTTTCTCCTGATTGTACAAAATAAATTGGGTTTAAAAACAATAACAATAAAAACCCTGCTGCAAATATTGCAACCATAATTGATAAATTTTTTTCATTCTGCATAAATTTTTTCCTCTTACCTGTTTAATAAAAGTATCGCATAAAATATTTTATACACTAAAGTTTATAGAACTACTACAAATACATATTTTTGAAAATAAAACACCTCTCTAATTTATAAAAAATAAACTTTAAATTAGAATGAGTTCAGCCTTCCAAATCGACAAAGCCCCTCTTCAGGCGTTATCTCCCGCTCTACTGTGTTAAGCTTTGTTACATATTCTTAATTTTGTTGCTTAAAAGTTAAAGAAATTTTTGAACCGTTCGATATAGTATATACCGGGTATAAGACACGGATATCTATATATGAGTCGTCAATTAAGTAAGTAGAGGGTATTTTTTATGAAATCCAATTATTTCATTGGATATGGAAATGATTTTAACAGCAATTTTGAAGAAAGAGACAACTGTCTGGATGTGTGGAAAGATGTTTTGCTTTATTCATCTAGCCTTCACGGGAATTGGGGTGTCTCAAGACAGGTGTTTTACAAAAGTATGGTACCTACAGCAGAGAAAGACCCTGCAAAATTTGCAAGATGGATGAATGGACTGGTTAAAAGTTCCGGTATAAAAATAAAATCAAGAGCCGGATTTTTAAGATCACTTAATTATCTTAGAAAATTACAAAAAAATGCTAATAAAGATGATATTCAAAAAGCTCTTTTCAGTCTTTTTGAAGCCGGGTTAAATGAACCTCTCTATGCTCTAAAAGCGATTAAAAACGGCAGGTCTTCATATCAGGCAGGATAAAGTTTAAAATTAACAAAAAAGCAGGTTATACAGCCTGCTTTTTTGTTTTACATAGTTGTGTATTTTTTTATAAATTGCTTTCTGGCTTCTATATCAGCGACTTTTTTCTTTAATTTTTCAATTTTGTTTGTATATTTTTCTTTGTCGTCTATTTTGCTTATGTCGATTAAATTTACATAAGCCGTATAATGGTCAATTGCATTATAATAATATTTTTCCTTTTCAAAAGCCTTTGCTATGCCTAGATGAGCTTCGGGAAGGTAGACATTTAAGTTAAGAGCGTCGCGGTAAGCTTCTATCGCGGCTTTTTTCTGTCCTTCTCTATAAAAAGCTTCTGCTACTTTCAGTCTGGAAACTGATTGATCTTCATTTTTTCTGATTCTTTCCAGAATTCTTCTAGCTTTTAAATTATTCGGCTCCATTGATAAAACCTTATCAGCAGCGTTTTTAGCACTTATATAAGCTCTGTCCATTGTAAAAATTTGAGCCAATCTAAGCAAATCTTCTTTGTTTTTAGTCTGGTTTAGTGCGTTTAAGAATTCTCTTTCCGCATTGCTATAGTCATTGCATGTTATATAAGCTTCTCCTTTAACTATATGGCTGATTTTTGAGTCTTGTGTGTTCTCAATAATGTTTTTCATGTACGTTGCGGAGTTGCTGTCATTATGAGAAACCTTTGATACTCTCAACAAAGCCAGATAAAGTTCCAGATTGTTCGAATCATATTGAATCGCCTGCTGTATAGAATTTTCTATATCAACATATCCAAGCTCGGAAGCAATTGCTGCATCTCCGTTTAATTCTTTTGACCTGACAAAATACGCTTTTGAAAGTCCTTTTAGTGCAGATGTTTTGTAGCTTGGAGCTCTTAACAGGTCTTTATAGTATTTTATAGCCTGTTCTGTCTTTCCTAAATTGAGAGAAGCATCCGCTATCTTTAATTTTGCCTCGTAAAAGTTTGGATTGACAGACAGAGCATTTCTAAGCTCGGAAATTGCTATCTCGTCATCGCCCCTGTTTTTGTATACATCAGCCAGTCTTAAGTATGGCGGCAAATATTCAGGTTTTATAAGAAAAGATTTTTTATATTCAGAAATAGCGGCTGCTTCGTTGCCTTGAAGTTCATAAGCTCTTCCAAGCAAGTCATGAACCGGTGCGCTGTTTGGGAAAAGATAAAGCGAGGTTTGAAGCTGTTTTATTGCTGTACTGAAATCGCCTTTTCTGATTAATGCTTCGCCTAAGTTGCAATAAGCGGAAGAATTTTTGCTGTTTAATCTTATTGCCTCCTTGTATTTATCTATAGCTGCATCTATCTGATTTTTTGCAAACAAGACTCTACCGTAATTTTCAACGCTTTTTGAGTAATCAGGTCTTATTTCTAATGCTTTTTTAAAATATTTTTGCGCATCATTAAGTCTTCCTGCATCAAAAAGGATTTTTCCTGTATTATCATAAGCCTGATAATAATTGGGGTCATTTTTTACAGCAAGACTAAATTCTTGAAGGGCTTTATTGTAATAGTTTTCCATGTTTCCCCTGAAAGTCATATCAGAGGAAGTTGTTCTTCGATAATAAACAAGTCCTAAACCATTATGAGCCATCGGGTTTTTGGGATTTTTTTCAAGTATTTTTTTAAATTCTTTTTCGGCCCCATCGAGCTTGTACTGCGCTGAATGAATTTCTGCCAGATATGTTTTTGCCTGAATATCGTTAGGGTTTTTGGCAAGAAGTTTTGCCACATAAGCTTCGGCTTCGCTATATTTGCCGAGTTCGATTAAATTTTCCGCTTTTGAGTAATTTCTGATGACTTTTGCAGAATAAGTTTCCGCATTTGCCTGAGAATTAAATATAATCATGGCAGAAATTATATAAGCAAATATTTTAAGTTTATTCATTAAAAACCTCTTTATCTCAACGATTTAGTTGTTGCCTGTATTTTACATCCAATTGTATAATTTTTTCAAATGAGTGTTATCATTCAGGAGTATTAAGGTTTTGTCCACTTTATCAAACATAAATTCACAATCCATTCTGGACGATTTCAAGCTTTATCTTGAAGTCGAAAGAAATTTATCTTTGCATACCGTAAAAGCCTATTGCACCGACCTTGAAGACTTTTTGAAATGGGCGGGAACTTCTGATGTCTGTACTTTTACTTACAAAAATATTAGGACTTATCTTGCTGAAATTCAGTCAAAAAAATACACCAGAACCACAATTTCAAGAAAAATTGCCGCGATTAAGACGGTTTACAGGTATTTGTACAGGGAAAGACTTGTAAATTCCAATCCTGCTGTTAATATAAAAACCCCAAAGAAAATTAAAAACCTGCCCGAATTTCTTACTGACACCGAATCAAACTTGATTCTCAACGAAATAGAAGCAAAAACCCCTTCCCAATTTAGGGACAGGACAATTCTTGAAGTTCTTTATGCCACAGGAATGAGGATTTCTGAGCTTTGCGGGTTGAATTTTGAAAACCTTAACCTTGAGGCAAATGAAATAACGGTTTTTGGAAAAGGTGGAAAAGAACGGATTGTACTCATTAATAATCGTGCAAAGAATTATTTGCTTGATTATATTGAAAATTTCAGACCTAGTCTTGCCGCAAGTTGTCATTCTGAGGACTTTAGCCCGAAGAATCTGTCCAATAGTGAGAATAGTCAAAAGGACAGATTACCCCCTGCTTCGCTCAGGATGACAGGGAAAGGTGATGTAAAATCGCCTGTTTTTATTAATAATAACGACTTTAGGCTTCAGCAAAGAAGTATTCAGCGAATCATAGCCAAAATTGCAAAAGATTTATGTTTTCATAAAAAAGTATCGCCACACACTTTTCGGCATAGTTTTGCAACAAAATTACTTGAAAATGGCGCTGATTTGAGGGTGGTACAGGAGTTACTGGGTCATGCAAGCATAAGCAACACGCAAATTTACACCCATGTTTCTACAGAAAGACTTAAACAGGCTTATATGAATGCTCATCCTCGAGCAAAAACTAAATAATCAAATCTAATAAATTATCAAAATAAGATGTACAGCCAAAGCCAAAACTGTTCCAAGCATAGCCCCCATCAAAACCTCAAGAGGGGTATGCCCCAAAAGTTCCATAAGCCTTTCATGATGAAATGTCGGATGCTTATCGGAATAAATATCATCAACAATTTTATTTAAAACAGTTGCCATTTTGCCTGCAGAACGTCTTAAACCAGCTGCATCATACATAATTACCATAGAAAATCCAAGAGCTATAGCAAATTCTACAGAATTAAAACCTGTTATCATTCCAACGCTAGTAGTAAGAGCCATAGAAAGAGAGCTGTGACTGCTGGGCATTCCTCCTGTAACAGTTAAAATTTTAAAATTAGGCTTTTTATGTTTTACCCAGTAAAATGCCAATTTTAGCCACTGAGCAACAAATGCTCCGACAAAAGATGAAATTATAACTTCTATGCCTGTATCTAAAATCATTTTAATACCCTTGCTACAATCTGCTCGGCTATAGCCATCAATAAAGGACTATTAATGTTTTTTTTAATCAACTCCTGCTGTGCATTAATACACAGAATTTCCAGCTCTTTCTTTGATTCTTCAAGCCCGTAAAGAGAAACGTGCGTATTTTTCTTTGAATTCTGGTCTTTTCCAGGGGTTTTTCCTATTGTTTCGAGAGTTCCCGTAACATCAAGTATATCATCAGCTATCTGAAAAGCATAGCCTATTGTTTTTCCATAGAAAGACAATGCCTCAAGTTTTTCTTCAGTTGCTCCTGAAAGCAAAGCTCCTGCCCTCATAGCAAATTTGAATAGTTCACCTGTTTTATGAGAAAGTATATAGTTAAAAGTCGCAAAATCAATTTCTTTTTCTTCTGATTCTATATCTACAACCTGTCCTCCGACTATGCCCATAGGACCGGCTGCTTTTAAAAATTCTTCAAGCACTTGCAGTAGAACTTTTTTATCAACTTTATCAGGAGTATGCTTAATGATAACCTTTGGAGCATAAGACAAAAGAGCATCTCCTGCTAGTACTGCAATGGCTTCACCATAAACTTTATGGTTGGTAAGTTTTCCCCTTCTGTAATCATCATTGTCCATACAAGGCAAATCATCGTGAATAAGGCTTTGTGCGTGAAGCATCTCAAGCGCGCAGGCTATAGGAAAAACATTTTCTATATCACCGCCGCAAATTCTTGCACTTTCAAGCATAAGCAAAGGTCTTATTCTTTTGCCGTCAGCAAGCACAGAGTATCTTATCGATTCCCAGATTAATTGGGGATATCGAATTTCTAAGTATTTATCGAGATGAGAATTTATTAATTCTTTATCAGGCAAAACAACTTTATTATAGTCAAAGTCTTTTTGTACAAGAAGTTTCAATGTTTTATCACCAAAATTTAATCAAAATCTTCTTGATTATAATATACCTCGTCCAAAATTGAAATAAGGTTTATTTTCTGCTTTTCGGTGTTCCTTGCTTTTTTTCTAGCCTGAGTCCCTAGTTTTACAAGATGTTTCATTTCATTGCTGCCTGTATCAATAGATTTTGATGATTTTTCTTCTTTATGACCTTCTTTGCGAATTTTTTCTTTATATTCAACAGCTTCTTGTATGAATGTTTTATAGCTTTCGTATCTTGTTGAATCTACTTTGCTTAAGTTAGCCAGCACATTACAGCCTTCTTCGTTCAAATGAAGACAATCTGAAAAATGACATCCTAATGAAAATTCTTTTATTTCATCAAAAAGTTCGTTAATAACAGCAGGCATTACAGTATCGAATTTTAAATGGCTGAAACCGGGAGTATCAGCAATCTGTAAAATTTTACCGTCCTCAACAGGGACTCCAACAATTTCCACATGTCTTGTTGAGTGTGTGCCTTTGCCTGTTTTAACACTTATTTCTTTTGTTTTAAATTTTAAATCGGGATGAATTTTATTAAGCAGACTGGTTTTTCCTACACCTGACATGCCGGATAAAACAGAAATGTTTGACCCAAGGACTTTTTTTAGTTCGTCTATACCAATACCGGTTAAAGCAGACGTAAAAATAACTTTATATCCAATATTAGTATAAATATCCAGAATTTTTTGCTTAAATTTCAAAGTTTCATCAAGGTCAGACTTATTTATACAAATAACAGCGGGGATATCATAAAGCTTTGCCTGACACAAATATCTGTTAAGCTGCTCAAAATCAAACTTTGATTGAGATAGTGCTGCTACTGGTAGATAATTATTTCTTGACAAAACTTCAACAATTGCAGCCTGATTTGACTCTTTTGATGATGTTTTTTCTATTCTGACTAAATCACCGACAAAAATTTCTATTTTTGCTTTTTTAAGTTTTTCTCTGATTTTACATTCAAGAATGGTATTTTCTTTTTCAAGTTTTACATAATAAAAATCAGAATGTATTTTTATTATTTTGCCTATCAAGCAAAGATTCTCCGTTTATAACCCTAAAACATGTTAGTCGAAATTTATAAAAAGGACAAGAACTACAAGAATGAGCTTAAACCTTCGGCGAAGCTGGATCTTCTCCTGCTTCACTATACAAATAGACGAAGGCTGTGCTTTTAACACAGCCTTCTCAAAGCTAACTTTAAGCTTTCCCTTAAACCGGAGCTATCCGCTCCACCTATTTTATTTATACCCGTTTATAAAAAATTTAAACATATAGATTTGAATTTTTTATAATTTATTTTGCGGTTACGAATTTATCCATATTTTCTCTGAGTATTTCTGTATCAGAAGATAATTCGCTGCATTTTGCGGTAATTTCTTCTATGGTTGCAGCCATTTGTTCAATGCTCATACCTGAAGATGTCATTTTTGATTCAAGTTCATCAGCAACCTGAACAATTTTTTCAATATTTTTCACTATATCGGCTTCACTGGTTTTTGTTGATGTAGCAACGGTTTTGGATTTATCAGCGAGTTTTCTGACTTCATCAGCTACAATAGCAAATCCTTTTCCGTGTTCACCAGCTCTTGCAGCTTCTATAGCGGCGTTAAGTGAAAGCAGATTGGTTTTTTCAGCAACATCAACGATTTCTTTAGAAGCGGTTGAAAATTCTTCTATTTTGTCATCAACACCTTTTATGCTGTTTCGTAACGATTCAGAAACTTTAAGGATTGTGCCTATTTCTTTATTAATACTTTCAACCAATTTTGCATTTTCTTCGCTGCCGGCAGTAATTTCCTGAATAGATTCAGTTATATTATTAATACGTTCTTTTAAAAATGACATTGTTTCTATTCTGTATTTTTCTGCTTCTTGTACTTGATTTTGAGCCTGCATAATTTCTTCCATGCTCTCATCTTGTTTTCTTAATAGTTCAAGATTGTATTCATGGTTATAATACATACAATTTTCTTTATGGTTAGATTGATTATGTATGGCTTTTGCCATATTGTTACAGCTTCCGTAACCGCATGCAGAACAATTTACATTTCTGGAATCTTTTGTTTTCTTAAGAAGCTGATTAAATATTACATCTAAATCTCTTTCAGCAGGCTCTTTGATTTTTGTCATGCCTGATTTATCAGTGTAATGTCTTACATAATCACTAAGTTTAAGATTTTTTTCAAAATAATCAAAAAGTTTATATGATTTTTTGAACATTTTTTTGGATTCAGTTTTTTTCAAGTGTTCTTGTTTAAGCGGATTCATCATGAAATCAACATCATCAATATGAACATCTTTATCGGTACCGGTTCCCTGATTGCATCCGAAAGAGCAGTTCAATATATCAATAAGCAAAGGCAAGCTCTCTTTATTTTTAACTCTTTTGTCATAGCTTTCCAGGTAAGGATAAGCATGTTCGCCTTCCATTTGTCTTACCCATGCGCCAGGAACATGATATTCAACGTTTTCTCTTAAACCGCCCGGTCTGGAAAAAGTTAAACCAAGTCCACATCCGATATCATCAAATTCTCTTTCTTCATAAGAATTAAGATTAATTCTGTTTGCTTTAAGATATTCTTTTATTTTTTTATAAGTAATGTTATATGATACGTAGTCATTTGTGTTAGGATCGACAAATTCGTCAACTTTTCCTAAACATGGCGAAAGAAAAGCGATTTTGTCAGAAACATTATCGGATCTTTTCATATATATAGCAGTACAAAGTGTAGGGCTGTGAATAGGAGCAAGTTTTGCCAGAAGTGACGGTTTGTATTTTTCAATATAATTAACTATAGCAGGACATGGCTGTGCTATTACGGAATCAATATTATTTTCCCGAACTGCTTTTAAGTATGCCCATGTTGTTATATCAGCCCCAAAAGAAACGTCATATATAAGATTAACGCCAGCTGATTTTAAGAAGCCGAATAATTTTCTGTAATTATCAAAATTAAATCTGTTTGCAGGAGCTGCTACTATAGATAACTTCGCACCTTTTCTGAGATCATTGAAAAATCTTTCTGTATCGTCATTATAATCACGCGCATCATGGTCGCATGCTTCTATACAATGCCCACAGTGTATGCAAAGATCATTATCAACCTTCATTTTGTTTTTGCCGTCTTTTTCATAAGCCTGATTGGCGTATATTGCAGGACAAACAGTTATGCATTTGTTACATCCAACACAATTTTCTTCTTTTGTAAAAATAACTTCTTTCATAAAATAAAATTCCTTCTCTCTAAAACAATGCTCAATGCATATATATTAATCACAAAATCAATAATCAATATAAAAAACCATAATTTAGATTTAATTATAATCTTTTTAATAAAAATGGTAAACATTTTTATATATTTTTACAAAATTTTAGCATTAAAGCGCTATTTTTAAAGCAAATTTTTTATTATTAATGATTTACCTGTCATTTCAGGTGATTTTTCTATTTCTAGAATATCAAGAATAGTTGGAGCAACATCAGCAAGTGTTCCGGTTTCGTTTAGTTTAATTTTTTCAGTATCATTAACTATTATAAAAGGAACAGGATTGTTTGTATGTGCAGTAAAAGGCTTGTGGGTTTCCAGATCTTCCATACACTCGGCATTCCCATGATCTGCGGTAATAACCATAACAGCATCAACTTCTTTAACGGTAGCAACTATTCTTTTTAAACAATCATCCACTGTTTCAACAGCTTTTACTGCCGCATCAAGCATGCCAGTATGACCAACCATATCAGGATTTGCAAAATTCACCATAATAAATTGGTATTCACCAGATTTAAGAGCTTTTACAACTTCTTCTGCAACTTTAGGAGCGCTCATTTCCGGCTGTAAGTCATAAGTTGCAACCTTCGGAGAAGGAACAAGAACTCTTGTTTCTGTATCATAAGCTTTTTCTTTGCCGCCGTTAAAGAAAAATGTTACATGTGCATATTTTTCTGTTTCAGCTGTTCTAAACTGCTTAATTCCATGCTCTTCCAGAACATCGGCCAGAAGACCTTTCATGCTTTGAGGGGGAAAGGCTATAGGAAGTCCGAAAGTTTCATCATATTGTGCCATGCATACATAATAAACGTTTTTAAGTACTTTCTTTCTTTCAAAGCCTGTAAACTCTGCTATGTTTATTGCTCTTGTGATTTCTCTTGCCCTGTCAGGTCTGTAGTTAAAGAAAATTATCGAATCATTGTCGTTTAATCGGGTGTTATCTTCGCCTGTAACGGTGGGTAAAACAAATTCATCGGTCAGATCTTTATCATAAGAAGCCTGAATAGCTTCAGCAGAATTTGTTGCATGATTGCCTTCACCAAAAAGCAGGCAATTATAAGCTTTTTCCACTCTTTCCCATCTCTGGTCCCTGTCCATTGAATAATATCTGCCGCTAATAGTGGCTATACGCGTTAAATTCTCCCGGTTAAGTTTTTCTTCTACCTGTGCAAGGTAATTATAGGCACTTTTTGGAGGGGTATCACGTCCGTCAAGAAAAGCATGAATGTATACTTTTTCGAGTCCATGTTTTTTTACAAGATCAATTAAGGCAAAAAGATGTCCCATAGAGCTGTGAACACCGCCGTCACTAACAAGCCCCATAAAATGAATAGCGGAATTATTTTTTTTAACGTGTTCTATAGCATTTAAAAATTCGGGATTCTCGAAAAAATCACCGTCTTTTACGGATTTATTTATTCTTGTTAAATCCTGATAAACGATTCTTCCAGCGCCGAGGTTTAAGTGACCTACTTCTGAATTTCCCATTTGTCCTTCAGGAAGTCCGACATATTCTCCATGAGCAAAAAGCTCTGTATGAGGGTATTGTGCAATTAAAGAGCAAAAAGTAGTATCGCGAGCAGCTTCAATTGCGTTTGTCGGACCTTTTAAACCTAAGCCCCACCCGTCCAGTATTGTTAATAAAACCGTTTTTGCTCCATTTTTTTTCATTTATTCATCCTCATGATTAATCGTCTATTTTAATCATTATATTTTATCAATATTTAAGTGCAATAAAAGCTATTTTTTAAAAAAATCCATCCTGATTTAGCAATTTTTAACTATTGATTGTTTTTATATCAATAAGAGAGAAATAGGGTATTTGAGGTTATAAAAATTTTTTAAGGGGGAAACGGGAATGTTTTCAAGAGTTGGTGGAACAGGTTTTAATTCGGGTTATCCTGCTTCAACACAAGGTAGACAAAATCAGTCACAAAGGCAATCATCGGGAAATGATTCTCGAAAAGATGAAAATATATTTGCAACTAAAATGCAGGGAAATCAAAATTTACCTAAACAATCAAGCTTTGGAGATCAAAAAAATACTAATCCATTCATAACAGGCGGTACGTCTAACCTTGATGATGGAAAAAAACTTGCAGCTTTAGAAAAAGCACTTAAAAATGATGCGAATTATCAAAAGTATCTACAAGAACACCCTTTATATGGCAAGACAGACTCTTTAAAAAGATTTTCAGCATCACAAAGTTCTAATGCTTCAATAGCAGGACTTAGGTATTCTGCATAGTTAATTGAATTTTAAAAAATACCTTTTCCGGTAATATTGTACAAAAAAATTAGTTGTATTGACTGTATATAAATTTTAAAAAACAACTTAAACTTTATATATGACAAAATCTTAAGTTACAAATTGTAAATATTTGTACAAGTGCTCAAAACTTGGCTTAGATGTTTGTTTTCAGTGAAGATAAACCTCGTAAAATTTTATGTTTTATAAATCTGAAAACAAATTTAAATCAAGGACAAAACCTCTTTTAATAAAGAGGATCGGAGGTCCTTTTGAAAGAAAATCTGCGCGAAATATATAAAAATATGGACCTGACCGAGCTGATAATTAAATGCCAGCAAGATGATAAGCTTGCTCTTGAAGAATTAATAAAAAGACATGAAAAAATAATCTATAATACTTTGTATCATCTTGATCCAAACAGGATAGATATAGCGGATATAGCACAGGAAGCGCTTTTTAGGATGACAAGGGCGATAAAAACACTTAAAAAACCTGTAACTTTCAAGTTTTGGCTAAATCAGATTATAACAAATCTTTTTTATGATGAGCTTAGAAGAAAAACAAGAAGGCTTGCTACAATATCAATGGATACGCCTTATATGGACGGAGGCGAAGATGAAGCAAGTCCTTCAAGGGATATAGCCGATACCGGAAAAATGCCTGAAGAAAGCACGTTGAGTAAAGAACTTGACGAAGTAATTAAAGAATCTATAGATGATTTGCCGGAACAATTCAGGACAGTTATTATCTTGAGAGAATTGCAGGGGTTAAGTTATGAGGAAATAGCCGAACTTACAAAAACCAATATCGGCACGGTAAAATCAAGACTTGCACGAGCAAGAGCAAAGCTTCAGGAACAAATTAAACCTTACCTTGAACATGAAAGAGGTGGTGAATGACGGAAAATTTTTCAAAACTCGATGATTGTAGTGAAATTTCGGAAGATTTATCGGCTTTTATCGATGGAGAACTTGCAAAAGAACAGCTTTCAAAAATTTATGAACATTTGCTTGAGTGCAGGTGTTGTCGACAAACTTATGAAGAAATGAAAATAACGCAGGAAGCCGTTAAAAATTATTTTAAACGCTCAACGGAAGAGTTTGAAATACCAGAAAAATCTTTAAAAACAAAAGATAATATTATAAGTAAAATTATCTTTATTCAAAAAGAGAAGAGGATTATTTATTCTGCAGTTGCCTTGAGTTTTTTAGCAATAATATCGTATTTTTCAATAAGCCTTATTAATTTTAATTCACCGGAAAAAGAAGTCTTGCATAAAGTTAAATTTACAAAAGAAAAGCCTGTTTTAACTCCTTTACCACAGGCATCTAAAGATTTTACCAAAGAATTAAAAGATAAAATTATTAAGAAAAAAACTTTTTCCAAGCCAGCTTTGTAAAACAATAATTTTAGTAAAAACTGTTAAGATTTTGTCAAACTTTTGCCATTTTAAAATAAAAAATATACTATTTATGTAATAGTATCACCCTGCACGGGTCTAACCAAAAAACAATTTAAAGCTTTAATCCAAAAATAAAAAGATGCTGAACTTGATTCAGAATGACAATTCATTACAGATAAATTGATCTTGGGAACGATGACAATAGTTTAATAAAATCTGAAAATATAAATATAAAGTTGAGGAAATCGGGTTTGGGTAAATCAAAAAAAATCTTAATTGCTATTTTTATGACATTGGGAATGGTGCTTTTAGGTGCGCTTTCTGCTAAGGCACAGATGGCTGTTCCAAATATTGATATTAGTTTTAAAAATGCCAGTTCGCCACAGGAATTTAGTAAAGGTTTGCAAATTCTAATATGGCTTACTGTATTAACGCTTGCTCCAAGTATTTTTATTATGACAACGGCTTTCACAAGGATTGTCATAGTTCTTTCTATAACAAGACAAGCAATAGGAACAGGGCAACTTCCTCCCAATCAAGTTATAGTCGGTTTGGCAATGATGCTTACATTTTTTGTAATGTCTCCAACCATTGGAGACATAAACGAAAAAGCTTTTCAACCTTACATGGATAGTAAAATAACTCAGGAAGCAGCCCTTAAAAGAGGTGTTGAGCCCTTAAGACAGTTTATGTTCCGGCAGACAAGCGAAGGCGACCTTGCTCTTTTTGTTAAGTTGAGCAAAATTGATAAACCAAGTTCTATTAATGATATTCCTACTTTTGTTTTAATGCCGGCTTTTGTAATAAGTGAGCTAAAAACAGCATTTGAAATCGGTTTTATGATTTTTATTCCGTTTCTGGTAATCGATATAGTAATCTCAAGTGTACTTGTGGCAATGGGTATGATGTTTTTGCCGCCTGTAATGATATCACTGCCGTTTAAAATAATACTTTTTGTGCTTGTAGACGGATGGAATCTAATAGCCAAGTCTCTTGTAATGGGATTTTCATAAAAATAAATAAGTAAAGGTATATAAAATTGTCCCAAATTGAATTTATTACAATATTACAAAATGCATTGATTTTGATTTTACAATTGGCAGGTCCTATTTTGCTTGTTGGTATGATAGTTGGACTTGTTATTGGTATTTTTCAGTCAGTTACTCAAATTCAGGAGGCAACTTTAACTTTCGTTCCTAAAATTTTGGCAACTATATTAACTATTATTTTTCTTGCTCCATGGATGGTTGAGGTCTATTTGACTTCTGTAACTGACTTGTTTTCCAATCTTTTAACGTATATTAGGTAAAAATATGGGTAGTGGTGGTAGACAATGACACACGATTTTTCCATATTTTTTTCAACTGAAAGTATTATTATATTTATTTTGGTTCTTTCAAGATTGACCGGAATGTTGGCAACTGCTCCATTGATTTCAACATTTTCAATGCCGATGCAGTTAAAAGTAGGACTTGGTGCTTTGTGCGCATTTATTTTGTATCCTTTTGTTCTTCAGGCGACACCAAATTTTGTTGCGCCTAAAGATTTAATTTCGCTGTCAATTTTGTTATGCAAAGAAACCGCAGTAGGAGTGCTCATTGGTTTTTCAATGTCTCTTATCTTTACTGCAGTTGAAATTGGCGGACAAATTTTAAGTATTCAAATGGGTCTTGCAATTGCTAATGCGCTCGATCCCGTAACAAAACAACACACCCCCATTGTAGGACAGTTTTATTTATTCATAGCAAGTATTGTTTTTCTTTCGTTAAATGGTCCCCATTGGCTGTTTACTACAGTATATGAAAGTTATAAATCAATTCCTGTAGGTATTGATTTTAGTTTTTCAGGTCAAATAACTCAGCAGCTGCTTTATTTTGCAGGTCAACTTTTTTTAATTGCTTTTAGTATAATAATTCCGATTTTTTCTGTATTGTTTATTAAAACTATATTAATGGGAATAGTTGCCAAAATAATGCCCCAAATGAATGTATTTATGGTTTTAATGCCTGCTCAAATATATGTAGGTCTTGTTCTTATGTTACTATTAATGCCATCTACAGCAATTTATTTATCAAAACTTTTTAATGAACTGCTTATGAATATAAATAGTATTTTTGTTTAATTTTAGAATGCCATAAAAAAGGAAAATAAATGTCAGACGACCGCACAGAAAAGGCGACGCCCAAGCGAAGATCGCAATCAAGGCAGGAAGGTCAAATATCTAAAAGTCAGGACCTTAATATGGCTGTTACTCTGGCAGTTAGTTTTTGGGTTATAGCTATTTTTATGAACTTTATTAGCGATAAACTCAGAGATATCACTGTAAGTACGCTTTCAAATCTCTCTCCTCATCTCGTTAATAAAGAAAGTATTGTTGGTTATCTGACAAATTATACATGGTCTGCAATTAATATACTTTTGCCTGTTATGCTTTTTATAATGGTTGCAGGCGTTGCAATAAATTATATGCAAGTTGGAGCTTTGTTTACAACAAAACCTATTACTCCTGATTTTTCAAAACTAGGTCCTGAAAAGATCCTCAAGGGCTTTCAGAGATTTTTTCAGTTAAAAAGTTTTGTTGAATTGATTAAATCCGTTATAAAAGCTTCAATAGTTGCAGGTATAGGTTATTCGGTTATTCATAAAAGAATGCAAGATTTGGTTGGTCTTCTGGGTTCTGATATTATGACATCTGTAAGCGTTATAGGTAGTATTTTATTTGAAATGTGCTTACAGATTTGTATAATACTTTTTATACTCGGCTTAATAGATAAAAAATATCAGGATTATGAATATGAAAAATCTATTAAAATGACTAAACAGGAAGTTAAGGACGAACGTAAAAATCAAGAAGGTGATCCTCACATTAAAGCCAAGATTAAAGGTATTCAAATGCGTTTTGCTATGCAAAGAATGATGGGTTCAGTTCCTACTGCAGATGTTATTGTTACAAATCCGACTCATTATGCAATTGCGTTAAGATATGACACTTCAAAAGCGCCTGCTCCTCAAGTTGTAGCAAAAGGTGTTGATTTTGTTGCTTTTAAAATAAGAGAAATTGCTGAAAATAATAAAATTCCTATAGTTGAAAATAGACCTCTTGCCCGAACATTGTATAAAATTGTACCATTAGACGGAATGGTTCCTGCAGAATTATATGTTGCGGTTGCAGAAGTGTTAGCATATGTATATAAGACAAACCAAAATAAAGGGATAATTAGGTAATTATGGGGAAATTCAAATTAAGTGATTTATCTAAAAATAATGACATTATACTAGCAATAGTTCTTGTTGTTATTATTGGTATGATGCTTATTCCTCTGCCTCCGATTTTGATAGATATATTGCTTACGGCGAATATTTCTCTGGCTATAATAATATTGCTTGTCTGTTTATACACAACAGAACCGCTTCAATATTCATCTTTTCCGACAATATTGCTTCTTGCAACGCTTTTTAGACTGGGGTTGAATGTCAGCGCCACAAGATTGATATTGCTTCATGGGGATGCGGGCGAGGTAATCACCGCTTTTGGTGAATTTGTTGTCGGAGGTAATTATGTAGTCGGAGTTGTAATATTTATAATTCTTGTAGTAATTAACTTTATGGTTATTACAAACGGTGCGGGAAGAGTTGCGGAAGTTGCAGCCAGATTTACATTAGATGCAATGCCGGGAAAACAGCTTAGTATAGATGCTGATCTTAATTCGGGAATGCTTTCTGAGGAAGAAGCAAAATTAAGAAGAAGAAATTTACAAAGAGAAGCTGATTTTTACGGAACCATGGATGGTGCCAGCAAATTTGTAAAAGGAGATGCCACAGCAGGTATTTTTATTACGGTTGTAAATATTGTGGGCGGCTTTATTATTGGGATTGTCCAGAACCATATGCCATTTGAACAAGCTGCAGCAACTTATACGATATTAACTGTCGGAGATGGTCTTGTATCACAGCTTCCTGCTCTTATAATTTCTACAGCAACAGGTTTAATTGTAACAAGAGCCGGAGGAAATGAACAAGGGTTAAGCAAAGATATTGAAGATGAAATGTTTGGTAATCCTAAAGTTCTTGGGGTTGTTGCAGGGCTTTTAATTTTATTGGGATTTGTTCCCGGACTTCCTAAAATACCTTTCTTTATAATAGGTACGCTTATTGGAGTTATGTGTTTAATGAAAATCAAAGATCTTAATAAAGTGAAGGAAGACGAAACAAAAGCAAAAGAGTTAGAAGTATTACAAACAAAAAAAACAAAGAAAAAAGCTTCTAAAGAAAGTGTGATGGAATTATTAAACATTGAACCTATAGAAATAGAAATAGGTTATAGGCTTGTACCGCTTCTTGATATTGAACAGGGAGGCGATTTACTTGAAAGAATAGCTCAAATCAGGAGGCAAACTGCCATTGATTTAGGAATTGTGCTGCCTTCAATAAGAGTTAGAGATAATTTACAGCTGTCCGCAAATAATTATCAGATAAAATTAAGAGGAATTCCTATAGAAACAGGAGAAGTTTATGCGGACAGACATCTTGCAATGAATGCCGGAGCGGGAGATGATGATCCTAATTTAAAAGGCATAAGCGCTGTTGAACCTGCTTTTGGCTTGCCTGCATTATGGATTGCAGAAAAAGACAAAGAATATGCCGAATCTGAAGGCTATACTGTTGTAAGTGCTTCTGCTGTAATTTCAACTCACCTCACTGAAGTTATAAAGAAAAATTCTTCAGAGATTTTAACAAGACCTGATGTTCAAACACTCGTTGAAAATCTTAAAAAACAATCAGAATCATTTGTTGATGATGTATTTAAAGACAATAATATTACTACAGCGGATGTTCATATGGTATTACAGAATTTATTGCGTGAAAAAGTGCCTGTAAGAGATTTGCAAACAATTCTTGAAACTTTGAGTACCTACCATAGAATAAACAGAAATCCTGATTTTCTTACTGAACAATGCCGTCTTGCGCTTTCAAGAAGTATATGCAAGCAAAATTTAAGTGATTCCGGTGAATTGCTTGCCATAACTATTTCTCCGGACATAGAAAATGTTATAGCAACAGGAATAAGTAGTGATGGCCAAAGCTTAAGTCTTGACCCTAATTTTACAAGAAAATTAATAAGCAGTCTCAATGCTGAAATTGAAACGGCGCTTAAATCCACAGGAAATCAGCCTGTAATTTTATGCAGTTCTCCTATACGTATGGCTTTTAGAAAATTAATAGAAAGAACCTTCCCTCAAATTAATGTTATGTCTTATAACGAAGTACCCGGAAATATAAGCGCGCGTTCCGTCGGAATGGTGAAAGTCTAAAATTTTCTTAAGAATAAACAACTTTTATAAAATACGTAACTTCATGTAACGATATTTAAAATATATATAATTTGTATATATTTTTTGTTTTTATATAAACAGAGATGTGTATAAATATATTTTTTTATAGCAGTAGTTATTAGCAGTAGTAGTAGTAATAGTCATTTTTATTAGCAGTTTTTAAAAATGAGAGATAGGAGAATTTTATGATTCAAGGTATTCAAGGACCTCAAAAGTTTATTGGCATTAATCCGGGAGAAACTCAACCAAAACCTCAAGCACAACCTCATAAGGAAAAAGGACCTGATATAGGAGCGCTTTTAGGCGGAAAAAAACCTGACGGAATAAAAACTGTTCAAGATAGTATTCAGAACAGGCTTGGAAATATTGAAAAAATAGGTGCAGAAAATAAAAAGCCTCTTGATATAAAAGTATAAAATTAAGTTTTTTATACACATCTTTCATAAATTTAAAAAGTGCTGTAGTTATTAAAACTGCAGCACTTTTTATTTCAAATACTACGCAAATAAAAAAGACCGGATATAGGGCTAATCCGATCTATAGTTAAAACAGACGGTTAAGTGAGAATGAATAAAGCACATTATTATAAAACCAGAAGGAAACACTGTGTGAAACTGCCCGGTTGGATATATTTGTGTTTAATATTTATATTTCAATGTTTTTTAAAGCAAGGTCGGTTTTAAACATTTTATAAGCAAGAAGAACGCTTTTATCTTTATCTTTCGCCTCAAACATTATATAAAAATTAAGATGCATATATTTTAAGAAAAATTCTTTAAATTCTTCCAGATTTATAGATTCAGCGTGACTTCCCGGTCTTGCTTTTTCTTTTTGTGTTGAATAATGGATATCAGGAACTCCTGATTTTTCATCCCAAGTTGAAAAAAATGTTTTTAATATAGTTTCAATATCTTTGTCTTCAGATTTTTGCGTGTTTAAAACCTCATGATGCAGGTTATCAAATACAAGAGGAATTCCTACAGCTTTATTTATCTGAATTAAATCCCATACGTTATAATTTTTGTCATCGTTTTCAAGAGTAAGTCTTGATTTAAAACCTTCTGGAAGTTCTTTATAGACTTTAATGAATCTTTTTATAGCTTCTGCTTTATCTCCGTAAATTCCGCCGGCATGAAATACTATTTTGTGTGTGAAATCTAGTTCTAGAGATTCCAGAAACTTTACATGCCACTCAAGTTCTTTAATTGAGCTTTTGACCACTTCCAGTCTTGGCGAATTTAAATAAACTACGGGACTCGGGTGCATGGCAACTTTTAAATTATTTTTTTTGATAAAAGAGCCTATATCTTGCAATTCGTTTTTAAAATCTTCCCACCACATAATTTTATTGACTTCATGAGAAGCAAACGGAACCACATCCGAGCTTATCCTGAAATGATAAATGTCGTTTTCTTTGTTCCATTTAAGAACTCTTATTAATCCGTCAAGATTTGACTTTATAAGCTCTCTGAGTTTGGCATCAGTTGCATTTGCAAGCCGGCATGTTCTGTTTAAGGGGATTCCTGTTGTTAAATTTATGCAGGCGTAACCAATTCTATGTTTCATATTTTAGCCCTCTCTTTTTACTTTAGCATTATTTTTGAGAGGTTTTATCCGTCTTTTGCCTACTTTAAAAACCTTTTTAAGATATAATTAACTTAAAACCTGACTAAACGGAGAAATTTAATGAAAACACATTTTGACTGTATTACCTGTATGCTTAACGGACTTATAAGCCTTTTTAAACAAGGATTAATCGAAGAAAAATATCAGGAAACTGTTATAAAAGAAGTCCTGGCATACTATGCAAATATTGATTTTAGTCAAAGTCCTTTGCTCACCAACAGAAATTTGCATCGTGTGATAAGAAAAATCGCAAATAATCCCGACCCATACAAGAAATTAAAAGACAATATGAATAAAGAGGCTGTAAAATACTGCGAAAAATACAAAGATATAGTTCTTAAAAGCGATAATCCTCTGGATAAAGCTTTAAGGATTGCTGTTGCCGGAAATGTTATTGATTTTGGTCCGGGACATTCGATTGAGATAGAAAAAAATATCGAGAAACTTCTCAATGAAGATTTTGTGATTGATGATTCGCAGGAATTATTTAATGACATAAAAAAAGCAAAAAATATTCTTTATCTTGGAGATAACACAGGAGAAATCGTATTTGATAAGCTTTTTCTGGAAGCAATAGGCAGAAATGATATAACTTTTGTCGTAAGAAATTCGCCTATATTAAACGATGCAACAATAGAAGATGTTAAATTTTTTGGAATAGACAAGCTTGTAAATGTTATGACAAACGGAGATGATGCGCCAGGAACACTTTTGGAATTTACATCTCCCGAATTCAAGGAAATTTTTGATAAAGCCGACCTTATAATTTCTAAAGGACAGGGGAATTTTGAGGGATTGAGCGAGATTAAAAATAAAAACATATATTTTCTGCTTATGATTAAGTGTCATATTATTGCAAATAGCGTAGGGCTTAAAAATGGCGATTATATAGTGAAGTCAGCCCTTAAGAACAAGGATTTTGCAATAAAGTAAAAATTCATAAAAGGGGGTTTGGGGCAGAAAGCCCCATTATTATAAAATTTATTTTCTTATATAATAAATACAAGTATTATTTTAATAATTTAAATGGTAAGAATATATGCTTTTTTCTGAAAGAATTGGGATTAAATCCACAAAATTATTACAAATAAATTCTATAGATGATGATTTAAGAAATAGTCTTTGGAATGTATTTATAGATAGAATAATTAATGCAAATTATTTTGAGAATATAGCTAAAGAAATTTGGAAAAATTTTCTTAAAAAACCAGTAGATGATATTCCTTTAACGTCTACTTGGACTGATCAAACTAAACGTTTTTCAAAAGATTGGATAAAATCAATTTTTCTTAAATCTGAATACTATGTTGTGTATGATCTTCTTGAATTTATTATTGTTAGTTTAAAAAAATATCATTATGTAAGTGAATCCTTTATCAAAAATTGTAAAGAGGTTTTAGAAAAAGAAAAATCAGGATACAAAATTATAAATAATCAAGTAGTTCCTATTTCTTCAGAAATTGAGGTTCATGAAATCGAAGAATCATTAGAAAATTCTCAAAATGACAAATTCAAATTTATTAATAATCACTTAAATCAAGCAATTGAACATTTTAAGAACAGAGAAAATCCTGATTATAAAAATTCGATACATGAAGCAATAAAAGCTGTTGAATGTCTTTGTAGATTAATAACAGGCGAGTCGGATTTAGGAAAATCTTTAAATAATATAGAAAAATTTATAATGATACATCCGCAGTTTAAAAGCGGTCTTGAAAAATTCTATGCATACACAAATAGCAAAGAAGTTGGAGCAAGACACGCTCAAATGCTTGATTCAAATATAGGATTTGATGAGGCTAAATTTATGCTAGTATTTTGTTCTGCGTTTATAAATTACCTAATTTCCAAAAGGGCAGATGCTAAACCAAGTTCAGCATGACAGTGAGAGGATAATTACACATCATGACAAATACACAAATTCTTTCGGGAAAAGAAATAAGACAGAAATTCATCAATTTTTTCAAAGAAAAACATAATAGCGTACATATAGCAAGCTCAAGCTTGATACCTGATAATCCGACGGTATTGCTAACTACAGCAGGAATGCTTCAGTTTGTGCCGATATTTTTAGGATATGAAGCTCCACCAAATCCTCCAAGAGCTGTAACAGTTCAAAAATGCGCTCGCGCAGGCGGCAAAGATTCAGATATAGAAAACGTCGGAAGAACTCCGCGCCATCATACTTTTTTTGAAATGCTCGGAAATTTCAGTTTCGGGGACTATTTTAAAAAAGAAATTATTCCGTGGTCATGGGATTTTGTGACGAATGATTTAGGGCTTGATAAAAGCAAGCTTTGGGTTACAGTATTTGAAACAGACGATGAGTCTTTTGAGATATGGAAAAATGACGTAGGCGTTCCTGCCGAAAGAATTTTAAGAAAAGGAAAGAAAGATAATTTCTGGGGACCTCCAGGACCTACAGGACCTTGCGGACCATGTACCGAAATTCACTATGATTTAGGCGAAGAATATAAATGCAGTAATCCTCAATGCGGTATTGATACCTGCGAATGTGATAGATATGTGGAAATTTGGAATCTTGTTTTTATGGAACTCAACAAAGACGAGGAAGGCAACTTTACACCGCTTGAAAAGAAAAACGTAGACACCGGCATGGGGCTTGAAAGAATAACTATGGTTGTAAATGGTTTCACATCAACTTTTGATACTGACTTATTACAACCTATAGTGAAAAAAGTTTGTGAATTATCAGACAAAGAATATAAAGACAACCCAAAAGACGACATAAGCATAAGAATAATCACAGACCACGCACGCTGTGTGACCTTCTTAATTTCTGACGGGCTTATTCCGGGCAACGAAGGCAGGAATTATGTTCTTCGTATGATTTTAAGAAGGGCGTTAAGGCATGGAAAAATCCTTGGCGTTGAGCTTCCATTCCTATACAAAATCGTGGATACAGTCGTTGAAAATTACAAAGAAACATATCCAGAGCTGGAAAAAAACAAAGAAAAAGTGATTTCTATTATCAAAAAAGAAGAAGAAAGATTTAGCAGGACAATAGACAGAGGTGTCAATCTTCTTGAAGAAATAATGCAAAAATCTTCCGATACAAAAGTTTTATCGGGAGAAGAATCATTTAAGCTTTATGATACTTTTGGGTTTCCGTTTGAATTAACCAAAGAAATGGCTGAAGAAGAAGGATTTTCTGTAGATGAAGACGGCTTTAAAAAAGCTATGGAAGAGCAAAAAGTAAGAGCAAGAGGCGCAAGAGCAGCTGTAAGGCTTACTGATGACACTATTTATATTGAAATATTCGAAAAGATCGGCGCAACGAACTTTATCGGGTATTCTGAAATTAAATCGAGTGATAGCATTATAAAAACCCTGATAAAAGACGGAACAATTTCGGATTCTCTGGAAGAAGGAGATATTGCAGAAATAATTCTTGATAAAACACCTTTTTACGCAGAATCAGGCGGTCAGGTCGGCGATACAGGCATAATAAAAAGCGAAAACTTTGAAGCAGAAGTGTTGAATACCACTAAATTCAACGATTTATTTATACATAAAGTCCAGATTAAAAACGGTGAGGCAAAAGTCGGAGAAAAAGTTTCCGCGGTGATAGATGAAGCAAGAAGAAAAGACATTATGATTCACCATACCAGCGCGCATCTTTTGCAATCGGCTTTAAGAGAAGTTCTCGGGGATTCTGTTGCGCAGGCTGGTTCTCAGGTAGAGCCTGACAGGACGAGATTTGACTTTTCTTTTGACAGAGGATTGAATGAACAGGAAGTTGAAAAAGTTGAAAATCTTATCAACAAGTGGATAAATGAAAATTATAAAAGAGTAACTAAAGAATTGTCGATAGATGAAGCTAAAGCTTCAGGTGCTATTGCTTTATTTGGTGAGAAATATGGCGATAAAGTAAGGGTTGTGTCAATCGAAGGAGTAAGCAAAGAGCTTTGCGGAGGAACTCACGCAGATTCTACAGGCAAAATCAGGCTTTGTAAAGTTGTTTCCGAAAGCGCAATTGCAGCAGGAACAAGAAGAATTGAACTTGTATGCGGGCAAAAAGCTTTTGATTATTTAAACAACTACTACAAGGAACTTACAAAAGTTTCTAAAAAACTGAAAACACCTCCGACTGAAGTTGCTGAAAGGCTTGAAAAACTTCAGGATGAGTTAAATATAAGCCAAAAACGCATTGAAGTTCTTGAAACAGAAATTGCTGAAAGCAAAATTGATGCACTTTCAGGGCAGGCTGTTGAGATAAATGATGGAAAACTTCTAGTGACGAAAGTTGAAGACATTCCTTCAAAAGCTTTAAGAGTGCTTACGGAAAAAATCGGAGATAAATTAGGTAACAGTATTGTTGTTCTTGCCTGTGTTGAAGATGAGAAAATTTCTATCACAGCCAAAGTTTCACAAAATTTAATCGCTAAAGGCATAAATGCAGGGAAATTGGTGAATGAAATTGCTTCCAAGTGCGATGGCAAAGGCGGAGGCAAACCGAATTTTGCTCAAGCCGGTGCAAAAGATGTGTCTAAGCTCGATGAGGCACTTTTAGAAGTTAAAAACAAGTTGTCTTTATAGAGGTATTTTTGTTTATAAAAAGGGCTGCACCTTTATAACCGCCTTCATTTTTTTGGTTGCAACTAAACCTAAAGGGCTAACGGGGGAATTCGAGGGGGTGTCCCACTTGCCGTCCCTTTTATATTAAGGTTGGACACAAAATATTTTAGAAGATTAATTTAATTATAAAAACAATTCGGTCATTTTTAATAATTATAAATAACCGAATTGTCATTATAATTTGTCATGTGCACAAAAGTATAAAGAACATCTGTTCTGAACCATTTTGAACCGATTTCAAGAAGAATTTTTATGGCTTCTTTAGAATTTCTTACTTTTACTAGACCTTTTCCCGAAGTCAAATCATCATAAATATTACATACCATTACAATATGCGATTCATAATCTATTTTATTGCCTGAAATTCCATAAGGATAACCGGAACCGTCACCTCTTTCGTGGTGCTGCAAAGCAACTTTAGCTATATTTTCAGAAAGATTGAGTTCGTCTAATATTATTTTATAACCCAAACGGGGATGAAGCTGAATAAGTTTTGTTTCAGCAGGAGAATGAGCTGTTTTTTCAAGCACTTGTTTAGGCAATCTTATTTTCCCAATATCATGAAGCATCGCCGCAAGGGTTATTTCCTGTATTGAGTTTTGTCCCATTTTTAATTTTTCAGCCAAAACTGTACTCAGCATAGCAACATTTATACCATGAGAGTAGCTATAATCTCCATTTAATTGCAATTGAGATTTATAAAGAATGTTATCGACTTCCGGCAAAATTTCTTCAATAATTTTATCTCTTACATCAAAACAAACGGCAGGATCTTTAATACCTTCTTCGTTAAAAGAATCAAGAATATCTCTATATTGATTTTTTATTGCTTTCTGAGTATGTACAGATATTACAGAAGTTTCATTTTCGTACTCATTTTTAATGTCATAAGCCTGATGATTTTTTTGAGTTTCAACAGGTTCATCCTGAACTATTTCTTCCGGACTTAAATCCTCTAAATCTTCTTCTAAAACTTCAATATCTTCTGTTTTTTCTTTTATATACAAAACCGGCATATATTTTAATTGCAAAATTCTTCCCGGAGTAAGAGCTTCTCCTGCTCCAAAAAGTTTTTTTCCTTTTTCATTGAATATATCAAAAGGAAGTTCTTTATAATTTATTAAATCGTCTACTGATATAACTTGCAATTAAATAATCCTATTTTTCTGTACTCTCACAATGCTTTTTGGATTTTAAATATTAGTTGTATAACTGGAATCATCTTGTTCAAGTTCGGCAATATCAATTACTTCTGCCTCATCTTCATCCTGATAATTAAGAGTATAATCCAATTCTATATTTCCAACATCTTCTTCAAGCATTTCGATTTCTTTTTTTCCAAATTCCTTAATTCTTCCATCTTCCAATTTAACAACGATATTTGCATTAAGGAAATGAAGCGCGCCAACTTTTCCTATGCCGTCAGGAGTCATTACACTGCTGCCTATAGGCGGCATACCTGCTGCAGCTTCAATATAATTTGAATATTCATAATTAAGACAACACAAAAGTCTTCCGCAAACACCTGAAATTTTGCTCGGATTAATCGGCATTCCCTGATCTTTTGCGAGTTTTATATTTATAGACTCAAAATTTGAAAGGAAAGAACAGCAGCAAAATTGTCTTCCACAAAGCCCGATACCCTCAAGTATTGCTGTTTCGTCTCTTACTCCGATGTGACGCAAATCTATTCTGACTTTTCTAAAAGTTTGTGTTAAATCTTTAAGAAGATTTCTAAAATCAACCCTGTGAGGAGCTGTATAATAAAAAGTTATTTTCTTTTCATCAAACGTATATTTTGTACTGATAAGCCTCATTGGAAGCTGATGTGTTTCAACAAGTTCTGTACATTTTTGAAAAGCTGAATTTTCTCTTTCCTGTATAACTTCATATCTTTGTAAATCAACAGCGCTTAAAGTTCTAATAAACGGCAGCGGTTCAGGAAGGTTCTCTCCCCACTTTTGGAATACACACTGGGGAATCCGTAAAATTTTAGCCACTTCCTGACCTTTTTCTGTAGTAACAAGAACCATTTGACCATGTTGAAGATCTTCTTCACAGTTTTTTGGCATCTTGACAGGATACAACCTGTTTTTTAAGAGTCTCACTCCGTATTTATACATATTTTTTAAATTTTCCTCGAGTAAATTTATATTTTTAAAAAATTATTCTTTTATTATATTATACGATTTTAAATTAAAGATGAAAAACTTAGTAAAAATTTATAATAAATGGATTAAAGCTTTTAAACAAGTGTTGAACTTATATATTTTCATGGTAAATTCTTACTGTAGAGTTATTTAAGTGTATTTTAATCTAATTTAAATCATAAATTCTCGTAATGAAAATTGTTTTTTCTTTTTATCAAGGGGAAAATTAAATGATTCAGATTAAATGCAAAAAAGGAGAAAAAACTTATGCCTGTAGCATCAATGCTAGAACTTTTAGAAGCCGGTGTTCACTTCGGTCACCAGACACAACGCTGGAACCCAAAAATGAAAAAATATATTTACGGTGAAAGAAACGGTATTTATATTATAAACCTCCAACAAACAACCGTAATGCTTGATAAAGCTTATGAAGCAGCCAGAGAAATAGCTTCAAAAGGAAAGAATGTAGTTTTTGTAGGAACAAAAAAACAAGCAACTGAAATCATAGAACAGGAAGCCAACAGATGTAATTCTTTCTTTATAAACAGACGTTGGTTAGGCGGTACCTTAACAAACTTTGAAACAATCAGAACAAGAATTAAAAAACTTAATGAACTTGAAGAATTAAGAGACAGCGGTCATTTCGACAGACTTCCAAAAAAAGAAGTCGCTGTTATGACAAGACAAATAGCAAAACTTAATAAATCACTTGGCGGTATCAAAAAAATGAGAGGCATGCCTGATTTATTATTTATAGTCGACCAAAAAAGAGAACTTATCGCTATAAAAGAAGCTAATAAACTTAATATTCCTATTATTGGTCTTGTTGATACAAACTGTGACCCTGAAGACATAGATTATGTAATTCCGGGAAATGATGATGCAATAAGAGCAATCAAATTGATCGCAGGAAAAATTGCTGATGCAATTCTTGAAGGAAAAGCACTCAGAGAAAGCGCTGGGGTTACTCAGGAAGAAGCCGTTGAAAAAGTTGAAGAAGTAAAACCTGCAGATGCAGGAGTAACAGAAGAAGATCTTAAAGGTCTTAAAGTCAAAATTGAAGGTCTTGTAGATGATATCGAAAAACTTGAAACAATAGAAGAAAAAGAGATTGAAACTGAAGAAGTAAAAGAAAAAGAAAGAACATAATTATTTTCGGAGGAAAAAATGACTAATATAACAGCTGCACAAGTAAAAGAACTTAGAGATAAAACCGGCGCCGGAATTATGGACGCTAAAAGAACACTTACTGAAACAAATGGCGACATAAACAAAGCTACAGAGCTTTTAAGACAAAAAGGTATCGCTTCTGCCGAAAAGAAAATGGGACGTATAGCCGCTGAAGGTTTAGTGGGCTCTTATATTCATAACGGCAAAATTGGCGTTATGGTTGAAATTAATTGCGAAACAGATTTTGTTGCAAAAAACGAAGAATTTCAACAATTAGTTAAAGATATTTGCATGCATATTGCAGGTACAATGCCCGCGCCTGAATTCGTTTCCAGAGATGAAATTCCTGCTTCTGTTATTGAAGAAGAAAGAAGAATCGAATCAGGAAAAGAAGACCTTCAAGGCAAACCTGAAAATATCATTGAAAAAATCGTTACAGGTAGAGTTGACAAGTTAATGGCTGAAAAATGCTTACTTGAACAATCTTTTGTAAAAGATCCAAGCATAAAAATTGAAGAATTAATTAAAGAAAAAATTGCTAAAATCGGTGAAAAAATCACAGTAAGAAGATTCACCAGATACGTTCTCGGCGAAGGCATCCAAAAAAAAGAAGACAACTTTGTTGAAGAAGTTATGAATCAAGTCAAATAATCTAATAAATAAAAATGGAGGATGAAAAAACATCCTCCATTTTTTTATGCTTAAAAATCCCCATGTTTCTGTCTTATAAGAGAAATTTCTTCCCCTTTTGCAATCTCCAGAAGGGTTTTACTCTCCCTGTCTATAATTTCAAAACATTTTTCAAGAACCAAGTGCTCGAATTTCCTTGGAATAACAACTATACCCTCATTATCAGCAAAAATTAAATCATCAGGACAAATTTCCACGTCTTTTATGAAAATTCTTTTGTTTATAGAATCAACCTGACCTCTGTTTTTAATATCTTTACAGGTAAAACCTTCGGAAAAAACAGGGAAATCCAATTGTTTAATTTCTGAAGAATCTCTGGTTTTGCCTCCAATAATTGCTCCCATTGCACCGCTTCTTATTGCAAGATTTGCATTTAAATTTCCGAAATACGCAAATTCGGGAATTTCATTTTCAACAACGATAATATCTCCCGAAGTTATTGTTTCATAAGAATTAAGGGCTTCATAAATATTTTCGGAAGATAAATCTGTTTTTTCTTTTATCTTAAGCGTTTTCGCTCTGCCTAAAAGTTTTTTATCTTTTAAATTCAAATCCAGACCCGTTATAACTTTGTTATTGATAGCCAACTCATCCAAAGTATCGGAAATCATTGAACTGTTTATTTTTGAGGAAAGTTGCCTGAAAAACAAAATATCTTTTTCTCTTTTACCTTTCATAACAAGCTCTGCCAGCTCAAAATCCTCCGGATAATTTATATCTATAGCCTCTAAAGAGGTTGCCTCGAGTAAATAAGGTTTTTCTCCAATTCTTCTTCCTGTTTTAAGAACTGAATCTTTCCTTATTATATAAAGTCCCATTGTTTCTATAACAGTATCATCGAGATTAAAACTGTTCGGGATGTTTTCAATGTCATAATTTGGCTTTATCTTTACAGAATCCCATGTATAAAGCTTTTCTTTTTTTACAAGCACTACGGAATCATATTCTTCATTATTTATAAGAATTTCCACACCTTTTTTTATTGTTTCAGGCTTTATAAAAGGACTTGTACAGAGTATCTGAATACATATATCTGCATCTATTAATTTTATCTCGTTTAAAAAAAGTTTATTTCCGTCTGTTGAATTATCAGCCAATTTTTCGTCACGTTTAAATCTTATAAAATCAATATGTGAAGCCATACAAAAGACTTCTTCACTCTCTGAATCAAGAAAAACTTCGTCTATAAAATCACAACCGACAAGCTTTTCAAGAGTATGAAGAAAAAGAGGTTTCCCTGCAAGCAGTTTAAAATTTTTATTTTTTATTCTCTCGCTTTTACTTTTTACAGGTATAAATGCAACAGTTTTGTAATTTTTTTTCATTATTATTTCTTATTTTCAGAAAAAAGACTATTCATTTCTTAAATAATAATTTAAAATGAATTTTATATATAGGTTTAATTTAATATTGTATATTTTGATTTACAAAAGATGGGTGTGAGATTATGCAGATTAGTTTTATCGGAGTTTTGACCAAACCTTTAAATCTTAAAATTATTTTAATACTTTCTTTTAATTTATTTTTGCTGTTTTTACCTGCAATTTTATCAGCAAACTTTCTTGGTATGGAAAACATAATTTTTAAAATCGCGCTTGGGATTGCATTTATTATTTCAAACGGTTATTTATGGGCAATTTTTCAACACGAAGTTGAAGAAGACGATAATGATTTCCCAAAATGGAACTTTATAAATGACTTTTTTATCGGATTAAAAGGGCTTGTTTTTTCTCTGGCAAGTATAGCTTTACTCGCTGCGGTATTGTTTGTTTTGTATCTTTTTGTGCAATATGTGCCTAATTCACAAAATATTGCCTTTATAATAGCTATTCTATGGGTTATTTACTGGCTTCTAATGTTTCATGCAGTTTCAATGGGCATATTTTCAGAAAATTTCAATCCTGTGGAAGCTTTTAAATTTCCCAGCATAGCGGAAATAACAACAGGCTGTTGGCTTAATTATTTAATAGCCGGTTGTTATATGATTGGATATGCTTTTATAATTGGAATGATTGGCTGGGCTTGTATTATATTTTTTGGATCTGCTTATATCAATTTTGTTTACGGATTTTTTATCGTGTATGCCATTATTGTTTATTTTTCACTTTATGCAAAAGTATTTAGACAGGTACGAACAGAATTTGAAAGCCATTTCTAACTAATTCCCAAAATTATTAAAACGCCTGCTAAAAAACTCCAGATCAGCGTTATAATTTGCATGTTTGCATAAAAATTTATTCTTTCATATTTTGAAATACGCCCGATAATAAAAGGCATAAACAAAAACGGTAAAATTAATATGCCATATCCAAAATATTTTGTGTTAAATGAAAATAAATTGAAAGCTAAAATTGATAAAAAATAAAAAATAAGCAAAACAGAAAGAAAAATTGAATAATTAGAGCTTAAATTTATATTTTCTTTTTTGAAAATTACTTTTCCTGCAATAAAAGCCATGATTAGGCTTGAATTAAAAATTAAAAAAGAAATTAATGAATAAATAAGTAGTTTCATTGTTTTATCCTGTTATTTTGATATTTTTTTAAGACATTAATTGCTTTAATTCACTATTGTTAAATGACGAAATACTGTTTAGAAATTCAACAGATTTTTGTACCGCTAAATCTTTATCATTATCCATAACGATTAAATGATAGCTGTTTTTTAAAATAATATAATCTTTAACAGTTGAAGAAACATTTTTATAAACAAAATCTGCACTTTTTAAGCTGGTTAAGTCATCCCTATTTGAATGCATGATTAAAATAGGATGATTTATGTTTTTAATAGATTTTCTTACCTGTTTGGACATTTCTAAAAGCTCATAAACACAGGTCATAGGAATATAATTCAAAGCAACCGTATTTTCTTTTAAGAGAGCGCTTATTTTCCTGCGTACAATTTCATTTTTAATTCCATACGGATCTTGCTCGGGAAACGAATAATAAAATCTCAAGATGGTATGCAAACCCATAGGAAACAAGAAACTGTACCAGGGAATAGTCCATCCGTCAAGAAAAAGAGTTGTAGAAATAGCTATAATACCTGAAACATCTTTATGTTTTTCCGCAATAGCCAATGCAAGAACAGCCCCCATGCAAATACCGCCGAGATAAACTTCAGAATAATTCTTTTTCAGGGTTTTGTATTCTTCTTCAGCAAAATTAAACCAGTCCTGCCATTTTGTTTTTTTTATATTCTTAATATCTTTGCCATGACCTGGAAGACAAGAACAATACACATCAAAACCTGCTTTGTGAAGATTTTTACCATATTGTTTCATCTCAAAAGGGCTGCCTGTCATTCCATGCAGCAACAAGACAGCTCTTTGATTGTTCTCATTTTTAAATTCAAAATTCATTCCTTAAATCTCGTAAACAACTGATCTAACAAATCAATAGCCATATTTATTTCAGCGTCAGTAATATACAAAGAAGGAGCAATAGTAAGGACATTTTTATAATAACCTCCGACATCAAGCACTAAACCGCATTTTTTGCCGTTATAATCAAGAGTTCCTTTTAATCCTTCTTCAACTATATTATCCGTCAACGTCTTACTCGGTGTATATCCGTCGTTTTCGCAGATTTCAAGTCTTAAAGCAAGACCAATTCCATCTACATTACCGATATTTTTATGTTTTTGCTTTAAATGTTCTAATCCGTCAAGAAATTTTCTGCCCTGCACTGTTACTAATTTTTCATGATCGATTTCTTCAAGCATACTCATTACTTCATAACCTGCTCTGGTACCAAGAGGATTTGAAGAGAAAGTTGAATGTGTTGATCCTGGTGGAAATATTTTAGGATTAATAAGCTCTTCCCTTGCCCACAAGCCTGATAAAGGATTCATTCCGTTTGTTAATGATTTTCCAAAGACCACAACATCAGGATTTACATTAAAATGCTCCATCGCCCAAAGCTTTCCTGTTCTGTAGAAGCCCATCTGAACTTCGTCATCAACAAGCAAAATGTTATATCTATCAAGAATAGCCTTAAATTTTTCAAAATATCCTCTAGGAGGTATTACGTACCCGCCTGTTCCCTGTATTGCTTCCGCAAAGAAAGCTATAAATTCTGTTTCGTTTGTTTTATTATCCCAAAATGAGTTATATTCTGTCTCGAACATTTTTTCAAACTGACTAAGACAATAAAAATTACAATCTTCGCAATTTTTACCGTAAAAACATCTGAAACAATAAGGATACGGTATAAAATGAGCTCGATCGGAGAAATGCCCGAAGCGTCTTCTATATCTGTAACTTGATGTTATTGCTGAAGCTCCTAAAGTTCTTCCGTGATAACCGCCCATAAAAGCAAACATAAGATTTTTTTTGGCGGAATTTCTTACAAGCTTCAACGCATCTTCAACAGCCTGAGAGCCACCTACATTAAAATGCGTGCGTCCTTTGCTTCCAAACCTGTTATAATTTGCCTCGCAAATTTTTTGAGCCAGCAAAACCTTATAATCATAAAGAAACTGCGGCGCAATCTGAGGCATTGTATCAATCTGGTTTTTTAAAGCCGTTGATATTCTTTTGTTGTTATAGCCAAAATTTGAAGCAGAATACCACATTTGAATATCAAGAAAAGGAACGTCTTCTGTGTCGTAGATAAAAGAACCTTCACATTCCTTAAAAATCTTTGGTTGCGGTGAATAATGAACAGTATCTCCAAATGAAGAATATTTACTGTCAATTTCCCTGATTTCTTTATCAGACAAGCATTTCGTTTTTAACATCCAATTTCTCTCCTAAATTTAAATATAAATACTCACAAATATCTTTAAATGTTTCAAATTTTATATGACTAATGTTGTTTTCATCGCAATATTCTGCTAGTGAATCCTTTGCAAACAATATATCTGCAAGGCCAGACGCACAAATATCCGAAGCCCCGTCTCCTATATATAAAACCCGCCTTTCTTTTTGTAATCTTTTTATAATTTCACATTTGCATAATCCGGCATTTTTTCTGCAACCGTGTTTATGAAAAGGAAAAGATGGAATTATTTTTCCTTTTTGGTATTGCAATTTATTTGAAAAAACTTTAATAAAACTTCTTATGCCGTATTTTTTCAAAGTATTGTTTATAAAAAAATCAAAACCGTCACTTACTATATAAAAATTTTGTTTTTTCTGATTTAAATTCTCAAAAATATTTAAAATTTCAATAAAATTCATAAAATAGTCATCGATTTCAATGTTTTCAATAAAATTGTCCAATTGATTTTCCGAAATATAATCGATACATTCAAATTGTTTCGTTAAACATTCTTTTGAACCAATTTCTCCATTTTTCCAGGATTCTTCTATATCTAACCAGTTATTATTAGCTGCTTGGTTGCTCGCCTTAAACGGCATTTCTGTCGGGCAAAGCCCACCATCCAGCCTCTGCTCGCAATCCGCAAAAACACTTAAAAAATGGTCTACAGTATCCTTTTTTGTTATAGTCCCGTCAAAATCACAAAATACTGTAATATTTTCCATTTTTTATGAATCCTTTTTCAACTGCGATTATGTAAAAACTAACATGTGCAATTTTTCATGTCTATTAACATGAAAAGCCCTTTTTTCTAATAAAAAATAGGTAATTTAGTTCATAAAAATAATCCGGTTTACTTAAGTAAACCGGATTATTAAATTTATTAGATTCTCACTCTATGATTTTAACAACAGTTTATTTATATCCTTTAAGAAGATGTCTGCTGATAACCATTCTTTGAACCTGATTTGTTCCTTCATAAATCTGAGTGATTTTTGCGTCTCTCATCATTCTTTCAACAGGGAATTCTTTTGTAAATCCATATCCGCCAAGAACTTGAACAGCATCAGTAGTAACTTTCATTGCTACATCACCACCGTAACATTTTGAAAGGGAAGCATACATTGATTTTTCTCTGCTATCGCTTGAAACTAAAGTAGCCGCTTTATAAACAAGAAGTCTTGCTGCTTCGACATCCATAGCCATTTTAACAAGCATATTTTGAACAGCTTCAAAATTTCCAATAGGCTGACCAAATTGTTCTCTTTCCTGAGCATATTTAAATGCAAAATCAAGAGCACCTTGTGCAACACCAACACCTTGAGCTCCTACACCCGGTCTTGAGTGATCAAGAGTACTCATAGCTAGTTTCCAGCCTGCTCCTTCGGTACCGATGAGATTTTCTGCAGGAATTTCCATATCTTCAAAAATCAATTCAGCGGTTTCAGAACCTCTGATACCAAGTTTATGCTCTGTTTTACCAACTTTAAATCCCGGTGCATCACTGTCCACTATGAAGCAGCTTAAACTTTTAAGACCAGGTTCTGGACTGGTTTTTGCAAAAACTGTTACGATTTTTGACAAATTAGCATGACTTATAAATAATTTTGTACCATTAACGATATATTTATCACCTTTTTTTACAGCGCGGGTTTTAATTCCCATAAAATCGCTTC
>Ga0209000_1000396_pt1 | contig 44813 bp, 34 predicted proteins | sample RifGroD2_FD_183998 | JGI IMG/M metagenome (GOLD analysis project Ga0209000, IMG submission 183998) | Groundwater microbial communities from Rifle, Colorado, USA - Groundwater D2 (SPAdes) (version 2) | ecosystem: Environmental > Aquatic > Deep subsurface > Groundwater | place: Rifle, Colorado... | reverse complement strand
CTACCACTACAACAATTTTACTTCATTTTGCAAAACAAGGTTGCAGCCTGGGAAAAATCTCAATCCAAACCGCCAACCAACTTCAAACTGCCAAAAGGTTATTTACCCACCGAAAGTATCTGCACCCCTTAATCGAATGTATGGATGCGATAATAATATGCCTTTCCAGTAGCTTTCAATCTTCATTCGCGATTAAGAGTACCTGCGTGGTTGCGAAAACAATGCCTATTTTGTCAGATACGGCCACTGACAGTCTATGAGGGCCGGCAGTTAATGGCGGCATCCAGCGAATAACTTCAGGATCATCAGTTTTGGTTATAGTTCCTTCTCCTGAGAAAAAATACGCTAATTCATCGTTATCAGGATCTGTTGCTTCGACTGATGCAATGATTGAGGTGTTTAACGTAGCTTCCCTTTGTGACACTGCTATTTTTTTGATAATCGGCAGACTGTTCAGTGCCGGTGAATCGGGGTCGTTAGTTAAGTTGTTTCCGCAACCTGTTATTGATAATAGTATGGCAATGATGCTTAATCCTAGTCGTTTCATATAGGTATTCTCCCTTACGAAAATTATTTGTTTTTCGAAAAAATATGGCCACGTAATAATTGTGGTTTGTTTCTTAATATCTATTGGAAATCTCATGCATTGGAAATCTCATGCCAATGATATCTTGTAGGCTCTTTTAAATCAAGTGGTAGTAGGGTTGTGTTGGATTTCTGCGGGTACGCGGAAATTATAATGTTTCATCATTAAACAGGCATGCCATAATTAAATAAGTAATATTTAGAAACGGACTGTATAGGAACATATCCCGTGACTTGCACGGGATATGTTAAGAGGATATTTTAGTGGCTATTTTTGGTAAGGGCGTACAATTATACGCCCCTACAGGATGAATCAAACTATTTGATAAAAGAGTTAATGTATTCTTCTATCCAATTATATCCGCTTGGTGCTTTAGCATGTGTGCTGAGGCTGGTTCTATCTGCTGAGTACTGTTGTTCAAAGCTATCTGGCAGACCGTCGTTATCGGAATCAGCCGGTGTAGTACCTGGTGAAAGGTATGGATAATCGGCATCTGATACACTGTTTTTAAGTGCGCCGGTACCATTCTTTACATCATTAATTATCCGGGTGTCAACGGCATCTCGCACAGGTACGAAAGCTCCTACTTTATTTAAAACCGCCGTGTAGGTTTCTTCCGCGGTGTTCTCGTATATTCCTGATAAAGCTACGACCGGTGTGCTGGATTTGAAAGTTGATCCGCTCCCGCCTCCGACAAAGGTCACGAGACTCCAATCGTCGCCGACGTTGCCTTGTGATTTGTTCGGTCCGATGTTGCCTGACAAAAAGTATCTGGAATTTGCATGTACGTAATATTCTTGATTCCAACCAGGATAGTTAAATACCTCGATTGGTTTTGCAGGACCTTCTGTCCCTTTTCGTTTGTAAAAGTTCTTTACGACGTTCCAGTATGAAGGGACTGATCCGCTAAACCCGCCGCCGTATTCATTTGGGGACCCTATGAAATCTGATGCCTTGTTTGTCCAATGGTACATAACATTGTTGACGATCTCTCCGGTTGATCCGTCATTGCATTCCGGGAGCCTCATCTTGAGATGTGCAAACAAGTTGTGATGGATGGATACCTTTTTGGAATTGTTTCCTGCAAGTAATCCAAAACCGTGTCCGCCGTAATCCATCAGCCCTTCCGAAATGATATTCCATTGCCAGGTAATATCATGTGCAGGGAACCAGCTTACTGCGATTTCATCTGATGCCCATGAGAGGGAGTTGTGGTCAATAATGATGTTATATGGCTGGACTGAACTATTTTCGATACTGAAACAGTCTTCATTCTGTGAGAGGTTACGACCTCTCCCGCTTCGCCATTTAAGGCCTCTAAGGATAATATCATGCGAACGGATACGAAGTCCGGCATTTCTGACTGCAATACCGCCGCCCGGTGCTGTTTGGCCGGCAACAGTTATATAAGGGCTGTTGATGCTGACATCCCCGGTGAGCCTGATTGTACCGCCCACGGTAAAGATAACAATTCGTGGTGCATTGTACTCAAGCGCCCAGCGTAAACTCCCTGTCCCGCTGTTATTGAGGTTTGAAACCTTGAGTATAACAGGGCTTTGGTTAGGGTTGCCGAATGCTCCTCTGGTTTTTGCTCCAAAACCTTCTGCTCCAGGAAAAGCTCTGACTTCTCCGGTAGTTTGCGGTAACGCTTGAACGACTACGGTTGCTGATGCTGTAACCGAGCTGCTGGCATCCGAAACTTTAACCGTTAGTAAATAGCTGCCAGGAGTTACTGGCGGTGTCCAATTCGCAAGGTTAGGTTGCGAACCGTTAGCGACTGTCCCCGGACCGGAAAAAGTGTAGCCCAGGCTATCGCTGTCAGGATCGCTCGCAGTTACGGTAATTGCAGTGCTTTGTCCCGCCGTAATTGTGGTCGCGGATAGTTTTACCGAACTTATCTGCGGTGGAGTATTGAGTTGGCTCAACACTGTGGCGCTGATACTCTTGGATACAGTGAATTCGCTATCGGCAACCAGGGCCTTAATGCTGTAGTTTCCAGGAGTAGTTGGTGGAGTCCAGGTCACTACATTTGGCGAACCTGTTTGTTCAATTGTTCCTTGTCCGGAAAATGAATAGGCGAGAGTATCTCCATTCGGATCACTAGCCTGTACTGTCACTTTTGTACTTAGTCCCGGGGTAATTGTTGTAGAATTTGCTACCAGGGAATTAATCACCGGAGCATTGTTTTTGAGAATTACCGTAACGGAAGTATTTTGGGAAACAGATCCGTGGCTATCTGAAACAATTGCTTTTATTGTGTGCACTCCCAGCGTTGTCGTCGGGGTCCATTTGACCGCATTTGGTGAACTTGTCAGTGCAATTGTCCCGTCAGCTGTAAAAGCGTATTTCATCGTTTCTTTGTTCGGATCGGTTGCCAGTACGGTTACTATTACCGGATCTCCCTGTTTTATAGTCAGACTGGATAGAGATAAGTTGTTAATTACCGGTACATAGTAAACCGTAGGTGTATTGACCTTTACGTAGATTGTGCGAAGTACGCGATTTGTACCATCGTCACCAATAATCTTCATCGAGTAAGTCCCCGGTGTGGTTGGCAATGTCCAGATGACGGTTTTGGATTTGCTCACAATATCTTTGCCGATCCTGGTACCGCTAACGCCATAAGGCAGGTCTATACGGCCGGCTTGCGGTAAATATGTATAGGTTAAGGCAACTTTATTTGTACTGGACGGAGTGGCTGTTATCGTTGATTTTCCTCCCGGACTGACACTCGTAGGAGATGCAACGACACTTGTTATACTTGGATATACACTGTATCCTGCGACGAGAGTATCAAGATTTATGGCTCCGGCAATACTCGTCGCACTTGTCCCAGTAGAATCATTTTCCGGATTATCCGGCGGATTAGGTATATTCCCTTCTATTTGTGAGTTTGTTTGATCCTCTTGCAATTGTGGATCTGGTGTTCCTGTCTGATTCGCTACTTTCGAACATCCGGCGATCAGCATCGTTATTAATATGCCGCTTACAATAAGTTTTTTCATTATGATGAGTAACCTCCTAAAAAATGCCAAGCCATTTTTTAAAAAAAAGAATGACCTAGCGATATAGAAATATACTTTCTATATTCTTTATAACCTCCTTATTAAATTATTATTGGAAAAAAGATCTTATAATTATTTTTTACGATGAGTCTTCACTGGCAGAAAAAATTTCTACATGATATACCTCCTTATTGTTTAATTATTTGATTATCTGTTTTTCGGGCTCTGTATGTCTGTAGTGTGGCTAATGTAACGGATACTAGGATTAATTGTTTTGGCTTGTAAGCTAAAGTGAAATCTCTGTGCTGCAACCCTCCTGAATATATTATTTTTATCTTTTGAAGTGATGTTCCAATTTCACTTACCTATAACCAATGATATATTAAAAGATCGCAGAAATCAAATGGGAGTAGGGCTGCGTGAAAATACCCTACGTATGCTCAAAACAAAAAAGTTTATAGATAAATAATAATATAATGGTTAAGTCAAATATGGTTTACCATCCATATAAGGCATATGAAGTTATGATATTTATCATAAAATCAGATAGGGAGTTTTTCCGGGCATATTTTTTTTCCCGCTTTACTATTTCTATATGAGTGGCGAGGAATATTCCGTGTTCATTCGTTCGTCATGGTAATGTTGATACTTGATTCTTATATAATGAAGCATAAAGTGAGTGGTAATTATCACATATGATATCCCAATTATAGTAAGCAGTTACGTAGGCGACAATTTTATTTTTTATCTGGCTGACGATCTTCGGGTTAGATAATACAAAGTCCAGATTGTGTTTCAGACTTTTGACATTACCGGCTTTGAAGGTAAATCCGTAGTGATTATTATTGTCAGGGGTGACTATACACTTATTAATAGGAATGTCACTTACCAATGGACAACATCCCAGGGACATCGCTTCAAGCAATACTAAGGGCATTCCTTCAATATCAGATGGAAGTACGAAGCAGTAGGCATGGGAAAAAAGCGCGTTTTTATCAGTGCCGAATACTGGGCCGGTAAATATTATTCTTTTATCGTTTGCTGCCATTTTTTTTATTGCAGTTAAGTAGTCTTTTGAGTGAGAATGGTCTCCTGCAATCACGAGTTTTGTATCTGTCTGTATTTCAAGAAATGCTTTGATCAGCCGGTGTAGCCCTTTTTCCGGAACTATTCTGCTTAAGAAAAGAATGTATTTGTTTTTTGTCAAACCGAACTCGCTCAGAAATGTCGTATCATTGATTTGTGGAGTAACGGATATCCCGTTAGCAATGTACACGGTTTTCTTGTTGTATTTTTTATAAAAATAATCTTTAAGCAAAGGAGAGACAACGGTTGTTTTGTTCGGAAAAAGAATAGAGGCTTTTTCTCCGGCTTTTAGGCAAGCTTTAGCAAGTTTATTCCATTTTTTTCTTTGCCAGTCAAGGCCATGGCACGTGGAGACTACTTTCTTTCCAAAAAGTTTTGGGATCCAGGAGAGTAGTGAGGGGCCGAGGGAATGGTAATGAATGACATCGTAATCGGAAATGGACGCTAATAATGTACACAGGAGCGTGTGCGAGATCGCTTCTAAATGTTTTGTATTGATACAGGGTATATAGTTAAGCTTGATGCCATTATAACGATCGGTTTTTGTTTTGTTGTAATGCGGTCTGCAGTAAACCGTTACCTCATTTCCTAAAGAAACAAGCCTTATGCTCACTTCCTCCACCACTTTTTCTGCACCGCCGAATGTTCCCGGTATTCCCCGGACACCAAGCATAGCTATTTTCATAATGGCGTCCTTTCTTTTGCTGCGCTATCGATGGAAGTAAATACCGTATTGTTTTCTGGTTGTTGGAAATCAGTTTTTTTATAGCCGCGATATCCGAAAATTTTGTTTTTTAGTATCCAACTGATCGGGAGGCGCATATTATTTTTCATTGCCGGGGCCGCGCTTCCTATCATCCAGCATTGCTTATTGCATTTTTTTACTGTTTCACGAATATTTCGGGCATTCTGGCTTGTCCATATTTCATCAAAACTCTTTCTTTTGATGTTGCCCATAGGTAATTTCCTGTCCATACCATTGCAAGGGAGGATATCTCCCGAAGGGTCGAGAAAAAAACCGTCAGACCCCATATTGCAAGGTATCGGACGGCTGCCTCCATGAATAAAGTTGATCAGTCCGTTATTGAAGTACGCCCGGAACCATTTTTTTGGTGAGCGGGATGTGAGCAGGCAAGCGATCAGTTTTTCGAATTCATTTGTAACTTTTTCTTTGTTAATAATCCGGTTGTCATATTTATGGAAATAATGAGAATTATGTAACGTCGCTGTGGCGAATTCGTACCCGAGCGCATTTGCAAGGCTATAGAGAGGTATGAGGTCCTGGGCATTAACCTCCTGTACTGTCATTCCGAAACCGATATCTTTGATCCCCATTTCACGTAACGTGAGCAGCGTTCTCAATCCTTTGTCGAATCCATCAGGGATTCCTCTGATGGCGTCGTTTGTTTTTGGCATTCCTTCAATGCTTATTCTTATACCCAGATCAGGGTGCTTTTTACACAGGTTTACTATTCGGTCGGTAAAATATCCATTGGTGCTAATGACAATCCGTTTCGTTTTTTTTCTCAGAATTGCCACAATGTTTTCTATGTCGTTTCTAACGAATGGTTCACCTCCGGTGATATTCGTGAACTTCATTTGCGGAAGCTTTTCTAATTCTTTTGGGCCGATTTCCTCTTCTTTGTTAGATGGATATTTATAAACATTACACATATTGCATTTTGCGTTGCATCTGTAAGTGAGTATAACAGAAGCATGAAGGTTATTTTTTTGTAGCATATGGAATCCTCCCGGGATATATGGAATTATTTAATAATTGCCATGTTTGTAGCATATGGAGTATGTCATTTTGCAACAATGCATTACTATTACAAAATGTTCTGGTTGATATTGATCGGAGGTAATAGTTATGATAAAGCGAAAAACTTAGGCTGTATAATAAGTCATTAAAGGCAGATATATTAATTCATAATTTTTAGAAAGATAATTGAAGAATAACGATAGTTTTTTTTTGTCATGCTTTAATCCTTGGTAGTGCTTTACGAGAAACTATATACTTAAATAATATTCTTTATAAGAACTGCTATCTACGTTGAAGCTCGAAATATATATAAGGTTTTGAAAGTTATTTGTCAATATTATTATATAATGTAAGTTTAATTGTATTTGGCTGGTTTTCTTGATTAATGTTTGTTGTCGGTTATTAATAATTTAAAAAGTATAGGGTGTTAGTCATACCTCAATATTTCCATGGGATGATATCTCTCGTATAGCTATCATCTTCGCCTCATCTGGTGGAATAGATTTCGTTTTTTTCTATTCAACTTAAGCTGCCACCGTCTTCTCCATTAGGAACGGAGAAGACTTAGATATAGACGTTATTTCCTTCTAGACCTTCTACTCGCTTAACGTGGAGAAGGTCGCAGGGGGTGAACTGGGAAGTTATGCTTTGCCCCTCCAAGGAAGGGAGTAAGGAAAGATCACCCTCCCTGGAGGGGCGACAGAGAAAAATATGGCGCAGAATCGTTGTTGGGTGGGTTAACAACGGTTATCTAGACCAAGTATTATGGATTGGTGTGCTAACCCGGCACAAACCCATCGCCAATTCCCTTATACCTTCGTAAACAGCGAAATATGCTGTCTTGCTACTTTCTCCCAGGTGAGATTTTTGTTGATGAAATTCAGTGCGTCATTTGAGAGGCCTTTTAGGGTGTTGTCGTGGAAGAACGTTTTTGTGAAATTTGTTTGAAAATTTTCTTCGTTGAACAGGACAATCCCATTTTGCTGAGCATCGAGCGTTGCATTAAAAAGCGTATCTTTGAGGAAAACTGGCAAACCTGCGGAGAGCGCTTCCAGGACAACCAGGCTGAAGGCTTCTGACTCTGACATGAAAATGAACGCGTCTGCCAGATTGTAATAATAATTGAGTTCTTTGCCCGGGTTGATTTCACCCAGGTAAACGACTTTTCCGTCCAGGTTTTTTTCGGTAACGTAATTGTTGATTTCAGCGAAGTATTCCGGGTCGATTATTCCTCCGGCATAGATGAATTTGAAGTTATGTTTGCTCAGGAACGGGGCAAGGAGTTTTATGGTATTGAACTGGTTTTTGCGCGGACAGATGGAACCGACGTGGAAGAGTATTTTTTCTTGTCGTGGTTTATAGGTGGCGATGAGTTTGCTTACGACTTCATTGTTTTTCAGGGTACAGTATTTTTTTGAGTTAACTCCGTTGGGAATGAAGACGATCTTTTTTTTATCGATTTTTATATGCTCTTCGATATTCTGTTTTGCTTTTTCGTTGAGGACTATAATCCTGTCGGCGTGTTTGAGCGCGAATATTTCCAGAAAATATTTTTTCTTGACGGTTGATTTAATACTGTCCCAGTCCTGGGACCAGATATAGCTATGGAGTGTGTACATGGTCTTTGACTTTCGTTTTATTTTCCGGCTGATCAGTTTTTCAAAAAAATAATAGTTATACTGGTTGTGGAAGTGAAGAATGTATTTTGTTCCGTTGTTAACCTTGAGGCTGCGCAGGAACATTGCCAGGTTGAACGAGTAGATGATCCGTTTTAATTTGTGCATAAAGCCAAGCGTATACGTTGTTTTTCTCAGGAATTCAGGGACTTTGATTTCGTGGATGTTGTAATCGCTTTTTATCCTGTTGTTACTGTGCAGATCAATGATCGAGACATCGATACTGCTTTTTACCAATTCTTGTGCCAGATTCTCTACTACTATTTCTGTTGCGGCCCCGACCTTGGCAGGGATTGAAGTATACCCAGTAGCTATTTCAAAAACTTTTAACATATCTTTCCTCCTCAATTAGTGGTTGTAATCGATGCTGATTGCCCTTGTTTTCATTTGTGCAATACCTTGTCCTTTATGATGAGAGACTGATTCAAAAATACCAATTAGTTTTTCTACGTGGGCCGCTTTCGAGAAATTTTTTTCCAGGTACTGCTTGCAACGTTGCCTTTTTTCCTCAATTTTTGCCGGATCATTTATGATTGTTCTCAGGGTGTTTGCGAGTGAGGTAACATCGAATGCCTGGAATTTAAAAGATATTGTATCATCGACTGTACTTTTGAAGCTGCCGAATGAAGGCACAACTAATGGAAGCTCAAAGAACAGGCTTTCTAGCATGACATTGGGCAGGTTCTCTACGATGCGCGAGGGCAGGATAGAAGCGTCAGCCTGTTGATAGACCTCGATGAGTTTTTCCGTTGACGTTATTGGCATTACTTTTACCAGGTCCTCAAGATGATTGGTGCTGATATACTTCTCAACATTGGCTATTTCCTTTTTGAGACGCCCGCCGATCAAGGTTAGTCTGAACTGCGAATGCAGATCTTTGAGGGAATCAATTGCCTGGAGCAGGTCATAGGTGCCTTTACTGTGATCGAAATTGCCGACACAGATTAAGTTGATTTTTCCTTGAGGTAAACGGTTCCTTTGGTATGTTTGATCAATGTTCCAGGTGTCACTATTGAAGAAGGTGTGATTAACTGCTAGTTTGTTCTTATCAAACCCGAACTCAATAAGTTTTTCTCTCATGTAATTATTGGTGCAAATAAAGGTATTAATGTGATCATAGATGCCAACGAAATTATGAAATGAATAGGCCAGGTATTTCAGGCAGGAAGCTGCATGAGAGTTTTTGACACACTTGTGTTTTATCACGGATAGCTTCTTATCTTTACACTCATCGCAGAATCTGCCGTCTCTGAAAAAACCGCTTTGCGGGCACATCAGATAGTAATCCGATAATCTATGAACTATCGGAACATTGTACCGTTTGCAAGCCGTGATAACGCTTGGCGATAGTTTGTTGACATAGTGAAGCAGATAGCAGACGTCAGGCCTCGTTTCCCGGATGATCCTTTCCAGATCGTTTTTGACCTGGAAAGAATAGAACTGCCGGCCGATGACGTCGAGGTAGGTTTTTGCGTTCTTTCTATACTCATCAAAGAATATTCCTTCTTCTCCGCCGATATTTTTCGTGAAGAAATGCTCATATTTGCTTTTGACATTCGAGCTGTGCCTAGTCGAAAAAGGGATAACTTCATGTCCGCTTTTTTCCAGCTCTTTTTTGATGTTGAACATATATCGTTCAGGGCCGCCGGAGATAAAGTAGCGGTAATGTACTAAGAGGATTTTCATGCTGGTAGGGCTCCTCTTTGGTCATGCGTTCCAGGGAGCAGATTGAATTGGGTTTCGCTATCTGTTATCGAAGGCAGAGAATTATTTGAGATGACATTCGTATGATTCATGAAAACGGACATGAATATGTAGAGGATACCATTGAGTTGGACGTACAGATGGGGGTTCATGGTCAATCCGCCCACATAGTAGTTGAGAAAGAATATGAGGAAGGTTGCGAGAAGCGGTTTGTCAATCGAAGGGAGTTGTGTGTATTTTCTGTATGACAGGTAGATGAACCCGATCGGAGCGAAGAATACGACGCATCCGACAACCCCTAATTCAATTAAAATGGTAACGAATATATTGTGCGCCGGACCTGAATCCGGGGTGATCCGGTCTCTCCGTCTGAAGTTGTCAAATCCCATGCCGGTAACCCAGTTATTTTTCAGCAGTATCGCAAAATCTTGATAAAAACCAACTCTGGTTGCCAGTGTTTCGGAATCATTTAGCCGTTCTTGAAGCTGAGGAGGCAGACCGGCAAAGTTGAGATAACAGGCGCTCAGGATTAATAATGCAGCGAGGCCTGCCACATATTTTATTTTGTTTTTCACAATAAACAGAAAATTGACGAAGTAAACGAGCAGTAAGCAAACATAGCTGGTACGGGATAGGGTGATGAGTACTCCTGCCGAAATTGCCACGATAAAGAAGGCCCATTTCAAGCGTTGTTTGTTACTATCTGCCGTATTATAGAAGTATAGTGACATTGCTACTGCAAAAGGAAGGAACAGCCCTGCGGTATTCGGATCGATAAACGGTCCGCTTGGCTGGAATACACCATGAGCCTCCAGGGTGTAATTATATACAAAGTTTTCGTAGATATCTGTAGGTGGAAGGAAAATATTTACTTTTGTGATAAGTTCGTAGATCAGGTATGGGACTGTGAGTGTCGAGAAATATACGATGTATTTCATCCATGAAAGGACATCTTTTTTTTGAATATCAGAGAACTTTGCCGTGAAGTAGTAGAGGATTGGGAATCCGAGTAAAAAGAAATTGCTTTTCGATTCCGGTGCGATACTCTTGGTAAGAGCTGAGATGAGCACCCAGATAACGGAAAAGAGCAGAATCCAGTCAACTAAATCGATGCGGAACGGAACTTTTTTCTGGTAGAGATTGAAGAAACTTTTTGCCATAAAGATACCCAGAAAAAGCAAAGGATAATTGATGGTCAAAAAGCCGAACCTTATACCAAGTAAAGAATAAGAGTTCATCCAGATCGGCCACCAGATGACGCTTATAAAAAACAGGGTGTACAGGGTTGGAGTTCTGAGTTTTTTCATCAGAAAGAGAAATAGCAGGGAAAAGAGAAGTGCCGCGACAATCATTTTCCCGTTCTGAATAGTTAGATACCCCATTACTAAGGACGAGAGTATTACCATAGAGTACTTGTATGTAAGGTTTTTTGCACTATCAAGATTCATTTTGAGCTCCTTATTCTGTTTTTTATCAAAGTATTTGCCGGTATATCCCTGTAAGGCTGTCAATATAAACGTTAATCAGAAAACTCTTTGTTACTATTTTTTCGGCTTCGCAGCCCATTTTTATTTTTTCGAGCGTATTGGTGATAAAGAACTTCATATGTTCATGTAGTTTTGCTGTGTCCATAGGATCAGCTAATAACCCGTTAACGTGGTCAGTTACCAGAGTTTTCATGATGCCGACGTTACTGACTATTGCCGGTAATTTTCTGTACATCGCTTCCAGCAGCACCATCGGCAATCCTTCCCAGAGTGATGGCAGAATGAATATGTCGGAAGCATTCAACAGGTCTGCAACATCTTTCCTGATACCTAGGAGTATAACGTTTGAGGATAGTTTGTGTTTCTCTATGTGCATAGTTATGTCGTTTTTTAATATGCCGTCACCAGCTATCAATAATTTTGCATTGTGATATTCTTTGACAACAAGAGAAAAAGCTTCGATTAAGTACCTGTGTCCTTTTTGTTCTGTCAGGCTGGCTACGTTTATGAAGACGAAATCATTCTCTGCCAGGCCAAGCTCTTTTCTTACACTTAGCCGATCTTTGCTAACGGCAAACTCTTTTTCGTTAATGCAGTTATTGATGATGACCAGTGTCTTTTTTTGTTTGCTGTTTAACTTAAGGGTTTCTACAAGTGACAAATAGACTGGGAGTGAACATGCGATTGTCCTCGAACGTGACCGGAATGTAACCCTGTCAAAAAAATCCCAATACCATTTTCTGTTGAAAAGTACATTATGTTCATGAACGACTATCGGTATCTTGAGCAGCTTGGCGCATATATATCCATGAAGTGACGCTCCCCATAGATGGGTATGGACTACGTCCGGAGAGATGAGCTTTAATATTTTGTACAGTTTTGTAGTAATTTTGGGGTTATATGCTTTTTGTGCATCAGGGAAAAGATGTAGTAATGGTATTCCCATTTCTTTTAGTTTTTGGGAATAATAGCTATCACTTTTGCCCAGGATTGATAGCACGGTGATATCCGATTTCCCTTGTTCCTGTAATCCGGCAGCTATATTAACGACCATTCTTTCAGCACCGCCGATAGCATCAATATTCCAGATAATTTGGCAAATATGCATTTACTATTCCCCCCACTTTTTTATGACGGGAGGGCATATAATTCATGCCCCCCAATAGCATTTTTATAGAACTCGTGATGTTTCTTCTACGACGCTGTTCGGTATTTGAGACATGAATATCCTCTCGATCGTGACGGCATTACTTTCCCAACTGAACTTGTCGGTTACGTAACGTTCACCGTTTGATCCGATATTTTTCCTGAGATTTTCATTCTCTACATATTTCCTGAGGTTATATACCAGTGAATCTATGTCGTCCAGATTGATGAGGTTCCCTGTGACATTATTCTCCACAAGGTTTTTTAGCCAGCCTACGTTACTCACGATGACCGGCAATCCGTAATACATGGCTTCAAGAGTTGCAATCGAAAACGATTCATAGGTTGAAAGAAGTGCATATATATCTGATGCAATATAATATTTGTAGATATCTTTGTTGTCTACAAATCCTGTAAAAATAACATTTTTTTCCATATGTAACTGTTTGACCAGTTTTTCCAGGCGGTGTCTTTCTTCTCCATCTCCTACGATCATGAGCTTAACAACCTTTTTCGTGCTGTCGATGAGCTGCTTGACCCCTTTAATCAGGAACGCGATATTTTTCATGTTGATAAGTCTTCCTACATAGATAACCGCTAATTCATCATCTTTTATTTGATGTTGGGCCCTCATCAATTTCCTTATATCCAGCTTATTATGGATTTCGACTAGGTTAGGTGAAGGTGGAATGTTGATGCAGTTAACATTTTCTTTTTTTAAGTAATGGTATGTGTCCCCATTAACGATAACAAAAGGTAGTTTTTTTATGACCTTTAACAATACCGGGTCTGGTGGCCCAGGGAACCGTATTATTGTCGGGGTGTCATAATGTGCTTTAATTTTTTTATTCAGATGCGGTAACGTAAGTATCCAGATAGCGTCATAATAATTAAATTTATCATTCTCTTTAAGGTAATTGAATACTTCTGATCCCCACCAGTAATTATCCAGATGCCATAGTTTCCCAAGCCCTTTTACTTTAAACGGCAATTTAGTAGCCAATTTGCTTAAATATGGCGTGTAAATATAGTGAGTTTTAAATTCGTTAACAGGGAAGGGGACCTCTCCATTTTTTTTGCATCCGGTAATAAACTCAATTTCGTGATTCCTTTTTTGCAGTCCTTTTGCAGTATTGAGATCAAATGTTTCACCTCCCCCGCGCCAGAGTCCCATTACACGATTAACAAATAGTATTCTCATAGTAGTTGTTCCTCCTTATTTCGTTAGATTGGCGGCCATCTGGGCAGTATTTCTATTTTTGTTCCAGATGATCTCTGGGTCAACTTTGGAAATAATAAACTGTACTTTTCCCGAAGGCGCTTTAGGAATAGAATCAATAAAGTGTATATCCAGTTTGCAATCTTTACCTATAAAATCTCTGATTTTTTTTAGAGACAGTTCAAAGCTGATGCTATTAAAATTGCTCATTTTTACGATATACAGTGTGAACTTTTCTAACGATTCCTGGACGAACTGATAGGCTTTTATTCCTTCGATCCCAAAAAAATACTGATTGAAATACCAGCCATGAACAATTTTTCCATTTTTGAGAATGACATGGTCCATGCTTCTGCCGAGGATTTCTTTTAAAAGAATAGTTTGCATACCGCAGGTGCATTTTTCCTTGCTTAATGTTCCTATATCCCCTACTTTGTAACGGATAAACGGCATTCCGAGATTGTTGAGGTTAGTAAGGATGATTTCTCCCGGTTTGTCGTAGACCTCTTCTCCGGTTTCCGGATCGATGCATTCGACGATGACGTTGTCCATAAATATATGGAACCCTGAGTGCCGTTTACATTCGCACGCCATTGCGCCTACTTCACGTCCGCCATATCGGTTGAAGCATTTCACGCCGAACGTATCTTCTATAGTTTTTCTCATGTGCGGGTAAAGGGTTTCTGAGGTAGTTGAGATGGAAATCTTTGGATATGAGGGTATGATCCCTTTTGCATTCAGATAACTTGCCAGGAGATATATGGAAGAGCTTGAGGCCATAATAAATTCCGGTTCGTGTCGTGTCATATCTTTATGGAATTGTTCTATTTTTAAGTCTGACATATCAAATGCATCATAGAACCTGGTATTCTGCCAGAATAGCTTTGATTTTTTTGAGAAAGCTTTCCTATCGCGAGGGGCGCCCCAGAGCCGGGCACTTCTGGCCCCCCAGTACCATCCGCTCATTTCATTAATGATCATCATCGAAGCCCAGATATGGTCCTTATAGTTCTGGTCTTGGTAAAAGGTGAGCGGTTCCCCGGTAGAGCCTCCGCTGGAGTTTGGGTAAAGACCTATGGGATTTTTTACGATAAGATTTTTGATTTCTTTTCTGATGATATCTTTGGTAAGGATGGGGAACTTCTTTAGGTCGGCAATCGTGAAGTTGCTTATCGGTTTTTTTACTGTATCGATTGTTTTTTTATAGTATGGGGTGGTATATGCAGCCATTAACAATTTTCTCATTTTTTTTTCCTGATACTTTTCTATGACACTTCTATCCTGGTATTGAATGCTTTTTTTCTCTTTATAGAGTTTCCAGAGTTTTTTCTTGAATAAATGGGATGCTTTATATTTATATGAACTTTTGCAAAAGGCATCTTGCAGCCTGTTAATCATAATAATTCCTCCCTCTCAGGTTATTGTTTAGTCATGATATTCGTTATGATAAAGCCATAAAGTGATCTGTCGTTATACTCTGGTAATCATTTTTGTTGATCTGCTTATCAGGGTTTTTTCTTTTTTCTGTCCAGCTGCCTCCGGGTTAATTTTCGAAATAATATATTCCCTGTGACCTGGTGAAGAATCCGGGATTGCTTCTACGAACTTGATCTCTATTGACGCGGTTTCTCCAAGGATTTTTTTCATTTTATTAAGAGGATCATTAAGGCTATTGATGTTGAAACAGTCCATTTTAAGTATATTCAGCGTATAGCTGTTGAATGTCTCCTGGACAAACTGGTATGATTTGATTCCTTCTAAAGGGAAGAGTGCCTTACTTAACATCCAGCCGTTAATGTGGTTCCCATTTTCCAATACAACATTAGCAGTACTGTTTTTAAAAATCTCTTTAATTAACGGAGTGCTCATTCCACATGAGCAGTTTTCTTTGGTGAGTGTGCAGGTATCGCCGATTTCATATCGTATAAATGGCATTCCATGATTATTTAGATCAGTAATTATAAGCTTGCCTGGCCTGTCGTAGGCTTCTTCTCCTGTTTCCGGATCAAGGCATTCCACAATCACATTATCCATAAAAACATGAAGTCCGTTATGTTTCCTGCATTCACCGGCAATTTCTTCGATTTCGCGGCTACCATAATGATCAAAACATTTAACGTTAAACGTCTCTTCAATTGTTTTTCTCATATATGGGTAAAGTGTTTCCGATGTAGTTGATATTGATAGTTTTGGATAATTAGGAATAATACCTTTGGAGTTAAGATAGGCAGCAAGCAAATAGATTGAAGATGTGTGCGCTATAATGAATTCCGGCACACGAGCGGTCATCATACGGTGGAATTCGTTCAGTTTGTTTTCTGACAAGGGAGATGCGTCATAAAGCTGGGTATTATGCCAGAAATGGTCTAATTTTTTAGAAAAATATTGTTTGTCTTTTTGTTTGCTCAATAATCGTACGCAGCATGCCCCATAGAACCATCCGCTCAGCTCATTCCTGATCAGCCTTGATGCCCAGGCGTGATCTTTATAGTTTTGGTCCTGATAGATGTTAATCGTACCTCCGGTAGGTCCTTCAATCGAATTACGGTGCAGGACTGCCGGGTTCTGAATGATGAGATTACCTGCTTGCTGCTCAATAATATCCTTGGTAAGGATTGGGAACTTTTTTAGATCCTTAAGTACTACTTCGTTTATCGGCTTTCCCAGTGAGTCTATAATCTTTTTGTAGTATGGGGTCTTATATGCCTTGGTAAATAAGACCTTTAGTTTGCTCAACTGGTATTTTTCAATTATGCTTTTATCTGCATAGTTAATTCTTTTTTTCTCATCGTATAGCTTCCACATATTTTTTTTTATAAGCTTAGATAGTTTTTTCTTGGCTTTACTTTTACATAGGGCATCTTGTACTTCGCTGATCATAGAATTACTCCTTTCGACAAACAGTTGAGGAACAATCAACAGGTAGTCTTTTTTATTAATTTTTTTTTAAGGTCCATATGTTTTCAGGGTTTACTTTCGATGATACATATCTATATTTCCCTGTAGGAGTTGTTGCTACCGATTGGATAAATTTGGTCTCGAGAACAGAATCCTGCCCGATGACCTTCTTTATCTCATTTATTGCGTTATCGAATCCCAGATTATCGAAGGTGTCCGTTTTTACTATGCTGAGAGTGAACTTTGATAGAGAATCCTGTATGAATTGGAAGGCCTTAATTCCTTCCAGCCCGAGCAGTTTTAATGCGAAAAAGCATCCGTGAATTATCCTCCCGTTTTGCATCGTAAAATGCTCGGTATTCCGCCCTATTATCTGTTTGAAACGTAACGTGTTCCGTCCGCATTTGCATCTTTCTTTTGAGATGATGCCCACATCTCCTATCCGGTACCGTATAAACGGCATCCCGTGGTTATTGAGGTCAGTCACCACAATTTCACCGGGGCTATCAAAAACCTCTTCTCCGGTTTGCGGATCGAGGCACTCAATAATGACATTATCCATCATAATATGCAGGCCATTGTGGGCTTCGCATTCACAGGCTATTGCACTTATTTCCCTTCCACCGTAGCGATTAAAGCATTTAACTCTGAAAACACTTTCTATTGTTTCTCTCATGTGCGGATAGAGCGGCTCCGAGGTTGTAACAATGGATATTTTTGGATAGTTTGGCTTAATACCCTTGGACTTAAGAAATTTAGCAAGGAGGTACATCGATGAGGCATAGGAGATAATTATTTCCGGCTGAAACAAAGACATGTCGGCATGATATTCTTCAAGCTTGTTTTCTGACATGTCAAAAGTATTATAAAAACGGGTGTTTTGCCAGAAAAGGTTTGATTTTTTATTGAAAGCATTTTTATCTTGCAGAGCACCCCAGAGTCTGGCGTACCGTGCCCCGTAATACCATCCGCACATCTCGTTTATTATCATCATTGAGGCCCATATATTATCCCTGTAATGTTGGTCCTGGTAGAAATGTACCGGTTCTCCTGTTGATCCGCCGCTGGCATTGGGGAACAGATATTTTATATCCTTCACAATAAGGTCGTGCTTTTTTTCCCTGATAATTTCTTTTGTCAGAATTGGGAATTTTTTGAGATCTTTAAAGGTTATATTGTCTATGGGCTTATTCAGCGCGTCTATATATTTTTTATAATAGGAGGAATTTTCTGCCATTTTTAATAAGATTTTTAATTTGTCGAGCTGGATATCTCTAATTTCATTGCGGTCGAGATATTGGACTCGTTTTTTTTCATAATAAAGTTTCCAGGTTTTTCTTTTGAGAAACTGAGAAACTTTTTTTTTGTATATGTTTTTACAAATCAAATCTTGTACATCTTTTGGCATTTCTTTTAATTCCTCCTGGACATTTGATTAATTCTCCAAGCTATTACGTGCCGTTTGCATTATCCCAATTAAGCATTTTTTCTTTTTTGAAATAAAAGGCAGCAACCCCAACTAATAATAAAATGTTGATGATGAGTGTTTTGGTTAGTAAGAATATAGTGTTATCCATGGTAAGAAAATAGGTATTGATGTAATATCCTGTGATAAGTCCCAATGCGGCCAAAGAGGCAAAGGTAATATCTCTACGCCAGATATAATTGATAGAGGCGTCTTTATATTTATACTGAACGATGGCAATCCCTACTATATAACCGATAGACTGGGCTATAGAGAACCCGATTAAGCCGAAAGTAAGCCCGAAAATAATTTCCAGGATTACGGTTGTTGCTCCTACATAAAAGGAAAGTGCAAAGCCTTCTTTAGGAGATTTATAGAGATATACTCCTATATTTGACAGTAAATAAAGGGTGTACGTGATTATGGATATGGCTAAGACGTTAAGTAAATAATAGTATTCAGTGAATTTTTCTCCACCCAGCAAAAACATAAACAATTTGCTGTTCAGAAAGATAACCGAGACACCGATGAGAACCAGGGATATGAGTATCTGATAGACACGGCCAAGATTATTCTTGAAGACCAGTAGCCCCTTTGATTTTATTTCGGCAAGTTTTGGCGTTACCGTATCATAGATAGCTTCAAAAACCAGCGTAATTAAATTGATTATTTTTTTCGCAATGAAATAAATAGCGAGTTTTTCAGGATTAAAGAGGAACGCGATGAGCATTTGATCTGCCTGGGAGAACATGAACCGCATAATTCCCTGTCCGTAAAACGGGAATGAAAATTTGATGTATTCTTTTGCCGAATAACCATTATATTGGCTGAACAGAAACTTGCTCATACCAATAAATCCGCAAATAACGCCTAACAGCGTTCCGAGGAGAAATCCCAGCATTATGCCGTGCAGTTTATATCCCAGTAATATGAGTATCAGCGCAAATGCCCGTTGCGAGACATTCGTAATAATGTTTAAGAAAGCAAGCATTTTAAATTGTTGCAGCGTCTGATAGAGTAAGATGAACCGATCAAAAATCGTATAGAAGAAGCTGTTAACAATTATCCAGTCGATGAAAACTGCCAGGTCTTTTGATTTCAGGAAAATTGAAGCAATATAGGTATCAATACCAAATCCTGCCAAACACAAGAGTAATGTTGCGAAGGTAGAGGCGATCATTGTGATCTTGATGATATCGCCGGTTTTTGTGTGTTCTTTTTTTGCGAGCAATTCAGGGATCAGTCGTAGCGCCGTACTGTTCAATCCTAAACCGCCAAGCATTCCAAGTAAGGAATAGAAAATAAAGAGAACAGCAAAGATTCCGAGTTCGGTCTGGTCCAGAATCCGGGAGATATAGCCTATGAAAGCCAGAGAAATAAATAGCAGGCTTATTTTGGTTGAGAGATTGATGAAACTATTGAGTGCTAAGCTTTTGCCTGCAATTTTTTTCTTTAACATCTTAAGCATAATAATTCCCTCTTTAAAATAACGTGTTAACAGGAACAAATTGAGATTTGTTTTCGGTATGAACATAATTAATGAAAGCTTCTAAGGTTTCTGTCAGCTTTGGCTCTGTGTTAACCTGCCAGTAGTGCGTAGCGAGGATAAAGGGAGCATTTGTGCTGCAGCAGAAGTTATAATCTCTTTTTAACGATTCGAGAGTGACGTTCGGTACCAGGCCATAGGCATGGACTTCTTTATGCGATTTATAGTCCATGGTGTGAGGATAGACTCTTCTATATTTTGCCTTCCATAAGACTTTTAGAAGCCAGAACTTCAGACTTTCCATACTAAAGTTCCTATTGAAATACATTATTCTCATTGTACCGCCGCAAATATCCAAATCGCATTCGGCAACGGCTTTTACTGCGTCTTTGCTAAAGGCGTTACTTGGCGCTACAAATACATTTATTTTCGTTCCAAAGAGATCTTCCAGATAATCTTTTCCTAGCCTTGTTTCTTTTTTTAATTGCGAATAATTCTTCCAGGCATACTCTCCAATAAAAATAAGATTTTCACCTCTCACGTCCTTTTTAAGCATGGTTAAGTTGTCTTTGGTTGCCAGCAGAGGGAGGTCTTTTTTGTTCTTTGCTGCTTTATACTGGTGGGTATGTCCATGGAGCATGATAGTTACTTTTTTTTCTTTGATTTTTTCTCTCAGGTATTGAATAAGTCTTTTGTTTTCTCCGATTGCTTTCTTTTCTTTTTCCTGGTAAAAGTTTACGCCCTGGCTGCCGCAATTGTGGGATTTGACAGCATAGGGGACGACTGCCAGTGATGTAGAAATACCTTTCGCCCAAATATGTTTATAGACAGCCTCTAATTCTTCCGGCTCTGTAAAATAACTGGTGTCATCATCTCTTAAGGCAAATTTTATGTTCATTTTCTCCTCCTTCTTAGTTATCTACGACAGGGATTAGCTGCCCAGCTTTCCTGGGTAGTGTAAAAATCAACTTTTTAACTATATTGTTTTTTAATAATTTGCCACATTAATCCATAGAAGTATTTTGCATCCTTCAGTCCGGGTACCCATGGGGATTGTTTGTATTTTCTTACTCTGCCTTTGATTTTTTCACACAAAAATTTTTTTATGAAGGCGCGCTGGTATTCTTCGACAGATTTTATTGGTAAATAATATTTTTTGATATCATAAGGTGATTGGGTTAATGTTCCGCCATCAAAATACATTCTGAATATTTCAATATCATTATTTGAAGGATTATACTTAATACCTAAAGAATACTTGTTCCAGATTTGTTGGTTCTGTCTGAACCTTATACTCTTTCCATTATTGGTAAAATATGCCATAACATCGATGTCAGGCATGATGCAGTTGCCTAGTCCGTAAAAAATATGTTTCTCTTTATATATTTCATAGGACTGTATGCAGTGAGAATGATGGCCGACAATGAGGTCCGCTCCTTTATCGATAGCCATATGAGCGATTTTTACGTCATAAGGTTTAGGATAAAAGATTTCTTCTGCGCCCCAATGAAAAACCACGATGATCCGGTCGGCTTTTTCTTTTAATGCATCAATATCCTGTGCTATTCTTTTTTCGTTCAGAGGAGAACTGCCATTAGCTCTTTGTCCTCCTGAGATACTTGAGGTAGATGGGCAGCAATAGCCTAAGATGCCAACAGTTGCTGTGTCTATTTTGAGAAGAGCGGGATTATTGTAATTGTTATACTGGTTACCTGCTCCAAAATATTTTATGTTGTTTTTTACGCAAAAACTCAAGGTGTCTTTGTATGCCTCTTCACCATAATCCATAATATGGTTGTTAGCGAGGCAGACAGCGAGAGGATGCTGCTTAAATGTTTCCTCTATATAAGACTTTTCTTGTCTTAGATTAATCTTGTTTAAAGCCGGTTTTCCATGTTTTGAAATAGGGTATTCAAGATTACAGATGTAATTTTCAATATTGAATTCTATCTTATATGGTTTATTCAAATATATATCACCAAGAAATGTTATCATATACTCCCCCCGATTATTGATAATGTCTATGTGAAATAGTTCATATCTCCATATTGGTTTAGTCTTTGTTGATGATACTAATAAGGGAAATATATTATTAGAATGATAAGTAGATGAAATTTGTAAGCGCTTGATCGTTATGAAAATCCGATATGTACTGGCTATATTCATGCTTTTTAATACTTATTCATGTGTTTGTCAAGAATCGATATTTGTTTTTTTTGTAATGGGTAAGTGATTCCGGGTGCCGGTAATTTTGCCTCAGCTGAAGAGGAGCCTTTTCTACAGGAACACATTGCGGCACCTTCTTGTCTGTAGGTGCGCGATTAATCCTACATCTGCGGCGTGGACAATTTCCCGAAAGTAGAGACGTAAGATTATATTTAAAGATTTCGTGTACGATTGCCTTGTAAGTGATCATTAATACTCTTGACAAATAGTGCCGGCTGAATTATAAGTTGGGCACAATTATTAACATACTGAAAACAAACCTATACCGCGACCTCAATAGTCGAGTCATAATAAATCCAAATATCATAATAAAATAATAAAGTTCAGGCTGTCAGGTATTTCGGATAATTCTTTTTTATAAGCACTTCAATATAGTCATACCATTATTAATGTTTATTTAAGCGAAAGGATGGGGGGGACATGCTTAAAGAACATTATCGAGCAGTATCTAATTTTAGAAGACTCATCGATATTATGCTTGTTCATGTTTCGTTTTATTTTACACACATAGTCTGTTTAGTCTTTTCGTTTAAAAGTCTCGAAGAGTATACGAGAACCGGTAAGGTGTTCTTATTTCTCATTATGAGCGTGATCTGGTGGATTGTTCTCAAGCAGAACAGCCTCTATAAGTCGCATCGGTTTGAGACACTGTTTATGCAACTGGTGCGGATTGTTAAGGCCGTATCCGTTGCTGCAGTACTTTTCTTGGCAGCAATAACCATTTTTGAGTTCCCTGCTATAGGGAAGATATTTATGACGATATTTGTTGTTCTTAGTCTGGGCTCGTTATTCATGGAAAATGTAATTATAGCAAAGTTAGCAGAATCTTTACGTAAACTCAACATTAATACTAGAAATGTAATTGTCGTAGGCATGGGTAAAGAAGCTGCGGACATACTTCTCAAAATTAAAGAAAACCCGGGATGGGGACTAAAACTAGTCGGAATTATTATCCCTGATCAAATAGATTCTGATAATAATGTCGACAGTATATCTGCGCTCTCTCGGTTGCATGGTTACAAAATCCTCGGAAAATTATCGGATTTTTATTCGATTACCAAGGGGAATGTGATTGATGTCGTGTTTTTTTCCGGGTCTCCATGGTATCTAAACGCTATGCAGCCATATATCCAGTATTGTATTCAGCGAGGAATCGATACGGAGCTTTGTGCTACTTTTTTTGATAAACTGGATTTTGTAAAAATGTTTGTTGATGAGATCGGCAATTTGCCCTTGATCTCATTTGAGACAGCACATAAAAAACCCTATCAGTTGCTGGTAAAAGAGCTTATTGACCGGGGTATTGCTTTCTTAGGCCTTTTCATTTTAGCCCCTTTATTTTTTATAACGTCCTTGGCTATCCGGCTTGATTCTCCCGGATCAGTTTTTTTTAAACAGAAGCGGGTGGGACGGCATGGACGTATTTTTGAAATGTATAAGTTCCGCTCAATGGTCACTGACGCGGAGGCGCGTAAAAAAGATCTTTTTGCTTTAAATGAAATGTCCGGTCCTGTTTTTAAGATTACGCATGATCCCCGGATAACGAGAGTGGGGAAATTTATCCGGAAAACAAGCTTGGACGAACTCCCTCAATTGATTAATGTGCTTCGAGGTGAAATGAGCCTGGTAGGCCCACGGCCCCCTTTGCCTTCGGAAGTGGCTCAATACAGCGACTGCCAGATACGGAGATTGTCTGTTAAGCCCGGAATAACTTGTACCTGGCAAGTGAGCGGACGTAACCATATTGATTTTGAAACCTGGATAAAAATGGATTTGGATTATATAGATAAATGGTCTCTGTCGAAAGATGCAAAGCTGCTTCTTAAGACGATGCCGGCTATTCTATTCCAGAATGGTGCAAAGTAGCAGGACAATATCATTTATTTAGGGAGGTGATGGGGTTTACTGTTCGACGAGATTTTTTGTGAAATATGGCATAGCCATGTTTATACCAGAAAGCCGAAGTGTTAATTGTTTTTTTAGCATACTGGCTTATGGTTCCATGAAGAGGGGGATGGGTAAATGAAAAAAGTACTTATTATGTTCGCAATAATTCTTTCCTATATGCTTCCTGCGGCATATGCAGAGGTTTTGATTGAAAAAGGTGATACGTTAAAGGTATATGTTTTCGATCGCCGGGGTACCGATTTGGTTCTTGGTTCTTTTTCTCCGAACGGTATGGCACAGCAACTGGGAGAAGAAGATCCGCATCAGGTTAACGTGTCTTCAGAAGGAAAAATATTTATCCCTAATATCGGGGTGCTTTCCGTTTCCGATAAGAGCACGACTGAAGTTGAGAAAATGATCATACAAGGGTTAAGTTCTTCAATTCAACTCCAGCAAGTTGCAGTGCTTCTTATGACGCCAAAATTCAACAGGGTCTATGTTTTAGGTGAAGTGGCTAATCCCGGAATGTATAAATACGATCAGACGAAACCATATGAAGGAAAATTGATGAGTTTGATCAGCAGCGCAGGTGGATTCACTGATAGGGCAAACAAAGACGCTGTGAGTATTATAAAAGAAAATGGATCGATGGTTACTATTAATCTTATGCAAATGGTAAGAAAGAATTCAATTAGAGAAAACGTTGTTCTGGAAGATAAAGACACGATTATGATCGGACAATGTATTTCCCGAGTGTACGTCATCGGTGAAGTGAGAACTCCCGGAGGGTATCAATTTTTGGAAGGCGCCACCTTTGCAGATTACATCGCTGAAGCCGGAGGTATTAACAATACTGCGGCAATGGACAACATTGGAATTGTCAGAAAGAATAAAGATCGGAATGAAGTGTTTAAAGTGGCGCTTGACGGTACCTTTTCAACTAACGGACAGAAGAACACCGCGGTCTATCCTGGAGATACTATCTATGTGCCCAAGCACTTTTTTGCTGATTGGAAGGACCTGGGATCAGTCTTAGGAATGGCACGGGATTCCATTTATGTTTATGATACGGTTACCGGAAGGTACCCCCGTTAAAGGATACGATAATGCTGGATTTACATAGTCATATATTACCTGGTCTCGATGACGGTCCTCAGACAGAAGCCGAATCGATAACGATGATAAAGTGCATGGACAAACTTGGGTTTAAGCATATTGTGGCTTCTCCTCATTACATTCAGGGATTGTATGAGAACTCCTCGGATATTGTTAGTTCTGCTGTTAAGAATATCTGGAGTAGATTTGAAGAAAACAATATCTCAACTCAAATAATTTCTGCAAATGAGGTTTTTATTGATTCGGTGTTTAATGATAGCGGTGAAATGGCAGATTTCCACGTTTGCGGCAGGAAGTGCCCTTTCATTTTATTAGAAGCCCCGTTTAATAGTTTTATGATCGAGACCTTATATAATATTATATTTGAGTTAACGAACAAACAGGTGAAGGTCATCCTAGTGCATCCGGAACGTTCAATGGAACTGGTTCGTCATTTTCATTTATTTGAAGAATTGGTTGCTCGCGACGTTAAGCTGCAAGTTAATCTAATGAGCCTTATCGGGGCTTACGGTAATCATAGTAGGATGGTCGCAGAAAAATTACTCGAAGAAAATATGGTTTTTGGAATCGGCAGCGATATACATACCGTTAAACAAGCAGCTCACGATATTCCAAAGGCGCTTATAAGAATTAATGAGCTTATCGGAGAAGTAAGATTATCGTTAATGATGAAAAATGCCAAAGAGGAATTAGGTGTTTGCTCATGATCAGCGTTGATTTCACAAGCCAGACCATAATGGATATGGTGTGGGAAGGTTATTAAAAAGGGGGGGAATAAGTTATGGAATTATTCGAATATTGGAACATGATACTGCGCCGGAAGGGGATTATCTTACTTTCTTTATTGATTATTGTTGGTGCAGCTGTATTTTATAGTATAAGGGCTACTCCTATCTACGAAGCGAATTGCAAACTTTTGATCACAGAAAAAAATAATGGAGGTATCCTGGGGGCTTTTGAAGCGATTGACTTGATGAGCCAGATCGGAGGGAAATCAGATCCTGTAAATACCCAAATGGAAATTTTGCAGACCCGGCCGATTTTAGAGAGAGTGATTCAAGTTAATAATTTGAAAGATCGTAAAGGCAATTTTATTGATAGCGAATCATTGCGCAAGGAAATCAAACTTGCAGCTATTCGAACAACGAATTTGATTCAGATATCCTATCGTGATAAAAATCCTGTTACCGCAACAAATGTTGTTAATACGTTAGCGTCGGTGTTTGTTGAGCAGAATCAGCGGCTTAATCAGGAAGAGTATAGCAGCGCCAGGGTTTTTATAGAAGATCAGTTAAAAAAACAGAGAGACAAGCTTACTGAAACAGAACAGGCTTTGCTGGCTTATAAGAAAATGTATAAAACTGTTGCCTTGCCGGAAGAGACGACATCCAGGATCGGCAGCTTAGCGCAGTTCGAAACCAATAAAATGGAAATTGATACCAAACTTAAAGGCGCATTTGCTCAGGAACAAGATTTAAATAGCAAGATCAATGGAGTAGGTGCGAGAAATAATCCGTTCTATTCGTATTGGTGGACTAACCTCGAGCAGATAAGGAATGAGATTATAAGCCTTAAAGCGCAAAAAACCAATATCGATAATCAGGTCGACCAGCTTACCAGCCGTTTGGGTCAGCTTCCTCCCAAAGAGATCGAGCTTGCCAGGTTGACACGGGACCAGACAATTGCGAATCAGGTATACTCTGCGCTGCTTGAGCGGTATGAAGAGGTGCAAATAAACGAAGCTGGTAAAATAGCGAATATTAAACTCATAGAACCTGCGGTTGTCTCTTCGTTACCTGTTCTTCCGCAGAAGAAAAACAATATTATTCTGGCTGTTTTTGTCGGTTTGTTATTCGGTGGTGCCTTATCATTATTTTTGGAATATATTGATGATGTCCCCAAATCCGTTGATGCCGTCAAACATGTTCTTCCATATAATGTTTTAGGTACGGTACCCTATGAAGATAACCTCAATAACTTTTTCTTGAAAGCTGCTCCGCGTGGGCCTTCTTCAGAAGCTTTGCGGCTTATTCACACCAGTTTGAAGTATAAGGACATTATGCGGCAGAAATCTCCGGGATTGTTGATTACCAGTGCATTAGCCTCGGAAGGAAAGACTACTATTATAGCGAATCTGGCCTTGTCCCTTTCGTCTGCCGGGAAAAAAGTCGCATTAGTCGATCTCGATTTGAGAAAGCCAAAACTTACAAAGATATTTAATCTTTCAAAAGAGAAGGGTATTACAAATTATTTGATCGGGGAAGAATCGTTATCAGATATCTTTTTCCCTTCTTCTTCCGGAAAGAATATCACGGTTATTCCTGCTGGGACGATCCCTCCTAATCCTACGGAGCTTATTGCCAGTGAAAGGATTGGCGCGATGATCGACCAATTAAAGAATTATTTTGATATCGTTCTTTTTGATGCTCCACCGGTGACGCTGGTTGCGGAGACCCTTGATCTTGCGAGGTTTATGGATGGCATTATGATTGTAGTCGATATGAAGAACGCGTCGCTACGCTCCTTAAATGCTGCCAAAGAATTATTTCAAGATAAGAACCTTCCGATAGTAGGAGTAATCATCAACAAACTTATTAAAGAAAGAAGCGGGTACAGTTATTCTCATTACGGATATACTTACAAATACGAATATTAGTGTCTTTTTCCGCTGTTTGGATTCGGTATGTAGAGACGCGATTAATCGCGTCTCTACGGTTTGATAGATCATTTTTACTGTCGGGCTGGGGTACTTCAATAGTTGTGGTATCGTCGGGATGATTGTAATAAAGGACGCTTCCGCTCCTTTATAATCCTAGGACTTAAGACCAGTACGCGCTGGCCTTAAGAATCCTCGCGTTTTTTTTCTGGTAGCCTCGGTCAGACGGCGCCTGCGGAACTCGGAGTCAACTACGACATCATTCACACCAGCGCAAACCCTTCGCCAAAAGGCTGTGTCACAAATTATGCCACCCCTTTGGTAGCTGCGGGTAGCAAATTGCGCAGGTGTTTCTGTGTCTTCGTAAGCCCCCTCAGACATCCTCGGCGATTGTGGGTTGGGATTAGGAGGATTTCTTCCTTAGCTTCAATATAAAGGTTGCGCCCTGGTCAGGAGTGCTTTTTACGGTTATGTCCCCGCTATTGGGGGCTAGACTTACTGTGTCCCTGATCCAGCTCAGGCCTATGCCGCTGGAGCCGGAAGTGGAATAGCCCAGATCGAATATCTTATTCTGGTGTTCCTGCGGTATTCCTTTACCATTATCGGCAAATTCCAGTAGAAAATAGTGTTCGTTAAGATCTCGGGCGGTTATTGTGATTGATGGAGCGCTCGCTGTAGAGAGTGCTGCAAAAGCATTCGTGTAGAGATTAGAAAGAATTATTATTAACGTGTTCATGGGTATTGCCGGATAGATCGTATCCGGCAGATCGCGGTTAACAATCCCGCTATAGACTCCAAGCACGCGTTTGGCGGTTTCAGCCTCGGCTTCAATAAGAGAGTATCGGTCATTTCCAGCGGACTGGGAAAAGGTCCCTGATAAGGCATAGGTGCTTTTGATCTCGCTAAGCATATCCTTGATCCTTGTACTGAGCGTAGCCGTCGCCTCTTGCAATACCTCCAGACAGAAGGATATGTATTCATCCTTCGCGACATCACGAGGCAGCTTCCTGACAAGGTTATTGGTAAATGCCTCGATTTGCCCAAGCGGGTTCTTCAGGTCATGCGCACAACCGGAAATGGACTGGCGCATGGATTCCAGAACTGACATACGCTGAAGCTTTTCTTCAAGTACAGCCTGTTTCTCCTGGAACTCAAGATGTTTACGGTAGTTGTAGTAACGGATGAACATACCCCCAACAAGGGTAATGATAATGTACTTGTAGATTTGGGGAATTGGCAAAAGATCATTGATTATCCAGAGACAGATAAGGGAAATCAGGAAAGGGATGGTATGATCTATTCCTGTTTTAATTAAATCTTTTATATCCATAAGGTTATGTTTGAGAATAGCATAGGCCATAATTAGAACATATGCGGATGCCATAATGTTTCCAAAAGGATAAATATGTATGTTGTACCAAAGGAAATAATTCGTAATTCCTCCTAATAAGCCAACAGATGTCGCAAGTGTTATATATGATAGTTTTGTTTTATCATTTTTATTGATTATATAAGCTTTATACATCATAATCCAACTAGCAATAAGAGAAGCGCTATAATATAGCAAAAATAATATGTACAAGGTTCCAGCTTTTGGCCAATAGGAGAAAGAAAGAATAGGCTCAATGTCTCGAATCATAAGAGGAGTAAAGGTTAATGGTGAAAAAGCTATTAAGCAAATTAAATTTATAACGTGAACAATTTTATAATCGGATTTTTTATCGACAATGTCAATTATAAATTCAAGAAAAAAATATGGAATAAAAACCGCACTTAATGAAAGCAAGCGACAAAAGAAAAAAGCCGCATCATATCTAACGCTAATCTGCCATAAAAAGTATGAAAAACTCCAAAATGCGACACTAACATTAAGAAATAAATAAGATTTATATTTAAAATTATTACTATATATAAAATATGCTAAAGCAGTTGATGTTATAAAATTGATCATTGCAGATATTGCATAAATATTCATGCTTTCTATTTCCTAACGATTAAATATAACTGTACCCCTGTATCATCTTTTTCAATAGAAAAATTATTAAACCTACATTTTTGTGCTATTTTTATTAACTCTTCTTCCGACCTGTGTATTATGTTCCACTCGCCAACTAAAGACATATAAGCTCTCGTTGTATTAGTAATAGAAACATTGCCAATAACAAGTTTTCCGGTATCATTCAATAAATCGTATAAATTCTTTGCACATCTGATGAATAGCCCATCGTTCAGATAATCGAATAGCCCCAAAGAATATATCAAGTCTTGCTCCCCTGTATTCAAAGTGTATTTTGTCATTTCAAAAATATTCTGGTGATGATAGGTAATATTAATGTTTTCGTTGGTTAAGCTGCTTAACTCATTCTTTGCATATTCCAATGCAGATTTATCAGCATCTAATAAAGATATATTCAAACAATAAGGCAAATTCATTTTTATTAATTCAGCAATTTCAGTAGATGAACCGGAGGCTACGCTAAGAATATTTTTTTGTTTATTCTTAATAACTTCTTTAAAATTAATTATAGAATAATCTTTTCTGGACCTCACAGAATGCGCGATCGGTGTATTCATTGAATATATGTCAATTAAGCGATAATAACTATTCTGGCAAGGAGAGTTATTCTTATATAAAAATATCATTACTTTGAAATCTCCTGCATAGCCTAGAGGCTTATATAAAATCTGTTGTACCATCTCACAACCAATAAAAAAGTTCATCAACTGTCTTTTGTAAAATTCCTGGTGAACTCTGAATGCTCTATTCCTTTTATAATTTCTTTCGTTAAAATTAAATTTTTCAACCAAAATCGACCACATCTCTTGATAATGGGCATCTAAGGTCTTAAATATCTTCTCTGATAGATTTTTTATGAATTTTTCTGTCTCTTTTTCGACAGTCTCTTTGTCTGCAAATTTATTTTTGTAATCGATATCTAATCGATCACATTTGTCTTTAATAATATATAAATATCTTTTAAATACTTTAACTTTTTTCTTAAACACAGGATCCAGCTTAATTAGTTTTTTCATTTTTTATCCCAGTCAAATTTGATGTTATTTAAGGCAATAAACCACATATATATATTTTATCAATAGATATGTGAATGTAAAAATTATAGAGACAATTGTAATTATGGCAAAAACTATTTGCCGACATCCTCATGAGCTCGACCTGAGCATCTTGCTTCTCCCCAGTTTGGAAATTTTAATAGACGAATGTGTCCGAAACAGCTTCACTGGGAGAAGCGCCTGGCTACCATGCTTTAACGAAATAATATAGCCTCCCGGTCATGAGGGTGTTGAATCATCCACTGGCGAATATCTCCAGACAGAAGGATACGTATTCATTTTCAGTTTTCTTGACTTCAAACCCTATTTTGACACATTTTTACGTATTTTCAAAAATAATGCTTTCGGTAAGAGTATTATCAAATAGTCCAGGCATTGGAAGACCAGGTAGAGTAAAAAGCTCAAGAGAGTTAGTTCTTGTAGATATTCCTTACATAATTGCTTATCGCGTTAAAGATTCAACGATCGAAATATTGCGGGTGCTTCACCAATTACGTATGTGGTCGGCTAACTTTTGAAACTTGGAGGGCTCTCACACCTCATATCCGGCAGCGATAATATGTTGTTCGCCACTTAGGATACGGTTTAATTCATCATCGTTTAACGTTCGATCATTTCTCCGGCTATTCTGATAGAGCGCTTCTGCTTTCATTGCGCCAGAATCTATTCGATATTGAATCCATCCTTTTATCCAGTGACATTTTTCATAGTATAAAGCTAAAAACAATTTATAAGATTCGGCTGAAAAATTTGTTTCTGATCTTTGCAGCATCAATTGTATTGTCGGAATAACCTGAGCATAATTATCAATTAATTTTAAGGTTCCGTTTGCTTTGGCGAGGATTGCCGGGCCAAGGTTCTCGGTCTCGAATGGAGAATATATAGATATGCTTATTCTCGGGTCATGTATCTTTGCCTGCCATAAAGGATATAGCGCATTGAGCGGATCAGCAGCGATCATGATCCCGGCTATCTTGGATGTTTTTAATATCCGTAGAAGTGATTGCTGATCATCTGCCATATGAGCTACTATGCCTGATTGTTGAAGCTGTATTTGCAGCTCGATCATTTCTTTTTTGTTAAAACCGTAGAGCAGAATATCTTTGTGTCCAACCCCTAGCGATGGACAGCCAGCCCAACTATGTTTTATTTGGGGAACGGAATCTTCAATGTGCTTGATATCTGATAGGTAGACAGGAGGCATAAAGAAACTTTTGAGCATGGACTCTGTTGTTAGTTCGGCAGCTATTTCGCTATGCAAAATACTTTCGATTAAGGCAGCTTTTTCCCTCCCGTCCACATAAGAATTAATAAGATTTTCTCCAGGGGAAGAAAAATTGCAATATAATTCGGATAGATGGACCTTGTCATCCAGGGCGACCTGTATCCTTTTTAATATTTCTTCTTCGCTGCTTTTCTTCTCAATATACCACTTGGCCCCATAGTTGAAGCATTCATCAACAATTGACAGAGCACTTACGCAGGTGATCATTACTACTTTTATTCCCGGCTGTTGTTTGACAATTTCTTTAAGTATCCCATGCCCTTGAAGCTTTGATCCCTCAAGTCTGATATCCAGCAAAACAAGGTCAAATTTGTTTTCCTCGATTGCAGCGAATGCTTCATCAGAATTGCGGGCATTTATAACCTCGTATTCTCCTTTTAATATGTAGGTAATATGTCCAATCCAAGCCTTCTCATCTTCAACCAGAAGTATTTTTCTTTTATCAGCCATTACTTTCCCTCCTTAAGATAATGTTTTATTGCAAAATCAATAGTATTCTCAAGAAAATTTTTTAATTCCAGATCGCTTATTTTGGCAATATTCTTTCTTATTTCTTCCAGCGGATCAGGTGGAATGTCTGTAACTGTCGGACCTTTTCCATTGATTATATTGTCAAAGACCGGCAGAGCTCTTTTGAGCCAGCGCAGGGCTTTTTTCCCTCTGTTTTTTTCATATTGATCATACGTTCTTTGTAGCAGCAACTCAACGAACTCAATTTCACTCAAATCAAAAGCCTTGGCAAATAATTCTATTTTTTCGTCAGATAGCTGCTTTCCCTTCTGTTCCAATCCGGAAGCGAATGTCAGGCTGCACCCTAGCTTTTCTGCAAGCAGCGAGTAATTAAGCCCCTTTTTTTTTCGGTAGTATTCGACATATTGCGCAAATGATGAAAAATCTAACATATTTTCATTATACCCAACCAAATGATTTTGTAAACCATTCATTACTAAACGGATTATTTCGATGCAATTTATTGTCAATATATTTCGATACAATGTTATGAAAAATAAACCAGCCAGTTGAGTGGTTTATGTGGATGATAGGTGAGAGGAGTAACGAGATGAAGCTATTAATAATCGATGATGAGAGAGAAATAATCGCTCAGTTGGTGCGGCAAATAACAAAGAAGAGTGCACAGCTTGAGGCGACACAGGAAAAAGTCTATGGGAAGCCACAAAGTAATCTATACCAAGGAGTAACGAGATGAAGCTGCTAATAATCGATGACGATGAGATGGTCAGAAGCACATTACGGTATTTTCTTCAAAATAACTATGAGGTATATGAAGCCGGGAACGGAAAAGAAGGGCTAGAGGTACTTGCACGGGAAAAGATTTCTCTGGTACTTCTCGACTATCATATGCCGGGCATGAACGGGATCGAGACGCTGCTGCTGATCAAACGTGATCACCCAGGAGTGCAGGTGTGCATGATGAGCGCGGAACATACCCCCTATTTCCGTGAATATGCCTTGTCTTATGGTTCGTATGATTTCATCCGAAAACCGTTTGATTTAGACGAGGTAAAGGCGGTCCTGAAAAATATGGAAGAAAATAGTGCGAAAGGAGCGAGTTTATGAACATGACCTGGAAATGTTTAACCCCTGAGATCCTGCAGCGATTATCCGACAGGTATGTTGCCAGGGCCAGGAAAGCAAAAACCGCAGAACAGAAAAAAAGATACTACAACAAAGTGCTGCTCTATTCGGGCCTTAAGGCGGTAGTAGAGGAAAAGTAGTTGCGCCTCTTTCCCCGGTAAGGCATAGCTATCAAGCTAAGGGTATTCGAGAAGGTGAAGAACAATTAAGAGGGTGCGCCGCCTCTTTCTGCGGAAGTCGATGTACGATTCTATTGAAGTCTACTCGCCGACCGGGCAATAGCAGGAAAAAAGATAGCTGATTTTGGCGGAAAGAGGCGCGCTTTTCTGATTTTTAGCCGGACATTAATAGATGTTTATAAAAAATAGACTATATAAGGAGAAGATAAAATGGATATCTGCCAACTATTAAACATAAAAAACTGGTTCATTCACGGGAAATCAGAAACCGCCCAAAAAACAAGCACCTGCAGTGGAGGTGCCCTTGCCAGTGCAAGCACCCTATCATCGAAAAACATCAGATCAGATGATATGCTCTCATATCTCACTACTGCGAAGCTCGTACCTCTGAGCAGCGGGACATCAACACTGAGTAGTCCCTACCTCATAGCGATGAGCGGAGATACCAGAATTGCAAATAATAATACTGATCCGAATGGACAGACAAAAGAATATATCAAACAACAATACAATGAAATGCTGCTCGCCTATAAGCTCGACAATAATGGCAGAAGTTATATCAAGGATCCGAGAGATCAGATAACCTCAGAAGGCATGACCTACTGGCTCTACCTGACAGCCCGTATGGCCCAGCTCGACCCGGTAAATGCCAGTCAGTACAAACAGGTCTTTGATTCACTGCTCGCCGGGGTGGAAAGCATGATTGACCTGGCACGCTCAGAGAATAATAGCGGGGCATTTCCCGCCTGGAAAGTACAGCTTAGCAACGGAACACTAGCTCTCGTCTCTGACCAGAATGGGAAAACAGCCAATTCAGCCGCTGATGCTGACCTCGATCTGATCCGGTCATTGATCGCTGCCCGGAACCTGGTAGCATCCGGTGTTTGGTCGGACAATAATTACGGGGCTAAAGCCAGGGCATTGATCGAAAGTGCCAGTTATGGAGAGAAGGCCTTGTTGCAGGATGATCCGTGGCTATTCAACCACCCAGGAAGAATTTGATTGTGCGGTCACTGCCCTGACCAAAGGTATCAACGGGCACTATACCGAATCCAAAGAAATGGACACTGCCATGTACTTGCCCCTGGCCTATGCGGTTGGCGATAATGGCAGTATGGATAAAATGACTGCTGATATCAGCGGCAATGTCATACCCAAAGACAACTATTTTTCACGAACTCTTATACTAATGGGATTGATGAGTAGCGTATTTCCCGTCAGAGAAATGGCAGGGCGAACGATCAGCCCGGAAAAGGCCGGATTGTACCAGCCGCTACCGATGAGCGAGGCTAAGCTCAAGGAAGAGTTGTCCAGGCTCAAGGTCAGAGTCGATGGGCAGACAAATGATCATGGAAAAATAACTCCTGACTGGTTGCCGGGTTATGTGGAAATGGGCAAGGTATTGCTGAAATTGCTGACAGGAAGAAATATTCCTGGCGGTATCAATCCGGTACCGGCAAGCTGGGTCTATGACAACGGGGCATGGACAGATAGGGTAGAAATAAACTATATTAAGAAGCTCAAAGACAATAACTGGAGCCTGATCGACCATTACCCGACAAACAAGGACGAAGCGCTGTCCATGCTGGATAAGTTCGCTCCTAAACTCGTTCCTGAGGTGCCTGCCCCGACACCTATTCCGGTGCCCACTCCTATACCGACCACAACACCAGTTCCTACTCCTCAACCAAACCCCATCACTCAAATACAAACGATGGTAACAAATCTTAATCAGAGCAACCCAACACTGGCGATACCTTATAAAAATAACTATAGTGAAAACGAAAAAGAACTTATAAATCAGCTTAATAAGCTAGGCTATAATGACCGTCAATCGTTAGTATTTGATAATTTGCTATCGCTTTGGAGTGGCGTTGATAATTGGAATTTAGCCACCAATTCTAATCTCGTCAAAATGATACCAAGCAGCACAGACAAAGACAATGTAAAAGAGATTGTCGTTGATACTGCCGGTCAAACAATCGGGTTCATGAATTCCACGCTGGGAGAATTCTTGGAAAATGCCAAAGGCTTGAATACTGCATCAAAAAAGATTGTTATCAGAGCTTTTAAGACTAAGGAAATATTAGCGGTTGCGACCTTAACCTATGCTGGCAAAGAAGACAAATGGGACGCGACAGTTACTTTTGCAGAAGGACTGGCAATCGGAAGTCTCATTAATGACCCCTTGATCAAATGCTTCGGTCTCTGGTATGGGACATTAGCCTCATTAACCGTACAATATGGATCTGGTCCGCTATATACGTACCTTAACAAAAAAGCAATTGCCTATAATAATTATCAGGACAGCATGGCATCATGCGTTGTCGAATTGCAAGACAGGGTCCTTGTGAACTGGAAAGATTGTGAGCAGATGCAACCTTTTGTCACCAATTTTCGTAATAACAATCCGAAACCATTACAGCTTATAACACCAACAGCTGTTTACTTGTACGGCTCGCTGAAATCCGATACTGATCAATCGCTGGAAGTAGAGACCAAAGCCGAAAAGAAGACCTATGTTTATGGAGGTAAAGGGATAAATTTGATTAATGTTTTGGGTATATCCAAAGAAGAAACTTATATAGAAGGTAGTGGTAAGAACGATATAATACATGGAGGTGGCAGCAAGAACATTATTAATGGAGGTGGAGGCGCAGACAGCATCATTGGAGGTGATGAAGCTGACATCCTTAATGGCGGAGACAATGACAATGCTGATGATATGCTTACTGGGGGGGAAGGAAATGATTCTTATCAGTTCGGTGGAACGTGGGGTATTGATGCAATTGTTGATGCCAGAGATGAAAAAACTAGGATTCAAGAAGGGGAGGTAAAGATTAAGGATAGCAATGGGATATTTCAGCAATTCAAAGTAGGCCAAACTGAAGATGGTCTTATTTATAATAAAAAAATAAAAGATTCGGGCAATACTACCTATTTACTAAAGTCCAATAATGACCTTGAAATACAGGTCGGGGGCAATTCCAGGAAAGTAATCTTAATTAAAGATTTCAAGAACGGAGACCTGGGCCTTACCTTCAAAAAAGCTGCAAACGATAAGTCGACGGTCTGGAATGGGTTCAATTTTTCTTTCATCGATTGGAACAGCACTCAATATACCTCATTTGATGAGTTCAAGCTTGCTTTTGAGGGAGGGGCTTTCGGGAAACAAGGCCTGGCATCTGTGCTCACGTCATTACCGAAACTCGACCTTGAGCAGTACCTCACAGACCTTTCCTTTGACCTGCCCAAAGGAATTAACTGGAAAACCCTCGATCTAAGTTTGTTCGGGACTGATATAACTCAGGAGTTCATTAATTCACTGGGTACCACATTTTCCGGATTGAAAGATGCGTTCCCCTCGGTCTCCGCGCCTACTTATGAATTGCATATTAATAAATACAAAGCTGATTACGGACAGGTGAAGATAGGGAATACCGACTACGCGCTGGATGTATCAAATGAATTGGATGGCATATGGAAAGAGAGTGTGAAAGGCACGCCGCTGGAAGGTTTTAGCGGCAAGGAATTTTTTGCGATGATAAAAAATCCTCAAAATATAATCGATAACACCATTAAAGACAAATTAGCTTATATGATATCTAATACTACCGGGCTCAATGCTTCTGTCTCATCGGGAATAGTCAATATTATTACTTCCAAAAATATTAGCGAAGCGACACGTGAAACGCTGAAACAAATAGCTGTAGCTGAAGGAGTCAAGTATTTATCTCAAGCTACCGGAATTCCAAGTATAGAAATTGAAATAACCTCAATAGTAGTTCCTGCCCTGATAAATAAGAGTATTGAGATGTATAATGCGATAAGTTTCTACTGGAAAATAGGAGAAATAATCAAAAAATTTGTAAAAGACGGCGGTATTAACTATTTATTATATAAGCTTGAACGAAAGCTTGGCAATCCGGCAGGATTCAGTACGCTGGAAATAATGGAAAAAGTAAAAAATGGAGGAGGAATATTCTGGGAATATGCGTTAATGCAGCGACTCAAGCCTCTCTATAGCAAAGAAGCCCAAATTGAGATAACAAAGGCACTCTATGAACCGGATATAAAATCCTATAAAAATAACATAGACGACTATGAAGATGCCATCAAAAAAGGGTTCCATCAAGTAATAATGTACTATGAGTGGAAACAGGTTAATGGGCGATACCAATATGTAAGCATTACCAAACAAGAATATGACAAAAAAATTAAAGAAAAAAACAGAAATGTCTCCGGCCAATATCAATGGATAGATAAAGAAGGCAAGCTTGCCGCCTGCTATATCCCGAGTCCAAGTAGTTATGAAAACAGTACGTATTTTTACAGTGTAAAAAAAGCACAATTAGATGCTGAGATAAACAGTATACTTGCCGATAAGGATAGCAAATAACATGTAGGTAAAAATACTTTTATTAAGTATAATCTTATATAAAACATTATTTATAGGAGCTACTATGAGAAATAAAATATTCACATTGATGATGATAACTTTGGTATTGCTTCAATATAACACCGCTATAGCTGCTGATAAGGTGACATTTGAAGATCAGAAATTCGAACGATATGTGAGAGGAATAATATTTAAACCAACAGGAGATATAATTTCAGAGGATCTTATAGAGGTAAAACTCCTGCATTTTTATCCTATGCTCTGTAGCGATAAGATTAGCCTGAGCTATGTCAAATATTTTCCAAGTTTAGAAAAACTAAGAATTGATGGCATGAAGTTCAAAGATTCTTCTCCCATTGGGAACTTGCATAAGTTAAAAGATATTGATATTCGCATGACTCCTATTAGTGACATCTCATGGCTAGCCAATATGCCTGATATGGAGTGCCTGACTCTTAGAAACACCAAAATAAACGATATTTCAATTGTGGGTAATCTCACAAAAATGCGCCTGCTAACTATAGAGAGTAATGCTGTTACTGATATTGCTGCCTTGGGTACTTTATCAAATTTAGAATTATTGGTATTAGTTGCCGGGCAAATTTCTGACATTTCTGCTTTAGGAAAGTTAACCAATCTTAAATCTCTATCTTTATTTCATGGACAGCTTAGTGATCTTAGCCCGTTAAAAAATTTGAAAAATCTTATAAGCATTCAAATTGTAAGCCCCAAACTAATAGATGTATCAGCGATAAAAAACCTTACAAATATTACACACTTATGTTTGGGTAGCGAAATAGGAAACCTGGCTGTACTAAACAAATTGACAAATTTAAAAGAACTAACTTTATATAATGAGATAACCAATATTGAGGATGTAAAGTATTTAACAAAATTGACCCGGATTGATCTTCGTTCCAATAAAATTACCGATATCTCTGTCCTGAAAGCCCTCAACAATTTAACTGAATTGAACCTGGGTAACAATAAAATAACCGAAATTGATACCCTGAAGGCTCTCAAGAGTTTAACGAAGTTAGGTCTGAATGATACTGATATAACCGACCTTTCTCCCTTGCTCGAACTAACAAATCTAAAAGAGGTATCTATTGCCGACGATGACCTCGACCTGCGGCCAGGTTCCCGTAACCGGGAAGTCGTCGATCAATTGCGGCAGCGAGGCTGCCAGGTGATTACACTGCTGGGAACATACCAGAATTAGGGGAGCCTTAATCGAAGGTCGTCCATAGCAGCATTGATGCATTGCTGTATTTCAATCAGATATTACTAGGATTTATACGTCTCTACAAAAGATCTATAGGTGTAAGTGCGAGAATAGATTTCTTTTGCTTCTTCCTTGCTGATTTTTCCATCATTATCCTTATCCGCTTGCTTAACAAATTCACGAACTTTCTTATCCGAAAAATTGCCAAACTTCCAATTGCTATCCTGATATCCGCTACGGTCATATCTGTCTCCGTCTATGGTTTGAGCATTATTACTATCTCACTGGCAGGTATTCCCAAATGCCGAAGTATAGCTGCTGTCCGGACAAGAAAATACAAATTGTAAAAATATCTAATTGTATAAACAAGAAGAAATAAACATCCTTTATGTATGACAATAACTTAAGTTCATTCTGAAGGTTAACGGGAAATTATCTCTTTGTTTCAACCGTTTGCGTGGTATAAAACTTTCACATTACTTTTAAATTTGCTAAAATATAGTATGGTTATGACTGACACAGAAAAAAACAAACACTAATTATTGACGATGACAAAAACGTTGTCGTTGTTTTAAAGTATTACTTTTCACCCGAAGCCTATTACGTACTGGCGACATCAAAAGGGAATCCCGCCTCTCAACTATCAACCACAAAGCACAGTTGTTAATGAAAAAAATATCAGTTCTGTAATGTAAATCTATACCTTGTAATCAGGGAGGTGTGTTAACCTACATAATTTGCATTTAGCTTGCAATTACAATATTAAGGAGGATTAAGATGAAGCAAAAGAATATAATAGTATTGGTTTTTTTATGTTTCTTATTACTTGGCATCGTTTCAACTGGAAATTGCGCCGAAAAATTTTCACGAAAGTATCCGGTATTAATTAAAACAAATGATCTGGAACAGATAATAGATGACAAAAATCTGGTTATTATTGATTGCCGTACCCCGGAGCTGTATAGAGTTTCGCACATTAAGGGTGCTATTAACTTATATACCAGAGATATCTATGACCATAGCTCACCTATTGAAAACATAATTCCCCCACTGAAAGAACTTGCCGAACTTTTTGGCTCTAATGGAATTAATACCAGTAAGAGAGTCGTTGTGTACGAGAAAAACTCCGATGCGAGAGAGGCAGCTAGAATGATCCTCTATCTCGAAAGCTGCGGGCATGACAAGGTACAGTTTCTGGATGGCGGTATCAATAAGTGGTTAGCTGAAAAACGGGAAAAGACGAGCGATCTTCCCCAAATTACTAAAACACAATTTAAATTGAATTCGCAACCGCAGTTTATAGTTTCTAAAGATTACGTTTTGTCAAAACTTAACAAATCTAATGTTCTCATTTTGGATGCAAGAGGCGAGAAGGAATATTCCGGTCAGGTTGCAGGAAGCAATGTGAAAAGGGGGGGAGGCCATATCCCGGGAGCCATTAACAATAATTATAAAGAACTGATTGATGAAGATGGTAAATTTTCTGATAAGGCTGTACTTACAAAAATGTTTAAAGAAGCCGGTTTAAATGCTAATATCAACGAAGTTATTATTTATTGCAGGACAGCTGTAAGAAGTTCACTGGTACGAATGGCCTTAAAACACATCGTTGGTTTCGAAAATACCAAAGTATATGACGGTGCCATGGTTGAATGGTCAGTAGATCCTAGCTGTCCTTTAGTTAAATAGAAAATATGGTTTGCAGGATGTGAGAATATACTCCGGTACAACAACTTTTTATTGCCTTAATAAGACAAAACAACAGTCCGCACTTTTGCGGACTGTTGTGCTAATTACTTCTATAACCTTCGATATTTTTTCCCTCGGAATACCTCACTCTATTTGCATGTCTACTATTTCAGTATGCCGATTTTTTATGGGAATTTCCCAAATATTTTTTGTGTATAAAATTATGCTATACTGGGATTTTTAAGAGATTCAATAACCGGTAAATCTTTAATATTCCCTTTATTATCCTTCTGATTAAAACCCAGAAAATCCATAGCAGCCCCACCCATTGTAGAGACAACGTTGTTTGGCGTCCCTTTGTAATCAGAGCCTTTGTTTTGTTCTATAGCAGCGTTTGTGTCGCCTCCGCCTGCTATGCCGAATCCGCTTTTTTTATTATCTAATGCGTCAATTATTGTATCTGTACCTTTAGCAAGAAGCGGATCTTCGAATACTCCCATAGGTCCGTTCCAGTACCAGTAGTTCATTTTGTCTATTAATTCCTCCAAATTTTTTCTGGTTTTTGGACCTATATCAACCTGCATTCTGCCCTCTGATATTTCAGTTTCAATTTTAAGTGATTTTGCCTTTTCTTCCGGCTGTAATTCAAAATAATTTTCCGGCACTGTAATGTAATCTTCTGGTAAAATGAGCGATGTTTTATGTTGTTTGCAGGCATCAAGGATTTTCTGTGCTCCTTCCAGCTCATCTTGGCTTATCTTCGCTGCTCCGATCGATTTTCCTAATGCTGCCAGGATCGGATTGAGCATTTTGCCGCCGAGACTTATATTTGGAATCCCGAGCTCAACAATTTTCAGAATAGGGGTAAGTTTACCTTCTTTGGTAACCTTTCCTTTTTCATTGACTTCGTCTGCAACCTTGGCGCCTCCGAATATGGCAACTGAATGTTCAGGGTCTGTTAAGAACCCGGTTCTCAGGGTTTGAAGACTCCCTCCCTCTGTAACATATAATTCCCCAGCAACTGAATGCTTCCCAGCTTCAAGCATCATTTCGTTGATGCTCTTCATTGTCGGGTCTTTTGGCCGGTGCCAGGCACTGGTTGCGTCATTGACCATGACATCAAGCAAAGGAACGAGAGGTTCGACTATATGTGTTCCATTGGAACCTACAGCTTTGCGGTCATCCTGGTTAAGTCTGATATTCTGCATTACGACTATATCGTATTTGCCGGCTTTTAGTTCCGATAACTTTTTGAGAGCTTCAGGTCCTGAGAACTTCTCTTCTTCAACCCTGCCTATTAAGACTACTTTTTTGCCTTGTGCCAGTTCCGGATTAATCGGTTGTCCATCTACTACAGCGTAGAAATTTTTATTAAAATTCTCATAAGCATTCAGCTGTAATGCCAATTCTTCTGTTACTTCAAGGTTGTCTTTGAACTCGACCCCGTTTATCTTGCCTTTGTCCTGGATATGAAACATTATTGCCGGTTTTCCACCTGCTGTTATGATGGAAGTTACATCAGGCATTGTTTGTTTTATACGGGCAGCATTCTTTATTTTGTAACCGCGTTCATTATCGGCAGCTCCCCAAGTGACATTGTAATCAGGTCTGTAGCCAACTACTTTTCCTGTTATGTTATAATTGTTTAAATATCTTAGCAGCGTAGGTATTCCTGCTTTGTTTAATGGATTTAGTACCTTGGAATTACCCCCCGATCCTTCTTTAATTTGAATGATTTTGTTATAAATTTCCATCCAGTTTCCTCCTCTAGATATTTTTTCTATTTATTATTTCGAAAAAAGAGAATAAAAATTTCATTTTTTAGGCAAACAAAATATCGATTTTTTTAGAAATATCTTTTTTGGGTTCCTTGGGCTTTAATATTGTGTTTTTATTAGCAGCAATTGTGATAATTAGATTTACTTACTTTCCTTCATTTCTTTAATAATTTGAAATAAATCCATTTTGATTACGAATAATAACCAGAATAAAAAAGAAAAGGATACCCATGCATGCTTAAGAAAATATTAGCTGGAGGATTTTCTGATAATTTTAGAGAAAACAGCCAAATTGTTTCTAAAATAAACATTTTATTGAATAAAGGCTATATCACTGATAAAGATTCTATTGATTTTCTGGAAAACCAGCTGACTCATTCTGATCCATCTATCAGGGAACTTGCTGCCAGAACCATCGTTACTGAAGTAATAGGGCAGGAATATATGTCTCAAAGGTTGCAGTCCTTAAAGGTTTTGTTGCCTTTTGTTCCTTATCCTGATCTTCACAACGCGCCATCTTTTGGTCAAATAGATTTACATACGCACTCTCTTCTTTCTGATGGCTATTCTACGCCTGCTGCCCATATCCTTGATTCATATGAACAGGGATTATTTGCAGTTGCGCTGACTGATCATGATATACTGCCCCAGTTTAAGCCTTATCATGAATCTTATCTTTCGGCACAGATAGTTAACGATTATTTTAAGGATCTTGGAGTGAGCAGGGATTTTACTTTTATCCCCGGGGTGGAATTCAATGTCATGTTTCGCGGGTTACCGGTGCATATGCTTGCATATCTTCCTGATTATTATAAATGTTATGACGAATTGATTTCTTTGCCTGTTTTCCAGAACATGCTGCACAAACTTTCATTAACTGCTGAGGCAAAGGAAAAGGCTGTCTGGATGCTTTTGGGGAAACTAAATGAAAGGTTCCCTGAATTAGCTGTTACCAAGGAAGAAGTTAGGAATGCAGCCAGAGGAAATATTATCAGATCTCATATCACTGATGCTTTGTTTAATAAATACAGAGATTATTTCAATTCTCTGGAAATAACACGTTCCAAAGACGTCTGGTATAAATGGCTTCCACATGAATATAAGAGCAATAAAGGGTATACCAATTATCTGCCATCTATTGAGGAAATATCCTTTTTATTAAATGCTGCAAATGGAAAAATAGCTATTCCGCATCCAAATGAAATTTTTCAGGAGGAAAGATTTGCCAATAAATCGGGAACTTTAGAAGGGATCACTGAAAGCCTTATGTATTTAATGAAAACAAAGAAATTGCATGATCAGGCATTCCTGGGTATCTCATATTACAGCTCCAAAGGTACCGCCGAAGACAGAGCAAAGGTTATGGAATTATATCAGCGGGTAATTTGTGAAGAGCCTTATTTCGGAGCCGGGTTTTATTTATTACCCGAGTCGGACAGTCATGGCAAATTTACTTCTTCACCTGGCAGACAATCTGATTATCCGACTGATAGAAAAGAATACAACGCTACTATTCTGAAATCACTGTTTAGCTGAATATTTCCTGGATTGATGTTTTGCGATAACAATATCTACTCCTTCTCCGGGTTGTTGGGATATCATTATAGAATATGATTTGGAATATCGCAAAAAAATCCAACCAGCTAGACTTTAACTATATGAACGCCCGCTTCTTTAAGTATGGGGAATAGGTTATCCTGCCAGTCCATGGATTTTGTATTGGGAACTGGTCGACCTGAAGGCATCATATTTGTTGGGACCTTATCCTTTCCCAGTTGCTGGCTGATTTTCTTTCTTAAACAGGAGCTTTCTTTATCCCCTTTACAGTATGAAGTTATATAGCCCTTAACGCCTATGCTGACGACAGGGTCATTTTGATAAGTTTTAACAAAACTGCAAGTCATTAAATTTGAACATTCCATAAGAATCTTTCCCCTTTTTGTATTGTGTTTATGATAAAAATTATAGCATTAATACTCGGTTTATTTCTATAAATATTTTTAAGTGACAGCTCTTGTTTTTTTTTGTTTATATAAGGTTTCATTACGAAAAAACGTGGGGTGCAGATACTTTCGGTGGGTTAAGCGACTTTTAAGTAATTATCGACGACATAATCCCATTCATTAGATAAATAACGAGCTCGAAGAGCAACAATGCTTTGAATATTGTCTTTCCCCCAACGCAT
>Ga0209000_1000394_pt1 | contig 45036 bp, 41 predicted proteins | sample RifGroD2_FD_183998 | JGI IMG/M metagenome (GOLD analysis project Ga0209000, IMG submission 183998) | Groundwater microbial communities from Rifle, Colorado, USA - Groundwater D2 (SPAdes) (version 2) | ecosystem: Environmental > Aquatic > Deep subsurface > Groundwater | place: Rifle, Colorado... | reverse complement strand
TGTGGAGATGGCGGGATTGAACCCGCGTCCAAAATTTTTCCAAAACGACATCTACTAAGATATTCGACTTAGTTGTTTCGCTGAAAGGTATAAAGCCGAAGAAATAACTTTCAACTATCTTCTCAATTATGTCCCAATAGCTCAGAGAAGATATGAGTATTGGCAAGCCTGCTATATGACACTTCGATTTCTCCAGCAGACATCGAGAGCGAAGCGGCGATCGCTGTTAAGCGAAAGCTAGATTAGGTGTATAATTGGCACCTAAAAAATGACCGGATGATTAAGGTGGTTAACGATCGTCCACCCCTAGCATCGAATTGGTAAGAAACTCTGTCGAAACTCACATCCCCAAATATAATTATAGCAGGAAAAATGCAAAAAGTCAAAAGTTGCTCCGTCTTGGCATTCTGAATGACACGGTGCAAATGCCTACTGGCATTTCACCTATATCTCGGACCGTCGTCCTGCGAAAGTCATTCAGAATGCCAAGACTCCGCCTCCTTGATTTAATTAGACAGTGCGTCTCTTCTTGCCTAATCCGGGTCGATGCCTCTCTGTTTAGCGCGAGCGATATCTTTTTTCTTGATTGATTCACGTTTGTCGTATTTCTTTTTTCCTTTGGCGATACCCAGTAGCATTTTTAAATGACCTTTTTTGTCATAGATTTTCAATGGTATCAATGTTAGACCTTGTGATTGACTTAATCCAATTAAGGTAGAGATTTGAGATTTGGACAATAATAATTTTCTCGATGCTTCTGGGTCATAATGTCCGATCATGTTAGCTGGTTGATAGGGAGGAATATTAGCACCGACTAATGTTGGCGCACCATTAATTATTTTTACATAGGAGCCCTTAATTGAAATCTTACCTGTTTTAATTGATTTGACTTCGGATCCTTTCAATACCATACCAGCCTCGATTGTATCCAGGATCTCATAATCAAAACCAGCCTTCGAGTTGTTCGCATATTCCGCCATATCCAAATATTATCTTTTTCTCATAAAATAAAAAAGCCCTGAATGCAGGGCACTATTTCCAGTTGAGATTTTGCCGCCTAAATAGAGGCGATCCATCTGAGAGAATCTTAGCCATTTCACGAGCGACAATTATTTCCCAGACTCGTGGGAGTGGAGTAGTAGGCTTGGTGAATATGATGAATTCTCCATAATTTAAAGAAGTGAAATACTTTTGCAAAAAGAACGACCAAAATTCGGCAAGACCGGGGTGTTTAGGATAATGACTACCCCAGTCGAATGACATACCAACGAGTCTGGTAATCTCATCTATAAAGTCCGGAGCATTGTATTCACTGCTGCCTAATGTTTTGAAATCCCAAAGCCATCGATGCCAATATTCGGCTCTTGCATTAAAAACGGGGATTGTTTTCCCGTCTGTGGTGGCCATAATGTAGGTGTGTATCTTAAAAATCAACCACTCCAATAAATTAACGATGGTGAATTGAGAGTTTGTCTCGGCCATAGATAATCTCCTCAAAGTACTGATGCTAAAATATCATAAATAAAAGACAAAATAAAACCCGGCCACTATTGTGGCCGGGTTTTCTGCTTATCTATTTCCTTTCTTCTATCTTTGCCTTTAGTTTCAATCTCTCTTCTTTTCTCAAGACGGTCATCTGGATGGTGTCGCCAACACCAAATTTCTGAAGCATGTCACTAAGGTCAGTGTGCTCATCGAGTATTTCGCCATCTAGCTCAACGACGATGTCATTTTCCTTGATGCCAGCCTTATCAGCAGGAGAGTCGGGAACTATGGCGATTGATTTAGGGTCATGATCTCTGACGACTAGAGCACCATGATCAATTGGTAAAGAATATGTTTTTTGAAGTTTCTTGTTGAGCATTACATATAGCAAGCCGAGATAGGGTTTAATTATCCTTCCGTATTTAATAATATCTTCAAGATCTTTTTTGGCCCAATTAATAGGAATTGAAAATCCAATGTTCTGAGCGCCGAAGATAATAGCAGTATTGATGCCAATTGCTTCGCCATCAAGATCAATCAATGGACCGCCTGAATTACCTTGATTAATAGCAACATCAGTTTGAAGGACACCTCGCAGATGTTCTAGCTCTCCACCAGAACCGAGTGATGCCGAGATTGTGCGTGATAGACCGGATATAATTCCCTTGGAGACGGTATTGGTAAACATGCCCAGGGCATTACCGATAGCGATGACGGTCTGTCCGAGCTCTATTTTTCCTGAGTTACCAAGCTTAACTGCTGGCAAATCCTTAGCATCTATCTTAAGCACTGCAATGTCATATATCGGGTCGCGCGATACAACTTTAGCTGGATATTCATCGCCCTCGCTGGTGACTGCTACATACTCTGCTTCTTGGTCAAAGACAACATGCTTATTTGTTAAAATTAATCCATCAGGATGAACAATAAAGCCAGAGCCACCGCCGATCTTAACTTTTTCTTTATCATCGCTTTCACTGTTGCCAAATAATGGCGCACTACTGAATGGTAAAGTATATCCGCTTTTAATTTTGGGAAGATATTTAGATATTACAATACTGACTACTGACGGTCCGACCTTTTTAACAGCTTCAATGGTTAGCTTGTCGTGTTCGTGCATTTTGATAATTTATTAATTATTTACCTATTTATTATGCTAGTTAACTGATTTTTTTTCAAATCGTTTGACACCGAGATATTAATTGTTATCATTCTGACAGTACTTTTGCGAAGGTAATGTGACAATGCCAAATCTTCCAACGCGTCGGGTTATGAGAGTTTCGGCGTTTGATGAGCGGGTATTAGAGCTAGTAAATCGGCGAATCTTTTTCATACAAGGTGCTTTAAGTGATGCCGACGCTTTAATTGTTACAGTTAATCTCGCATCTCTTAAAGAAGAAGATAAGGCTAAACCTGTATGGATTGTATTGAATTCGCCAGGTGGCGAAATAATTCAGGGATTTGCTGTGTGTGACGCTATCTCGGCTGCAGTTAAAAATGGTTTTACGGTTAATATCTTAGCCACAGGTTTCTGCGCATCTATGGCCACGGCAGTTTTGCAATCTGCGTCATGTCGATATTCTTGGCCAAATACACAATTTCTTGTTCATCAGGCATCGACCTATGGTGGTGAACCTGGACAGATTGAAGTTAATCGTGTCCTTGAAGATGCCGATGCCCTCAGAAAATTGAATGATATCGTATTGACTATAATTTCTAATCGTATTGGTATGCCCCTTGAGGAGTTGGCGAAGATATCTAAGAAAACCGACTGCTGGCTTACCGCCAAAGAAGCTCTTGATTTCGGTAGCAATGGCCTAATTGATGAGATCGTATCGGGCTTTCCATTCTAAACAGCGATATATCGCTGTTTTTTAAATTTTGATGTATATTTGAGATGACGAAATGACGATAAAAAGACAAATTATTGAGATTGTATCTAAATACGCCGATGGCGTGGTTTTTGATATTTTAAATCCACCAAATCGAAATCTTGGCGATTATTCTATCAACTTGGCTTTTAAACTTGAAAAAACCAAGGGTGGTAAAGCTATAGAGTGGGCAGATAAAATTAGAGATGAATTAAAATCTGATAAAGAATTAACAGTAATATCCGATAAGATAGAGATTGCTAGTCCGGGATTTGTAAATATTTTCTTGAAGACAGATTTCATCTCAAGCGAATTTAAAAAGATTTTGATGGCCGGTGATGATTACGGAAAGATAGATCTTGGGGCTGGGAAGAAAATTAATTTAGAATTTGTTTCAGCTAATCCGACCGGACCGATGACGGTTCATAATGTCCGTGCCGCTGCTTACGGTGATACATTGGGTAATGTGTTTAAAAAATGTGGCTACAATGTTACTAAAGAATACTATATCAATGATGTCGGTGTGCAGGTGCAGAAATTAGGCAAGTCAGTCCTATTGAGATTAAAAGAATTAAGGGGCGAGAAAATTGATTTTGAGGAGGGACTATATAAAGGAGATTATATAATCGAGGTTGCTAAGAAATTATTGGATAAAGAGTTACCTGCTAAGGAGGATGAGCAGATAAACTACTGCCGAGATTTTGCCATAGAGTATTTAATTAAATCGGGCCAAAATTCAATGGCTAGTATTGGTGTCAATTTTGATGTTTGGTTCAGAGAGAGTCAGTTACATGCTAGTGGCGAAGCTATCGGTGCTCTGGATTATCTAAAAAGTAAGAATTTAGTATATGAGAAAGACGGTGCATCCTGGTTTAAGGTAAGTAATTATTTTCCAGACCAGCAGGATGCGGTCATTGTTAAGAGCGATGGTCAGACATCTTATTTAATGAATGATATAGCCTATACTAAGAATAAGATTGAAAAGAGAGGATTCGATAAGGCTATAAATATCTGGGGAACCGATCATCATGGTGATGTGCCGAGACTACTAGCCGGAGCAAAAGCACTGGGCTATGCAGATGGCAATCTTGAAGTATTATTGCACCAGCTGATTATGGTCAAAGAGAAAGATGAATATCAAAGAATGTCTAAGCGTGAAGGTAAGTTTGTTTTACTGGATGACTTTCTTCCGAAAGTTGGCAGAGATGCTATCAGGTTTTTCTTTATGGCTAAAGACATGAACACGCACATGGAATTTGATGTGGAGCTAGCTAAGGAGCAATCAAAAAAGAATCCAATATTCTATGCGCAGTATGCCTATGCTAGGTTGAGCAGTATATTTGATAAATCTAGCGTTGATGTTAAATTAGACAAAGAAATATCGATAACTGACGAAGAAGAAGCGACCCTAGCTATGGATGCCATACACTTGCCAGAAGTGATCGAAGAAATCGGAACAAGCTATCGCGTGCACCATTTAGCCGAATATGTTCTGAGGGTTGCGAATGACTTCCATAAATTCTACGAGAATCATAAGGTTTTACATGAAGACGAAAAAATAAGAGATTCTCGACTGGTATTAGCCAGTGGAATACTAGTTGTTCTAGGAATTTGTTTTGGACTGATGGGTATCTCTGCACCCAAAGAAATGTGACAAGAATTTAAAGTACTTAAAGTAAAACTGCCCCACTATTAGTGGGGCAGTTTTGATATCTAGATCTTTCTTCTATAAGTAATAGCAAACGCTAAGCCACCGATTATATCATTCAATAAATCATACAGGGTATCTTGTAGGTTACCAATGAAATACGTGCGGAAATGCCATTTGTTATAAATAGGATCTGATAAATATTTCCCAGCCAAGAATTCAGCAAACTCCCAAAGAACACCAATGATCAAAGTGTACCCAACGATTAAAAGCATTTTTTTGAACCAGTTGGTACCCATGATAGCAGATGAGAAGTAGTCATAAAGAAACATGGCCATGAAGAGTCCACCCGAGAGATGGAGTACTATATCGTACCAAGCGTAATCATTATCCCAGCCATAGATTGTGGCGATGATGGAAAGTGAGAAGGTAATGACCAAGAAGAGTAAGGCTATTTTTTGTTTTTTGGTAAACATCATTTCTAAGTTTACAGAGATTGAAAGTTGTGTCAATTCAGGATATATTGAGAAGTAACATGTACGACCACTCGGAGACGGAGAATAGGATACTAGATTTTTGGAAAAAGGATAAAACCTTCGCTAAAAGTCTAACCAAGAATAAAGACAAAAAGAAGTTTGTTTTTTTTGATGGTCCACCGACGGCTAATGGCCGACCGGGCATCCATCATTTTCTAGGCAGAGCCTTTAAAGACCTATACGGCCGTTATAAAACCATGCGAGGCTTTTATGTGCTTAGAAGGGCTGGCTGGGACACTCATGGTTTGCCGGTGGAGATTGAAGTCGAGAAACAGTTGGGTTTTAAAAACAAAAAAGATATCGAAGATTATGGCATTGCTAACTTTAATAAGCGTTGTCGCGAAAGTGTCTGGAAGTACAAAAAAGAGTGGGAGAACATGGTCACAAGAATGGGCCACTGGATAGACATGGATGACTCATACATTACATATTCTCCGAAATATATGGAGACATTGTGGTGGATTATCAAGCAGATCTGGGACAATAAATATCTCTACAAAGCTCATCGTGTCGTACCTTTTTGCACTCGTTGCGGTACGCCACTCTCTTCACACGAAGTTGCCCAGGGGTATCAACTAGTGAAAGAAAGATCCGTTTATTTAAAATTTAAAGTAAAACATGGCCAAGTTCTTGGCCGTACTCATCAGGATATCCCAGAGAATACTTATATTCTGGCTTGGACAACTACTCCGTGGACTTTGCCTGGTAACGTTGCCTTAGCCGTTGGTGAGAATATTGAATATGAGATGTGGGAGCAGAATGGTGAACATTTAATTCTGGCAGCTGAGCGTAGGGAGACGGTAGGAATTAATGGTAACCCAGAGATTAGGGGCATAATGCTCGGAAAGGACTTAGTTGGCCTCGAATATGAACCGCTTTTCGATATTCCAGAACTAAAATCTGATGAATCATATAAAGTTTATCCGGCGGATTTTGTTTCTACCACAGATGGTACGGGTGTAGTTCATACGGCGGTTATGTACGGAGAGGATGACTATAATCTAGGATTTAAGATCGGCCTGCCAACTATCCATACCGTAGATGAGCAGGGCAAATTTAAAGAAAATGTTGGCAATGGCTTAGTGGGTATGTACGTCAAAGACAAGAAGACTGAGGATTTAATTGTTGAAAAACTAATTTCGAGTGGCAAGTTGTTAAAATCAGAAGATTACGAGCATGATTATCCATTTTGTTGGCGCTGTGCCTCGCCCCTTCTTTATTACGCCAAAGACTCTTGGTTTATAAAAATGTCTGCTATTAACAGCGAAATGCTAGCCAATAACTCTACTATAAATTGGGAGCCGAAACATGTCGGCGATGGTAGATTTGGACAATGGATTAAAGAGGGCAAGGACTGGGCCTTCTCTAGAGAAAGATACTGGGCGACGCCATTGCCAATTTGGGAGTGTACGAATGAAAAATGCGAGAACAGAAGCGTTATTGGTAGCATTAAAGATTTAGAAGATTCAGCTATTAGTTCAGGCAATGAGTATTACATAATGCGTCATGGTCTAAGCGAGAGAAAAGAAAAAACCGAAATGATTATAGGTTCCCATCTGGATAAGGATATATATCATCTCGTGGAAGAAGGAAAAGTAGCCGTAACAAAATCGGCCAAAGAATTGAAAAAACTTGGCAGTGTGGATTATATATTCGCTTCGCCGTTCATTAGAACTAAGGAAACTGCTGACATTGTAAGTAAAGAGCTTAGTGTTGGCGTTGTAATAGATGATCGTCTAAGGGAGATTGAGTGGGGGCCTCAAACAGAGGGCAAGAAATTGAAAGATTTTCTTAATCATTGGGGATCTGATTTTAATGTTAAACATTATGACGGTGAAAGCTGGAATGACGAAAGATTAAGACTGGTAGAGTTTATGAGAGAAGTTGATGCTAAGTATAAAAATAAAAAGATCTTGATCGTAAGTCATGGCGATCCACTCAGAATGATTCGGGCCATTGCTATTGGAGACGATGAAAGATCTATATACGAGAAGAGTGAAGAGATGGAACCAAAATGGGCAGAGCTGATTAAGCTTGATTGGAGGCATATTCCCAGAAATGATTTGGGCGAATTAGATTTGCATAGGCCCTATGTGGATGAGATTAAATTAAGATGTGAAAAGTGCGATGGAGAAATGATCAAAATACCGGACTTGATTGATGTTTGGTTTGATTCTGGTGCTATGCCTTTTGCTCAATGGCATTATCCTTTTGACAACAAAAAAATATTCGAGGAACAGTTTCCAGCCGATTTTATCGTAGAAGGTATTGATCAGACTCGTGGTTGGTTTTATACGCTCTTGGCCATATCTACATTGATGAATCGTGGCGAACCGTTTAAAAATGTTATGAGCTATGCCCATATCTTAGACGAAAAGGGCAAAAAGATGTCCAAGTCAAAGGGCAATATAGTACTACCTTTTGATGTTATGGATAAATATGGTGCCGATGCGCCTCGTTGGTATCTATACACGGTTAATGCACCGAGTGAATATAAATTGTTCTCTGATAGGGAATTGCAAACGCGTTCACAGGGATTTCTCTCAACTCTGCGAAACTGTTATCGATTCTATGATCTCTATGAGCAGACGAGCTCAGATAAGGATATAAAATCTAAAAAGCACTTGCTTGATGATTGGATCTATTCGAGACTTCATACCACAATTGAAGAGGTAACCAATGAGCTTGATGCGTATGATCCCACTTCAGCTGCGAGGTCCATAGAGAAGTTTTTAGTCGAAGATCTATCTAATTGGTGGTTGCGCCGATCAAGGAAAAGAAAAGGAGCGTTGATTTTATTAAAAGATCTACTCATAGAAACAGTCAAATTATCAGCTCCTTTTGTGCCGTTCGTAGCCGATGATCTGTATATGAAACTGATAAAAGATGATAAGAGCATTCATCTAGAAGATTGGACGATTGCCGATGAAGAATTAATAAATAGTGATCTAGAGAAAGAAATGGCCGAGGCTCGAGAGGTAATCGTTGTTGGCTTAGCTACTAGAAAAGAAAATCAAATAAAGGTCAGGCAGCCATTGAGCTTTATTACTGTTAACCGATTGAATCCTTTCCAACCTGACATTGAGGAGGTAATTAGAGACGAGCTCAATATAAAAGAAATTAAATATGACAAAGTAGAAAGTACGAAGCTAAATCTTGAGATAAGTTTGGAATTAAAGGGCGAAGGTTATGCTCGTGAGTTGATTCGTCAGATACAAGATATGCGCAAAGAATTGGGTTATAAAATGGATGACAAAATATCCGGGAGTTGGTTTAGTTCCGATGTAGAACTTTCAGATGCCATAAATAAATGGTCGGAAATGATTGCAGAAGAAACCATTATCGATGAGTTCACTAATACGAAAAATGAAACGATGGCATTTGATATGCAAAAAGAATTTGATATTGTCGTAGGTAAAACTATTTGGTTAGCCATTAAGAAATGACGCTACAGCATAAACCCACGACTCGACCGATAGTTCTCGCCTCCTGCGGGCTCGACTATCTACACGCTCGGCGTTTCGAAGATCCGATTCTTATAGCTCCCTTGGAGCTGTTATAAATATGTTATAGCCGAAACGCCTGTGCGAGTTCTCGCTGTGGGTCCATGCCTACGCTATATAAATATAAAAATGAAAAGAGTATTTATTATTCATGGGTGGGAGGGCAATCCAAATAATGCCTGGTTTCCTTGGTTACGGAAAGAGTTAGAAACTCGAGGATTTGAAGTTCAGGCCCCGGCCATGCCTAACCCTGATGAACCCGATAAGGATTCCTGGGTTGCTTATCTATCTCAAATGGTGGGGATTCCAGATTCTGATACGTATCTTATCGGTCACAGTATTGGATGTAAGGCGATCATGCGTTATTTAGAATCTTTGCCCGATAATAACCAGATTGGCGGAGTAATTTTTGTGGCGAGTTGGTTAATTTTGACTCACATGGAAGATCGGACGGATGATGAAAAACGAGTAGTTACGGCTTGGAGTAATCCGCCGTATGATTTTCCAAAAATAAAAAAGATTGGGAACAAATTTGTGGCTATATTTTCCGATGACGATCCGGAAGTGCCATTAGAAAATACTAAAGTTTTTGAGAAAGAATTTGGCGCAAAGATTATTGTGGAATCAGGGAAAGGGCATTTTAGCGATGATGCCGAAGTATTTGAGTTGCCTGTTGTTTTGGAAGAATTATTAAAAATGGCGGAATAATATGAGAACCAAAGCAATCGTAATTAAGAAACAGAATACCAACGAGTATGATCAGCTCGTGACTTGTTATACCGAAGAATTAGGGAAAGTAGTGGCGATTGCAAAGAGTATCCTCAAGAAAACTTCTTTACAATCAATGCACCTGGACGTACTGAATCTAGTCGAGTTTGATTTAATCGAGGGGCGAGCATGGCCAATTATAGCAAGTGCTCAATCCGAAGATACATATATACCGATAAAAAACTCAATCAAGAAATTTAATGTCGCTGGATTTTTTTTGGATATAGTTGATAAAATTATTTTCGAGAACGAGCGTGATAGCGATATGTGGTTATTTTTAATTTCTAATTTCAAAGAACTTAAAGAAGCAAAAGAAGAAGATATTTTAAATATATTCAGAAAAAGGCAAGCAGAGTTCTTAAATATTTCTGGTTATACACCCAAGATTGATAATTGTTCCGTTTGTCTGACCAAAGAGAACTTAGATTGTGAGATTGACCATGAGTGGGCACTTAATTTTGATATGGGCGGTTTAATATGTCGTAACTGTTATTTACAAACTAATCGTGGCATTCTTTTGACTAGCAGTGATCTTAAGATTTTAAGACAAGCAAGCTTGGCAGACAATTATATAGCCAAAACGTCGTTAGATATGATATTCGAGAATATTACTGGTCGAAGACTTAATTCTCTCGGCTTTATATACCGCTAGGAGATAATCTGTGCTAGAATAATCTTAATGGTAGATATTATTCCCCAGGGTCCTATGGGGTCATTTCAGGGCCAATCAAACCCAGTGTTTTCAGGGAGAAATCATTCAATTATGGGCAGTAAGCTTCTTAAGTGGGCCATTCTTCTGGTTCTGGTTTTGTTTATAATTAGTATTTTTATTTTTTGGTTTGGCGGGCCATCTTTTATTGAGAGCGGAGTGCAATTGACAGTTGAGGGTCCAACTCAAGCTGCGGTTGGCGACGAAGTTGTCTATAAGATCAAATATAGTAATTTAACTAAATCCGATTTAAACAATATTAAATTTACTTTTTCCTATCCAGATAAGTCAGTGATTATTAAAGATGGTAAGGTAGCGGATACAACTAAAGAAACTTTTACTCTCGACAGTCTAGCTAAAGGTCAATCGGGCGAAAAAGAATTTGGAGCATTTCTTGGCGGTAATCGTGGTGATATTAAGATAGCCAAGATCGTGATGACTTATCAAGCGAGTGGGCTCAAGTCGAAATTTGAGAAGACAGCATCTTTAGCCACAACGATTGTTAGCTTACCGGTAGCCTTAACTTTGAGTGCCCCGCCGAATGCAACCAATGGCCAGATGATTAGCTATGTTCTTGATTATCGAAATGAATCAGCAAACGATATTTCTGATCTAAGATTTGAATTTGATTTTCCGGATGGTTTTTCTGTAAATAATTCAACCCCAATTTTTGACGCCGGATCAAAACAATTCTTTACTATTAAGAATCTAAAGAAAGGACAAGGTTCCAGAATCACGGTTCAGGGGATTGTAATTGGTAAAGAAGGTGAGAATAAACCAATCACGGTAATTCTTAAGAGAAAACTTGGCAATGACCTTGTTAATTATGAAGAAGCCTCAAGCTTTACTTCTATCACAAACCCACTTCTTGGGGTTGATATCTACCTGAATAACAGCAAGGACTACTCTACTTATCTCGGTGATGATTTAAATTACACTATTCGCTATAACAATAGCTCAAACTTTAATTTAATCGGACTGACCATGACAGTTAAATTAGAGGGTGATATGTTTAATTATTCGAGCCTGAATGTCGTGGGTGGATATTTTGATTCTAACAGTAATACAATTACTTGGGATTCTAGTGTCGTGTCAGACTTTGCTAATCTAGTACCTGGCAAGAGGGGAGAATTAAACGTTAAACTTAAAGTTAAGGATCAGTTTGGCTCAGGCGGAACTGGCACAAAAAATACACTGATTAAAGCTTCAGTAAAATTAAGTTCACCTAATATCCCTCCGGGTATTGATTCCGACGAGTTGGCAGCAACTACCAGTTTAATAACAAAGATTAGTACTCAGCCAACATTTACACAGCTTGTTTATTATAGCGATGTGGCTTTTGGTTCGAGTGGTCCTATGCCACCAACTGTCGGTCAAGAAACAGTTTATACAATTCATTGGAATCTGATTAACCCTGGTAATGGTGTCAGTGATGCTATAGTAATTGCTACCTTGCCGGTTGGTGTGATTTGGAAAGGTAGTTCAAGTGTTACTGCCGGTCAGCCTGATATAATCTACAACAAAAATTCTTCGGAAATATCTTGGAATATAAAAAATCTGCCCATGGGTGTCGGTTCAACAATACCCAAATATGAAGCTGTATTTCAAGTTTCTGTGAAGCCGACATCTGCCCAGAAAGGAAGTGCCATTGATTTATTGAAAAATGCTAGTTTTTCTGGTAAAGATAGTTTTACCAAGCAAGTCATTATGGTTAGAAATTCAACCATAACCACGAATGATACCGTTGATCGTCCCAATGACGGGAATGTTAAGTAATTTAATATGACCAAATCGTTAGATAAAATCGTTTCATTAGCTAAAAGAAGAGGTTTTGTTTTCTCCGGATCTGAGATATATGGAGGACTTCAGGGCTTCTATGATTATGGTCCCTTGGGCGTGGAGTTAAAAAACAATCTCAAAGCTCTTTGGTGGAAATGGATGACCAAGGATCACGATAATATCGTTGGTATTGATGGCGCGATTATAACCAATCCAAAAGTTTGGGAGGCCAGTGGTCATTTAAAAAGCTTCGTTGACCCTCTGGTAGAATGCAAAAAATGCCATCGTCGTTTTAAGGCTGATGATATTCCTGGAGATAAATGTCCTGATTGTGGTGGTGAGCTAACTGCACCGAAAGTTTTTAATATTTTAGTACCGACTGAGTTGGGCGTAATTGAGGGCGAAAAGCTAAAAGCTTACTTGAGGGGCGAAGCTTGTCAGACGATCTATCTTAATTATAAAAATGTTCTAGACAGTACTCGTTTGAAGATCCCTTTTGGTGTTTGCCAAATTGGCAAAGCTTTCAGGAACGAAGTTACTCCAGGTAATTTTCTTTTTAGGCAGAGAGAATTTGAACAATGGGACCTACAATGGTTCTGTCATCCATCGGAGATGGAGAAGTGGTTCGAATTCTGGAAAGAAGAGAGAATGAATTGGTACAAGTCTATTTTTACTCATCCTGAGAATCTAGGCTTCTACGAACACGAGAAACTAGCTCACTACGCTAAGAAAGCTTTTGATATAAACTACGAAGCATCACCAATCGGAAAGGAGATGGAGGGTATTCATTGGCGAGGGGATTGGGATTTGGCCGGCCATTCTAAATTTTCTGGCGTAGATCTAAATTATACTGACCCAGAAACTAAAGAAAATTATACCCCCAATATCGTAGAGACTTCTGGCGGTGTTGATAGGACATTCATGTTTCTACTAGTGGATGCATACGAAGAAGAAGGCGATCGCATTATTTTAAAATTAAATCCGAGATTAGCGCCATATAAAGTTGCCATATTCCCATTATTGGCCAATAAGCCTCAATTAGTCGAGAAAGCCAAGGCGGTCTATGATAATCTGAAGGGCGAAATGGCGGTTGCCTGGGATGATCGGGGTAATATTGGTAAGCGATACTATTCTCAGGATGAGATCGGGACACCCTATTGCATAACAATTGACTTTGATACGTTGGAGAACGATACTGTCACTGTCAGAGATCGTGATACTGCTACTCAACAACGTGTTGCTATTTCTGAACTGCCAGCTTTCCTTAGGGCAGAGATAAATCGCTAATTTTCATGAAGGAGATTCCTAAAAATTATGACCATCTTCTGGCCGAAGATTATATAAACAAAAAATGGGCTGATGCCCAAATTTTTGATTCGGATAAAACTAATATAGATGGTAAACCATTTTTCATGGTTTTTCCTCCAGCTAACGTTACGGGCATTTTACATTTAGGTCATGCCCTAACCACGGCCGTCGAAGATTTAATTATTCGTTTTCGCCGAATGCAAGGTTATCGAACTTTATATATCCCTGGGACGGATCATGCTGCTATAGCAACGCAAGCTAAAGTCGAGGCCGATATATACAAGAAAGACGGTAAAAGACGCCAAGACTTTCCTCATGATGAATTTGTTGAAATGGTCAAACAATATGCCGATGATTCTCAGAAAACCATCCTGAGTCAGCTCAAAAAGCTTGGTGCTAGCGTAGATTGGAATCGTTTGGCTTATACGCTGGACGATCAAAGATCAAAGGCGGTGAGAGTTGCTTTTAAAAAATTATTTGACCTTGGACTTATCTATCGTGGCCATCGTTTAGTTAACTGGGACCCTAAACTCCAGACTAATGTTTCAGATGACGAGATAGAATGGAAAGAGGAAAAAACTAATTTTTATTATTTTAAATTTGGTCCTTTTATCATTAGTACTTCCAGGCCCGAGACAAAATTTGGCGATAAATGTGTGGTTATGCATCCCGATGATCCACGCTATGCCCAATATAAGGAAGGCCAGAAAATAGAGATTGAATGGATAGGCGGTCCGATTGAAGTCACTGTAATTAAGGACGAGGCCATAGATATGAGCTTTGGTACTGGCGTGATGACGATTACACCATCACATGATCAAACTGATTACGAAATTGCTAAACGTCACAATTTAGAATTTGTGCCAGTTATTGATCTTGAGGGCAAACTATTACCGATTGCTGGTGAATTCTCCGGTATGTATATTACTAAAGCCCGAACTCTGATCATTGAAAGATTAAAATCGAAAGGATTACTTGAGAAAATTGATGAAGAATATATCCATCGCATTGCGACCAACAGTCGAGGTGGGGGAGTTATCGAACCCCAGATTCGTGAACAATGGTTTGTGGCCGTTGAAAAATCTTTCAAGCTTGAGAAATCTCAAATTAACGGTATCGCTGATGGCGAGGAGGTAACCTTAAAGCAACTTATGCGCAAGGTGATCGATACTAATCAGATTCAAATTTTGCCCGATTATTTTATTAAAACATATCTGCATTGGATCGATAATCTGCGTGACTGGTGTATATCAAGGCAAATAGTTTTTGGTCATCAAATCCCAGTTTGGTATCGTGGTAGTGAATTGTATTGTGGCATCGAGGCGCCGACTGGTGCCGAGTGGAAGCAAGATCCCGATACATTGGACACGTGGTTCTCTTCGTCGCTCTGGACTTTTTCAACTCTTGGTTGGCCAGACGAGACCGAAGAATTTAAGTTTTTCCATCCGGCAGTAATTATGGAAACGGGCTATGACATTTTATTTTTCTGGGTAGCGAGGATGATATTAATGTCTACGGCATTGCTCGGACAAATTCCTTTCAGAACCGTTTATCTCCACGGTTTGGTGCGTGATCCTGAGAAAAAGAAAATGAGTAAGAGCAAAGGCAATGTCATTGATCCACTCGATGTTTCTGCCAAGTATGGTACTGATGCTTTGCGTTTTGCCCTCGTTTTTGCCAACGCTGGAGGGACAGACATGGCTTTTATGGAGGAACGTGTTAAGGGCATGAAACATTTTGGCAATAAAGTTTGGAATATTGCCAGATTTATTACCACAAACACGCTTGACGTTGATCCCAATTCTAAATTGAATATGGAAGTGAAAGCCATAACTGATGCCGATAAAGATATACTGGGCAAATTAAATGGAACCATTGCAATCGTTACTAAGAATATCGAAGATTTTCGTTTCAATGAAGGTGCGCAAAATACCTATGATTTTATCTGGCACGAATTTGCTGATAAATACTTAGAGGCAAGTAAGCCTCAGCTTTTAAATCCTGAGCAGGCAGAGAATACGAAACTTATTTTACTTTTCACGCTTAAGCAATCTTTAAAACTTCTTCATCCCTTCATGCCGTTTATTACCGAGTATGCTTGGGAACTTCTTCAAACCAACACTATTCTCGCCATTGAAAAATGGCCAGTCGTAAATAATTGAGATCCTATTTCTAAACTCTCGGACTGATATTAAAAAACCGGCGCGAAGCGCCGGAAAGAGTAAGCTGTAACGATCGTCCCTATTCGATTATGAGTATCCCGTCTTTTTTCTCAAATAATATGGTTCTGCTATCTATGGTAATTGATATCCGAGTACTTTGAGACATATTCATGAACCACATAACGAATTTCTGCATAGTGTCGTCGGTTAAAATCTTTTGAATGTGGGGTCCAAGTAGCTCTAATAATACCGTAGTCTGCTCTTCTTCTGGATATGCAGACAATACGAGCGCCATCTTTCTAGTCGCTCCGCTTATTCTATCGCACATTTCGCTAAAAGAAATTAATGAGGCAGAAGTGTTTGAAGTGGTTTCCATTTAACATCCATTTTTCTCAAATAGCTACCCCTAGATTAATAGATAGTGTATGATTGTCAATATGAGAAAAGAAAATATGCCATCAAATAACGTCGAAGCGACTAGATTCAAGAAGCCAGAAAGGGGCAATATTGTAGAATTTCACGGCAGATTTCGTGATCATGACGTTAATCTTGTTATTGGCGAAGACAAAGAGCCAGTGCGTGTTAGGTCTGATATGGTTGTAAAGAGACACGATATTTTTATAACCCCAGAGACGGCGGCTAAGGGTATACAAAAAATTCGTGAATTTGGTAGTAGGCCAGATGTTATTGCAGAGATAGACGAATATAATAGAGATTTAGATGTTATACTAAGTAATGTCAGAGAAAATAGGAAGAAGAGAGAGGAACAAAGGCGAGCCAGAGAAGAAGAATTTACTAAATCGGTAGTCGGTAAGTTCTGGAAATCTATATCTGGCTAGAGAAGAACTTATTTGTAATAGAGGATAATATATTTTAAAAACCGGCGCGAAGCGCCGGTTATAGGTAATGTGTCCTTGTTTACTTTTTCTTCATCTCTGCCTCAACGGCATCCAATAGAATATTTATGAAGGCCTTGGCATAAGTAGCTCCGAGGGATCTAGTGCCTGACTCATTGACATGAGTTAAGATCTCTTTGCCCAAAGCGCTGTCTAATGATTCTAGGCGATTCATAAAACGATTAGTAGCTATAATGCCAAGATTCTCTGGTTCTAAAATATAATCCATAAGCATATATATGGATAGGTGGGGAAGACGCTTGCCTAGTGCGTGGAATATAGCAGAGTAGGATAGCGAAATCGCATAAGCCATGTGTTGTCCTTCTTTCAAGTTGCGCATGGCAGTTTGAATCTTATTCGTATCGGCGTAATCATGGACGATTCTATGACGAATGTTGCCTAGGAAGTTTTCTCCGACTGGTGTTTTAGAGATTTCAGTTTCCCATTCGGCACGAAACTGTGTTTGAAACCAACCGATATGGGGAAATACCAAGTATACTTCAGATTGTGCACGGGCATAGGCAATATCATTAGATGTAATTTTAAGCGGAAACGGCTCAGCCTTAGTTCCAAACATGGCTATCCTCTCGTCGTTAAAAGAACCGAGTATTAGAGTATAGAATTAATCTGACTCTGTCAAAGGCAAGAGATTACAAAGACTGCCATTGCGCCCGCCTTCGTTGAAACTTTGGCGAGGCAAGCAAAGGCAGCCTTTGTAATTTATGTGGATAAATGGAGGGGCGATGGAGTATGTTTTAGCATGAAATTGGCCCGTTTTCAGGCTATTATTGGCGCTATTGATTTTTGAGCAGTTTTAGTGTATAATATAAGTATGTTAGGAGTGGGCTCTAGGCGTGGTGTCTGGAGTCCAAGATCCTTGAAAACTCAGTAAGAAAGTAGGCCAGCATGACCAAGAAGATTCGATCGGCGTTTGGGGTCGTGATGGCCGTCCTGACCATCACTTTTTCAGTCGGCTGCCCGGATAATCCGGTTCAACCAACTCCTCCGATGCCTACGGCGTCGATTACTTGCGATGGTAAGACGACATCATGCGATGTCCTTCGAGAAGACTCGGCGATAATTGCATGGACGTCTGCTAACGTGACCGGTACTTGCCGTGTCACCAAAAATGGTATCGATACTGGATGGACGGGGAACAGCGGTTCTCAGTCTACCGGGTCGCTAACGGCCACTGCGACTTATAGTGTCGATTGTCCAAGTGTGACAACGACTCCTGTTGTTGTCAACGTTGTCGCGCCGGCTCGGCTTCGCTTAATCAGCGGACTAAGTGGCTCAGTGGTTAGTGGCGCAACGGTTATCCCTGATGGTGCCGACATAGTTTTTTCGGCCAGTGATGGCTGGGCGACGGTGAGACTATCTGAAAGTGCGAGTTTTAACGTGGCTATTGATGTCGCTGGCCACTGGGGCCCGTACGAATCAAGGTACAGCCCGAGTCGGGGAAATTTTCTCTTGTGGCCGATCACGGGAGCCAATACTGGCGACGCGATCAAGCAGATGGTGTTTGGCGACTCGTCCGGGTATAATAACCCTGGCTTGACGTCAATGCGTCGACTTGATGGGCCGGTGTCGTTCTACTTCGACCCTGATCTAGCTAGCAACTCTACGATTGTGGCTAGGTATCGGTCGGCGGCATCTGTGCTCCAGGCAGTCATCGGCTTCGGCGTCACGGTTGGTTCGACCATGCCTATTGCCGGTACGTCTGGGTTCAGAGTCTACATCGATCCGAGCCTTCAGTACCAGGCCGTGACCCATAGAGACGTGAGTCGTGGTAGAATTACTGGTGGCTATATGGCCTTCCGTACCTTGGACAATCTCACCGACTATGTCATCCGACACGAGATGGGCCACGTGTTCGGTCTGTGGCATCATATGGGCGAGGGATTAGTTGGGGAGTTCACGAGGGGAACTCTTGACTACTCTCAATCAGAGAAGGAAAACATGCACATAATGTTGAAGATCATGCCCGGTACAACCGCGCCCTATAATGACCGAAGCGCATTCACCACTAGCGCTCAGAGTTTCAGTGGTACGATCGTTGTAGGCTGTAATTTCGATCACCGATAGGCTCCTGGCCTCGGCCCCCACTACGGGAGCCTTTTTTAATATTACTTTTTTGTTGATAAGTATTAAGCGTTTACTTATCTTTGGTGCTATAATTTATGTATGGATTTAAAACTCTTAATAAAAGACAAGAGAGTGGTATATACTATCATCGCTCTTGTTTTAATTTTGGTCGTTCTGGGTTGTGTCAGTTTTCTATATGAAGGGTCTCTGGTGATGCCTCCAAGTAATACGAAGCAATTCTCTGTTGGTGGTACGGTTTCGGCTGTTACTACCAAAGATGGCACAAGCACGTATACGTTAAAAACGGCCTTACCTTATTCTAAATTTGGAAAATCGAGTCTAGTAGAAGTAGATAAAACTTTTTATATTGACAACAAGTCTGTTGTCCAAGTATTAATGGAAGATGAAGAAGGCAACTGGTCTACTGCGCATCCCACGATTGTGAGAGATGCAGGTGGCAAGGTAATTAAAATATCGGGCGAACTGGCCGTCAATATCATTAGAAAAGGCGATACGGTAACTATTTCTACCGAAGAAAATGTATTTTCTCTGGACAATTTTCGGGCTGATAAAGTAATTATTTATAGATAATATGAAAAAAATACTTTTTATCTTTTCGTTGCTGGTCGTAGTTCTGTTCTATGCTTTATCTTCTGGCACATCTCTTGCTCTTGTTGATTCTGGTCATTGTACGTGTAGTGGCCTTACCGAGAGTCTTTGCGACCAAACCAGTAGCTGTTTTTGGATTCCGGAGGGCGGCGGTGGAGGCATAGCTGAAGATGGCGTATGTGGTGGTGCCAATACGACTTATGCTTATGATGCCACGGATTATGTAATGATTTCTCCAGGCTATCCCTATTATTGTCAAAGTGGTGTAACTTCAGCTACGCCGGCTTTTCCGTCTGCAGGTAATTCTTCAAACTGGGTATGTCTGGGACAGTTTATGGGTGTAGACAGTGGTACTTGTACCGCTAATCACGAGCCTGAGCCAGATCCGCCAGCCGCTGGTACGGTTACGGTAACGTCAAATGCGGTTGCTTCTTGGAATATAAGCGGCCCTGCAAGTTGGACTGTGCTAAATGCTAGTCAATCATCTGATTCTAATAAACCTATCGGTGATTATAGTATAGTAGTAACAGGTGGACCAACTGGATACACATCAACTGTAAATAGCGGACCGCTCACTTTGACGGAAGACAGTACAATTACTTTTAATATTGTTTGGACCTATACTGGCGGAGGAGGAGACCCTCCACCGACAGATACCTCAACACCACCAGTACCACCGCCATCGGTACCACCGCCACCAGTACCACCGCCACCAGTACCACCGCCACCAGTACCACCTACTACTTGTGGAGAAAACGCTGCGGTATCCGGTACTAATTTATCGAGTTCTATTACTCTAACCCCAGGAGAGACACGAAGCTTCTATGCTGACGTAACTAATTCGGGAGAAACTAAGTGGTACAATGGAAGTTATTTTAAATTTACAAAAACATCCGGTCCGACCATAAATCCGACATATGGTCACTTGCCCGCGGTGATTAATCCGGGAGATACGCCTAGATGGACTTTTACTTTGACTGCTCCTGGAGTAGAAGGATCGTATCCTTTTGCCATGCAGATGCTACATACAGCTGGTGCCGTTTATATAAAGCCGGACGGTACTACTTGTACAGCTCCGGCAACAGACTCTCTTTTTGGCAGTGCCTGGACTTCTACAATCGTAGTTAGCTCCGGTTGTCAGCCTGGCTATGGCAATGCTTGTACCGGAGCGACATCTTCGGCGAATATTTGTGGACAGACAAATCCTGGAAGCGCAGGTACGATTCAGTGTGATGGCTCTTGTAGCGGTACGGCTGGAACGACACCGCTAGATTCTTCTTGTCCGGCTCCAACTGTGGATATCACGGCGGATACTTCCCCAATCAATTTCAGCGCCTCGACTATAATAAGGTGGGTAGCTACTAATGTATCATCGTGTACGGTCGCTACATATGGTTGGACCAGCAGTCCTCAGGATACAGGTGCTCTATACAGTGACAGGACATATACAGTAAATTGTCCAGGTTCGTATTATTCTACGGCTACTGATTCAGTAACCGTGGCCGTCTATCCCGAATTAACTTGTTCACCAGCTAATCAGACTGTTTATCCCGATCAAAATGCTAATTTTACAACAAGTGGTGGTAATGGGAACTATTCTTGGACGGGCGGCGACACTCCTGCCAGTCAGATGTATAGCGACTTAACAACATTTGCAACCGCTTATTCAACGTCAGGATCAAAAACAGTTACTGTAAATAGTAATGATGTTAATAAAACCTGTGATGTAGATGTTCTTAATAGGCCAGTTTCGTGCAATAATCCAGCAAGCTGTTCGGGTCCGACGGTAACTTTGCCTAATAATGGTGGCGGTGCTGGTGGAGCTGGAGGTGTTACGGGCGCAAGTAATGATTATTGCGGAACGCCATCCGTTGACGTCAATTGGGGCTATTATGATTATGGTGTACCGCCAAGTCCTCAATCGGCTTATCAGGTGCAAATTGCTAAAAAAATTGCAGGAGTGTATGACTGGACATATCGAGATACCGGTAAAGTATCAGTGGCAAGTTTACAAAAAACATACACGATTTCTATGGCTGATGGGGATGCCAGTAGTGTTATTCTAGATTTTGGCGGAACTTATGTGGCTAGGGTCAGAGTTTGGAATGGTGCCGATTCGGTTTCGAATTGGAGTGTTGCTAGTAGCGACTTTACTACGGCTCCGCATCCATATCCGCAGGTTAACCTGACCTCAAATAAATCAAAACCAGCTAAGAATACAATTGTCACATTCTCAGCTACTGGTACCGATATCTTCAGTAATCCTAAGATCGGTACGGAAACAATAACTTTTGGTGATGGCGCTCAAAGCTCGCAAGCATTCTATACGGGTACATTCGCCCACACCTATACTACCGAAGGGACGATGGATGTAACATTCAGGGTAGTCGATAATCAAGGATATGCTTGTATTCTGACAAAGAATCAGATGATCTCTGTCCAGAAGGAAATCCCGGAATGGATTGAAGTTGCCCCGAGATCTCGCTCCTACCAACCCCATTTTCTCATCAGGTCCTCACCTGCGTCATTCACTGTAAGGATAGGTAGTTAAGAATCTACCAAAACAACAGGTACCCGCACTTGCCTCCTCGTCCCGCCTAACGGCGGGACTCAGCGTTTGACCTATTGTTTTGGATTCTTAATCTACCTACTCTACAGATTCATTCCTAGTCTGTGGATGATGAGCAAATGGGGTTGGGCTACGCTTAGAAATTACACGAACAGAGATCAGCCGTATTCCCAAAAGTCTTATTCTTTGGTGGGTTTGTTTTCAATTCGGCGCAATGTGATACAATTCTTTTGTTATGAAAGAGAGAATAGGTCCTTGCATAGATAAGGAATGCTCGGAATGTTGTAATCCTATTAAGGTAAATAGGTTTTTCCCTGATGATAAAATTCCAAAAGATAAAGAAGGCACATCTCTATGGACAAAGAAAGGCGAATTACTTGTACCAGACGATAATCCAGACGGTCAAAAAATCGAAACCTATAATTGTAAAAATTATGACCCAGAAACAGGAAAATGTCAGGATTATGAAAATAGGCCGGATATTTGCAAAAGAAGTGGTTGCATAGACCCGTCATCTGAAAAATCAGAAGAGGAACAGTTTAAGAGATTAGCTAATCAGAAATTTATTAAAGTAAGATGAAGAAAAAAATAGGCATTATATTTGGTGGTCCAAGTAATGAACGTGAAGTTTCGATATCTTCGGCGATTAATGTTGGGAAGAATATAGATTCAGATATATTTGATCCCATTTTGGTTTATTGGGATAAGAAAGGACATTTTAGCATAGTTGATAGTTTAGATTTAATCGAAGACGGTAACAGAATTCATGTAGAAGATTTAAAGAATTTATTTGAGATTGCCTTTTTGGTAACTCATGGTAAATATGGAGAAGACGGTGTTTTGCAGGCGATACTTGAAAATCAGCAGATAAGATATACAGGCTGTCACGTGTTGAGTTCGGCGCTTTGTATGGATAAAATCATGTTTAAGGATCTAATGACTGGTCTAAGTATAATAGCCCAAGCAAAATATTTCGGTTTTGATTTTGACCTCAACTCTCTTGGGGAGATAGAAGATATTCAAAAACAAGCGATTAAGGAGTTAAAGTTTCCTTTGTTTGTTAAGCCAGCTAACTCTGGATCATCGGTTGGTATAACTAAGGTAAATAATCCAGACGGGCTTAAGGACGCAATATTAGAAGCCCATAAACACGATTCGAGGATCATCATAGAAGAAGGTTTTGTGAATCAAAAAGAAGTAGAGGTGGCTATACTTGGCAATCAAGAATTAGTTGTATCAGATCCTGGGCAGCTTATTGTTCCTGGAGGTTTTTATGATTATGATGAGAAGTACAAGCTTGATAAAACGAAGATCGTGATTCCGGCGGATTTGACAGAAGAAGAAACGAGGGAATGTAAAGCCCTAGCTTCTAAAGTTTATAAAATTTGTGGTTGTGGCGGCTTTGCGAGAGTGGATCTATTCGTGTTAGGGGGGAAGGTTTTTATAAATGAGATAAATACCTTACCTGGGTTTACAAATATTTCAATGTATCCGAAGTTGATGGCTACTGCCGGGATTGGATACAAAGAGTTAATAACCAAGATAATTGAACTCATATATTAATGAAATTACTGACAAAAAAGAATTATTTTTCAATGATTGAAAATCTCGCAAAAGGGGAGATTCACATATTTCGTAATCTATTTATGAATGTTGACGATCAAGATAAAGATATCCTTGAAGATGGCCGATTGGCCTGTGGTAAAGTCGTGTCATCAATCTTGTATCTTAATAAATTAATCAGTGACATGCATGCTACCGTAGAGAGTACGGAAAAAGATATGTTAATCAACGGTTGGCACGAGATCAATGATCCGAGAGAGGGCGCAGTGATTGCGTGGGAAAAACAGAATGGTCATCGACATATTGGTTTTAGCTTGGGTGATAATATGGCGGTTAGTAATAGTTCTAACGAAATAGGGTTTCCGGCAAAACATCATGTTACGTATAACAACACTAGAAAGATTGAAAAAATATACTGGAATAGTATCCTAGACTAGTTGATATGAAAGCAAATCTCGAAAAAATGTTTGCGGGAACAACCTTTAGCGATTTCTTACTAAAGCCCCAAAAAGCTATTGTTCAGACCAGAAGAATGGTTGATTTATCTATGCCTCTATCACGGCATGCCGATATTGCCATTCCGATCATTGGCGCTAATATGGATACGGTTACTGGACGGGAGATGATGAATACGCTTTCTCTGGAAGGTGCTTTTGGTTTTCTTGATCGCAACTGTTCCATTGAAGAAGAAGTATCGCGTGCAATTTATGTTAAGAATCAGCATTCATTTGTCATTGAACATCCATTGATTATGAATATGAGCGTGACAATGGGTGATGCTAGAAAAGTAGCCAATGCTAGAAATTCAAGTAGCATCTTAGTTGAGGAGAAAACAGGAAGTGGCATTTTGGCTGGTATTTTAAGTCATCGTGATATGCCTCCGACAAATCAACATAATAAGCTGATCAAAGATTTTATGACGCCGTTTGATAAGTTAGTTACTGCCAAGCCAGGCATATCAATTGAAGAGGCCGAGGCATTAATGTTTAAACATAGAATTGAGAAATTGCCGATAGTTGATGCCAAAAGAAAAATCAAGGGATTGATAACTATGCGTGATATTAAGATGGTTAAACAAAAACCGTATTCGACTAAAGATCGAAAGGGTAGACTTTTGGTTGGTGCATCAATCGGTGCGGCAGGAGACTATATGCTGCGTGCCGAAGCCTTAATTAATGTTGGAGTAGATGTCATTCTAATAGATATTGCTCATGCCCATTCAAGTATTATGGAAAAAGCCATTAAAACTTTTAGAAATAAATTTAAAGATGTTGAGTTAATTGCAGGAAATGTTGGGACGGCCGAAGGTGCTAAGTTTTTAGCTGGACTTGGTGTTGATGGGATTAAAATTGGTATTGGGCCAGGGCGTGGCTGCCGTACTAGGCTAGAAACGGCTGCTGGCGTGCCTCAACTTCAGGCTATCCGTGAGGCCTATCTAGCCGTTGATGGCAAGATCCCCATTATCGCTGACGGCGGTATTAAGAACGACAAGGACATATTCTTAGCGATTGCTACTGGAGCCTCAACCGTGATGCTGGGAAGTGTTTTGTCTGGTACTGATGAGGCGCCAGGTATTGTCGTAGAAGATCCTACAACGCGTCAGAAGGTTAAGCTGTACCGCGGTATGACATCACCAGAGGCAGTGGTGGATGGTACAAAAGGTGACACCGAAGAGGCACTAAGCATACCCGCGGAGGGTCAATCTGTGAGAGTGCCTATCGTTGGGAGCGTAACAGATATTTTGAAACGTATCAGGGGGCACCTGCAATCTTCGGTTAGTTATGCTGGCGAGGAGAGTCTTTTGGCTGCACAAAAGAAAATTGCCAAGAATCCGGAGAAATATTTAATACGACTGACTGAGGCTTCAAAAGCGGAATCTTTTGATCGTTAGATCTTTCCAAGATACTCAGAATATGTTAGGATTTTCTAGTTTCATTGTGTAATTAATTACCCCCATAGCTTACTATGGGGACGTAGCTCAATTGGTTAGAGCGCTTCCCTGTCACGGAAGAGGTCGCGGGTTCGAGTCCCGTCGTCCCCGCCAGTTATAAATCAGACCCCGATTAATCGGGGTCTGATTTATAATAGCCAGCGAAGCGCTGGCAGACTCAAACTAAAGTTCGAAGCCGAATTTCTTAACGTCCTCGACGGAGCTCGGACTAAAATTCGGGGTTGGAATGAAGCAGTTCATTCCAACCGCCGTCGTCCCCGCATGTATAAACGAAAAGGCCACAATGACCTTTTCGTTTATATCTATCAGCTACTTAAATCATCACAGACTATCGTATGTGGATAAGATCCATGTATTAAATATCCATAGGGCCGTATACTTAGTCTAATGAAAAGAATTAACATCTTTACGGTTTTAGCGGTGGCTATTCTTGTTGCCATCGGGTCTTTCTTTATCTTCTCGGGCAACTCTTCAGCTGCTATTGATTGCGGTCTTTCTTTGTCAGATAAGAATGGCAACAATATCATTCAAGTAAAAGCCGGAGACCCGGTATCATGGCATTTTAGCTCAAGTGTAAGTAAGCTCAAGGTATATTGGTTCGGTTCCAAAGATGGTAAGAACGATATCTGGAACATAAACAATGGATACAAATCTAATGCCACCTATTCGGGCATACTTTATAAATCTGGAGAAGAGGGTAATTACACTAGATACGTAGCTTTCAAAAATGATGCGGGCAAGACAATTTGTGTCTCACCCAAGTTCAACTTCTCAGTTGTCAGTAATAGAGCGGTTGAGGCGAATACTGATACGAAAGTAGAATTTTCAAAACCCGTTGATAATGAAAAATCTAATAATTTAGGAGCGAGTATATCAAACGCGACTACTAGCCCAATATTAACTCCGACCGTCTATGTCCCAGCATGCTCAAATACTGGATACGTTGCTCAGATTTCATATACTGCGGTTAATAATAACGTTTTAATATTCGTTGATGATGAGCCGTCTTCACCATCTTCGTGGAGTAGTTATGTTAACGGTTCAAGCGGGTATACTCTCGCACCCAACGGATTTTCTCCCAGGTTGCCAGGCATGGCTAATCTAACATTCCAGCCAGGAGCTTATTACTATAGCTTTATTCAAAACAATAATTCTGGCGTGGATGGTCCGGTAGTAGCCTGGAGGGTGCCTAAATGTTCAACTCCAATTCCGGTTTATTCACCGACACCGGCACCGTCTTCGGCACCAACGCCATCTTCAACACCTGTGCCTACGCCGGTTCCAACTCCTACCCCTGTAGTGCTTACCCCAACTCCGGTTTATTCACCGACACCGGCACCAACGCCTACTCCTATATCACCAGCTACTTCGAATATTCTTAGATCTGGTCAAACGATGGCGACTGAGGTGGTCATATATTCTACCGATAGACGCTACTCTTTTAAGTTTCAATCTGACGGTAATTTAGTGCTATATGACAACAGTTCTCCAATCTGGTCGAGTGGGACTTCCGGAATTGGGATCGGTGGTCGTGTAATCATGCAATCTGATGGCAATTTAGTTTTGTATAACAGTGGCAACGCTCCGTTATGGCATACTGCTACTCACGGTAATTATGGTGCTTATCTTTTAATACAGAATGGCGCGAATATGTATACTACTAGCGGATCCTTGCTGAAGGCTCTTGGCGGTAGCTCAATTCCAGTACCGTCTTCTACGCCAGTGCCTACACCGGTGCCAACACCAACACCAACGCCAATACCATCTTCAACACCGGTACCAACATCAGTACCTACGCCCACACCGACACCGTCTTCTACGCCAGTACCCACACCAGTACCAACTGTGACTCCAACCCCTTTACCCACTCCAACTCTCTCTAGCTCTGATATTCTGAGTTCTGGTGAAACGATGGGAATTGATAACCCAATTCTGTCTTCTGATAGACGCTACTCTTTTAAGTTTCAATCTGACGGTAATTTAGTGCTATATGACAACAACTTGCCAACCTGGAATAGCGGAACATACAATTCTGGGATTGGCGGTCGTGTAATCATGCAACCTGATGGTAATTTAGTTTTGTATAGCAATAACAATGTTCCATTGTGGAACGCCGGTACTCATGGTAATCCTGGAGCTTATCTGAAAGTTGATGGTGGAGCCGGAGTATACGGTAGCGGGGGATCTTTACTCAAACCTTTAAGTGGAAGCTCAGTGCCAAGGCCATCTGGTACAGATATAGTAGGCCCTGATCAGGCTCTTATATATTCAATCCCAGTTCTGTCACAAGATTCTCGTTGTAGTTTGATTTTCGATTATGGCGGTGTTTTGGTGGTGTATTGTGATAGAAAGAAAACTTGGACGACTGAAACTCCTGGGTCAGGTACTATTGGAATAGGCGGACGTGTATTAATGCAATTGGACGGTAATTTTGTATTTTATGGTAAAGACGGCAATCCAATATGGAACTCTGGAACTTTTGGTAATCCCGGATCATATGTGAGGGTACTGAATGGTGGTAATGGTGTTGCGATATACGATGGTAATGGGATCATGCTAAGAAAGATAGGGCCATAGTATCAGGCAATGAGAAATTTTATATATTCCCTCATCATCATCCTAACCATTTCGGTGGGGTATATTGCGTTTCATAAAGATGAGTCAGTTATAGATAAGACAGTCGAGGCCGTTAACTCAATTGTAAATAACGTGGTGCCAACTAGTAGTCACGCGAGTACCATGTTATTTGTTGGCGATATTATGTTGTCGAGATCAGTGGGTGTTTTGATGGCGAAGAAAGGAAATTACGATTTTCCTTTTGAAAAGATAATTGACACTCTTAGACAAGCAGATCTTGTAATTGCTAATCTCGAAAATCCGGTTTCAGCAAGGGGAGTCAAAGTGGGAAGTATTTATTCTTTCAGAGCTGATCCCAAAGTGATCAAGGGCCTGCAATATGCTGGTATTGATATTGTAAATATTGCCAATAATCATATGTGGGATTATGGTCGTGATGCTTTTTTGGATACTCTCAAATATCTTAAGACGGCTGAAATTAATTACATCGGAGGTGGCAGTAACTTTCAGGAAGCACATACGGGGATTACGAAAGATGTTGGTGAATCTAAAGTCACATTTCTTGGCTATACAGATCTAATATCACCAAAAGTTTCTGCGACTGAAACAACAGCCGGAGTTTCTTATCTTGATTTAAGTCAAATGGTGTCAGACATCAAGCAAGCTAAAAGTCAGAGTGATATCGTAGTTGTGTCTTTTCACTGGGGCGATGAGTACAAAATAAATCATAATCTAAAACAGGAGTCTGTTGCCAAGACGGCCATTGATGCCGGAGCCTCGTTAATAATCGGACATCATCCTCATGTGCGGCAAGAAGTAGAACAGTACAAAGATTCATGGATCGCCTATAGTCTGGGAAATTTTATATTTGATCAGAATTTTTCCTACGAAACAACTCATGGCCTAATATTGGAAGTAATTGTTAAAGATAAGAAGATCGAATCGGTAAATAAAAAAGAAATTACTATTTCTAGTGAATATCAGGCTAGTCTTACTGATTTGAAATAATCTCAGATTTTATATAATGTATAGTAATTAATCGCTTAAATTGATATTATCTATGAATAATATGAGTCTTAAAAAAATAATTATTAGTCTCGAAGAAGAAGAGGCGATAAAAAAACAATTAGAAAAACGCAGCGATCCAGAAGCCAAAAGATTGAGTAGGTTTTTGGCCATGTCCGACTTAACTCGTACTGAAGGCAATCCACTTTGCGAAATTGCAAAACGTGTGTTGGATCTAGCCGATTTTAAAGATTTTTACAACATAGAAACTCCAGAAATAGTAGGCACTGACGTTAGTTTTGATCTTTTTGACTTTGCTGAGGACCATCCGGCTAGGAGTAAATCCGATACTTATTATGTGGACGACAAACATATTCTACGCACTCATACAACGATAATGTGGTATTATTTTTTAATTCAGGAAGAGATAAAAAACAAGATAAAAAGGGGAGAAAACCTAGGTTCTTTGTCGCATGGCAAAGTTTATAGAAGAGATGAGATAGACAGGAGTCATATGAACGTGTTTCATCAAATTGATGGTTGGTATTTATGTCCCAAGTCAGTTAAAGAAATTACCAAAGAAGACCTGCAAGATGTTCTTGCAAAAATTGCCAAGGCTATTTATGGCGAGGATATAAAATATAGATTTAACGAAGATACCTTTCCCTATACGCATCCCAGCATTGAGATGGAAATAGAGAGAGGCGGAAAATGGCTAGAAGTTTTAGGTGCCGGAGTTGTAAAGGGAACAGTCTTGAAAAATTTAGGCGTTGATCCCGAAATATATAACGGCTGGGCTTTTGGTTTTGGTCTGGAGAGATTGGCGATGATCAGTATGGAATTGCCAGATATAAGACTACTCTGGTCAGATGATGAAAGAGTAAAAAAACAACTTAAGCTAGATAATAAATTCAAAGAAGTAAGTAAATTTCCCGGGATTATTAGGGATATATCTTTTGTGGTGGATAAAAATTTCACGCCCAATGATTATTATGATTTGGTTCGTGATTTAGGCAAAGACTTAGTCGAAGAAGTAAAATTACTTGATACATTTACTAATGTCGAAAAATTTGGAGCCGATAGGATAAGTTATACCTTTCGAGTGTCATATCGGAGTAATGAACGAACTCTTGTTTCCGTGGAAGTAGATGCTATTCAGAATATGCTGTATCAAGAGACAAAGAATAGATTCAATGCCGAGATTAGATAAGATACTAAACTATCACTGGCCCGCGAATGCGGGCCAGTGATAGTTTGACTAAATCATAATTTAATAGTATAAATAAGATAGTTCATTTCTTGAGGGAGGGGTCATGGCTCTCGCAATAATCTTTTTCTCGATAATCTTTGGTATTTTGGGTATAGTTTGCGGATGCCTATTTTCTTTCTATGCTAATGCCATTATTCTTGTCTGTATTTCTTCACTGTGGTTTGTTCTTAGACCTTACTGGAATTATGTCATGATAGTTTACAATGGCCCCTTTTTTATTATGGTTTGGACTATTCTTATGCTAATCGCCTGGGCTTGGCGTACTGGTTATGCATTTGTCTCGTAAAACCGTCATTTTAGGCGGTTTTTTTGATATAAAATTAGTCACAAAAAGAGTTGATTTTACTTGAATAAAATGATATAATTCGCATATAAAAATTGAGTAACTTCCCGCGTTCAATTTGGCGGGATTTTTTAAGGAAATTACACCATAATGGCAGACAAAAATTCATCATACTCGGCTAAAGATATCCAGGTATTAGAGGGTCTTGAGCCAGTTAGGAAAAGACCAGGCATGTATATTGGTTCGACTGGCGTCGAGGGCCTACACCATCTGATTTGGGAAGTTTTTGATAATTCACTTGACGAAGCAATGGCCGGTCATGCCAAGAATATTGAAGTATCTCTTTTGCAGGATAACAAAGTTTTAGTATCTGATGATGGTCGTGGCATTCCGACCGACATCCACCCTAAAACCAAAAAGTCTGCACTGGAGACTGCGGCAACGACATTACATGCTGGTGGTAAATTTGGAGGGGATTCATATAAAGTTTCCGGTGGATTACATGGTGTCGGCTTATCTGTCGTTAATGCTTTGTCTTCCTGGATGAAAGCAGAGGTATATCGTAAGCCAGACATCTTCGTTCAGGAATATAAAATTGGTAAACCACTATATTCCGTAAAGAAAGCTGGTAAGACTGATCGTACTGGCACAACAATCACGTTTCAGCCAGATCCAGAAATATTTAAAGAGATTGTTTTTGATATTGATCAAATTTTGAATCATCTTAGACAGCAGGCGTACTTGACTAAAGGCGTTAAAATTTTAGTTAAAGATGATCGCGAGCCATTGAAGTCTGAAGATTCCAAAGAATCGGTATCAAAAGATTATTCATTTTATTTTGAGGGGGGGATAGTGTCCTATGTTAAATATTTAAATCGTCATGAGGTCCCCAAACATGACAATATTTTCTATATTGGCAAAGAAGCTGAAGATATTTTTGTTGAGGTTGCCTTGCAATACGTAGAAGATGTACAAGGTAGGGAGTTGAGTTTTGCTAACAACATTCATACTATTGAGGGTGGTATGCATTTGACTGGATTTAGGTCAGCGGCTACGAGAACTTTAAATGACTATGCAAGGAAGAATGGATATCTTAAAGAAAAAGATGACAATCTTTCTGGGGAAGACATTCGTGAAGGATTGACGGTTATTATCTCTGTAAAATTAAGAGAACCACAATTTGAGGGACAGACTAAAGCTAAATTAGGAACTCCTAATGCTAGAACTGCCGTAGAAACTGTAGTAGGACAGGAATTTGCCGATTGGCTTGAGAGAAATCCTACAGATGCCAGAGGAGTGTTAGAGAAGGTCATTCTGGCTTCTAAGGCGAGATTGGCTGCTCGTGCGGCACGCGAGACCGTGCTAAGGAAAGGTGCTCTCGAAGGCATGACCTTGCCGGGTAAATTATCGGACTGTTCGAGTCGTGATGCATCAGAGTCAGAACTATTTATTGTTGAGGGAGACTCAGCTGGCGGAAGTAGCAAACAGGGCCGAGATAGGCGCACGCAGGCCATCCTTCCATTGAAGGGCAAGATATTAAATGTAGAGAAGGCTCGCTTAGACAGAATGCTGGCCTCAGAAGAAGTTAGAGCATTGATAATTGCCATGGGTACAGCTATTGCTGAAGAATTTGACCTTGAGAGGCTGAGATACCATAAGATTATTATTATGACTGATGCTGATGTTGATGGTGCCCATATTAGGACCTTGTTATTAACGTTGTTTTATAGATATTTTCCTCAGTTGATTGATAAGGGCCATTTGTATATTGCCCAACCGCCTTTGTATAAAATATCAAAAGGATCTAAGTCCTTCTGGGCATACAATGATTCTGAAAAAGAAAAGATTATTAGAGAGTTAGCTAATATAACGACTACCATAGCTCCAGCCAAAAAATCAAAAGTTAAACGTGGCCAAGATAATGAATGGGAGGTTGAGCCAGTAGATGGCGGTATTATTGCTGAGAATACTGAGAGTGGAGATACTGAGAGTGATGGCGACAGTATAATTACGGACAAAATTTCCGGAGTTAATGTCCAAAGATACAAAGGTCTTGGCGAAATGAATCCCGAGCAACTTTGGGAGACTACCCTTAATCCCGATAATCGTGTACTACTCCGAGTCGCAATGCGCGATGCCCAAGAGGCTGATGGTGTCTTTGACGTTCTCATGGGATCTGAGGTTCCTCCTAGAAAGAAATTTATACAGACTCATGCAAAAAGTGTTAAGAACTTAGATATATAATTTAAAGCAGATGTCTGCCAACGACCAAGAAAACTCAATAGAAAATTTTACAAATGCGATTTCGGAGACTAAAATAGAAAGTAGTGATATAGTTTGGCAAGAACAACTCAAGGCCGGCTGGCCAATAAGAATTGTTGAGATTCGTGGAGTTGGACATATTTTCTTTAGATCAGATGATCGTTCAGACCGCCAAGGTCAAGAATATAGTATTAGACCGAATCTTGAAAAATTGGCTTATGATATAAATTTATGGCTCGGTTTTAATATTGTACCAGCAACTAGTTATAAAGAATTGGATGGTGATATGGGTATTGCTCAAAGAATTATGATGGGCGCGGTTTCCGCAAATATGGTCACGAATGACTGGACTAGAGACTTAGATGATCTAGAATTATTAAAAGCTGGCGTTTTCGATTATCTTATTGATGCTAAAGATCGACGTCTTAACTCTTTTCTCATTGATCAATCAAAACATAAAGTCTGGCTGATCAATAATGACGCAATTATGTTTAACGATGGTTTAAATGGCTCAATAATATTTAATAAGTGTCACGAGAAGCAACTAATCAAGAGGATACCAGCCGGTCTGATATCGTCCGTTTCTAGGGCACTTGCGCAAGCCGATAAGTTAATTAAAGACGAGAAATTACTCGAGAATGAGCGAATTATTTTGATGAATTTTTCCGCGAAGGCCGAGCAGCTAATTCGTGATAAGCAGATTTTATGAAGCTAGACTACAGTGTTGATATTTATCAATTAGGCAGTGATTATAAGCAGACAAGGATCGCAACTTTTAAATTTCATGAAGATGACCATAAAGTCGAAGTAGATTCTCAAGATCATCCAGCTGTATTCTTATGTATACGTGAGGGAATTTTCGATCAAAAATATGCCCGTCCAGGTAAAGTATTTCCCGATGATGGTCTGGCTTTTCTTGAAAATTTAAAATATCACTTTCGTTCGGGATATATTACAGCAACAGAGGTACGAGAAGAGAGGGTTGACAATTATGAACGCATAGAGTAATCTGATTATGCGCCCTCGGGCGGTTTTTAAATACCAGTCCAAGAGCTTAGCGATTGGTTACTAGTATTTATCCTGAGGAATTTTCGACGTAGGATTTCAATTATAAAAAACAATGGAAAAACTGATAACATTTTTAAAAGAGGTTAAGGTTGAGCTGTCTAAGGTCAGCTGGCCGACTAAGAAACAAACAGCTGTCTATACGGCTGTTGTTATAGGCATGAGCTTGCTTTTGGCTATCTTTTTGGGATTTCTCGATTTTGTTTTTGAATATCTAATAAAATTAATTAACGCATAATGCCAAAACAAGCTACTACGGGAGAGCGTGAATGGTACGCAATCCACACTTATTCTGGCTATGAAGATAGCGTAGCCAAGAGTCTCAAGCAAAGAGTTGAATCTTTGGGTTTTGAAAATAAGATATTTAACGTATTAGTGCCTAAGGAGAAAAAAATTAAGATTAAGGGCGGAAAGCGTGAGACCATTGAAGAGAAGATTTATCCGGGTTATGTTCTTGTGGAGATGATTGTTGATGACAGTTCCTGGTATGTTGTTAGGAACACACCAAGCGTTACCGGTTTCATTGGAGCAGGTACTGTGCCGTCGCCATTATCAAAAGAAGAGATAGATACGCTGATGAAGCGTATGGGTGTGGATGAGCCTAAATATAAGATTGACGTGGCTGTTGGAGATAGAATAAAGATTACCGATGGTCCGTTTAAAGATTTTGATGGTAAGGTTTCGGAGGTTGATCCTGAGAGAGGTAGAGTTAAGGTGTTAGTTACAATATTTGGCCGCGAGACACCAGTCGAACTGGATTTCTTACAAATTAAGAAGATTTAAAATGGATTAGCGTTGCTTCTACGCAAAATTCAATATAAAAAATGGCAAAGAAAATAAAATCGATAGTAAAATTACAGATTGAAAGTGCCAAGGCTACACCGGCACCACCAGTAGGTACCGCTCTTGGTCCCCATGGTATTAACTTACAGCAGTTTGTGCTTCAGTTTAATGAAGCGACGAAGGATAAGCCAGGAGAAGTCACGCCTTGCGAAATTACAATTTATGAAGATAGGACCTTTGAGTTTAAGCTTAAGACACCGCCAGCGGCCTATTTGATAAGAGTTGCGGCTGGGCTTGAAAAGGGATCGGGCGAGCCTAACAAGAATAAAGTTGGGAAGATTAGTCAACAACAGTTACGCGAAATTGCCGAGAAGAAAATTGGCGATCTAAATGCCAATGACGTAGAAGCTGCCATGCAGATTATCGCCGGTACGGCTAGGTCAATGGGAATTGAGATAAAATAGTACTTAACGATAAAAAGACCCACGCCCTTGGCGTGGGTCTTTTTATCTTATCCACTTTGCTATCACATATTTTCTGGTAGTCTTTCTAGTAACAGTTCTTTGAAAGGCGAATATGATACCCAATCCTTATCCTGGATTGTTCATTGTTTTTGAGGGTTGCGATGGTAGCGGGAAAAGCACAATAAGAGGAATGGTCATGGATGTTATTTTGAGAGACTTTGCGATCAAATCGAGGGGTATGGGTCTTAGTGGTAATATTATATCTCTTAATACGACGAGGCGATTAAATACTCAGGACATAGTTTTAGTAAAAGAACCCGGCAAAGATAGACCCATAGGAGCTAAGATCTATGAGGAATTATTCAAATCCGATGGCCTACATAACACAGATCCAGTTGGATTTCAATCTTGGTATGCCCTAGATAGCAAACAGAATCTCCGCGAAAATATTATCCCAGCTCTTAGGGCATCGAGAATAGTTCTGGCCGATAGGTTTAGACATTCTCTAGTGCTTAGTGCAAAGAGTCAAGGAGACATAGAAAGATTAATGGCAACTAATCAGATGATCATAGGAGAAGATTTTATCTGGCCCGATGTTACTTTTATTTTTGAAGTCGATGCCAAGAAGGCGATAGAAAGATTAAAGAAAAAGGGCGTTGCGTTAGATGAATTCGAGAAAGAAGATCATATAAACAGGACAGTCGGGATGTATAGACTACTTGGAGATGTGTATAAGAATAAAGGCATCGTCTATATAAATAATAGCGAAGACGATCCCAACATTGCTCTTGATAAGGTAATGTCTATTCTGGGTCCAATATTATCAAAGAGGGGATTTATCTTTGATCCGAGAGCAGCTATATAAGAGGAATAATTATCCTCTTTTTTTATTCAGACCTTCTTGTTAGGCTTGGATAGGTTCATTTAAAAGTAGGAGAGAGAATGGATAATCTCAGAAATTTAGAGGTGAGTTTTAAGCCGAAGAGACTATTTGAGTGCAAGCACACAAAAATTGAGGTCGATGCTGTCTTCGTGAGAATACCGGAAGATACTGATAACGAAGATTGGAAAATTGTAGATGGTTCCAATGGTGAAAGGCTAGCAGAGATTAGGGTCGAAAATATTCTTCAGGATTCGGCAGCTATTCGAAGCGCTCGAGTCTCAACTGATCGTGATACTTTAGCCGTTAATGATAAGGCTCAAGGATTAATTCAATATCTCTGGAATGGTGCTCACGTGAGTCCTTTCGAGGGTGGCATTATGTTCCGTCTAAAACACACGACTCCCATAGCTTATGCTCAACCATTATTCAGGTTATTTGCTGCATTTAATGAGCTTTCTGGCCGATATTCTAAAAATAAGGACAACTATTACACTCCCAGTACCTTAAATGACAGGACCAGAGAAATATTTGATCGCGGGGAACTTGAAGCCCAGACGGCATATCAGGAATTACTAGATATGGGAGTTGCAAATGAAATGGCACGTTTTGCTCATTTGTATAGATTTTATACTAGATTTTTCATGACAATCTCTTTGAGACACATGATGGAGTTTGTGGATATAGCTGGCTTGTCGACTAAACACAACCATACTGAATTTTGGGACATTCAAGATATCTATCGTGAGATAATAAAATATTGGGCTCCGTGGGCATATCAAGCGATGGAGAATAAGCCCATAAAAAGAAATCTCCTATTCGTTGATGAAGCTATCAAAGAAGCTAGGATGAAAAAAACAGAAACGGCATATATTCGCTCCGAGTCGATTTTAAATATGGGTGAAGTTAAACTGTTAGAATTTTTTGGTAACGAGCAGATGATGTTAGAAAGACTAGATGATTTCCCAATTCCCCTCAGGGCTTTTGGACATGGAGGAATGACTTTCTATATCAAGATGCCCATATTTGTATTTCGCCAGTGGGTCAGGCATAGATACGGAACTTTTTCCGAACCTACTGTTGATTATGATCGTATCGTTGAGAAAAATGAGTTCTACGTTCCAGAACGATTTCGAAAACAGATTGGACATGTTGGCAGTTATACCTACATGGATATGGATGATCAGGAGAATGGTCGTGCAAGAAAATTATTAACAGAGCATATTAATCGTCAGAAGGAAGAATACAAGAGATTAAGGACGCTTGGTCTATCAGCCGAAATGGCTGCGATGAATCTGCCATATTGTTTTTTTATCCCAGTATATTGGACGGTCAACCTAGAGAGTCTGATGAATTTTTTCTCTCTGCGGGTTGATGGTCATGCTCAAGCCGAGATAAGGAAGTATGCTGAGATTATATGGAAGATGTGCTCTGCTGAATTTCCACGATATGCTAAAATATTTAGCCGTAATATATATTTTGGCGATCAGATGACAATCAAAAATTTTAGGCCCGAATAGGGCTTTTTTCTTACCTAAAATCGTGTTAAATTTAATAAGTTATGGATGCTAAATATAAGCCAGTAATTGGCCTAGAGATACATGCCGAGCTCAAGACGGAGACGAAGATGTTTTGTAGTTGTAAAAATGATCCAAACGAGAAGCGACCCAACCAAAATATTTGTCCAATTTGTATGGGACATCCTGGTACATTGCCCGTAGCTAATAAAAAAGCAATTGAAAAGACAATTATGGCTGGTCTGGGATTTAACTGTCAGATTGATAAAGATACATTTTTTGAAAGGAAAAACTATTTTTATCCCGATCTTCCTAAGGGTTATCAAATTACACAATACCAGAAACCATTTTGCCGTGATGGTTATCTTGAATTGAGTGGTAAGAGATTTAGAATAACACGCATACACCTAGAAGAAGATGCGGGTAGATTGAATCATCCGGCCGGGACAGATTATTCGTTAGTTGACTATAATCGTGCTGGTATGCCATTGATGGAGCTGGTTACTGAGCCAGATTTCGAAAATGGGCCAGAGGTGAAGGCATTTGCTGAAGAATTGCAGCTCATTCTAAGATATCTGAATGTTTCAGATGCAGATATGGAGAAGGGATTAATGAGGGTTGAGGTAAATATTTCATTGACCGGAGATGATGGTAAATGGGGAACGAAAGTAGAAATTAAAAATCTTAACTCAATTAAGGCTGCTGCCGATTCAGTTGATTTTGAGATCAAAAGACAAAAAGAATTACTTGAGGCTGGAGAGAAAATTATTCAAGAAACGAGAGGTTGGGATGAAAATAAAAAAGAGACAATTAGCCAGCGCGTTAAAGAGGAGGCTAATGATTATAGATATTTTCCAGAACCTGACTTACCGCCGGTGCATATAACAGAAGAGTGGATGGATCTGATTGAGGCGATGCTAGTGGAGCTACCATCACAGAGAAGGTTGCGCTTTAGGGGCTATGGACTAAGTGATCAGCAAATCGAAGTGTTTACTGTCTCTCGTCATCTAGGAGATTATTATGAGCATGTTGCTACAGAGTTAAGCTCATCTGCTCAAGATTATCACCACCGGAAAGGATTAAAGGGCACATTTCCCAGTGAACCCGAGATTAGTGGTAAGCTCCATTCATTATCGGCAAATTATATAATTACAGAATTTCCACCGTTGCTGGGTCTCAGGGGTTTAGAGTTAGATGATATAGCTGGGCTTAAGATATCTCCCGAGTCTTTTGCCGAATTAATGGTTCTGATTTTTCATAAAGAAATTTCTTCAACCGGGGCTAAGATTGTATTGAGGGAAATGGCTGAAACTGGCTTACACCCAGAGCAAATAATAAAAGATAAAGACCTAGGACAAGTTTCTGATAGTGGTGAGCTAGAAATCATAATCAGCAAAACGCTGGAAACCAATACTAAAGCCGTAGAGGACTACAAAGCCGGCAAAGAAGCTTCACTGAAGTTTCTAATTGGTATGGTCATGAGAGAATCAAAAGGAAAGGCAGACCCTCAAGCGGTTGAAGAAATAATTAAAAATAAATTAAAATAATATGACGATAAAAGCAATACTCGCGGCATTTCAAGGGTGGAGGTTTGGCGGTACCAAGCAAAAAGGCGTACAGCAGGCACAGGATCTTAAAGTAAGAATTGAAGCACAAGAGAAAAGCGACAACACTCATCGCGAGGAAGAATCGCGTCCAGCTGAAGAGATTACCAAAGATGGCGAAAAAGTTGTCGCTCAAAGCGCATAGCGGATTCGCCGACTCTTATTTTCTCTATATCGACTCCGTCTAACCACCTTGTCTGGACACGGCGTAAATGCCTACTGGCATTTCGCCTATATCTCGGACCGTCGTCCTGCGAAAGTCCATCCAAAGTAGTTGGGCTTCGTCAGTTTTGGTATCGCGTAGCCACCTTCCTATATCGAATCGTTCTGAAGACGATTGGATATAGATAATTTATCCAAGAGTCGGAGGATGAGATATGAGAGGTGTGGCGAGAGGGGGTCTATTTATTAATCCAGTGGATGTCTTTATTACGCTTAAACCAGGTCATTTGGCGTTTTGAGTATTGGACGATGGCATGATACAGATTATCATTCATTTCCTGTCGGGTAATTTTATTTTGAAGATATAGCGATATCCAGCGATATTCCAGTCCAAAATCATAAAGTCTTTTCCATGAGATTCCGGATTCTTTAAGTTTTTTTACCTCAGCAATCATGCCTTGTTTGAAACGTCTGTCTAGCCTTTGTTTTATCCTGTTAGCCAATGTTTCTTTTGGCCATGTTATTCCGAGCCAGGAGGCATCATATTTGCCGGATTCTTTAATTTTAGGGACTGGCTTGCCAGTATCATGAATTATCTCAAGAGCGCGAATCAGTCGGCGTTTATTCTTGGCATCAATTGTTTTTGCTCTTTTTGAGTCTAGTTTTTTAAGCTGATCAAAGAGATGTTCCGCTGATTGTTTTTCAAGTTTCGCACGCAGTTTCTTGTTAGGTGGAACATTGGGCAAGTTCAGATTGTCCATCAGGGCATCAATATAGAAACCAGTACCGCCGCAGATTATCGGAGTCTTGCCACGTTTAATGATCTCGTCGATTTTTTTCTCTGCAAGTCTCTTAAATTGAGATACAGTAAACTGTCGCGATGGATTGGCGATATCAATTAAATAGTGGGGAGCTAGTCTCTGTTCTTTTCTCGTAACTTTACCAGTACCAATATCCATGCCACGGTAAACTTGTCGGCTATCAGCCGAGAGTATCTCACCATTTAGATTGCACGCCATTTTGATAGCAAGATCAGATTTACCCGAAGCCGTTGGTCCGACGATGACTATGATTTTAGGCCTTTTCTTGACATTCATGGTAGATATATTAATATCATCTCAGTTCATTTCACGCAAGGTGATCTTATGGCCAAGACTCTTAAGGAGCAGATCTTCGAAGAAAAAAGGAAAGAGCAAAAGAGGCGTAATTACGCAGAAAGGAAGGAATTAAAGAAGTGGGCACCAGTTATAGATAGTGTGGTTAAGAAATTTTTAAAGGTAATTACTGCCAGAAGTTATATGCAGTCTCTCGAAGAAGATATATTAAGAAGGGCCAAACAAGATTTGAGTGCTAGTGTGTATACTATATCGACCTTTGTCAGGATAAAAGCTTCACTTAATTTTAAAGAAAGTGGTGACGAGATCATAATTGTTTATACTCCGGAATTCAAGCACGCCCTGAATAAGGAGTTAGGAATATGGTCGAAAACCGTTAATCGTTTTGATGACATTGACATTAGTGTCACTGACGCAAGCCACGTTACTGCGAGCGAGACCAGCCCATGGTATTACGATCCTAGGTATCACGTATACGAGATTGAGTTTACCGTCACTTTGTAGTTAGCCTCATATATTGGGGCTTTTTTATTTTCTTGACATTCATGGTAAATACATTAATATCATCTCAAGTTCTTTTAGGCAAGGAGATAGATATGACTGAACCAGTAGGTTTATTGGCTCAACTTAGGGCATCGTATCAAGCGAACAGGCAGAGATTAGCTATGGAGAAAGCTAATACAGATAAGGAAGCTGAGGCCAAACGTATAGTTGATATACTTAATGCCAAGGAGCGAAATCGTCGCGAGAATGTAAGATTGAATAAAATAGCCGAAGACCATATTCAGGTAATTATAGCAGCAGCGAGAGAAGATGCCAAAAATGGTTCAGCTGAATCTTGGGTCCCAATAATGAGTAGTCCCGATAATGCCATTGCCGTAGACTATGAGCCAGATGAAGTTGTGCCTAGGATAGTGGAGAGGCTTGAGCTAAGAGGTGTTAGTGCGAGAGCGGTGTTTCACCGATATTCCGATGCTCATAATCCTAATCCTGGTTGTTGCATCAAGATTGTTGTTTCCGGCTGGGCCGATGATTGACAAAACCCCTTTTGGGGTCTTTTTATTTTCTTGACATTCATGGTAGATATATTAATATCGTGCCATGTTCTTTGAGGTAAGGAGATGAGATGGACAAAACCGAGTACACCTTATTGGATCTGCTTCAGGCTGAGGCCACTTTAACCAGAGCCTCAAATATAGTAGAACTTATTAAGAGGGTCCTCAAGCAGAAGGAAGAGGCTACGCGGGTGACTCCGACCGAAGATGAAATCCAAAAAAAGTTTGACGAGATTCTCGGTGAGATTAAGAGAAGCATGGTTGGCTCTAGGCTGGCTAACCTTGATCAGCATCATGGATCAATAACCTTTGATGTTACGAATGATTTTGAACCTAGCCGACCTATCGGGTCAAAATGGAAACCACCCGTACCTAGTAAGAAGAATATAGCTCTGGCCAAGGCTGTTCAGAAAAAATTGATTCAGGCGAAATTTACAGTTACGAGTAGGGTGGAAGTATATAGTGGCGACCACGCTGATCCAAATGGAGTTGAGATTGTATTCAAGGTATCTTGGTAGGTTGTCCAGAAAAAACGCCCATTGGGCGTTTTTGTTTTAATTGCCTAGAACCCTATCCTAGTGGGCTCACATAAGGTTCTAGGCAAATCGTAAAATTGCCGGAATGATGATGTAAATATATCCGAGAGAAATTATTAGCCAATAGATTGAGAATTTTAAACAAATTATTCCTCGGTAATTAAATCTCTCCTTTGAATAGTCCCAGGGCATATTCCCAGTATGTTTAAAGTATATTGTGCCCGTTATATATTCAACGCCAGTTGCAAAAACCAAAATGGAGATTACTACATATGACAGATCAAGTTCTAAAATATATAGATAATATAAAAATATAGACGTAAAAACATACATCTGTATATTTATAAGTTTCGGTTTGATTAGTTTACTGGACCAATAAGATCTGTAGATTGTCTCCAACAATACTCCTCCTATGAATCCTGATAAGATGATCCAGAATAACTCGTGCATTATTTCTTATCCTTGATCTCTTCCTGCAATTGAGAAATGAATTTATCAACTGCAATTTGGCCAATATCGCCTTTGCCTCGTTGTCGGATAGCTACAGCTTTGGCTGTAATTTCTTTGTCGCCAACGATCAATAAGTAAGGAATCTTTTGCATTTCGTCCTCGCGAATTCTTTTACCGAGAGTTTCGTTGGCATCATTAAGTTTAGATCTTATCCCAGCCTTAATTAACTCATCATGGACCTTTTGGGCAAAATCTTTCTGTTTGTCACTTATTGGAATAACCGTCGCTTGTATGGGCGATAACCATGTCGGTAAGGCTCCGGCGTAGTGTTCTAGTAGAATCATTATAAATCTCTCTGGTGAACCAATAATGGCTCGATGAAGCATGACTGGATGTCTCTCTTTTCCATCGCTATCTATATATGTTAGTCCAAACCTTTCGGGCATTACAAAATCAATCTGAACCGTAGAAAGCTGCCACTCTCGATCGAGCGCATCTGTGGCTATAAGGTCCATTTTGGGTGCGTAGAAGGCCGCCTCTCCCGGACCATCAAAATACTCGATCTTATTACGTTTCATAATCTCAACGGCCCATTTCTCTACTTTATCCCATGTTGCTGGATCTCCCAAGTATTTTTCAGGATGGTTGAGGTCACGTGTAGACAGACGATATTTATATTTTAAACCAAAAGTTTCCATAACTTTTTTTGTCATCTGAAGAGCTACATCAATTTCTGCATCTACCTGATCTTCTCGGCAGAATATGTGGCAATCATCTTGTGAGAAGGATCTAACACGCGACAGTCCACTTAATTCTCCAGGTTTCTCATCGCGATAAAGCATAGCAAAATCAGAATAGCGTAGCGGTAAATCTCGATAACTTCTCATCTGGCTAGCATAGATCTGGGTATGTTGAGGACAGTTCATCGGTTTTAGATAAAACTCTTCTTTAGAATAATTTGAATCAACTCTAAACATGCTGTCTTTGTATTTATCGTAATGGCCAGAAATTTTATACAGCTCTGCTTTTGCAATTTGAGGTGTCCAAACTTGAGTATAGCCGGCTTTTGACTGGAGCTCTTCTATGTAATCATTTAATAATCTTCTGATGAGGGCACCTCTGGGCGTATATAATGGAAGACCGCTACCAACTAAATCAGAAAATGTGAATAGATCTAAAAGTTTACCCAATTTACGATGATCTCTTTTTTTAGCCTCTTCAATTAATGCAAGGTGATCATCCAACTCTTTCTTTGTCTCGAAAGCTACTGCATAAAGTCTCTGCATCTGCGGATTGGTTTCTTTGCCACGCCAATATGCTCCGGCGACATGAGTTAACTTGAAGCCATCTTTCGGCAAGTCGCCAGTATTCTCAACATGAGGACCCTTACAGAGATCAGAAAACTCTCCAATTTTGTAAAAACTTATATTCCCATCTTTTTGTTGCTCGATATCAGCGTCAGTAATAGCTAGACGATCTCCACGCTTTATTTCTTCCAATAACTCAACTTTATATATTTGGCCGGATGCCTTATTCTCGTCGATTGCCTCATCTGCTGGTTTATAGATATGCTCAACGGCTATTTTGTCTTGGATGATTTGTCGCATGCGTTTCTCTATATCCATAAAATCGGCTTCGGTGAATTTATGGCTAGAATCAAAGTCATAATAAAAACCGTTATCAATAATAGGGCCAATGCCAAATTTAGTATCCGGATAAAGTTGTTGAACGGCAGTAGCCATAACATGAGCCAAGGTATGACGAATTTGTTCTATTGGATGTTTCATAGATAATATAAAGAATAGCAGAAAGATGACAAGAAATGAAGAAGTTGACGATGTTGATTGATGATGCTACTATATCTTAGCGAATATTGGGAGGTTCTGATGGAAGTGTGGGCTACGTTTGGGATGATTACCGCATGGTTTATATTCGTTTGTGTGATCTTTAACATTCCATATATTTTTTACTGGTTTAGGTTTTATCTAACCAGTATTGATTGTCCTAAGTGTGGAATTAAAATGGTGAGAGATGCGGTATTCCACAGTGGTTCTCGATTTTCAGTCAGCCCTACGTGGCCATATATAAATTATGACGAGACATCTGAGACTATCTTTGAACACGGACATTTCTTTAAATGTCAAAAGTGTGGACATAAAGAGGACGGAGTACTCAAAACGACCACTCGTTTCAGTCGTTTGAAGAGGAAAAAGTAATGAATCAAACGATTCAGAAAATGTTGGGACTTACTGCTCTTTGCATCGGTGTTGCCTGTGCAATATTCATTGTGGGGCGTTTGCATCAATGCGAGTATTGTGGCGGGTACTATAATGGAGTAACTAAGGGTAAGTGTCCCCATTGTGGATACTTAAATCTAGGGTTTGTCTCGACGAGAGGGTAACGATAAGGCGATTGGCTCTGCGCTTTTACGCGGAGCTTTTTAAATGCCAAACTACCTAACCAAATCCGCGGCTGTTAGGCCGCGGATAGTGAGGCGTATCCAGAATCTTCTTTTTCTTGGTATCATTGAGCCATGAAATACTTCAGGCAAGCTCACTGTGTGTAT
>Ga0209000_1000389_pt1 | contig 45460 bp, 66 predicted proteins | sample RifGroD2_FD_183998 | JGI IMG/M metagenome (GOLD analysis project Ga0209000, IMG submission 183998) | Groundwater microbial communities from Rifle, Colorado, USA - Groundwater D2 (SPAdes) (version 2) | ecosystem: Environmental > Aquatic > Deep subsurface > Groundwater | place: Rifle, Colorado... | reverse complement strand
CAGCGGGGGTGACGGCCTCAAGGAAAATACCGGGAAAGTATAAAATGTCGCTATTGTTGGCGTTTAACTTTGCAAATACTTTACGGTATTTGGTAGACCCTGCATCACGTTCTGCCTTGGGTACGTTGGGCCAAACATTTTGAACCACATTGGTGGTTATCGGGAGATGTGAAATTCTCCCGCCGTTGGCACTGGTGTCGTTAATGGTAGCGGGGTAAAAAAACTGCAGATCGGCATCAGTAATGGCCATATCAAACCTCCAATAGGGTTATTTGCCCGATAAACTTTTTTGTGTCACTTTCCAATTCAAACTGGTGCAAGGGGGATAAACTCTTGGTATCTATTACGTAGACATCGTATAATGTCCCCCGGTAATTTAAAATAAGCGGAATACCAGTGCTCTGCATGGACTTTATCTGATCAATGGTGGATTTGCACCACATTCCCTGGAGTGCCCCATCTTTATTTTGGCTGCCGAGGGTAAAGGACCTGCCGCCTTGCAAGGGCAAAACTTTAATCGACGATCCGCCATCGAGCGATATTTTCTGATCATAGAGCAGATTATCGGCAGTCTCCAACCCCGCCAAATACATGTTGTCGTTAATGACCACTCCTCCAAGGGTTATCATCGTGAGCCGTACCTCTCTTTTTCTGCCATAGCTTGCAAGAACCTGTCAACATCAGATTTCGATCCATGTAAACTGATCGGTTCGCCGCCATTTATGGTAAGGGATAAATTTACCTGGTCCCCGCGCTGTTTTAACTGATTATTGGGAATTATCGTCCCATTATTGGCAGGAACAAATAGCTCAGGGCCGCGTTCACCAACTATGTAAGGTTTGCCTCCGCCAACCCCGCCACCGATAGCTTTGCCGGGAATACTGACATTTCCACTGGCTTGATTTAAACTATCGGCATCCCCCATCAAATCTTTGATTTTTTTCTGCAGCGCGTCAAGCTTTCCGGATATTTCCCCGGCTACATGGGCAAAGGTATCGCCAACCTGGACCCAAGTAGCGCTGAGTTGCCCTGTGGTGTCATTTAGGCCCTGGGACTGTTCTGCCAGATCGGCAAGCTTTTTCTTGTATTCTTCAACTTGGGCCTCTAAGGATTTTTGTTTGGCCTCAAGTTCTTGTTTATGCCGTTTTTCCAATTCCAGGATCTTACCGCCAACTTCGGCAGTCTCCTTGGCCTTGGTATTGATCATGTCTTGCTTGGCTAAAATTTCGCTTTTTTCCTCGCCTTCACCCTGGTAAATCGCCAATAGTTTCTGATATTCCTGTAAATATTGGGAGATATCCATGGACTTGCCGCCACGGGATATCCGATCGTAGTATTCGTAAGTTTGCCGTGCTCTTTCAACATCTTCAGCAGAGACTGCAATAGTTTTGGAAAGGCCATCGGCAGGAAGAGAACGGATAAGATCCGCAGCCCGTTGTAACGTAGCCAATTGCGCATCCCAATCTCCTGCTTTTGCTGCTTCTTCTGCTTTTGCCTTATATTCATCGATTTGAGCAATTATGTCAGAATAAGCATCCTCACCGGTCATACCTTCACGGAAAATGCCCCGGATCTCGTCAGCAAGATTTCTCTCTTTTTCGAGAATGGCCGCATTTTCTTTTTCCAATTCCTCCGATACTTTGGTGTAATCATTGATGATGCCATCAATGGCAATAGAAAAACTATCTGCCACATCGCCAATGGTCTGACTTACCTTAGCAAATTCATTGGTGGGGTCAACCTTAAGTAAACGAGCTAAGCTCTGCTCTGCCTTACTGGTATCAACATCAAGTTTCGGTTTATTACCGGACAATTTTTCCTCGATCTGTTTCTTTAATTTATCTATCTCGGCCTGGACCTTGGTTTCGTCAAATTCAATTCCGAATTTCTGCATAAAATTAGGATCATCTAGATTGGAAAACATATCCTTGATTTTTTTGGCCTGATCCCACATGCCCACAGGGTTATCCGGCAGAATGTCTGGTTTATTCTGGTCAAGCTGCCTTTGCAATTTGGTTATTTCAACTAATTCCGACCGCACCAAAGCATACTTGGACATATCAAAAGAGTCAGTATCAAGAACCCCCTGGCCCCAATCGGTGAAAGAGGTATCTCCTTTCATCAGATCGTAGCCGGAGATCACGTTATTAATGATCTCGACCAACCCGCCAAGAGCAGTTCCGGCCATGCTGGCGTATTCCCCAATCTCAACAAAAAACTGGTACACCATTTCCGGGTTCTCGGCAATCTCTTTCATCGAATCAGCAATCTTTTTGGATACTTCATCGATCAAGGCCATGCCTTCTGCGCTGTTCCTGAACTGGTTCATGGAATCAGCAACAGAGTTTATCATATTGGAAATACTTTTGAAAGAACCATTACCATCACCAATATCTTTCAACAGGAGAAGCCATTCATTCCGCACGTGGACTATTGCGCCCTGAAATGATTGCATGCGTTTTTCTGCCGCACCAGAGTGTAATTTTTCCAAACCCTCGACCAGGGCAGGAATACCCAGATCACTGGTAAGTTGGCCTTTGGCAATCTTCTTGGTCATGGCCAAGATCGTCATATCAAGTTCAGAGGCCATGGCACGAATGGCAGTGGGGACTTGCTCAGCAAACTGCCTGCGCAATTCCTCCATTGAAATTACACCTTTACCAGCCATCTGCTGCATGGCGATAGTGATCAATTTCAACTGCTCATCGGTACCGCCAAAGGCGGCAACAGAATCTACCAGGGTTTCCAGGACCCGTTCGGTGTCCTGGATTCCGGCTGTTCGTAATTTAACAAAAGAATCAGTAAGAACGGAAATACTGTAAGGTGCTTTTTGCGCCAGTCCAACGATGTATTCAAATGCTTTAACACCACTTTCAGCAGTGCCGGTGGCGTTCTCCAACATAATGATGGTCTGCTCAATGGTGGAGTTCACTCCGGTAAAAGCATCAGCTATTGCCACGGCACCGGTAGCAAGGGAAGAAACTAGGGACGACATTTGGCTGCCGACCTGTGATAAACCAGAATAGGTGAGCCATTTATTGGTAACTGGTACAGCCAAATTACTGAATTGCTTCTGTAATTTGGCTGCCTGGGCAGAGGTACTCGCAAAATGCCGATTAATATTGGGGAGAACAGTGGTGGCATTAGATACTACGTTAAGAGCTAGAGTTGCCATTCGAATTTTTCTCCCGCAGAAATTTCAACACTTTACAATAAAAACGTCTTACAGACAAAGAAAGTTCCAGTTTATCGGCCCTGTCTACCTCAAAATAGGTGTCCATGGCGTGATTTATGGCGATATCATTTAGTGCAATCGGACCATCAAAACCCACTATTGCCTGATCCTGGCAAGTTAAATAAAGTTCAATAACTGGTATATTAAACTTATGGGTCATTGGCCGACACGTGGAGCAGGGGGCATTTGCCTGCCCATCATATAGCTCTATGCACAATTCACAGTTAGCATAGGCAAACCACCGTGCCAGCTGTATCAGTTTTTTGAGGCTACCCCCATTTCATCGACAATCTCATCGCGCAAACCGGTATGGCACTGCTCAACCCACTCTAGAAACCGCATATCTTTGCCGTCGATATTGATGGAGTACAGGGCTGCTCGGTCAACATCTTTGGGGAATTTTAATTCTTCCCCTTTTTCATCGAAGAAATTTCCCCAACCGGTCAAACATTTCCTGGCCACTAGATTTGCCCGTTTATAGGGGTTTATGGTGACTTTTACATTGCCAGTGGCATCGTAGGCCATATCAGACGATTTGGATTCGATGTTGGCCAATTCCTCGATCGACAGGGCCTTAATGTTGATAAATCCGCCATCTTCATCGTTGGGAACATCAACCTTTTTGTTTTTGTTAACACTCAATCTCATAACTTTCTCCATTTGTGGTGGTTGAGAATCCCCCCTCGCCCTTTGCCAACCACCACAGGAGGCAATCCGGGTCCGGGGGGAAAGTTAAAACTTAACAAGAAGTCGCGTCAGTGTAACCAAGAACCACCAACGGGGTGGCTCCGTGAACGGCAGTGGTGGCTCCGCCAGAGAAATCAGCGACCAGGGACGCTTCATCGCCAACGTCTTCCGCAAGGACGATGGCCCCGGCTGCAACAGATTCCGCCTTAAAGTACATGGGGGCAGTTTTGCCGGGGATATTGTCGATGATTAAGGTGTCCCCAACTTCAAATCCTTTGGTAACAAAATCTGCCGAAGCAGAAGTAAGGGTGCGGGTAGCAGCGACATAATCAACATCTGCCCCCACCTTATGGGCAATGAACAAAACGAAAGCTCCGCCAGGCATATAATTCAGGGACCCGGTAAAAATGCCGTTGGGGCTGTCTACTTTGGGATCGCTCATCGACCCAACATAGAGGCCAGCAGCAGCATCACTGATGAGATCCGGGGCAGAGAAATCACAGCCCTGTTTCACGTACAGCCGGATATCAGCAATCTTGGTACTGTTAATGGCGGCATCCCGGAACTCTTCCAGAGATTTGTCGCCGGGGATGAAGTTATAGTTAATCTGAGTTTCCTCATAAGTACCGCCAGACGGCACGACCAGGGCAATGCGCCGACCCATCTCGGATATCTTCTGGGTTTCCATAGTAAAACCGAGACAGAGACCCATCCCCTGCAATCCGCGTACCAATCTTTCTTCAGTGGTGGCGGGGTGCAAAATAACGGCTGCATTCTGACCGGCGACGAAATTTACGGGGCTTACTTTAAGTGCCATTGAACTACCTCCTTAACAGGCATTTGTGTCGCTTCCGCCGTACAAATATTGGTACGGGAAAACAATATTATGCCGATACAAATCGGCACCTTCTAACTTACCAACTGAACTAAATTCCGGTTCAGAAAACATCACCCCAGGGATGGCCTCACTGACCAACAGGGTAGACAATCTTGATGCTATTTGTTTTGCCTTATTTGTGCCCTTACCATACTCGGTGTCGATATCAATGACCATGTTGCCATTGACTATCCGTAAATTTGATCCCATTTCTATTGGTTCGGAAGAGGAGTCAATTTCCGAGATCATTATTCTCTCGCCAACCGGAGGAACAGTATTTTCAAACACTATGGTGACAGTGGTGAAATTATCGTGTAAATATTTTTCGATAGTGGCCCGGAAAACTGTATAATCTATCATTTTATGGCCCTTATTCGCCTATTTAATTCTTTTTCAAACCGTATCCTGGCCTTGAGCAATGCCCTGCTTGGTGATCTGTTTCCGGGACCTTCGCCATTTTCAACGTAAGGGGCATAAGGGACATTATTATAAAGATAGACTCGTTTATCCTTGGTGATTCGAAAATTAAAATCCGGTACTGAAGGCTTAGTACGTTTTCCGGGTCTAGGAACATATGACGATCTTCTGTTGGTCGATAATTTCCAAGAATGTTGCAAAAGACCAGTATCAACCGGGGTATTATTCACAGCTTCTTTCCACGCCTCTTTTCCTGCACCAGTTACAGCAGCACTGGCCTTTGCGCCAAATGCCTTTAATTCACGGTCAATTTGCTGTGCGAAACTTACACCGGCCATTAGATTACTTTCTCCGTGCCCAAGGAATACCGGGATTTGTACTGGTCGTAACGGACCCCTTTTACCCGAAACTGGTCGCCATCGGGATTAACCACCATATCGTTTTCTTCGGGGACCGTGCCATCTTCCAAGTCTAATCCAGATACTGAAAAGACCACACTGCCTTTGTACATTTCCTTTTCAAACTGATTTTTAATATCTTCCTGGGTCATGTCGACTGAAAAATCTTCATATACTACAGTGACTGCACCAGTCGTAGGGTTATATTCTTCCGATACGAATTTTTTAAAGGTATGGGTTCCTGCGGTAAATTTTCTTATCAACCGCTGCGCCAATAAAGGAAATTTTTCCCCCAGTAACATAATTAGACCCTTATAAGAGTAACTTCACCAAGTTTACGGGTGCATAGTGATTCCATCAATACATCTGGATATCCGAAAGATCGTCTCGTGGAATATGTTGGCGTTGCCCCGGAATATTCAAATTCTTCCTCCAGGGACCCAACTTTGCTGCGTTCCCGCTTAATTTTGCCCCTGTCGTCGGCAGAAGTAACATCGCCAAAAAGAGTGTTGGCCATGTCAGCCATGGCGTAATAGGCCACTGCCTCCTTGATGTCGTCAGCAATATCAGCAGAAATGGCCCAATCCACATCAACACAAGTCCATTGCGTTTGCACGTAGACTGATGCCTTGGCTATATGTGATGTTTTCAGGGCATTGCTCAGGGCGATCCAATCAGCAAACTGGACAAGGATAACGTCTGCTTCTGTAGGGGTAATAATGGCTTTGTTCATGTTAAACCTTATTTGGGCGTAATTTTAATAATATATAATTTTAATTTCACATCGGCCCGGCAATCAGCCACAGCACCGCCGCCAGTTCGACAGTGAGGATGACGAGCAGGGTGTTGATTAGGTGGTTCATTCTTCTACCAATTCCTTGACGTTGTGCCACTTGACAAAGAACGTCTTACCGCAATTATCATAATTCAGGTCAACCCCGCGCATTGATATCATCGTGACACGGCCGGTATATATGCTGCCGTCTTTCTCGATCCTGACGGTACTGTAAAGCCTGAGTTTTCTCTGATTTTCCTGTTTACAGAAGTTCATCCTTTCTCCTCGCTGCATTTCCAGATATTCGGAATCTCAACCCCATCCACCACAGTCGGCTGCCAGATATTCGGCCGGTCACGGATGCACAGGTCAAATCTCCTGCCGAGCCATTCAGGAAGCAGACGGATCAGATCGCGGTCCACGATGTCTCGGTTGTAAGGAAAACCATTTGGATATTTGGCAACGATAGCCTGCTGCTGTGAGTCTAGCTTGGCAAGATCGGTTGCGGAAACGGCAATCCTTTTAATCATATTACCAACAACAGTATCCGTTTTCAAACTGTCTGCCATCGCCACATCGAAATCAAGCCGTTCCTGGAATCTTCCAGATGGGTCGTCAGGCAGATCGTTATCCCAAAGGATTATGAATGTCATGCCCTTCAGGACACCTTTGGAGTTGATGAACGTTCCGCAAGGGAAAGCATTCAGCCACCTGGCACCATAGAGACGTGTCGGCTCGGCAGGATTGACGACAAAGTAGCCGGAGAAAATGTTACCTCTATCGAGTTTCATTCCGCCACCTCGTCATCAATCGCCTTCAGCACCTCGGCGAGTTTCTGCTTCCCGAACTCTTCACCAGTGGAAGTCTCCCACCAGCCTTCGCTATCGTCTTCGGTGGAGGCTATCCCAGCGAGAATGATCTTGATCTTATTTTTCAATCTGTCTGCTTCTTGTCTGGTCATATCGCGTACCCCCGCACTTTCAGCACTTCGGCATCACTCGCGGATTTTCCCCAGAATTGTGTTTGCTGTACCCCGAATGGTATCACACTGTTCAGCCCAACACGTTCGTGCGTCAAGGGATTTTGCGAGCCGTCATAGGCAACCGCTGTTCCCCATGTGATCGCGGTGAAGACATTCTTGGCGTAACCAATCCGCTGAGTTGTGCCGGCAGCGTTGGTCTGTTTCGCGATCAGGAGTTCGTCGGTCCGTACCCATCCGCCCGTAACCGTGACCTCTGCAACCGTAGTACCATCGCTTGATTTCAGTTTGCCTCCTGCATCAGCGAAGATCAGCCCCGAGACTACATCACTGGCACTGAGGATATTCGCTGGGGCCGTGACCTGTGCGCTGGATACCCCCATTTCTACCAATGCAGCAGCAGTGAACGCACCCCCCGACAGTGCAGCGGTCATAGCTGCATTCAGCGGTATCGCCAGCCCGTTGCCGCCACTGGTGGCTGCTGTGGAGGTTACTGAGGTGGTTGCGCCTGCGCCAGATGCTGCGTAGGGCATTTGGTAGGGAGAGGCTACGAGTTGTGGTTCCCATATTGTGCATGTACCTGTTGCCGGCTCACCACAACCAGCCCCAAAACGGAAAACCCACACACCCCCAGTTGCACCAATATTAGCGGCTATAGTTAATATATGCTCTCCAGCGGATGGAATGGTTGTATCCATCGCCAAGGCCCCGTCAACGTAAAACGTCATTGTGCCTGATGGCATTATCGAAGGGATGAATATATGTTTCAATCGCAACCCACCATCAGTTATCGCCCGCACCCGCAGGGAATAGCTAGTATTGGCCAAGACCGTAAGATTTTGTGATATAATATATCTCGCCGCAACAGTAGTGGTTGTTATGCTGCCATTCGTATTTACCGTCATGGTTCCAGGTGTTCCTATGGTGGTAACTGGCCAATTTGTCGGACCTGTTCCTGGCGTCCCACTCACAGCCCCCTCAAGCTTGGAGTTCTGCAACAGGTTGCTATACGCAGGCTGCACCATCACCCCCCGCAGCGGATGATTGACAGGCCACGGGACCATGTTGCCTGAAGCGTCGGGCTGGAGGCCCGCTGCTGAGGTTTGGATTCGGGGGCCGACGGGGCAGGTGGATGGGGTCTTGGCGTTCCAGAGGGATAAAAGTTCCGGAAATTCAGGAATCGCGGGAAGTAAAATAGGGTTATTCCGCTTTTTATCCCGGAGATCCCACAACAGCCATGCCATGTATTTATAGGATTTTTTCATACTCTCCTAAACCAGCCCCGGAACCCCTCGTGCAAAGGGTTATTTTTATAATGAATATACTGCTCACCATTCATACAATTTAAAAGGATGGATTCGTTTAATTCGTCACTTCCCGGCCTCGACACGATACATCGACCAAGAGTCTTGATAGTGATGCTTCCCAACTGGCCGTCAACTTTAATGTCGGGGTAAGTTTTGCCGTGCTGGTTTAACATGTTAAGGGCAATCTGTAAAAATTCCACGGCTCTGGTAACGCCCATATTTACTGACGTATCAAACAATTCCTTGGCTACCGGCAGAGAAACAAGAGCAACTTCGTCACCTTGGAATCGATCCCAAAAGTTTATTCTGTAAAATTTCTTGACGTGCGGTAAAAGTTCTTTCTGAACGGCCAGCGGGACTTTGCCATCTTTTTTATATCTGTCAATTATCGGCCACCCCATCCAGGATTTCCAATATACTCTGGAAATACCCGCGTAAGTTTCTTTACCGGGGTCGCCCTTCACGTTTGAAAGGTTTCTACCTTCCATGCGTTCAGTTTCTTCAAAGGATATTTCAAAAGGGTCCATTATTTTCTACCAAGTTTTTTACTTTCTTCAGCCATATCCCTTTCTTTTAATTGCAAGTATGTAAGTGTAGAGATGTTGGCATTCATGTCGGTAATTGATCTCAAAAGTGCTTCGTATCTTTCTTCTGTTCGTGCTTGGCCAGTGGCCAGCGCACTAACTTGGTCAGATATTTTTTTCACATCGGCTGCAGCCGTCCCGATACTGGCTGCATATTGTGCCTTCATATCATCTCTAACTTCTCTAGTGTAAATGTATGCCCCGCCAATTGATAGTGTTACTAAGATAGACCAACCAACAATCCGATTTTGCCAAGTAAGCATCTTGGGAATGTTGTCGGTCAATTCCTGCATATTTTTCCGTCGTTCTACTTCAACCCCATGCAACGCGCACTGCCCATCTTCACCAAAGGTACATTTTCCTGTTTCATGGGCAGTCACTGTTCATCACTCCTATTATAAAATATACTACGCTTCGTACACTTTTCGATTAAATTTCTTTGATCCCTTTTTAAGCATGTGGAATCTTATAACCATGGTTAACTGCCTGCCGACAAATGGCCAGATACCTTTCCTAATCACCGTGTCATGGTAAAACTGATCTGCTTTGGGCTGCTCATCGTGCGGCAATCGCCCACTATTTATTAAATCACAAAGAATATCATGACCACAGGATGCTTCAATTGTCTGATCGATATCTGGAAATGGTCCACTATTTCCGTCCCAGGGATAACCTTGATAAATCTCCAGTTTGCCGGATGGGTATAAATGGAAAAATTTATCTGATATGTCGTAACCGTAAACTGTTGTCTGTACAGAAAAATTCTCGGCTACAACGTATTCGTATCCTTTCCAGTATTTCACAGATCACCGGCATCTTCATTGGGGTAGTTACATATCGGACATCTCGGTCCTTTGTATTTATGGCCGCATTCTTTGCAAATTACCATTGCATCAGTACCTCTTTACTGTTATTTCCGTATGGGGCATGAAGATAAATTCCACCGTGTGCCGTGCCCCGATCTGCGTCGCCAGTTCCGTTGGGCAGCCCATTACCCGGCTTATATAAAAACCCATCTTTCTCAGCGCGGGAATCTCTGTTGCAGGTGTCCTCTCTATCCCGGCAATTCTTGTTCGGGTCTTTGACCACGAAAGTCAGTCCGTCCGAAAAGGTGAATTTTACCGGACCTGAGCCAAGGGAGTCGCCTCTTTTATTAATTCGCCACGCCCATCTTCCGCCGTTCCTTTGCCCGTATGCCTTATATGTCACAGAGTTCTTGTACGTTCCTGGGGTTGCTGGTCCTGTCGTCTCGCCAGATGTCCCACTGTTGGCCACATAGGTGACACCGTCCGACATTTTAATCACGAACACCAGCGGTCGCGTATATTGGTCGCCGGATTTAATCAGCAGAAAAACGGGTGCACCTTTATGTGGGACCCCTTTCCTCGCTACTTCGCCATTTACCGATACCGAGACAACCGACCCGTCCTGCAGTGTCCTGAACAAAATCCCCGCAGAACCGTTCCCCTGATCCGTCGATCTTTCGAAGGTGATCGGGTGAGGAAAAACTTTTATCCCTGTTGACGGCACAACTGGATCGGGTACAGGTATCGTTGTCCCGCCCGGAAAATACTGGGCACAAAGTGCATTGCACTCGTTGAGGGACTGTGGGATACTTATCGCCCCTGCAGGTACCGCCCATAACAGGATAAGGGCCAGGACAAGGCGGAACATCAATCTACCTCCTCAACTGTTCCCTGTGGCGGGATAACATCTTCAAGCCCCTCCGGTTCAGCAATTTCTTCAGCAGGAAGTGTAGGATCCAGGAAAACTGGAACCGCTGGCACGGGCTTAACCTCTTCCTTGACCTGGGTCGTGGTGGTAGAGGTCGTAGTTTTCTGCGACAGATCCGGCATAAGTTTACCAACGGCATCCCGGATTCCGCCAAGTGCCGCCAAACCACCATCAGTTGCAGCAGAACCCGAAGCATCTTGAGTGGGGGTCGTAGCGGTGGTTAAACCTTGTGCGTCAGTGCGCATGGTGCCCTTGGAACTACCATTGGTGGTCTGGTTAAATGCGACATCTGTCGGGCTGTAGTTTACCGAACAGCCGACTAACAATAGCCCCAGTGTAAGTCCTGCGATCAAAGTTTTTATCATTTTGTCCCTCTGGTGGTTGTGCGATAACTACTTTTGATTTTTGGCCCTTTTAATTGCATCGGCCAGCTTTACCCCGCTGGCTACCAAATTACAAATGAAAAGGGAATGAGATTCCATGATTTTGGCCGTTTCGGCGGTCAATTTTGCCTCAGCAGCAATCTCCGCCAGTTTTGCTTTCTCCTGGGCTGCTTTCTCAGCGTCAAGTTTCTCCTGGGCTGCTTTCTCAGCGTCAAGTTTCTCCTGGGCTGCTTTCTCAGCGTCAAGTTTCTCCTGGGCTGCTTTCTCAGCGTCAAGTTTCTCCTGGGCTGCTTTCTCAGCCTTTTCTTTTGCTGTATCTGCCATTATTATTCCTCCTTAAAACCTTGCCACCCGGACCCCGACCAGTGGCCGAGGAGTTCCCCTGGTTTAGAATCCGGGGGCAAAGAAATCAGTGTATACTTTTAAATAATTAGAACGCGTTCCCTAAGGCAATTCGTCGCCAGTTGGCAGCCTGATTACCGGTCAACACACAATAATAAAGATAGGTGTCATCGATGTAACAATCACCAGCCTCGCCCATGGTACCATCCACCCCCGCTGCAACTGCACCCAAAGTGGTTGCGTCAAAAATATTGCTGGCATGAGTGAGGGTTTCCGTAGTGACAATGGCATCGCCAGCTATACCGGGAACCCTGGCAGTAAGAGCAAGATCATCGCCAACGAAAGCAGCTGCACAATCCACCGTTGGGTGCAAAGTGTTAAGGGTATCGGTACCTTTCAACGCCTTCACAATGTTGAGTTTGGTAGCCGCTTCACTGGCCCCCATATCGATTTCACCGGCTGCAGCTGCCGTACCGTTGGCCTTGAACGTGTAGACTACCGAACCGATGGTCATGGTGTCTTCCGCCGTGACCGGTTCTGCAATAGTAAGTTTTCCAGCCGCTTTAACAGCACAAACTGGGGTACCGGTCGTGGGCAACTTTTTATTGAAGCTGGCCACCCCCGTTTTTCCCCTTCTCAATCCAATAGCATTCATCTCGTACCTCCGTAGTTAACGGTTAATGTTATACTTCGAAGGAATTAGCCGTTGGTCTGGATGAAAACCATGCCAACATTCTTACGAGCCATGACCCGATTCCAGTTAGCTGCGAGAGCCAATTCTGCTAGGGTGGCAGACTGACCGGCAACATTGGCCGACAAGAAGGCAAACCCGTGCGGATGGATGATATCAGCCCGACGAGAATGGATGATATCCTGTCCGCCACCGTAACCGGCGTTGGCAACCCGCTCAAGCTCGGACGGCAGAAGAACGTTACCCTTACCATATTCGATTGCGCCACGGGCAAAGAGAATGGTGGTGTAGGTGATGCGATTGGCACCAGCAACAGCAGGCATACCATCATCGACGATAACCACGTAACCCAGGTAAGTGGGGATATTAATCTCGCCACGGGCGTTGGGGATATAGTCGATCAAATTCTGCTTCTGCAGATTGGTATAAACGACCGAATGCATGGAAATAGCAGCGAGGGAATCCTTTGCGTCGCCCATGGTCTGCGCACCATCGATAATCACGTCAGCGGAAATCATGTCAGCAGCAAGAATCGGCAGGGCCGCGTCGGTAGCAACGTCTTTCAGCATGTCGCTGGCATCATTGGCAACGTTATCGGCCAACAGACCCATGGCAGACTGAATGACTCGTTTCTGCATCTGGGTTGCCCACCAACCACCAATTTTATTAGTAATGGCAGCAAGAGGGTCAATCAGAGCCAGTTCACGGGCCAGATCCATGGTGGACCAGGATTTGTGAAGATCAGCCCGACGATAGATCATCTTGGCTCCGCCGATATTGGCAGGGGTGGCCAGATGGGTAGGATCGTCGTCGATATAATCCGGTTCACCAGTAGTGGCCAGGGGGCTGAAGAACGGGAGTTCTCCAATATTGCCGCCGACAGAGGCCATATTACTAATTACGGGATTTTCAGCCATAACCCCGGACTGAATAAATAGATTCTTTTCGGTTGCGGCCTCGTCAGTGGCGGCATCAAAAACCAACGGTACATAGACGTTTGCAAGCTGCGTAGTTGCCATTTTATTTTACTCCTTGTGATTGTTGTTTAGAGATAGCCCTAGGCAACCGTCATAAACGGCTTTCTCTCATCGATACTGTCGTTTCAACCTGTTATAAAGCTCGATGTTTGTTTTGGCAAGCCTTGCCTGCTCAGTAAGATTGTAGTCCGGGGATTTCTTGTCGAAGTATTTAGCCTCCGAGTTCATACCATCCCCGCCCCCACCGTTGGCTCCGCCACCAGAATTACCGGAAACCACGAAATGTTTTCCAACTTCTGACGCGGCCCATTCCTTAACGAAATCAGTTACTTTTTTGTCCCCGACCATGGCCTTACCAGTGTCGTCTACTGCAATATTGGGTAAAATGTTGTTGATGGCAATATCAAACAATGGGGCCGGAATACTGATGCCACTGGAAGTAATAGCAGAAACCACAGCATTTTTCTTATTCATGGCGAGAATGGTTTCCTTGGCAGCAGAAAGATCAGAAACGAGTTTGCCGGTTTCTTTGTCTTTTTCGGCCTTCAGAGTATCATAGAGTTTTTTATACTCGCCTTTTTCCTCGTCACCTTTTTTCTTGATATCTTCTAATTCGGTCTTGGCGGCAAGAAGACTATCGATGTCGATGTCTTTAACCTTGTCAGCCACTTCGCTCAGCTTCTTTATTTTGCCGAGAAGCTCCGAATTTTTGGATTTCAGTCCTTCAGTAGCAGCGTCCACTGCAGCTTTAATTTCTTCCTCGGTAGCCATAATTTTCTCCTGTGTGGTGGTTTAGGCGTTGCGTCGATCTATTTTTAATTTTGATTCGGGGTCCGGGGGTTCAGGGAGATCATCGTCTTCTTCCTCTTTACCCTCAGCCTTGGCCAGGGATTCAGTCTTCTTTACTTCATCCTCCAGCCGTTTCTTTTGCTCAGCAGAAATGGCGGCGAGTTCATCCTCAATTTTTCTGTCGCCGTCCACAACATCGCCACTTTTCAGAGTATTGAAAAGGGTTTCGTAGGAAATTGATCCCTTGATCCAGGCCGTGACGTACGACAACATATCTGATCCAGTAAGGACGGACGGCATAAAGTCAGAGTTGATATTGAGAGTGACTGATGCCGGATCTTCTTTCTTCCACCAGGAAATCACCCGCACTGCCTCTGTAATTTCTCTCGACAAAACCCTGGTGATCCCCGCCAGCGACGAGGTTTCTGCGTTGGAACGGATGGCAGCAGCAAGGGCGGATTCATCATTGGATGATTTTTCCGGGGCCAAAATTCGACTGGCCAGGATCACGATCATCTCAATAACTGATTCAATGGCTTTGGCAATCTGCGTAAGACCTGCACCGGTAAACTCCAGCATACCACACTGGCAATTTTCATCAAGGAACCACAAGGTGGTCGGTCCGATGGATTTCGGAGCACCCGGATCATCCTTACTCATGCCGGAAACCCAGGGAGTCGGCAGGGCGACATAGTGTAAGCCGTGCTTATAATCGGCATCCAGTTGGTAGTGGTGAATATTTTGGTCGGCCACTGATAGCAAGGGTGGGTACTTCACCTTGATGCCGCCGTGAATATAGAACGGAATAAAAGTCAACTCTTTGCCGTCACGTAGGGGAAAAATATCTGCTTCAATCTGTTCGCTATCTTTATTGAATAGCCGCTGCCGGTATTTCCCGCCAAACAGATCCAGGACCCGGTATTGATATTCTTCGTCGGTGCTGAACTCGTCGTCGCCAATTACCTGTATTTTTTCACACAGGACCACCATCGACAGGACTTCAACATTGTTTACCAGCGAGGTTCGCCAGTTAATGATGTCGTTTACGCCGTAGAACAGTAAACGCGGAAAGATGTTATTATTGATCTCATCGGCAACTGTCAGTGTTTCCTTAACCAGTGGCATGTCCACCAGGGTGCCACAGCGACCATAAGTGAGAAAGTGCTCAAGCAAATTGCCCACGTAAGTGTTGATGTCGTTACCTTTACCGTCGATATTAATCGATTCAAATCCGCCCACTTCCACTTTCTTGCGCATTACCATACCGCAGAATGCTTCGATGGTGCGTTTGGTAAAGGTTACGAACGATCCCCGATTTTTATAGGCAGTGTAGGCATCATCTGTCATGCCAATAAGGCGCGGCAGATAAGTTTCTCCGTAGGCGTGGATAACTTTCTCGCAAGAACAGGCATGGGTCATTTTTTCCCATTCGCTGATCATTGCGGTGTAGTCAATATGGGCGTTATCTACAGACATTTTGTGGCCTCAAGATAACATATGCTACATAGGGGAACGGACTTGCATTCGGTGCATTTTTCCAACGGTTGGTGTTTGAACAACCGATCCAAGCATGTATATAACTGTTTGCCTTGTTCCATGGTCATTTTTACCGATTCGCCGTTAATGGGTACATGAAAACACTTCGTCATTTCATATGCCCTCCAGTTCAACTGCTCCGGGCCTGCCGCCACGTATCGGAAAACGATATGCGATGGGATAGGTACCTGCATCAGCAATGTCGTCCAATTTTCCATCTTTAATGGGCAGGTTATCCGGGCCATACGTTTGGTGCTCCAGGGCCTCGGTCAGCAGGGGGCTTTTCTTGGTATTTATAAAGACCCTTCGAAAACCGTTGCCGTTACAGAATGCAGCATTGGTGGCGGTGACGCGATCTTTAATGGACGGATTTTTACTGTTCCTTTTCACCAGGAACCCCGCCACTTTCAATAAATTGATATCCGATTTGGTTGCGTCCACGGATTTCTTTGCATTACCAGTAGCGTCCGGATAAGCAACAATGGGGTGATTTGGAAAGGTCGTCCGTACCCTTGCTATCGATTCCGGGGTGTCGGCAGATCCGTGAAATTCCCCGATGGAGTGTAAAGTAGTTTCGCCATTTATCCGCCGCTCCACATAAGGCACCGCACAACCCCTACCAGTATTGAAATCAAATCCCACGTGCAGTGTTTCGCCGGCAACAGGCTGCACGTCAGTGTTGTTTAATACTCTATCAAAATCCTTCCATACTTCATTAGCGGCAATGTTTACGAATTCGCCCAACAGGTAGGCTTTAATCATGGATTGTGGGTATTTCGCAACCATCGCTGAGATATAGTCAGCAGGAAGGTTGCGTTGGTTTGAATGCGTACTCATCCGAATAAGCTCTGAATCCTGTATCGGGGCTTTTTCGAAATTGTTGTACATATATTTAAAACCTTCCGGAGATGATATACAATATATCTGATTGCGTTTATTGGTTACTTTCTGGCGTATTCGGGCCAGGAATTTATCCACCACTATTTCTGCCTGGGCCTCTGGAATTACGTCAAGTTCATCCAAGAAGGCATCCAGGATCGAGAAACCAATGATCGTTTCCGGTTTGGTCATGGACCGGAAGAAGATTTTACCGTACCCCGGCACTGATAGCAGAGAATCGGTCTTATTGAGGCTGTACCTCATGTTTGCCCCTATCAGGAGTTCCTCCAGCAGGGGGTAAATAATGTCTCTAATAAGCCCGTAAGTCGGTGCCGAGTATGCCAGATTGCACCCTTTATACTTGAAGTAGGTGTCCAGCATCTTCAGAGCTATTGTGAATGTCTTTCCAGACCCAAGACCGGCAGCACAACCAATAAACTTGGCCTGTGATGTATATACTTTGGACTGTGGCCTGGACAGTATTACGTTCACCCGGACACTTCCTCAGGTTCCGGAGTGGTGTCGATAAAAACGTTAATGGGGTTTGCAACCACTACTGGTTCCATGGTACTGAGGCCGTAGAGCGGCAGCTCCAATTTGGTAAGCCGTTCACGCACCTTGGAAAACTTGTCAAGACAATCAACAATGGCCCCGATCGACATTTCTCTATATTCGGAATGGAACCGAGTCAAAGAGCATTCCAGCATGGAATGAAGTCGACGTATAGCGGCTTTGTTGGATTCTTCTATGAATTTTTCGTCAGCAGGGGCTGCGTTGGGGAGGGCATCAACCTGTGCGGCGAGATTTTTTGCAGCAATGGGGGAGGTTTCCCAACCCCTATCGGAGGCGAGTCGATATAGTTCGCTAGAGGACATGCCGTGGAATTGCAGGGCTAGATCCAGCTCTTCCTGCGTTTCGGCATTCCGGTAAACGAGTTCTAATTCTTTGAGATCGATGTTGGCCACGGGGAAAATTCGGAGTTAGGGTTCAGTTTTTCTTTCATTATATCACATAGCGGCAGGGCTTGTCAAGTTCGTTCCGTAAAATGTAAAAAGAGGGGGCGGCGGGGGGTTGTTAGGCATTGAAGGAAAGTTTTTGGGACAGGGAAAATGATTAAAGGATGCAGTATAATAGATATAAGAAGATAAACAGAATATTTGGGATATGGAGTCCGGAGCCGAGGACCCCCTGCCCTGGATATATACTACTGGGTGGTACCCCCCATGGGTATTGCACTGTGGTACTGTATAAAGGTTATACAGTGGGTGTATAAAGGCTATACAGTGCGACACTGTGGTAACAAACACAGAGCCAGCCAGGGACGCGGGCTGTAGAGCTACACCATCAGATACCACGCTGTGGTGCATAAAGGCTATACAGTGCGACAACGTGACATGGCGTCGCTACGGTGTAGTACACAACGGGTGGTAGTGCCGGGACCGAATACCCCTAGCGGAGATACCTATGCGGAAGATTCCGGTGGCACGGGGCTTGCAATTCTAATGGTAAGAGAGGTTCAGATCGTCCCGGAGAGAGGCCGGATACGGAGCATCGGTGCACATAATCATTGTAATTTAAATAGGAGTCCGCCATGCAGAACACCAGGACACGCAAACCAGCACGAGAGATCCGGGTTTTAGACTCGTTCGATCCCGATCGCGAAATCGCTCAGGCCATTCGGGAAATTGAGAGACGCACTCGCTCTCGTAGGTCCTCAGGCCGTCGTAAAACAGAATATTGACAAGCCACACAGGACGTGGTTTAATGGGAGAAAGATAGGGGCAACAAGCCCACCAGCCACCACTAGGAGAATCGCCATGAAGAAAGCATACCGGAACACCGAAGGAAACGTCTGGGTTGTAGAGATCGTTGCAGCAGCTAAAGGTTGGACGACCATTCAGTTTGACGACGGAACCCAGAAGAAGGTCAGGCCCTCGACCCTGGAAGAGATCGCTGTTGAGGAACCCGTAGCCGAGATCGAGGAAACCGAGCCTGCGGCAGAACTTGAGCCGATCGAGTTGACCTGCCCGGAATGCGAACACATCTTCCTGCTGAAACGCCCGAAGCTCTCGGTCCAGTGCCCCAAATGCGGAGCCTGGATTCAGGTCCGGATTAAAGCGGATCTCACGCACTACGTACGAGGTTTGGGGGTCACTCCTTCCGGCCACGACACCTTGGATATTGGCGACGAGACGGCGGACATCTTCCGGGGTTTGACGGCAGGTGATGCCATCCATGTTGCGGCAGGACGGCTGATCCGGATCGGTCAGGCCAATATGACCAGGGGATTTCGGAAAGCGTACAACGGTCACACAGGTGGAGCCTGGAATCTGGAGGCCATGGTCAGCTACCTGCAGGATCGCTACGGATCCCGGAATAACGGCATGGTTCGGATGAATTGCGGGAATCTGGTCCGGGCAGCAGCACGAAGGGCAGCAGAGCAGATCTAGATGGCGGATTCGGGGACCTGGGAAACCGGGTCCCCTGATCTGGCATTTGGGCCAGCAAACAACCACCACAGGAGAAACACTATGAAATACTTCTTACTAACAGCAGTGGGTTTCCCAGTAGTTTTTTTCCTATACGAGATTATTAAACTCGCTCAAACCCTTAACTAAAGGTATTTAGCCATGGAAAAGCTTACTAAACGCGAATGCTACCTGTTCTCGGACCCAGGCCGTATTTACGACCTTATCGGTTGGGATGCCGCCACTAAACAATACCGGCTGCAGGACGACGACGGCAGGGTCGTTAATGTTTCGCAAAATAAGTTTGTGCCCGTGTCCCTGGCAGGAGAGGATTTAGTCCTGGCCTCTGATACGGGAGAAATAGTGCCGGCGAACGAAGCCATGGAACGGGGTCTGGCGATAGCCCTTCCTGAGCCTTCCGTTGGCCCTTCCTTGCACTCTCCAGCGACCACGGCCAATAAGCCGCGTAGACCCTCGAAAACGAAGGACAAAAGCGCGGAGGCCACGGGAGCGGCAGCGGAGGCCCGATCGAGGGTCCGGGAGCTTTTGACCGGAAAAAGCCGGAACGAAATGGCAGAGGCGGCAGCAGGGGTACTGGGTGTTTCAGCCGAGGACCTAATAGCAAAATACGCACACCTAGACAACGGCAGATTCCGCATGGTCCTGGGAAACAGAATGGTGGGCGTATTTAAACTTTCAATCTCATAACAGACAACGCCTGACAAGTGCAGTAACAATTTTACTTCTAATATAAGTACATCACCGCTCTAAGGCTGTTAGGGCCTAACAACCAGCGAATCGGCGGTTGTTAGGCACAGGCCGACAGGCCCCGAAGAACGGGCCACGACGAGGGTAACTGAATATTGAGATGACGAGCGTAGTGCCCTGTCACCGTAGTAATTGAAAGTTGAAATACGACAACAGATAATCGCAAAGTGACAAGCTTCTAACAACCGGGTGAAGCGTTGTTAGGCACCTGCCACAGAGGCCGCGTACGACGGGCCTTGGCGAGGGTCGGTAGAAGAGCAGAGCCGCTTTTTTAAGGTCCGGAGAGCGCTTGTCTGTCACTCGTGACTCTTTAGTGAAGGTAAAATGACAAAATGACAGACAGACCGCTTTCTAAAACTTATGAAGACTAACAGATTAACAAAGGCCCCCTACCCCTTTACATACAGCTCCACTGCTGTTAGGCATCCTCCTTCACAGGTGCTCCATCGTGTCAGGCGTTGTCGCCTGGCGGTACTCGATCGTTAGGCACACCTGACAAGGCGCAGCGGCCCTCTATTCCACCCTGGTCCCTGCCGCCCGTAAAATAGGTACTTGACACGACCCGTGTCGTCATGGTATAATGAAAGAAAGGTCAGAGGCGATCACCGCCCCTGCCGCATCCCCAGGAGAACCAAATGGAGAAGATTAATTTAGATAACGGAAAGTATATAGTAATAATCCATGATAACTACACCATGGAAGCATTACGCTATGGAGAACCTTGGCGGAATTTAACCGGGGACAATTTAATTTATTATATGTTCCAGCGCATTATTGACTTAGAAGAAAGAATTAAACACAGCAAAGGGAAACAAGTAATAAACAGAGCAAACCTGCTGCGAATCATTCGGCGCGAAGCCCCGGCCTTCGAAATCCGTTTCACCGGCTACTGGGCCGATGCCCGTAAATCCCCCAAATTCATCGATGGCAAGTCTATGAGGTTCCGCATAGCCCCTGACGCCCAGCCCTGCGACCTTTTAAAATATGCCGCCTATCTTGGAGCTAAGGTCTATGGCCTCACCGGGGCAAATTTTGCCGTCACTGTAAATCAAAGCCCATACTGCGGGAAAACCTACTATATCGAGTTCACACTCTAAACCCTTAACCGGGGGGCTTCGGCCTCCCTGCTGGAGGACCGCTATAGTTATTTTAAATTTAGGAAAGAGTAAGACAGCTAAAGGAACCGAAGAAATTCTGCCAACTGTCCGGCATCACGAGGCCCTGATCTTTTATCGGTTTACTACCGAATCCGGCCATATTTACACCGCGTTAAAGCATTCGGTGGATTCCTGCCGGGACGACGTGGCCAAGCAAATAAAGAGGAAAAAATGAAACTGATTCTTAAAATAATCCTGGCGGTTTTAATTTTGATCCTTTTCGGTGTCGCAGGAGAAATGGACTATCAGGATTATGCCGCCCATCACCAGCCAACCACCCAATATTAAGGAGAATAACTATGAACGCACAAGAATTAATCGAAAGGCAACGCAACCAAGTCGTCTATGCCGCCAAAGAATTGATAAAGGTCCGGGAAGTAGTTAAAGCATTTCCGGAAGGATATAGCCGATTTGCTTTTATGGGAAATGGCACAATTTTCCTGAAGGATATCCGTGGATTTAAGGAGTTATTGGTCCTGCTGGCAGAAATTGACCACCTGGGGCCGGAGTTGAGTAACTACTACCTGGAGAACAACGATGCCATTCGGTTAAATTTCATCCTCGGCAAGGATTTAGAGATTAACATCTGCTGTCACGGCGATATTGAAAAAGTCCTGGAATGCTTCACCAACGGCGACTGTAAGCTGGTGATTATGAAGCCGGAGCCAAGTCCCGTTGCAACCCTGCAGTGTATGAGGTAATAATTATGAAGATCCTTACAAAAGAAGAACTGGCCATGGTCCAATGGATCGATAACGCCAGCTACTACGAATTATTAAGATATTGGCGGTTCTTGCCGATCGGACACCCCCTGCTGCAGGGTGAGATAGGCAGATATTTCATCGATTCGTTCTTCCACAAAAAGAAGAAATGTTCTGATCCCGTAATGGTAAGCAAGATGGTTGGTTGGGCCGATGTAAAGGTCGTGGACAAGGTTTGGATGTTGCCGGAAACCACCCCCCTGCCGCACCCATCAGAAGAGCTTACCAAGGCCCTGGATCAGATAAAAAACAAACTAGGAGGAAAATAATGGAAAAGATTGACGACAGATGGGTCGACGAAAAAGGCAATTCCTGGAACTGCGATTATTATTCCAAAGGTATGGCAGAACAGAACAGCAAATCATTAATTGGTTGTAGTGGTTGTAGTGATTGTAGTGATTGTAGTTATTGTAGTGGTTGTCGTGATTGTAGTGATTGTAGTGATTGTAGTTATTGTAGTGGTTGTCGTGGTTGTCGTGGTTGTCGTGGTTGTCGTGATTGTAGTGATTGTAGTGATTGTAGTGATTGTCGTGATTGTAGTGATTGTCGTGGTTGTCGTGGTTGTAGTGATTTTAAAAGAAACCCACAAAGGATCGTTTCGCCCCGGATGGGTTCACGAAACGAACAGACTATAGTTTATTGGGACTGTGACATTTTCCTGGTCCAGTGTGGGTGTTTTAGTGGAACTCTTTTACAGTTTGAAAACACAGTAGTTGATCGCTATGGGGCCAATGAACACGGGAACAGGTACTTGGATTTTATTAATCTAGTCTGGACAATGATGGAAGTGTAAGGCCCGTGTTCCACGCACGGGCCTTGACAAAACGTTCAAGGTGTGGTTAACTGAAGGGACGCGTGAGGCGCGACGATGAACAACCTAAGACTAGACATAATGACAGCGATCTTTTTCGGGGCGATCTTTAAGGCGATCTCCCATACTGCTAAGATCATCTTCATAATCCTCTACTCAGTGTTCAAACGATGAAAGAACAGGAGATAGTAGACGGCATCCGCCATAGCATCCCCACGGCATTTGGCAAGGCGTACCTCTTCGTATCGACCCGGGACATTTTTATGACTGTCCCGGAAGAGAATTTCCCGAAACACGCTGAGTTACGGGGTACCATGGAGGCACTCTGCCGCATTGCCAGTAAAGGGATGAAAGAAGGTCTGCCGCTCCAGGAGGTCGCAGATCAGATGAAAAAAGCTGATATGGGCCGCAGCTCCACGTTGAAGCACATGGCCGACAGCATCGACAAATTTATCGAGGGGGGACAGAAATGAAAACTATGCCCGATGGACTGCGAAATTTGGGCGCAGTCATGAGTAACATCAATAGGAAGATTCTGCCGGATGCCGAGGAAGAAATTCGATCCGGCTGGTACTCTGGCCGATATCCCGCTAAGCATTTCTTCGGTAAGATTTGGTTTGACGGACAGCACCTGCAGTGTCAGATTATGCAAGCCGGTAGACACCTTGACACCATCCAGGCCGACTCTCTACAGGAGATCATGGACCTTGCAAGCGAAAAATACGGGGAGGAATAGCGTGGAAAATTGGTATTTTACCTTTGGCTTCGGCCAGCAGTTCCCCAACGGCTACGTCAAAATTTCTGCCGCATCCTATGGTGAGGCCAGGGAAGAAATGGTTAGGCAATACGGGGACAAGTGGGCTTTTCAGTATTCCGAGGAAAAGTTCTTACCGCAACTTGAAAGATGGCCATTATGGGAGGTTAAGTGATGCAGGGCAAACACCTATTTACTGCCGTTAGTGAGAGTGGCTGGAGAACTGCAATATCAGTTACCACCAGTGGAAGGATAGAGATGAACGAAGGAAGTGGTAGAGTCGTATCTCTATCAATCAAGGACGTGAGAAAGATTGTCAGGGAGTATAATAAAGCAATGAAGGAGGCCAGGTAAATGGCCGCCTATCCCCGGATCATGGTCAAGGAATGTAAATGGTGCGGTACGAAGGCGGAAGTAACTGTGCCGACCCCTGGTAAAAAGGACAGCTACTATTACTGTAGCCACCAGTGCTGGATCAATTGTAAGATTGCGTGGCAGCGGGGAGCGTCTAAGTTTGTTGGTCCTTTGATTGGTAAAGTGGACGTAACCCCAGGACAACCAAAAAAGAGGGTACGTAGTTATCCCAAGTCTACCGGCACTGTGCCGGAGAGCTTTGCCGAGTTTAAAAAGCGAATGCAGGTGAATAAAGAAGTCAATCCAGTAGTCGAGGCCGAGTATTGGCGGATTCTACGAAAACAGAGGGGGATCGAGGATGGCGACCATTTACTGTTGTTGTGATCAGGCCAAGTCATTCTGCGAATTATCCTGCAGCCGTTGGCCCGGAAAAAATAAACCTGATCGTATCTGCAATGTCGTTTGGCGGAAGGACCCAGTACCGGTATTTGTGCAGCTACTGGCCGACTACCTAAAAGATTTCAAATAAAGGAGATAAACCATGACCAAGCAAGAAGCAATGGAAAAAGGGGCTAAGTATTACTGTATGGGTTGCAATATGGCTTATATTTATATACCCAAATACTGGGATGATCAAGCCAGTTGTGAAGGAGCATATCGGACTCAGTGTCGGCACTGCGATTGCGACTTAATATGCCACATATCTGATGATTCTTTGGTTAAAATTTAAAGGTGTCAAAATGGAAGTATTAAATTATAAAGGGTCCAGGATCAGGACCATCTTTAAAGGCGACAAGATCTATATGTCAGCCGGGGATATGGCCAAGGCAATTGACATGTCGAACGGTAGAATTACCAGGTTATACCTGGCCGAGGGGGAAATGACAACTATTGAGCTACCGACTCCTGGAGGGATACAGCCGGTACGTATGATTGAAACCATGGGTATTGTAAAGGTACTGGGCAGGAGTAAAAAACCTGAGTCAAGCCAGTTCCTACAGTGGTTCTTTGATATTATCATCAACCGGAGGGAAGAGGCATGCTCAATAAGATAAAGAAGCTGTTCAGAGTGGATAAACCGGGTCGCCACGCCCTGCTGGATGGCGGGTTTCCAAAATGGTTAAATACAGAACCAGATTGGCAAGCCCACCTGGATGGCAAGATGGCCCTGTGCATTACCCCCCTGGGTTTTGATAACACGTGTTATTTTGGTGCCCTAGATATTGATGCCAAGGGCGATGCTCCACCCATCAATCATGAAAGATTACAGCACTTTATCAAGGAACACTCTCTGCCGCTCAACCTGTTTTACTCCCAATCTGGCAAAGGGGCGCATGCCTACATTTTTTCCCCTTATCCGGTATCTGCAACCGATATGAGGGCCACTCTCCGGCTATTTTCCGTTCTGATTTCCCACCTCATAAGCCCTGCCAACGGGATAGAGATTTTTCCCAAACAAGACGTATTAGAAGCCGGGGGTGACGGCAACTGTATCAGGCCCCCCTGGTTTGGTGACAGATGCCAGCCCCTTTTTATGGGCGAACCAATCGTCCGTCAGTTGGTTTCCCTGCCGCAGTGCCTTTCCGTCCTGCCGGAAGAAGGAGACAGAAACAATTTTGTTTATCACATGACCAATTTCCTGGTTTTATGTGAAGTTAACAACGTTAAAGGGTTGATGTACATCCTCAACGAGAATTTAGATTTTCCGTTAACCGAGGTTGAAGTAGATAGAACAGTGGCTTCTGCCCATCGACAACGAGGAAGAAAAGGGGCAGGGTTTGGTTTGGGTTGTTTTCACTGCCCGGATACCAGGAAGGACAAATGCAAATTCTCGTCTCAATTAAGGGTGAAAGAAACCTACGACGCAGTATCCATTGAAATTGTCCATTATATTGCAGAGGATCCGAAGATCCGGGTAACAGTCGATAGTAAATCATTGGTATTTTCAGTCGATGATGTGTTCAATAACCACAAGGTCAGGCTGGACTTTATTATGAAGCACCGGATCACAGACGTACCGATGATGAAAAAGAGCGAGTGGACCCAGATGGTACACACTATGCTGGAGGAAGCAGAACATGTTGATATTGTGACGCACCGTGATAAAGGCCATTTCATCATACAGCAACTTAAAAAGTGGTCCAAGGATTTTAAGCCAGGGGTGTCTTACCTCTATTCTGGAACACCTGTCTTTATTTCAGATGATGAAGTAATGATGTTTTCCCATGACGTTTATAACCGGTTTGTTATTACTGGCATCCAGGGCATCACACGGGACGATGTTAATATAACCCTGGAATCGATCGGCAAGTTGACGATCGTCAACGGATCTCCTGCCATCAAGATCCCCGTAAACCTTCTTGGAGTAAGTACCCCTGGTCTGGAAATCCCTCTCATTAATGATATGGACCCGACCGAGGTAATTGTAGACAACAATAGCGAGGGCAGGGTTGTTTTCAAAGATAAAAATGGGGCCAGGATCGAGTTAACCAACACCTTTATTAAAGAGCACCCGGATATCCAAAGGAAGATCCTAGAAAAGACGCAGACAGGCATACATGTAAATTTCTGATGAAGATAAAACCGACGAGAATCAATAAGCGAGATTTAATCAAGACCAGGGATATTCCGTCTGGGACCAGCACCTGCGCCATGGTAAGTTATATGGGCAGAACGATCCTGGTGCCGGTGGAGTATCTGGAAAATGGCCAGTATCGGTTGGAATTTATACGGCAGTGTGGCATCCCCCTGCCGCCAACCCGGATACCGCAAAAACTGGAGGAATATTTTATTCCCAACCTTTCGGTGGTGATTGAATGACGGATAAATGTAACCATATCACGGAAATTTGGTCTATTTACGATGGCGGGATATTATTAGTAAAGGAAGGGGGATCAACTGAAGATATGGATTACGACGGGTATATTTGTAAATTTTGCCCCGAGTGCGGAGCCAAATTGAAGAAAGAAGACGAGGGGGATAAATGATAGTTGATTACGAGAAGGACAGATTCTTCATTTATTGTAAGTTTGCCAGTAACCACCTATTAGAGGAACTGGACAAACGGTGGAACAATAAAAGAAGGTGCTGGCTGGTTTATGATTCTGGTATTAATCGGCAGATCATTCGCAGTAAGCTGGTATCCAGAGCCGAAGTCACCCCTGTTGCCGCCAAGAACCTGGAGGAAATTGTTCAGACCTTTGAAGAAGTCCCCATGTTGCAGAAAACAGAGCCTCTCCCTTTCCAAATTCCTGCCACTAAGAAGCTCTTATCTTTGCCGCATTGTGCTTTATTTGCCCCGGTCGGCAGCGGCAAGACCAAGATCGCTATTGACGTTGCCCACTCTCTATGGTATGCCGGAAAGGTCAATAAAGTCCTGATCATCGGGCTGGTGTCCATTATTGAGAACTGGAAAATGGAGATCGAGAAACATTGGCTTGGAGAGATTCCCTGGGATAAGATTGCCATTACCGGTGTCGAGTCATATAGTCAGGGCAGCCTATATTCAAAGATCCTGGCCTGGGTAGATAAACAAACGGTCATGATCGTAGATGAATCTAGTAAAATAAAAAATTATAAGGCGATCCGCACCGAGAAAATAACCAATATCGGCAGGGCGGCAGGGTATCGCTACGCCATGACAGGTTCCCCTCTGCTGAACAGTGAACTGGATCTCTATGCCCAGTTTAATTTCCTTAATCCGGAGATTATTGGTATTTCCACCCATATTGGTTTCAAAAACCGCTACTGCGTGTCCGGGGGCTTTCAAAACAAGAAAGTTATCGGGTACAAACGGCAAGATGAACTTATCTCTAATCTGGCCCCCTATTCTTTTGTTATCGATAAAAAAGAGGCTATGCCCCATCTACCATCACAGACCTTCACCCCAAGAAAGGGATCAGTTACCACAGAACAGAAACGGCTGATCGAACGGATAAAGAAGGAGATGATTTCTGAATCCAAGAGTAAAGGGGATAAGGTTATACAGAATATTCTCACCAAGATGTTGCGGATTTCTCAGATAGCAGGGGGTTTTACCGAAGACAGGCTGCCGATCGACGGGCCGAATCCCAAGCTAAATATGATCCACGATATCCTGGACGACAGCCCGGATGAACAAGTCGTTTATTTCGTACGATTTATCCCGGAATTAAAGATGCTGGGTGAGAAGCTGGGCGACTGTCAAGTTATCCACGGAGCAGTTAAACCGGTTGAAAGGCAGCAGATCGTAAACAGCTTCCAGGCCGGGAATTTTAGGAACATGGTCTGTCAGTATCAGTCCGGGGCTATGGGTTTAAATATGGATGCGGCACGACTGTGTGTCTTTTATTCATTTGATTTTTCCCTGGAAATGTGGATACAGTCCGTGGGCCGGATCGCCAGGACCACCCAAACACGGCCCATGGTCTATTTTCCTCTCCTGCTGGAGGGTAGTCTTGATAACTTTACCTATAGAGTCCTGCAGGGCAAGGAAGAAATGGAGCAGGCAGTTAAACGGGCACTGGCCAGTGGCAGCGTCGAGGATCTCTTCTAGAATTTTACGTGCGGACCTTGACGGTATACCCCTCGCCATGGTATAATGAAAGAAAGGGGAGAGAGGGCAGGAGGTGCTCTCATCCCAACATCAGTCAATCACCACAGGAGGTTATTATGACAGAGCACACGGAAGTTGAACAGGAAGTAGTTGAGACAGCAGAAACGGAAGCGATCCCGAAGGTCAAGAAAGAGAAGCCCCCGACCAAGGCGGAATTGGCCAAGAAAGAGGCTGACGCGGTAAGTTTCACCCAGGAAGTTTATTACGAGGCCGAGGGACCCTGGCCGCTGTTGTCTCGTGCCGCAGCAATTCTGCTCGGATTCTCCAGGTATTACACCGGGGTCCGCTGCATTAATGATCATGACGCACCGCGCAAGACCAAATCTTCGGCTTGTCTGGTCTGTTCACACGAAAAACTGCGCGAGCGGCATAAACGTCGTTTGAAAGAAGATGTTGACTACAAGGCCAAATTCGCACAGAAGGCCAAGGATCGCCGTCTTGCAAAAAAGGCCGCACGTCCCGTTACTGTTGCGCCGGAGGCCGAAACCCCGGCAGAATGATCGGGTCCCCCCAGACCTAACCGTGCCAGCCGGTGAAATAATAGCTGGCTATTAGAACCTACGAGGAGAAGAACAATGGAACTGGAAGAAAAGAACAAGCTGATTAACCTGTACAAAGAGCAGACGATCCCAGAGCTTATCAAGGAAATGGTAAGTGTAAAGGACGAGCTTGAAATCGCTAAGGCCGCAAAAACCAAGTTGGAGGAAATCCACGATATCCTACGGTTGCTGGTCCTGCCTGAAAAGATGGACGACGAGGACGTGTCCACTCTCACCGTTCCCGGTGTCGGCAGGGCTTCTATTCAGTCCGACATCTATTTCAGCATTCCTGCTGACCAGCGCGAACCCTGCTATGAGTGGCTCCGTGAAAATGGTCACGGTGACATTATCCAGGAAACCGTCAACTCGTCCACTGGTAAATCATGGGCAAAGGAGATGATGAAGTTAGGCAAGCCCATCCCTGAGGGCATGTTCAAAGTAACCCCGTTCAGTCGGGTCCAGGTAACAAGAGTCAAATAAACCACCACGAGAACCTAAGAATCTAAGGAGTAAGACCATGGCAAAGAAGAACGAAGAATCAACGGAATTAGTAGCCACGACTGGAGTGCTGTCCTTTGAAATGCCCGAATGGATGAAAGGCATGGAGCAGGACGACCGGGGCAATGAGGGCATTACCAAGGAAGACCTCGTAATCCCCCGCTTGTCCATCATTCAGGCCATCAGTCCGGAACTTGATGAAAATGACCCCGCCTACATTGAAGGGGCCAAGGCTGGTATGCTGTTCAATACTCTGACCCGGAAGCTTTATACTGAGATCCTGGTTGTACCGATCATGTACGAGAAAGTCTACCTCATTTGGCGTGACCGCAAAAAAGGCGGCGGATTCGGCGGCCAGTATACTACTGAAAATGAAGCTGGCGCGGCTATCGGGGAAATGGAAGATCCCGACAGCTGGGAAGCTACCGATACCCCGACCCATTTGTGCCTTGCCGTGTCGGATGGTAAGCCATTTGAAATCGCTATCCCCATGCCGAAGTCCAAGGCCAAGATCAGTCGGCAGCTCAATTCAACCATTCGTTTGTTCGGTGGCCCTCGGTTCAGTAGGGTTTACCGCGTTACTGGTGTTGATGACAAGAATAACGCTGGTGAAAAATTCAAAAACTTCCGGATCGACTTCGCCGGATTCCCATCCAAAGAGCTTTTCGATGTCGCTGAGAAGCTGTTCACCGATCTGTCGTCCGGTAACATCAAGTATAAGGTCGACGATAATTATGAAGAGGCAGAACCAACCAAAAAGACTCCGTTTTGAAGGTTGATATTGTCATAGGGTGTCCGGGGGCAGGGAAGAGTACCTTTTTAGCGAAGGTTGCAAACACTCTCCCCCCGGACAATACTCTTATCTTGTCTTACTCCAGATCAGCATCAACGAGTATAGCCATGAAAGCGGGAAGAGGGTATAAAGCCTCAACTATACATTCTCTCTGTTTCCATGATATGGGTATTATCCCGCAGCAGATCCTGCAGGGACGGCAGATAGATGAATTCTGTAAGATGATCGGGGTGCAGCCCCCTAATTCCGGGTATGAGCGCTATGAACCATCCATGCACCAATTTGAGGTCTATAGTTGGGCCAGGACCACCGGTACAGATCCCTTGGAAGCTTTTTTCCGGTTCTCTGATCTGGTAGAGTTTACCTTTAACGAATACGTCTTTTTCGTAAAATCTCTGCTACGATACAAAGAGACTTTTGGAGTTTATGAATTTCATGATCTCCTGGACAACTTTAACCCGATTGAGGCCCCCGATAATTTATTAATTGACGAGGCCCAAGATAATAGTTATTCGCTTACCATGGCCCTGCAGAAATTGGTGATGGCAGGGGTAAAAAAGATGTGGATAGTGGGTGATCCGAATCAGGCCATCTATACTTATTCCGGGGCCGACCCTAAATGGATGTACCATTTTGATGGCAAAGAAGTTTTCCTGGATCAGTCTTACCGCTGCCCGGTATCAGTCGTTAGTAAGGCCAAAACCCTTTTTACAGAGGCCAAGTTTAACCCTATCGACGAGCCGGGGGAAGTGATCAGGGAAATCGACGTTCCTGCCAACTCGGACATGATCCTGGTCAGGACTAACTATATTGGTTATAAACTGATGAAACAGACTGGTATCGATAAAAAGAAAATACTGACCATTCATAAGGCCAAGGGGCTGCAGGGGGATCACGTGGTTATTTATAACGCTACCACTAGACGTGTGAGATCCTCCACAGAACTTGATCCGATCGCTGAAAAAAGATTAATGTACACGGCAATCACCAGGGCAAGAAAGAAGTTAACAATAATAGACGGGGGGAATCCAAATGAGTGGCTCTAACCAAACAGTAATTAAGTGCAAGGGAAACGTAAATCTTGAAGTAGGGCAAGATCAATTAACAATCTGTGGCCAACCGCTGGAAATATATATTGAAGTGGCCAGAGAACGGATTAGGCAAGAAACAAAATGGGGGCAGCAGAATCATCAGCCGATAATATGGTCAAATATCCTTGGTGAAGAATTTGGGGAAGTTTACAAGGCGATAAACGAGGCCATATTTAATGGTTCTTCGTGGCTTGACTATCGAGAGGAATTGGTACAGGTAGCGGCAGTGGCCATCGCTGCGGTGGAATCACTCGACAGAAACACCAAATGACTAGGGAACTATTTTTTGATACTGAGGGCACCGGTCTTAATATGATCAGTGGTGCCGACAGGGCAACAGACATTTCATATGCCATGGGTGATGGCCCTGTAAAATACGTAGACCTTCGCGCTGATTCCCCGGAAGAATTTATTAAGATGGTAGATGATGCGGAAGTAATTGTGGCCCACGGCACCAAATTCGACGCGCATAGTCTGCGTACTATCGGCATTGACATCTCAAATAAGAACCTGGATTGTACCCTGGTCCGGGCACAGTTGATTGACGAGCACAAGCTGACTTATGATCTGGACTCTCTCACCGGCATGAAGGTCAACATTATTGATGATCTGGCTGCCATGTTCGGTGGCAGGGCTACCAAGAACGTCCAAATGCCGAATCTACACAAGGCACCCAGGGATTTTAAGGAAAAGTATGCCGTTGGTGATGTCCTGGCTATGCGGTCACTATACCGACAGCAGGAGGGTAAATTACCCCCGGTCCACGCCCTGGAAAAAGAGGTCCTTAATATCCTGATCAAGATGGAACAGAAGGGAATCCGGGTAGACGGCGATCGGCTGGACAAGGCAAAAAGAGATGTACAACGGTTAATCGATCGGACCCAAAAAGAACTGAACGAAATGGCGGGGAAAGAGGTCAATGTTAACTCTACTCCCCAAATGCGCGATTTACTTATAGCCACGGAGGTGCAAGATGGACGAGTGGTGCCGAAAACTAAAGCTGGCAAATGCGTACTTATTGATGGCACTCTTGCTGATAAAACTAAAACGGGTGGAGTTTCTCTTAATGCTGAAACGCTGGAGGAAATGTCGCACCCGATTGCCGAAGCCATTCTTAAAGTAAGAAAGTATCGTAAGATCCATGACACCTTCATTGTGTCGCAGCTGATGGGCCATCAGACCAGGGGAAGAGTACACCCCAATTTTAATCAAACACGGGTTGTGACGGGCCGGTTGTCCTGTAATAATCCCAACCTTCAGGCCGTACCGAAAAGGGACCCGGAGATGAAGGCCATCCTTCGTCCTCTTTTTTTGCCGGACGATGGCGCACAGCTTTTAAAATGCGACTATGACCAATCAGACGTTCGGGGATTTGCCCACTACATTTATTCGGTGACCAACGACAAGAATCACCCGATTCTGCAGGCTTACCAGAAGGACCCGGATACTGATTTTCATACTTTCGTATCAGAGTTATTGGGGATTCGCAGGAATCCCGGACCAGGGGGAGGGGCAAACGCCAAACAGATTAACCTAGCCATGATTTTTAATATGGGCATGGGGAAGCTAGCCAAACAAATGGGACTGCCGTATGAGGAGGAAATCGGCAGGAATAAGAAAGTTTACTTGAAGCCGGGGCAGGAAGCTATTGACGTTTTCAACATGTACCACAGCAAAATCCCCGGTGCAGCAGACATGGCACAGATGGCATCGTCTATTGCTGCCAGCCGGGGTTATGTGACATCGATCTGTGGAAGGCACCTACGATTTCCGGATAAACGGTTCACCTACAAGGCCAGTGGCTATCTTTACCAGAGCTTTACTGCCGATCTGATAAAAAAGGCCATGGTAGAAACGGCCAAGATAGTTGTGCCACAGCTTTCAGTACATGATGAATTGTTATTCAGCATTTACGACAAGGAAACGGCTTTCGCCATTCAGAAAGTTATGCAGGAAGTATTTGCGAACCTGACGGTAATTCCGATCAGGACAAAGCCAGAAGTTGGTCGTTCATGGGGGGAGGTTAATTTTATATGACATGTAATAATTGCGGGGGGACGATGGTTGGAGATGGAGTAACAGAACCCATCCGATGTGAAAACGTGGAACTTGGCGATTGGGAGTATAGAGAACCCGATTGTAATCCGATTGATTGCGAGGACGAGAAATGATCAACGAGGTAAGATTAATAGGCAATGTGGGGCAGGACCCCAGGATCAACAAAAACAGCAAAGGAACCATGGCCACTTTTTCTGTTGCCACTACTGAGAAATGGAAGGATAAGCGGACCGGTGATTGGCAGGAAAAGACGGAGTGGCACAAATGCGTTGCCTTCGGCTATCCGGCAGACTATGTTGACCAGTACCTGGAAAAGGGTGCTCTGGTTTATGTCGAGGGGTCAATGCAGTATGGTAAGTATGAACGGGACGGCGTTGAGATCCCTACTGCCGAGGTCAAAGCACAAAAAGTAAAAATTTTAAAGAAACAGGGGGATCGAGACAATCAGGCCAGGGACGGGAACAAGTCTACGGACAACGGGTACATGGGCAGCACAGGTTCTGACGTACCATTTTAAGGAGACATTATGAAATGTTGCACTCTTGAGTGTTACTCTGTGGCAATGGCCAAATCAACAGACACCGACAGGGAGTTCTGTATTGAATGCGCCATCAAGATTGCCAAGCACTTTGGCCCGGATAAGATAGTGACTTTGCCGGGAATGAGGTTTCCCTGGGATTACGGGGTAGACGGCCACTGCCCCCATTGCGGTATAAGTTACAACCGGTACCTGATCAATGTTACTGGTGATTGCCCCGCATGTAAAGCCCCACTGCCGGAGTATAAACGGCCAACCTTGGAAATGAAACCGTGGGACGACGACAGAAAAATAGAGTATCGGGAAGGCCCACACGACTAATTGGGGGCACCAATGGATAAAGAGTATTTCTGGGCAAGGTATAGGTCAGGTGATTGGCGGATAGCAGAAAAGAGGTTCTTGAATAGGTGGTTTGTTTGTGGGGTTGGTCACATAAAAAACCACGTTATTTTTGAAGGGTACCGTAGCCCCAAATCACCGGACGATATTGTTGAAATCGGGGAAAAGGTAATTTGCCCCTATAAATAAAAACCACCACACATTAGAGGAGATTTGCGATGAATGTACATGTTGTTTACGGCGGTCAGTTCGGCAGTGAGTCAAAACGGTTGTTTACCGAGTATTACTGCAAGAATTGGCAGCCAGGGGCCATCATTACCAATGCTATGCCCAACAGCGGCGGATTTGATAGTGTAGGCGACAAATGGTCCACCCTGCCGATCGGCTACCCAGCTACCTTGATGATTTCCCCTGGATCAGTGATTAATCTCGATAATCTCAAGAAAGAGATTAAGCAGCTACCGAAAGGGGCCAAGGTAGTCATTCACGAAAATGCAGCAGTGATCGACGATAGTCACTTCACAAGTGAAAAGGACTATGTTCGGGTTGGTTCTACCATGACCGGGGGAGCAGCTGCTGCAAAACAGAAAATGGACCGGGACCCAAGTGCACGAATCCTGGCCAGGGATTATTTTGAAGACACCCTGAACAATGCCGCCTGGATACGGGAATTGCACAAACACGATAAGGTCCTAGCGGTCTGTGCACAGGGTCACAGTCTGTCGCTCAATTTCGGTTTCTGGCCATACACTACCAGCAGGAATACCAGTCCTGCTCAAGTCATTGCCGATGCCGGAATTTCTCCGATGGCAGTTAAACGGATTATTGGCTGTTTTCGGACCTTCCCAATTCGGGTATCCAACCGATTCGATGAAATGGGAGAAATGGTGGGTTGGTCCGGTCCCTGTTATTCTGACCAGGAGGAATTGTCCTGGGAAGATATCGGGGTTCCGCAGGAGTTTACCAGTGTCAGCAAAAAGGTTCGTAGAGTATTTACATTTTCACATCAGCAATTGGTCGAATCAGTCCTGCTCAATGGCACCACCGATGTCTTTCTCGGTTTTATCAATTATTTGCCGGTCTACATGCAGGATGATTTTTTCCGGGCTGTGCGGGACACCTGCCTAAATAACGGGGCCAATTTATCGTGGATCGGTTGCGGTAAGACCACTGACGACATCTTTTCCCGCATTAGTGATAAAGGATATGGTTTTGACATTTCCTGGATAAAGTAACCTTAACCGGGGGCTTCAGCCCCTTTTAAAGGAGGAATATATGGACCAGAAGTTTGGGCCAAAAATTCCATTTACCCTTGAAATAAATCCGGGGGGGATGGAAGGGTTAAAAAAGGCCCTGGAACGGAAGAACAGGAAATGGGACGACGGCAAGTTAAAATACCACCTGATCCTGCCGCAGTTCCTGGAGTTGATGGCAGAAATTCTTACACGAGGTGAAATCAATCACCCAAAAGAACCAAACGGTACCCCCTCCTGGCAGTTGGTAGAAAAAGAGGCGTATGAGGATGCTCTATTTCGCCATTTTCAGGCATACCGCAGGGGGGAGATCATTGACCCGGACCCCAAGATGCCGACCGATCACATGGGCAACATTGCCGTAAACGCCATGTTCTTGTGGTGGTTTAATCGGCAGCGGGAAGGGTATCTGGGGGAAACTGACACAGTTAACGAGGACTAATATGCTACCAAAAATTCCGTCTTCCCTGGACGAGGCCATGAAGACCACTTATGCGGGACCATGGCACATACGATATAACCCAAATAAGTGCGCTTGTCCTGTTTATGATTGCGGGGCAGGGCGGTATCTTCAGTGCCAAAACCCCAACGGGTACGGGGTTGATGGGATTTTTTGTAAAGGCCACAAGGAGCCAAAATCATGACAGAAATAAGAGATCATTTTCCAGCACCGTTTGGAAAGCACCCGGAATTAAGGGCAGGAATCGTTCCCCGGTGGGCAATTATTAAAACATCAAAAACTCAATCCGTTGCAGAGCATTCCTACAACGTGGCAATGATAACCCGGATCATTTTGACTGGCTTTATTTTGACCCCGCTGGATGACAATGATATTATCCTGATGGCCCTGGACCATGATTGGAAATCTGAGGTCTACACCGGAGATATCCCTAATCCTGCCAAAGTGCGTAACCCCAATGCAGAGGTCCTGTCGATCGAAGAAGCAATCATAAAGCTGGCAGACTGTATCGAGGGTTACGCTTTTATTAACAGGAATTGCAGCGACTCCACATCGGTAAAAATGTGGGTGATGGGCGATCTAGAAGTACAGATTAATGCCCTATGTAATTTTCTGGAAATAAACGGCAGGGACATCTGGCCTACAATCTCAGGGATGGTATTATAAATGAAAAAGATTTTATTTGTTGATACGGAAACAACCGGCCTAGACCCTAAGATTAACGGCATCCATCAGATCGCTGCTCAGATCGTTGTTGATGGCAAAATGGAAATGGAGTTTGATTTTAAATTCCGTCCACTCGACACCGAAAAGATCGAACCGGAGGCCCTGGCAGTGTCTGGTTTAACGGTAGAAGAAGTCATGGCCCGACCTTTATCGAGCAAGGACGTTTATAAAAAGATCGACTCGATTCTCTGCCAGTTTGTAAACAAGTATGATAAGCACGATAAAATGGTGATATCGGGCTATAATTGCAATTTCGACGCTCAATTTCTCAGCGAATGGTACAAGAAGCACAATAACAAGTATTTCTTTGGCCTGTGCCATGGTGGAGCATACTTGGACGGCTTGACTATGGCCCTGCTACTGGAAATAAAAAAGGGAGAAAAGGTATTTTTCCCGGATCGGAAATTGGGTACGGTGGCAAAACACCTGGGTGTTCAATTGGATGATGCCCACGATGCCTTGGCCGACATTATCGCTACCAGGGACGTAATACGGTCCTTATGGAGGGAATTGGGGCTATGAGCGAAAAGACACTGTGGAAATGGTTAAACAAAAAGATGGCCCATGACCCAAATTGGAGAAGTGCCAGATTGGAAAAATGTTTAGAAAAAGGAATCCCGGATGCGGTGGTGCGGTTTACTGATTCAAATTCACGGACGATGCTTATTACTTTTATGGAATTAAAGGATTGGTCAGAATCCCCAAAGCACCCTTTATCAGTAGAACAGAAAAATTTCATTCAAACATTCGGCGGGGCAGTGTTGATTAGAGCACAAGATAAATTGTGCATGTTAGGCAAGAATCACAATCTTGTGCCACTGATGTCTGCTGATGTTGGGTACGCACTTAGTCACGGGATAGTTACCCCCATTTCAGATTTTACCCCGGCATGGCTAAATGCGGCCCTTACACATTGTGAACTGTGATATCTGGTTTACTGGTTTTGGTGACTATTACCCCTGACACCATGACCACATAATCTCCCCGCGAAAAAGGTTTATCGGTAAAGGATATGGACTCCCGGCCTACCATATCCTTTATCTTTACCTTTCCTTCGCCAAGTATTTCTGTTATCTCCACTATTTTCATGCCAAGGGTACCTCCACTTCGATTGTGGTGACGGTGGACAGGGCTTTCTTGGCCACTGTTACCGAAACATCGTAAGACATCACCATGCCATAAAAAGTGGCAGGACCATAAACGATCTTGGCAATGTGTCCCGGCTGTATATAGTCACTATTTAGCATTTCCATAGTTAGTATAATCACATCCTGGCCATTTTCGTTGATTTCTTGCCGCCCAATCTCAAGCAAGGACGTTGGTAATTTTAAAAATGTTATAATATCGGGTCCCGGTTTATCGGCAGGGGCGCGTTGTGCAATAATAGCCATGTTTTACACCAGTGAAATATAAAAGACCACCCCAATTGGGTAGCTTTCGTCTTCTTCTAGTTCCATTTTAGGGACCGATAGCCGATAGATCTTTACCGCGTATTCGGTGTCAATCGAAGCCATGAATGGGGCCTTATCTGCGTCACCAGTAAGAGAAACTCTACCAATCGGATCGGCAGCGGGAGTTACTGACCCTCCCCTGCCCAGGTATTCGATGGTGTATTTACTTGGCACCACGTCAAATTCATATTTATCGAGATCTTCGGCCTCTCTCCCGGCAAACAATGTGGTGTCAAGTTTGCTGCGGCTCTCGGACCCGATGTATTGCACAGATCCATCTGTCGACACAACTTCGTCAATAATCACATTGGTTGAGTGATTGACCGCAATAAATACTTGATCGCCAGGGCCAAAGGATGATTTCAGGTCCCCTACTTCATCAACATTTAAAATATCGTCGATATCTATGTTGAATAGATAGTCGCCCTTGATCGATCCCGCACTATACTTAACAAGAATGGTTCCTTCAAGTCCCATATTAACTCACCAGGATGAATTGAACGGTTTCCGGGTCAATATCCTTAGCCACCCATAACCAGTGTTTTGTTTTATATTTTATGGTAACGATACTGTTGCCGCTGGCCACGGAAACCGACCCATCTTCATTGAAAGACACGGCCCCCAAGTTTACCCTGGTACTGTAGTCGTAAGAAAGAATGCCGTAGCAAGGTTCAGCCAGATTTCCGATGCCATTCTTGATTTCAATCTCTTCCGTGAGTTCCTCTTCCACGATCCCGGCAGGAATAATGATGGCGTTGGTTAGCTCAGAAGTAGATAAAGTGACCAGTTTATCTGCCCAGGGAACGATGCTGGCTGTTATGTTGTAAGTTTGGTCGTTTATTTCCTTAGCAGACAGCCGGTAGCCCCCGCTGTTGGCCTTGTTAGATATAAAATATTTGTTGTAACCGCTGCGTTTTTCCGTGGTAGAATTAAACCCGGACGTGGCACTAAGTACGTTTATTTCAATATCCGGCACCACAGTGTTATAAAGATTAGTATTAACTGGCCGCATGGGGAGAGCTTTAATTACCCCAGACGGGTATGTCTGCACTATGCCCCCAAACTCGTTCACAATAGCTTTGATCCCGGACAAGGGAGAATTGCCAGAAATCTGTACGTCGTTTGAGGTTACAGATTCATTGGCAGGAATTTCCCAAGTGATATTTTTACCCTTGATGGCGGCAATAGAATTAACCACTTCACTGCAGAGGCCACTTACCAGATTATTATCTTTAATTTCTGCCGCATGGGGAAAATCCAGGATTACTGAGCCAGATCTCCCGGCCACGGCATATCTCCAGGTTCCCGCTACTTCATTTTTGGATTTTTCAACCACAATCAAGTGGTATGTGTCGTCTTTAATTTGTATCTCAATCGGGTCGTATACCCCGATATTTTCCCATGCTGTTTCATCGTTTACAGTTATCTCGCAAGACAAACAGTATTCCAACAGAGAGTGTTGTACTTTGAAACCCGAACACTGAATTTCTGCCCCGGATATTTTTACCAAGAACGATGAAGATTCACCCGATCGATCACTCAGAACAGAATATTGCTGACGCAGGGCGGCAGTAAGACTATTTAAATCCTTGATAGCATACCCCTGGGTAAGGGATGCCAGGATACTTTCCCCCAGGATAGGGTATTTTTGAACCAGAGAAGAAGTTAAGAAGTCAAATACCTTATATGATTGTTTTAAATAAGACGAAACTAGGGGACTGTCGCCATATTTCTGTAATAAGGCTTTCTTTAACTCCGCCGAAGATCCATAATATTGAGTTAAATATCGCAGCACTACCGGCACATCGCCGTAATGCTGGGCAAGGACGGCGAGTAGTTGCATGCCGTAGACCTGGATCAGGACGGCGAGTTGGCGGTTGGTGATGTGGTAGGTCTGGTCGAGGATGGAGCGGATCAGATCGCCGATAAGGCTGTAGGGCTGGGTTAGGTGGGCGAATAACTCGGATGTGTCAGGGATGGTCGGCGCGGCGGATTTGTATGGATGGTCGGCAGCGAGGCTGCCGACCATGCCCCATTTCCACGCCAGATATCCCTCAATCAGCTGCCTCGTATCTGTACCAACAACACCTGCAACAACAACAATCTCAGCAATTGATCCGTTGAGCCAGTCAGCGAAAGCTCCAAAGTTTACCCCCAGTGCCATACCAGAGGTCATGCTCTGAAGTCCGGCCGCACCATTAACAATTGAGCCGTTTACCCCTACACTGGATGAATTACCGTTAAATATGCCGAGAAATATCTGAAATGATGTTGATGCGCTGGCAGTATGGGCCAACCAAGCATCGGCAAATATCGATGGTTTGTTCACCTGGTTGCCGCGCAATGCCAGCAAATTACGATAGGTGTCATTCTCAACCCATCCATCATATACATACTGTCGTGATCCGGTCGTCCCTGTATTGGTATTGGTTTTTGCGACAGTGATTATTGAAACAGGTTGTGGCAATGATATTGTGGGGTTATAAAGATAATCGGCAGTTCCGTCGAACGTAATGATATCCAATCCATTCAGGCCTCCCGACGTTAATGCTGGCTGATTTGCTGCCGTACCCTGTGAGAAATTTGCAGTAGCACCAGATTTGTTCGCCCACTGGCTGACAGTAGAACCATTGAGCGTGATTGTACTGGCGTCGCTGGCATCCAGCCAGAGGGCAGTGGTGATTTGGGCAGGGGTCCACAGGGCCATTAAAGATCCCCTCGCACGATATACTCAGTATGTCCGCACATTCCATCACGCCACGGCTGGTCGGTGGCCGGTCGATTTTGGCACTGGATAGCATGCGTAGCAGTAGTTGTCATGTCGCCTCGATCGAGGGGTACAATGACCGCCAGTTTGCCACATACTGAGCATTTGATTATGTTGTCTGGTCGCCGCTGTTGTGTCGGGGAAATTCTCGGTTCTTCTGTGAACCGACCACTACTAATAAGCGCAACATCAATCTTTGCGATGACATCCAACAATGACGCGCCGGAATCTAGCTCAGACTGGAGTAATGATTTGGTGTTTTGCAAATCTCTTACTGAAAACACGTTAGAATTCATCAGCATACCCATTTTTCCAATCTGGTATAATTAATTATAAACCATGCGCCCCAAAAACTATTTTCGGAATTGATGGTGGAATGGAAACCAACTTTTCGGGTGTAATAAACATCAAAACCACCTACCGAGCACTCTCCACATTCCATGCACAGCGGCGGGTAATCAAAACATTGTCCGGCTATCTGATCCTGTGGCGGCGGTGCTGAACGTATTTCCTCACATCGAGCTATCGCCGCCGCCCGCGTTGAAAAAATACCATAATATCCATCACCCAAGCCTGATTGCTGGGTGATTCTGTACTGGCCGGAAATTCCGATATCAGTATGATTCGCTACCGAGCCCCATGCGCCGGTACCAACAAAAACATCTGGACAACCAAAACTACCGATCCCTCCAGTTTTTATAAAAACTTGTTGCCATACGCCATTTGTTGAGCGAACACCGCCGTTGACAACACTACAACCATCAGTGACCTCGATCGGGGCAAAGCCGCAGGCATCCCCTGTAAATACTCTAATGTATGGAACATCTGTAATAGCATCCCGAAGACTTTGGCCATCAAACGAAAATCCGTTACCTCTTACTGACCAATAATATGGAGTAACACCACCAATTACGGCTACAGTACCAGAGGTATTGTCGGCCAAAACCTCAACTGAATTCTCGCGATCCCAGACAATTGGCGTAGCATCCTCGCAGCAGTTCTGCGGACGAATTATTGTTTCTTCATATCGAGTTCCACAACCTGCCGGAGTAATGGGGCCAAGGCCAATAAACTCAATAGGCCCCGCCCAATCAGCAGTTAATCTTGCCCTGGTTACTTCATCGAGATCTTTTCCGCCTTCAATACGCGAAGTTCGTACCTTGCAGCCATCATGCTGGCCATCCACACAGCATTTTTCGCGATAAAACCAAGGCTCCGTAACGGGGGAACCGGCAGGGGCCAGTGGAAAATAATCAATACAGCCATATTCCTGTACCGGATCTGGTGGTGGCTCTGGTTCTGGGTCGTCGTCTGGTATTCCGGTTTTACTTTGTTCCCACCCGCATACTTCGGCCAGGGTAGTTTCGTCTTCGTCAACTGGCGGAGTGGTATCACACGAATAGACTTGGTAGTGGTAAAAGGCCAGGGCCACGGCATCCTGTGTCTTTCCCAGATCAGAACCAACGTAATTGGGGACACCAGGAATCTCAACAGTAACCAAATCTTCAACTGTATGAAATTCGGCACGAATGGTACCGGTACATTTTCCGTCCCAAAATAAAGTGTTGCCCTTAACCCGAATAATGGGGGGGTTAATTGCCCCGGTCTTATTAATTACTGACCCCATCCAGGAACAAGATAAACTAGAACGAACTGGTAATGTTAAGGTTACGGACGAGGAATCCTTCACATCAACAGTGATCACAATACTTTTTTCGTTAACCACTGTCTCTAAGATCTTGCCAGCGCTTAAACGCAAAACATAGGGTAAATCAGGGTGACTGCGTACTATTCGCAAATCAACTTGGTAAGTTCCGGTCAATCTGCGTTCACAGGCAGACAGATCAGCGTCAGTTTTTTCCAGTACTTCCCCCATGTCGGCAGGGGGTTCTTCCTTTGGCTCTTTCCCGGTTACGATGGGATCTTTGCAAGGGGTCAAGTCAAACAATTCATCGATGATTTCTGCCACCTCTCCTGCTGTCAAAGGCTCATCTTTTACTTGTTCGATAATCAGCCAATAGCCGTCTTCCGGGGCTAGGTTTTCTGATGCGGTGCAGGTGACTATTATATTCTGGGCAATGGTCATACGATTCCAAATCCCCCCATCGGGGCAGCCACTACTTTTTGCCCGCTGATGTCAACACAATATTTCATGGGGTCAGCCCCGTCCCAAATGGCTATAATAGTATTTTCTTTGCAAGTAGAGTAATAAACTTTTCTCAGTGATATGTCTTTACACAGCAGAACAATGGTGCCATACATATCTGGGCACATGGCCAAGGCATCTTTTACACATTGGGGGATGTCCAATCGTAGTTGATCAGTGTCTGTGCTGCCATCAGGTTCCAGCCAGGATGCAGTAACGGTGTTTTCCAGATTCTCGATCTTATATCCGTTTAACCGAGTAGTCTTTTTTGGCACATAGACCATGATGCCGTCTGACTTGTATTCTTCTTTTTCCTGTTCCTGCAGGGCCTTTGATTCTTCTTCGGTTAATTCCTCTATAGTTAACGGTTTACTGAGGATCATTTCAGAAACGTAGTACCCGCCCACTGCCGTACCCTTTACTCGCAATCCACCAAACACTGTCGAAGAAAATTTGAGATAGTTACCAAAAATAGTGATTTCTGGAGTAGGGATCTCGTCCCCGTACCTATTATAGCAGGGAGTTTCCCACGCCACTGTGGTATCTTCCATATAATAGGTTAAATCTATCTTATCTGCGTTATTGACGAAAAGTGAAAATTCTTTGTCTTTGCGGATTCGGGTTTTCGGGCCAATGGTGCCGATAGCGGGAGACAGGCCGTAGACAAGATCCGGGCTACTTGGCCACGCGTAAAAGCCCAACCACACATAAATATCACTTCCCGCAAAACCAATCGGGCATCCTGGCGGACGCAGGGTTTGTGCCGATTTGCCGGTAACGGCGGCAGTCCACATCTTATAAATGTCTCGTGCACTGGCATAGTAAGAAAGACGTGATGGCACAACCTGTTCCAGTCGCACCCAAACGTCGTTTACAGGGGGGTCCTGGTTGGATATCGTGACTGTGATTGACTCGTTCGCCATCAAATTGCCTCTAAACCAGTACAGTAATCAATATCAACGTATTCATCTTCCGGGTCCACATGGTCAGGGGGCTGGTAACTGTCAGGAATATCTAAATGGCCGTCAATATCATAATTACATTCGCCGTTTTCAGTTCCGTCCGGGTGTTTTATTTCTATTACTTTGTTGCCGCCGTTCCATATTGCGTAGACGTGGGACTGGATTTTATTTTCTATTGCGCCGGGGCGGGGTTCCATTGATAAAGAGTATTTATGAACACATACTTTATAAAATACTGCCAGGGTTCCGTATACCCGCTGCGAAAGAATAATCTTTTTATTATCAATCCGTATGCTAGGTTGGTTCAATGCTTCCCCATCACGTGACCAAGCACCCCCGACCCAGGAAAAATTAGTAATAGATAATGCCGGGTATCTGGTTTCAAGCTCTGATTTTAAATCGCACTGAATAACTTCACGAAAATCTAATTCAAATATCTGGCGCGGCCCTAACTCACCCCAGGAACAATCGGCAAAATACTGAAGATCCGGCCTACTGGGATAAGCATAAATGGTACGTGGCGCAAGGGTCGGGCATTTTGGCTCAGGTGGCTTGCCCTGAAACATTAAATGGTTGATAAACTGGTACAACGCAAACTTAGTAATATACCCGGTATAGGGGTCCCATGGCTCCTGTTCAAGTAGAACGAAATCACGGGTATCCCTATAGTTGGATATATTAATAATGAGACTGTTGTTCATTATGCCTCGCCGGTGAACACCAGATTAACGTAATTGCCACTGTACGAAGTAGCCCCGGCAGGAACAGTTCGTACTTCGAAAATTGGGATGGCGGCAGGATGGGTCTGGAACACGATAGTGTTTCCCGTAGCCCAAGTCCCGCCAAACCCGTCAAATTCCAGGGTAAAATAAGGAAGACTGAAATTAGGGTTATTTGGGGCAAAGTCTGTAGTTATATCGCCAGAACCTACTGACCCAACAGTGTCGCCCACCACACTAAACGTGGTTGCGTTTAACATAGTCAGGGTCCAGGTCTGCTCGATAGTGGACTTGTTGTTCATGATCAGGGGAAAACCGCCCTCATCAAAGGTACCGGCAGCGGACGTTTCGACCCAGTTATCAACCACACATTTTAGGTCTTCTGACGATGGCTTATAGATCGAAGCCACCTTGCTTCCTGCTGCATAAACGTTGGATAGGGCAGAATCCATGGTGATAGTGACCCTGTTATCAACAACAGAGGGAGTGCCCGAAATCACCCTGGTTTCTTCATTGCCGGTAACAGACGAGGGGGTTGCTTTATCTGATACCCGTATGGTTAACGCGTCCCGGAAAATGGTGGCCAGAGCAGCTGTTTCAACGTCAACCACCAAAGTAGTGCCGGATTGAGAAACGAGGACACCGGCCCCAAATTTGTCCTCAGAACCGGCAAGATCGCCCTGGGTATTTCTCTGGGTGCCAACTACAAAGTGCTGTCGATCAGCAGCGGGGGTGACGGCCTCAAGGAAAATACCGGGAAAGTATAAAATGTCGCTATTGTTGGCGTTTAACTTTGCAAATACTTTACGGTATTTGGTAGACCCTGCATCACGTTCTGCCTTGGGTACGTGATGCAGAACGTG
>Ga0209000_1000387_pt1 | contig 45807 bp, 32 predicted proteins | sample RifGroD2_FD_183998 | JGI IMG/M metagenome (GOLD analysis project Ga0209000, IMG submission 183998) | Groundwater microbial communities from Rifle, Colorado, USA - Groundwater D2 (SPAdes) (version 2) | ecosystem: Environmental > Aquatic > Deep subsurface > Groundwater | place: Rifle, Colorado... | reverse complement strand
AGGCATGATTTATTCTGATACGAAGAGAGATATTTGTCCTTTCTGTGGAGGCAAACTCGTAAAAGATCCATATCACGGTTTTTATCAATGCAATGACTGCATGACTCAAATCAAAGAAAGTACCTGTAAAGAAACGAAACAATCCTTTTTCTACACAGATAACACGCATCTTAAGGAACACGCGATTCATAAAACTGAATTTAAGCAAGATGAATACTGGTATTATCAAAAAGAAATAGAGTCTTTAATGTATTTTAGGAATATTACTAAAATTGATCAGCATGGTGATATCATATGTCCGTATTGTCATGTAACACATAAAAAATAGTCTGATACTTGTTCTGTTCTAGAGAAAAATTCAACAAAATTAGCAACCTACATTTTAGTTGTCTTTTCGATACTTTACATTTTGGTAATTAATTCTGATATAAATATCTTATTTGGTCTTAAACCGATATGATTATCGGTTTTTTTAATCTTTGAGTCTGCTCGGAACTATGATATTTAAAGATAAGGGTTAATAAATACGTATCAATATTTAATGCGATTCATAAGTGAAAACAATGTATTTAGTTGGATTATGCAATTTCAATTTTGAAAGGGATGTGATATAATTTCAATAAATACATATTGACAATGGGGAGAAACAAATGAATAAAAAAATACATCTATCGATCATGATTATTGGTTTATTTATGATGATTGTGATTTCGGCTAATGCAATCATAGATCACTATGCAGATGATATTATTTCGGCTATTCCACTGATGATCATGGGTGCTGCATTATTTATTGCTGGTTATGTTAAATATGAGAATAAATGATTTTTATTGGTTGATAACCATAGCGAAGTGTCTTGTATTGATGACTGTATCCTTAGGATTGGTGAATAGATGAAAAAATTAATTAAGAATAGCATATGGTACTTTATTGGTGCTTTTCTACTTTTTATTGGGTTATTTTTTAAATTATATGATAATACATTTCTTTTAGAAGGGAATATTTTTTATTTCCTGAAATATGTAGCTTTACCATACATCGTTTGGATTTTTATTATAGGCGGTATTGTTATCATACTCATTGAGAGTTTAAGGGAACATCATCTTCAAAAAGCATTAAATTCTGCCAATCAACCAGTGAATTATTTTATTATCTTCGCAATTTTGATTACTAGTTTATCAATCATTTTAAATAGTTATTATAATGTTGCTTTGGTAAGTGGAGTGATGCTGACGAGCATTATTCTATCACTGATATTTACTAAGAATTATCACTATATAGGACCTGCGGCTTTTTTGACTATACTCATTTTGGATTTACTTTTTCGAACAATCAATATTTCACCTGCCATATCTTTAATGTTTAACACGGTATTCGTTTTGTATGTTGCCCAAATGATATTTATCATCATTCGTATGGCAGTTTCAACAATAAAGAAAACTAGTAAAAAGAGTGAGTTTGATCTATTGACAGATTTCATTGTTTCTTTTTTGCTCTTTGTTTTTTTGTTGGTTGTCATAGCACGTCAATATAGTGAGTTCTTACTTAACTTGATTTGCTTCTTTATTACAGTCTATGCAACATTTAAGATGTTTAATTCATGGAAGAAGTACACACGCAGTAAAGAAAACGCGACTCTATAACGCTTTATTCATTTATTGAGAGATGTTTTTAAACAGGAAAATGCGGAGTTTAATCGAATTCCACGATTCATGGAATACATCCACTAAGAATATGTTGATTGGTTTTTCGATACATGTAAACTGAAATTGAGGTGATATCATGAGCAGTATTGATTGTGGTAAATTTATTGCAGAACTGAGAAAAAATAAACGAATTACACAAACCGAATTGGCAGATTTACTCAAAGTATCGAATAGTGCAATTTCTAGATGGGAAACCGGGGAAGGATATCCTGACATATCTATATTTCCGAGACTGGCAGAAATACTTAATGTCACCGTTGATGAGTTACTTAAGGGGAAAAGGGAATCAAAGGATTCTAATCGCAAAATTGATGGTATAAACATCCGATTTAAGAATGCTAGTATTGGATCATTGGTTCTATTGGTATCAGCATATTTATTATTTATAGCATTTACGTACTCAACTTATAGAGTATGGTATGGAGTTATTGGATTTATCGTTATCGCTACAGTAGCTCTGATGTGGTTCATGTTTAGCAGAAATTATATGATGGAAGCATGCGAATATAACGATAATGACAAGCGAATGATCTATAATCGAACACTCGTCTTTTATTCGGTGCTCATTACACTATTTGCATTGTTGATTCCTCAAATTATTGCAGCGTCTTTAGCCAATATAGCAACAACTGTCATGAAACTTGATTATTACGTTTTATGGATGTTATTCATCAGTTTGGTTGGATTATCCACGTCAGTTCTGATAAAGAGTATTCATGATAAAAAGATATCATTCAAGCCCAAGAAATTATTAGGTGTTTTCAAAACACAAGAGTGGATTGTGGTTTCGATTATTATGATTGCGACTGTAGTAAATATTTCCTATCGAGGAACGCCACAAATTGTAGCAATCATAATCCCTCTATTGATTTTCTCAGCTACTTCGGTTTACCTATATAGAACCAAGAAAGAATCAACAAAAGTATTCATATACCGAATGTCTTTGCCTTTTGTTATTGGTACTTGTTTGTTTTTGGTTTACATCAGTCCATATCGTCCTGATACAACTTTCGAAAATCTTTTCGAATTTTTTGCACTTTATGTATTTCCAATTCTAATGATTGCATATATGTTATTTATTCTAATTATTTCTTTGAGTAAAATGATTAGGGAAATTAAACATCACAAATTTGATGGTTCCTTTGAACTTCACAGACATTTTGTGATATTGATTATATCACTCATAATTATTTTCCCTTTCAGTATGTTTATATATGGAGATTTGGTTTCCTTAATCATATGCACTTTATCGTTCTTGGTAATTGAGCATTATATTGAAAGGCATTTTAGCATAGAGTGATTGAGATATTCAGATGCACTCTTTCATTAATTCATATTGTGGCATATAATCAGTGTGATTAAAACAATTATTTTTAAGTATTCCTTTGGGGGTAACTTGCCATGCAAGAATTCTATAAGCAATATATAAGTTGGGCATTTGATCGTTTGCCAGAAGGCTATATGTCGTGGCAACATCTATTAACAGTATCCATGGCATTTGCACTCGTTGTTTTTTTGGCTATTTTTTTCGGTCGTAAGAACAAAACGAAATCACGATCAGAAAAATTAAAAGTGGTAATGGTTGCTGCAATAGTACTCGATAGCGTAGAAGTACTAAAACTTATTGTCAGTGTCATTATTACAAAGGATATCGCTATCCTTCTCGGCTATTTGCCGTTGTTTCTTTGCAGTATCCCACTCATTGTATTACCTGTAGCAGCATTCTCAAAGGGTCGGATTCAGAAAGCAACTCTCGACTTTATGGTGATGTTTGGTCTTCTCGGAGGATTGCTCGGGACTTATCTTGCAGGTAATATTTATTCGATTTTTCCTGTCATTCACTTTTTTACCCTAAATAGTTTAATCACACATATGACATCTGCATTTGCGGCTCTCTATATTGCGATTAGCGGTCTTCACTCTTTTGAGAAACGGAATATCTTGATTTCGATTGGCATTTTAGGTTTCTTTATGATCGTAGCAGAATCAGTCAATTTACTCAACACAGGCTATCAAAGCAATTATATGTTTCTTTCAAGCGGGGATGGAACGCCTTTTACAATCATAGAAAGCGTTTTTCCAGCACATACAGTCGGTTATGCGGTCTCAGTTGCGCTTTGTATGTGGATCTACTTGATTGGATTCAGCTTGATTGTTTTGATGATTCAAAAACGAAAGAATACAGTTTAGCAATTTAGTTGCAGGATACGCAATTGAATTGAAGTGACCTCAATCAATTAAGCAACTTTAAAATGTAAAATATTTCTGATTTGAAGCAATCAAAAAACAAATATGAAATCTATAATTTAATAAATTGAGACTATGCCTTTATTAAATACTTTTTACATGTTATAATTTAACATATTACTAACTTTTCTAAGTAAAAAAACAGTGTTGATGGGGGAAATAATGGGAAAAATCACAAAAATACTTTTAATATCATGCATAAGCATAGCTATGTTATTTTTTTTGGACACCTTTTTAACCACCTCCATAAATAGCGATGTACAAAAAGATTCGTCTTCTTATACTGATTTTATTGATGAAAAAAGTACCTTTACTTATGATGTTGAAACGAAGTATCAGTTACCTCAAATGCAAGCTATTCGTACAGATACTGATCGTTTTATCATTACCGAAGAATATGTATATCATAAAAGCATTCAAAACCTCAGAACAGATAAAGTGTATCGTGAACAACTTGTCTTAAGAAGAACTCACATTCTTTCCTATTATGAAAGAATATCTCATGTTAGCAGAAATTCTTCAGTTGAGGCGTATATTCCTTTTTTTAGAAAGTATGATGAAAGTATCCTAACAGACATTCTTAAGTTTTGGGATAACCCAGCTTTTGGACTTGAAACACAAATAACGGATCAATCAAAAAATATTACAGTCAATATAAATGATTTGAATGCCAATGAAAGGGAATATGTTGAATACTACATTCAACAATACGTCGCTTCTTTTGTTCTTCCCAGCGAAGGGGATATCTATATTTTTGCTCTTTTGGATGATGGCGAGATCGAGTATATTCAAATTACTTATAGCGCTTTGCTGGGCGATGAATTCTCGTTGGTTCAAAAAATTAATATCAGTGAAAGTTTTCTTATAGACACCGCGAGTTTGATTAATGGGGCAATCGATTTGTTTGGTATCGAGCAACATCTTGGTGATTCCTCACATCCTCTGATGGAAATAGATGAAGCAATCAATTCGAAATATGATTATTTTAGTCCGAATGCTGAGTTGTACTTCATTGAAATAACAACAGAAGGAGAATATAAATTTAGTTCAACAACGGATTCACTTTTGAAATTGTCTTGGTATCTTTATGATTTGGAAGGAAATCAGTATAACCCCTATAGAGATATAGCTTTTCCATATTATTTTGATACAGATTCGATTTATGTCTATTTAAATCCTGGAATATATTATGTTTATCTATCAGCTAGACCTATAAATACACATTCTGCTACGCTATCCTATTCTTTAAACTCACAAGTTGATGACCATTATAATGGTGAGTGTCCTGATCTTCAAGTGATCAGTGGAAATGGAAAATATACTTTTGAAACAAATTATGAATATGACCTCGATGCGTTTGTTGTAACAGGAGACTTCGATTATATTGTTATTGAATACTCTAAATTATTTGGAATCGCTTTTGGGAATATTAATTTTGCAGAAATAGAGTATGTTATGGAATATGTTGTGGTGCAAATGCCATTTGAAGAGGATTTAGTGCTTTATTTTTCAAGTACAAATCAAAGTGAGCATGAATTCACCATAAAGTTTTATAACACAACAACACAGAAGGTAGATTTTGATAAAGTACCACTTATCGACAATTGCACTTTGATGAACACAAAAGTTGCACTGCCATTTCAAGGAGAAGTCGATAGATTTGCATTTTCGATCGTGGAATCTAGTAATGTTTTCGTCAGTTCTATAAAAGCTAAGTACAGGATACTCGATTCAAATTTTGAAATAGTTGATAAAAACAGTTTAATGTATTATGACTTAGCTGAAGGCAAATATTATATTGAATTGTATGATTTTACTGATATTTATGCAACTTTCTCAATAACTCCGGAACGATCTGGTGAACAAATTCATTTTCTTCCTATGGACCAAAATAAATATCATATCCAGGGATTTGTTTCTACATATGAGGATATTGATATTTATCAATTCACACTAGAAACTGATATGGCCATTAGTTTTTATACTAAAAACGGAAATAAATTTTTGCTTTATGGAGTCGATAACCCTTATATGAATGTAATCAATATCGATACGTTATTTCCATACTTTTTACCTGCGGGCACATATAATTTAACGATGCCAGCCGAAAGATTTTATGTGTACAATTTTGAATTAATTAAAATTGAGGAACTGAATGAAACAGAATTTGTGGAATTCAATTCAGTAGAAGTAGTTAACGATTTGACTTCGTATACATATGAAATGAGTTTTAATTATCTTGAAGATACAGAAAAAATGACCATGCATATAGATCAAGCTGCAAGTTTTAACATTGAATTTCCCGAAGGGTTAAGAGTCAGCGCCGCATTTACAAATGATTCTGATGGGATAGTTCATTATTTTGAATATACGTACAATGAACCAGGCACAAATATTGTAGTTTCTGAGCCAGGTGTATTGGTTATTACATTTCAAACTTTGGCTTTCAATATGTCTCGAGATTTGCTTTTGGGAGATTATATAATCAAAGTGAATCTCACATTATTAGACTAGGTGATGGACATGAAAAATATCGTTTGGATTTTCGTATTGCTATTTACCGTAATATTTCTTACTGGTTGTCAAGATAATAGTCTAGTAGATTGTTCAGTTACTCCCAATAATAAGTTGTGTGATCTGATTCAAACAGAGGATCAAGTCATTCAAGATTCAACAAGTATCAGCACTTATGCATCTGGTGTTGAGTTTAATATATATAAATATGACCCTCAACTTAGATTACCTGAAACATATATCGATGTCACAATCACGGATATCATGTATTCCCCCTTGAAAAAGCAAGTTTGCTTTACTTATTTTATCCATGATCCGCAATATCCTAGAGCTACATACTATATCATATTGCAAGAAAAAACAAGTTTGCTAACGAGACAACAAATCACCATATTTGGTGGAACAAGTGATTTTTCAGGAAGAAGTTGTGTCGATGTCACAGATTTAACAGTGGATTATCGAATTGTTATTGGTAAAGATGATTCGGATAATTTGAATCCTATATATGGGTATATTGAAGGTTCAGCCTGGATTGAATTTAAGGATATTCATAAGAATGAACGAAAGCAGGTTACTATCAAATCACGAAGCGATAGTACTCCGGATACAACAAGAAATATTCAATATTCATCTGTTAACTATTCATTCCAAATTGAAGATAAGGGCCAAGCTATTACAGAAGTAAAGCTATTACTTAAAGATTCCTTTAATAATACTGTCACTACGAAAACGTATGCTGTCGATAGTATTAGGTCTGGTAGCAAAATCACAGTTGTCGAAGGTTCTTTTGATTTCCTTGCACCTAACGTTGATTATAATGTAGAAGTTCATGTAAGTGGTCATGATGGGGTAGATGATTTTACTGATGAGTTCTTGTTTTCCATCTATTGCACATCTGCTAGATTTCTTGGACAACCAGATTCAGATTTGGTCGTTTCATATCACGGACTTTATGGTGTGATTTATGATGTCGAAGAAACAGAAAACTCTGTAATAATATCATATGTATATTCGAATGATGATATTATTCAGTATTCAGACACTGAAGAGAAGCTTGTGCTACATATGGTTTTATTGAGCGATACGGGCGAAAACATCGTAACCTATGAAATGATGACTGGTGATCATCAAATTACAATACCTAAAGAATTTATCGGTGAGTATTATAAAATTAATATTAAAGATCAAAGAGAAATTGAAGTATTCGGCATTTATTTATTTGGAACTAAGAATCCGGGACCAGAGATTCGTAAAGGTACCGATTACTATACACTTGAATTTAATCGCGATTCTAGCAACGTCACGAATATTGATATTAGGGTGTATGTTACGGGCTTTGCTGCACCAATTGAAATGTTTTATAATTTCGATTTTAGAAATAACAACATTATTGATCTATATCATGATACATCAAATGTAGGAAGCATGACATTTGAAATCATTGTGACATATATGGCTTATGGGAAGGAATACATGGTCATAGTAACTGACTTAGTATAAAGTTTCTCTAATTTTTTTAATGATTTATCTCGTTATTTTTATGTAAGGTGATCAACATCCAGTCTTTATAAGAAATATGCTAGAAAACATATGAGAAATTAAACCACTTGTATGTTTTTTATTTTCATTTTGTTACTCACATCACTGATTTATCGTGTGTATTTTTTACATGATAACATCCTAGCCATTTGTTATATGCAGTTTTTTCATGTTGATGATTAGTGATTGGGACTAACCGACAAGGAAAACATCAGCGATCTAATCATGGCTATAGGAACTAGAACTATTTACAAAGTTTTTTCAACAAAGCCATATTGAATCTGATTTATCTTTTTTTATTATATTTTAAGGCTTGAAATAAAGCGCTTTCATTGTATAATAGAAGATAGTGATGATCGAATTATAAATCCCCTGTATCAGCTTCCCCTATGTGTTCTTTTTTTTCACGCCTTTTCATTGGTTTGTACAGTAATTTGAGATCAATTCACAAAAGTTTAAGCTATTTTTCTAGATTATCAGTTTGATTCAGTGAAACTATATGTAATTTACATATGATTATATAAAAAAGAGAGGTAATTCAAATTGTTTAAAAGTGCGTATCTCAATCAGGTCTATGCTAGTTTGTCTCAAAGGTATTCTGATCAACCAGAATTTCTTCAAGCAGTTGAAGAATTCGTATCATCTATTGATGTTATGGTAGATAAGGATCCAAGAATTCAGCAGAATGCGATTATTGAAAGAATTGTTGAACCCGAAAGAAATATCAAATTCAGAGTTTCATGGGTAGATGACAAGGGTAAAGTTCAAGTCAACCGCGCAATGAGAGTTCAATTTAACTCTGCAATTGGACCTTACAAAGGTGGTATCCGTTTTCACCATTCAGTCAATGAATCAATTATGAAGTTTTTAGGTTTTGAACAAACATTCAAGAATTCCTTAACCGGTCTTCCCATGGGAGGAGCGAAAGGCGGATCAGATTTTGACCCTGAAGGCAAAAGCGATAATGAAATTATGAGATTTTGCCAAGGATTCATTCTTGAACTCTACAGACATATCGGACCAAGAATGGACGTTCCAGCTGGTGACTTAGGTGTTGGAGCAAGAGAAATCGGTTATATGTATGGCATGTACAAGCGTATTGAAAATGAATTTAGCGGTACATTCACATCCAAAGGCATTGAATCCGGTGGATCACTCGGCAGAGCAGAAGCAACTGGTTACGGTCTATGCTATTTCGTTGAAGAAATGTTAAAAACATACAAAAATGACTCCTTTAAAAATAAGAGAGTCATCATTAGCGGCGCAGGTAAAGTTGGTTTGATGGCAGCTGTCAAAGTCCATGAACTCGGTGGAAAGGTAGTTGGAATGAGCGATCTTTCCGGTGTTATCCATGATGAAAATGGTATGGATTTAGAACTCATCAAGACATTATCAAAAACGAGTGCTCTTGTCATGAATCAATATAAATCTTATCATCCAGAAGCTATCTACAGCCCAATAAACGCAGATATTTGGAAAATCCCATGTGATATCGCAATGCCATGTGCGACACAAAATGAAATTTATATCGAGTCAGCAAAAGATCTAGTTGCCAATGGATGCTGGTTGGTTGCTGAAGGCGCTAATATGCCAACAACAATTGAAGCTACTCAGTATTTCAGAGATAACAATATCCTCTTTGCTCCAGGCAAGGCTGCAAATGCTGGAGGTGTCGCAGTTTCTGGACTTGAAATGACTCAAAATGCTATGTTCTTAAATTGGACATTTAAAGAAGTTGATGCTAAGCTTCATGAAATTATGGAAAATATCTTTAAGAAGTGCTATGAAGCATCCTTAATTTATACTGGTAAACCAGATGACCTAGTCGCTGGAGCAAATATCGCAGGATTCCTCAAGGTTTATTATGCGATGCTGCAGCAAGGTGTTTAAGGTATAGATTAACAATTCACAATGTAAAGAGAATATCTCAAAAGGTATTCTCTTTTTTGATGTGAACGAAGATTGAAGTTATGGAATTGTTCACGATTCTATGACTTTTTATGCTAAAATTTAATTAAATACGCAAATGAGGTTATAGGATGAATCAAACATTTAAAATTTTAGCGATTGGAAACAGTTTCAGTGAAGATGCTATTGCATATCTTTGGGACATCGCATCTCTTAATCATGTTCAGTTCACATTGGGAAATCTCTTTATTGGAGGTTGTGACCTGGAAACACACTGGAAAAACGCAATAACTCCAAACATGGAATATACCTATTACAAAAACATGACTGGACAATTCATTGGGACACCATCATCACTTATCAAAGGTCTCATGGATGAATCCTGGGATATCATCACATTGCAGCAGGCATCACATAAAAGCGGCCTCAAAAATACGTACGAACCTTATTTATCGCATTTGATCAATTTCATAAAAAAACATCAGCCGAAAGCTAAAATCTATTGGCACAAGACCTGGGCATATCAAAAAGATTCAAATCATCCAAACTTTGTCGATTATCATCGTGATCAGATTTTTATGCATGAATCCATCGAGAAAGTAGTTCAAAACACTGTTATTAAGCATAAGGGTATCGATGGTATCATCGATACAGGCAGCATTATCCAGGCTTTCAGAGGTACATCGTTTGGGGACACTCTGACCCGCGATGGCTTTCATCTGTCTTTAGATTTAGGCAGATATATTGCTGGATTAACATGGTTTTTTAAAGTTAATCCTGTTCCAATCGAAAAAGTCAATCATTTGAGCTGGATTTCAGAAACTAACATCAAGGTGATTGAAAGTGTTTTTGATAAATAAAGAATTTAGTAAATGATAGATATCTAATTCCTGGTATAACAGAAAAACCTAATTTTTTCTATTGTCGCAAGACAATATAAGTGATATATTTAGAATAATAGAGATTATCGACAACGGAGGTTTCACATGAGTGAAGATACAAGCAGCATTCAAAAGAAAGCTTTTTTAAATGCAATCGTTATTTTATTCATTTTACTCGTTTTAACAGGTATCCTGACCTACTTCATACCAAGTGGAAGTTATGAGTATACCCTTGTTGATGGTATTGAAACAGTTGTTCCCGATTCGTTCCATTACACCAATGCCGGAAATATTGCATTTTACCGTATTTTTACTGCACCGTTTGAAGTTTTGTTCAGTGATGGAAATACGATTATCATCGCGATTATTCTCTTCCTATTGATCATTGGAGGAAGTATAAAAATACTAACGAAAATAGGTGTCATTGAGCATATTATCAGTTCGATTATTCAGAAGTTTAAAGCGAAGAAATATCTGTTGCTATCCATGATTACTTTGATTTTCATGTCCGTTGGCGCTTTTATCGGGGTATTTGAAGAAGTTATTCCGCTCGTTCCTATCATGATCATTTTGAGTAAGAAGCTTGGCTGGGACACAAAAATCGGGCTTGGCATGAGTATTTTAGCGGCTGGATTTGGATTCAGCGCTGCGATTACCAATCCTTTTACAATCGGCGTTGCACAGCAATTGGCACAACTCCCTTTATTCAGCGGATTTTTGTATAGAATCATTATTTTCATCATCGTCTATGCTCTATTAGATTTATTCCTAATTTACTCAGCGAAGAAGATTGATACGAAACCATCTTTCGATGATTTCGGATTTGAATACGAAAAGCCAAACAAGAAGAGCTTGATTTGGACATCTGTTTGTTTCGGTTTGATGTTTCTAAGCATTGCGTTATCCCCATTTGTCCCATTCCTGCAAGATTATAATCTGATCTTGATTGCTTTATATTTCCTTTTGGCTGGTTTAGGAGCAGGATTCTTTAGTGCACTCGATAACAAAGAAGTCCTAAGGACATTTCTTTCAGGATCGCTTTCTATGGCACCAGGCATCATATTAATTATGCTTGCCACCGGTGTAAAGCATTTGATCACAATTAGCGGAGTCATGGACACAATCCTCTATAACGTTGTCAATGGCATGGAGAATCAATCCAACTTTTTTGTCATCTTAGGTGCTTTCTTCTTTACGTTGGCAGCTAATTTCTTCATCGGTAGCGGCAGTGCGAAAGCATTTATCATTATACCGATACTCAATCCACTGCTCGATCTAGCAAACATTTCCAGGCAGCTTGGTGTTCTTGCATTTCAACTCGGTGATGGCTTCAGTAACATGTTTTATCCGACCAATGCCGTCTTGCTGGTTGCTTTAGGACTTGGTAGTTTCTCATATTCGAAATGGTTTAAATGGACAGTCTTACTTCAACTCGCAATCATCGTTTTATCAGTTTTATTCTTATTCATAGGATTGAAGGTGGGTTATTAATGTTTAGTTATCCCAAAGACTATGAAGACAGCAAGGCACAGCTTCAATTAAAAATTGATCATTTAAAAAAAGAAGGATTTGAAATTACTGAATCCTCACATGAAATTGCTCAACATCTCTTCATAGACAGAATAGTGATCAAAGCTAAAATAAAACCAAAAAACCGACTTGTCATCGATTCTGGACTCCATGGGATAGAGGGCTATTTAGGTCATGCCTGCATAATTGTATTTCTTGATGAGTTTCTTCAAAAAATATCACCAGATACCGAGATTGTTTTATATCATCCCTTAAATCCTTTCGGGATGAAATATTATCGAAGAAATAATGAGAATAACGTGGATCTCAACAGGAATTTTTCATCAAACCAGTTTTCGAGTGAAAATCCAGGATTTGAAAAAGCGATTGCGTTTTTTAAGCCTAGAAAATACTCAGGAATCATGAGAGCAAACCTCTCATTCTATTTCAATGTGATCAAAATGATTTCGAAATTTGGAACCTCCACATTGAAAGAAGCCACATTATTAGGTCAAAAGATAGCGAAAGAAGCTATTTATTATAGCGATACGAAATATCAAAGTTCAACAATCTTTGTTCTTAATGAAATAGAAAAAAACTTTGAAGACATCGAGCAAGTCATTTGGTTGGATTTGCATACCGGATACGGACCTCGATATCAAATGAGCATCGTTAATTCGAAACAAGAAAAAGAAAATAATTTGGAATTCAGCAAGCATATCGATTACCCCCGGGTATTAGGATTGAATGCAGATGATTTTTATGATATTGATGGGGATATGATTGAAATGATTTATTCTATGAATGCTAAAAAGGAGAAACCTGTTTCACTCTACGCAACTTGTTTTGAATTTGGAACTTTAGGTGAATCCATTTTTAAATCGATTCAGAGTTTAAAAGCGATGTTATTTGAAAACTCCAGTTATTTCACTCCTCAAAATTCAAGATTTAAAGCTTATACGCGTCAATTGATCAAGAAGCAATTTATGCCTTCAGCACTTGAATGGAGAACGAAAGCTTACGCAGATTTCAAAAAATCACTAACTGGAATTCTCAAATACAAAAGAATTATTGAGAATTGATTCCCTACATATAACAATGTTTTAAGCAAATATAACAGTAATCAGTCATAGCATCTATAAAACAACACCAATACGAATGAAAATATGCTATGATTAAATCAATAATGAATAGTGAGGTCTCAACATGGAATTATATATTTATGCTGGTATTGGTGTTTTAGTCATTATAGTCATAATCATCTTGGTTAACTCGAAAAAACGCTCAAAAGGGGAATCTGAAGCCCTTCGTGAGATTGGTGAATCCGATCCCAAAAGGGATTATTACGTGTTATCCGATATATTGTTTCATGATGGTATCCGTCAAGCGAAAATCGAACATTTGGTAATCAATACTTCAGGAATACACTCTGTTCTCGAATACAAGCATGAAGGAGAAATCAGTGGTGATAAAGATGATGATGAATGGTCTTATGAATACAAAGGTGTATCCGATGTATTCGATAATCCAATTCATACGGCGCATAACCTAAAATTATCTATTGACAAGGTGCTTAAAAAGGATTATCCTTTATTCTTTTATATCGTATTTCCTGAAAATTCCGAACTGAAAAGAAAAAGGATGGATTTCCCTGTTCTTTTATCACATGAATTGAAGGATGAAATGAATAAGAACTTTAAGTCAAGGAAGAAAATTTCATCAAATGATGTTAAGTTGATTTATGATCTTTTTCTAAAAGTAAAAAATAGATAATCAACTGAATTGCACACGAAAAACTGTTAAAATCGAACAAAAACGACCTAACCAGGTCGTTTTTTACTTTATTTCAATCTATTGATTTTGTTTGCTGCAATTTTCGCAGTTACAATCGATGTTGGGAATCCTGAGGGAGAAAATGACCAATGACTGGATTGAAAGACATTTGGAAATGGAGTTTGGATCGAACGAGCAATTCTAAACAGCTTATGTTCTACCGGAATGCTTCCGCTGAACGACCAGCCCGTGATTGCCCCTCCGGTATTATTCAATCTTGATTCGATTGTCAAAGGTGTGGCTTCGAAATACCGGATAATCTTTGATTTCCATCCAGATAGTAGTGTATCTTCAAGAACATTGATGATTGACTCTGAAAGATGTTTCTTCAAGAGATCGTATAGTCCTTCCTTTTGAATATATTTCGAAAGATCATAATTGAATAACGTGCTGATGATGACAGCTGACTTTCCTTCTGGAGCAAGCGATGGATCTCTGACAACGGGAACCGAGATTTCATATGTCGTATATTGGGCAAAGTCTGTCAACCATTGAGCCAGTGCTTTCTTTTTTTCATCTGCATCCAGGCTTTCCAAGTTCTTCATCAATGATTGATCTGACAGTTTAAGCTTAGAGAGACCTTCAGCGGTTGGCATGTAAAAAATGTGACCGGAAAACTTATCTTTGAAATACTCTTTCGGCAAATCAACTGTGACATACATTTGATAAAGCGAATCATTGCCTTTGGCTGAAGCTAGCTTTTGTTTGGTTTCCTGATAGTTGATTTCAGTATGATCAACACTTCGGTACATCGCATTCAAGTCTCCGCACCAAAGAAGCGCGTCATACGGGTATGGATTTTCTTTATGGAACGCGATCTGATTGGAAATATCAATCTTATCGACTTCGTGATCTGTTTTGATTGTTCCACCCTTACTTAAAATATAGTCCCTGATGCCATTGATGATTGTTCTGGTTCCACCGACTGGGTAATAATAATCACTATGCATCTTCAGATAGCTTAAAGCGAAGAATGATGGTGTATCCGTGAAAAAGTGTTGGCTGATGGCATCAATCAAATCCTGGTTTTTTGTATACTTGGAAAGATAGATTCGAATTGGTGTTTTTAATTTTTCAATCTTTCCAATGGTGAATGTATATTTAAACATCCAGGGTACTATGGTTTTCATCAGGTACTTGGCATCTGTTTTTGGATTTAGGAAGAGTGGATTATCTATATCATAAAGTACTTCCATATATTTCGATATTTTCTTGATATCGTTGAAGATGTCCGTGATTGCCTGAGATTCATCTGGGTATGATGAAATAAGGAGTTCTTTATAAGCTCCATAGTTATTTGAAGGATGGATTGAAATAATATTTTTACCGATACCCATGTCTACAACGTTTGGAATGAAGTCTACATGAATGCCAAGCTGTTTCAACATCGGAAAAAGCGTACCAGAGTTCTCAACACCTCGGATGCCGTGATCAAAAACGAAACCATCACGCTTGAAACTACCAACCAAACCACCTAAATCTTCAGATTTTTCAAGAAGGGTGACTTGATGTCCGTCATTGGAAAGATATGCTGCAGCGGTCAATCCGGAGATTCCTCCACCAACAACCACGATTTGTTTTTTCATTTTAATTCTCCTATATTCATGATGATGACAATCATTTAATTTTTTTGAGATACTTTCTTGTTGAATCAGCAGCAAGCTTTCCAGTAATCACAGCAACTGGAACGCCAGCCGGACTGAAGGACCATTGCCCCGTCTGATAGACATCAGGTAGGATGGTTCGAATGGATCTGGTGATCTGAGACATTTTACGCTTGACTGGAATCGGTTTATTTTCATAACCCCAGCCGATAATCGCTCCATCTGTGCTTCCCGTTCTTTTTTTGAATGTCAAGGGTGTGGAACTGAATGTTTCGATGATGTGGTCCTTGAGACCAGGATAGATTGATCTTGATAAAACTTCGATCATGTAGGTTTCAGTAAATGTCTTGAACTCTTGATAATAGCCGACCTCTTCGATATGTTTCACGATGTCGTAATCCATCAAGACAGAAATGATCAAACCAGTCTGACCTTTTGGTGCGAGTCTTTGATCTCTTAAGACGGGTATCGATATTTCATAGGTATTGCAATCTAAAAATTTTTTAAGCGATTCAGAAAATGACGACATATCGCTGGTCTTTTCTAGTTTAACCTTGCTCATGCCAACCGTTTCAGGGGTGTAGAAGAAGTGTCCGCTGGATACTTTTTTAAAGTATTCGGGATCCATATCCACGGTTGCATAAACAGTCAGAACGGATTCTGCGCCAGATTTATCATTTAGAAATTCACGTTGTGAGATGATTTTATCTATGTTGCCTCTATTGCTCAAGGTTGAAGTGTCTACCTGTTGATATAAAGATTTAAGATCTGCAGCCCAAATCAGTTTTTGATAAGGATAGGTGTTTCCAAGAGTGTCTTTGACTATTCTTGATTCTGTATTGATAGAATCAATTCTTGTATTGGTTTTAATCATTCCGCCATGATTGGTGATATAGCTTTCCAATGCTTTTGGCAATTCACCAGTACCGCCTTTGGGATAGTGATAGTCGAAATAGATGCTGAAGTACCCTAGGGCGAAGAAAGCAGGAGTAGATTTAAAGAAATGCTGAGCAATCATGTCAATCAATTCCTGATTTTTAGTATACTTTTGCAAGTAAGGAACAACAGGTACAGTCAATCGATCAATTTGAATCAAGGTTGGGACAAATTTGAAGAACCATGGAATCAATGTTTTAATGACATATCCAGGATTAGACTTAAGGTCCATGATCATTGGATTATCGATGCCATAAAGGACATCCATATAACTTAGTATTCTTTTAATCTTTTTAACAATTTTTTTGATGTCTTTTTCATCCTGGGGAAACAATGAAATCAACATCTGTTCATAGGATATGAGATCGCTAGCCTGAGATAATGATATGATTTGGTCTTTAATGCCCATTGTTACAGGACTTCTGTTAAAATCAAGATCAATTCCTAAATCGCGTAACATCGGTTTGACGACGCCAGAACTTTCTATCGAACGGATGCCGCCATCAAAAAGAAACCCTTTGAAGTCAAAAGAGTTGATGAGACCCCCGATGGTTTCCTGTTGCTCTAATAAAATTGGCTTATACCCGTATTTGCATAGGTAAGAGGCTGCAGTCAGACCTGATATGCCGCTGCCTACGATGACTGCATCATAACGGCCTAACTCTTTAGACATCCTTCAGTCCCACCATTTCCATGCTTAAATCATAAACTTTCTTGCTCAACTGTCTATCTCTTGCGTGTTCTGCAGGAAGTTCATCGATGGTCAAGTTGAAGAATCTACCAGATACTTTATCGAGTTCTGGAGCTGAAGCGAGGTAATAAATCGCTTTTCCTGAGATGATTGGATCCTTCAGGAAATGAGAGGTCACATGCTTGAAAAAGAAGCGGTATAGCCAGCCGTTGTTGCTACCGATCGCAGTTTTTACAGCGCCTGGATGACAGCTGTTGATGGTGACATTGGTATCTTTTAACTGATCATCAAGTTCAAGTATTGTCAGAAGCTGTGCTGTTTTTGATTGACCATAGCCCTTGAGACCTGTATATATTCTTCTTTTGAAATTGATATCTTTGAGCTTGACAGAACTGAAACGATGTCCTTCGGAGTTGACTTGAATGATTCTTGATGGAGCGCTTTGAATCATTGTTGGCAAGAGCAGTTTTGTGAATAAAAATGTACTTAAATGATTGACAGCGAAGCACAGTTCGATACCGTCATCGTTGTATAGCCTTCTTGTAGAATGGATACCGACACTATTGATGAGAACGTCAATTCTCGGATACCTTGAAAGAATAAGAGAAGCAGCTTTTCTCACTTGATCAAAGTTGCTGAAGTCAGCAACTACGATATCAACTTCAATACCATGTTTTTCAATCAGTTCTGCTTGAATCGGAAGTGCTTTGGCTTCATTTCTGCAGACTAAAACGAGATTGGATTTTGATGCAGCCAAAATTTTGGCAGTCGAAAGACCGACTCCCGAGGTTGCGCCGGTTATGATTGTTAATTTTCCAGCCATGGAGGTAGTGCTTTCTTTCTGCACAGCCTTGCTGTTCTTCATGAAATTCAGTTCTTCAGGCCATTTCATCAGTTAGTCCCCCTACTTATCCAAAGAAAACACGCATGAACCAACGGTAAAATTTTCTGTATATCGGGATACCGTTATTGATATCTCCCCAGATGTCATAGTAATCACGCTGTTCAATAATTTGACCGTTTTCATGTATTTTTAATCTTGTGCTGCCGTACATCGGCGTGCTAGGAAATATCCTGAATTTCATGGTCATGATCCACTCAAACATGATGATGTTTTCGTTCTTTGTTACATTTAAAATATCCATATGCAAGCTTCTGCATCTTTTGGTTAGTCTTGCACACATCGCCTTGAAAGGGACGATTCCATTGATTTTTTGAATAGAATCATGGAATTTGATTTCATCATGATAATAAGGAAATATGTGAGACCAGTCGGGCTTTCCTTGCTTGTTATAGGTTTTTGACCACTGACTGTAGATGGTATCCACATCAAGCGGCTTTAATACGTTATTATTTTCTTGTTGCATGGGGACGCTCCTTAATAAACACAATAAATATTATATTTATTATAACATTTTTATAAATGAGTTTATTTGATAAAGCAATTGGGATGAATATCTTTATTTGAAATACGGTATAATGAGAGTAATTAACATAGGATTTACCGAAATAAATAGATAAAAATTGAATGATTTTGCAGTTTTGTATTGGAGGAACTTATGAAATATGAAGTTGTATATTTTACAAGAACAGGTAATTCAAAAAGAGTTGCAGAAAAGATCTCAAGCAAATTAGGAACAGATCTTGTCGAAATTAAAGATCATATGCGGTGGAACGGGTTTATCGGTTATATGAGAGCTGGTTTTTATTCAACCATGGATAAGAAGGTTCAAATCACTTTAAGCGAACCGCTGAAAGATTATGATGAACTCATTGTCGTTTCTCCTTTGTGGGCTGGGGGATTGGCATCAGCAACCAGGTCTTTTTTAAGTATGCTTCCAAGAGGAAAAGTTCATCTTGTAGTCACATCGATTGGAAGTATGATCAAGGATAGATCAGGATACATATCTGTGACAGACATTATCGAGAGAAGTCAATCGGAAGATGATGTCATCGAAAAGTTCACAAGTCATTTCATGCATGACTTGATAGAATGAAAAAGGAGTTTTGATCGTGATGAAAATAAAACGATATGCGTCGAGCGGGGATTATTTGAAAGATATTGAACCGTTGTTGTTAGAAAACGAATACTTAAATAATTTAATGCTGGGGATATTATATAAATCAAAAGATAAACCAGCAACATCAAGTGATCTTTATCTAATGATCAGTCACGAAGATCGTTTTCTAGTTGGCATGATTTCGGGCTTATATCTGATATTGTATGCAAATACGGATCTGGAAGAGTTTTATGAGCAACTGGCTAACTACTTGATGGAACATGATATCCAGTATCCAGGAATTATCGGTCCTGTTGCCTGCTGTGAAGCTTTCAAGAAAGCATTTGAAAGTAAAACAAAACAAAGCATGAAGTTATTAATGAATCAGAGAATTTTTATTATCAACGAGGTGAAACAATTCACAAAGCTAGAATCAAATATAGAGTTAGCTAAAGCAAGCGATATTGATTATCTAAAGGACTGGATGTTCGATTTTTTGGAGGTAGCGAAAGAAAATCCGACATATGAACATGCTAAACATAAAGTAGAAGAATTGATTTCAAGCAAATCCTTATATTTATTAAGATACAAAGATCAAATTGTATCGATGGCTGCAAGCACAAGGCCATTCATGAATGGAGTTTCCGTCTCTTTTGTTTATACGCCAAACCGCTTTCGCAATCACGGGTTCGCAAGCAAGTGTGTGGAGCTTCTGACTGAAAAACTCTTAAAAACGTATGATTATTGTACATTGTATACTGATCTTTCTAATCCGACTTCAAATAGCATATATCAGAAAATCGGTTATCGACCAGTTGGGGATTCAGCAGTATATGTTAAATGATTGTTGCTGCTTTCATCATACTATCCATAACCTATTAAAAACTTAGTTTTATAGTATACTAACGAATTCATGGGTTTTATATTATAATACAAATAGACATTTGAGTTCGCTCAACTGACAATCATTTACAATCTCCACAGTTCGGTGATCATAGGCTAAACGATATTAAATTGCCAATTCATCATGTTTATTTATCGCATAAATGAGGTGTCACTCTGAAAAAAAATATTACTGAAGTTGCCAAAGAACTTAACTTGTCAACGAGTACAATATCAAAAATAGTCAATGGAAAAGGTCGGATTAGTCAGGAAACCCGCGACCGAGTTCTTAAGTATGTCGAAGAATCAGGATATGTGGCGATGTCATCCGCACGGATCTTAAGCAGCAAAAAGAGTTGGACAATCGGCGTTATCTATTCCGATATTTCTCTTATCGGTTTTGAGCATCCATTCTTTTCCCATATTCTCCAATCATTCAAATCGCAGGTTGAGCGTGCTGGTTACGAAATCGTTATGATTGTGAGTAAACTTGGAAATAGCGAACTTACCTATCTGGATTGGTGCAGGAATAAAAAGGTTGATGGAGTTTTAATCGTCATGGGAAACATCAACAATCCCAATATTATTGAACTGGTTCAGTCAGATATTCCGACCATATCGACGGATATTGTCATGCCCAACTTATATTCTGTGATCTCAGATGACTATAAAGGCGTTGAACTGTACATTAACTATGCGGTTAGTAAAGGATATAAGCGCATCGGTATTGTATCCGGGCCTTTTTCTGCACGTTCATTTTATAATCGGCTAGAAGCATATAGAAATCTCATGAATCAAAAAGGTCTGACCTATGCTGAAACGGATATCGTTGTAGCTGATGGCTTTGGATATGATGAAGGCTTTGTTGTAGGGGAGTTTATTGCAAGTCTTAAAGATCGACCCGATATCTATCTCGTAACATCAGATGTTATTGCTTTTGGCGTTATTCGCGGTTTGGAATCCAAGGGGTTTAACGTACCCAATCAAATCGAAATCGTTGGATATGACGACATTGACTTTTCAAAGCACTTTACGCCTCCATTAACAACTATTAAACAAGACACAGCAAAAATCGGATTTCAAGCAGCAAATCAATTGATACAAATGATTGAAAATCCAACGCAAAAAAAACAGACTATTACACATGTACCTGTGGAAATCGTCATTAGAGAAACGACTAAATAAATATTGATATTGACAATAACATTTAAATCGAATATACTACATATGTAAACGCATACACGGCATTTAGGGATTTCATCGTAGGGCAGAATAATGAAGTCCTTTGTTATTTGACTAAAAAAGGAAATCGTTTTCTCAAAAGCTTGTCGTGTTGTCGCTATTATTTTTTGCAGTTTAGGAAATCGTTTTCTCAAATCATAAGAGGTGGCAAATGAAGAAGATTTATTCTATGGTATTATTTGTATTTATCGCTTTAATTTTTACGATCAGCATTCCTTTTACTCTTTATGCTGCAGAGGAACCATCAAGAACAATTACTGCAACAAGCACACACGTGCTTGGAGATGCAGGTGTCGCTATTGACACATCTGCAATTAAGGTCAAAGGAACTTTTGGTGAGACGATGTTGAATCAAACAACACTCACAAGTACGAGTCCTGAGGTTACTGTTGGTCTGAATTCTGTCATAGTCAGCCAAAAGGGTACTTATGATGTAACAATGACCTATCAAAGTGTAACATACGCGCTTAAGTTTTTTATTAAGGATGTAATGGATACGGAATATGTACTCTATGATGAGTCTTTTACATATCCTAACGGCGCTCTGCCAAGCGAACTTAGAAGATTCAACAACGTTGGAGCAACTGGTGGTTCTGCAGCAATAGATGGTGAAAGATTATTGCTCAGCCCATTTACGATTGTCTTGTTTCCTGCATATTTGCAAGGATTTACCAACTATGTGATTGAATCCGATATGAAGATGATTGCTGCAGATAATGCTTCAAGATGGACTTCCATCATGTACCGGTATGCAACTGAGAATTATTATCAGATGGCAATCAGACAAGATGCAAGCGCTGCAAATGGTGTTGAGTTTGCAAAACGCAGCAATGGAGGATGGAATGTAGCTAAGACTACTGCATTTACTGAAGCGCTGAATCCCGCTACAACCTATCAGCTTAAGGTGGATGTGAAGGATTCAACTGTCAATCAATACATCAACGATACGTTATTGACAACATACGAATCCGCATTTGATTATAAGTATGGTTTTATTGGTGTTCAAGCAGATAACGCAACTGTGTATTATGACAATATTAGAATTACTTTACCTGTACCCTATGTTGAAATAGAACGTCATCAATTCCAGCAAGTTGCTGATGTTTATCATCCTTCAGATTCTATCATTGCACCGGCAACAACTCTTGTTTGGTTCAATGAAGCCTCACAAATGGAAGATTTAACATCAAGCGTAAGACCCGCAACAGCAATATTCAGAATCAATAATGATTTAGATATAGTTGATGAAGATGGTTTAGTTTATCAATCGCTTTATGATACATTGGTTGAAATTGATGGTTTGGTCATTCCCGGATTTTATATTGAAAATCAAGATTTAGCGGTTTTGGTCGCTGAAGAACTGAAACTCTTTGGAATCCTTGATGTATTCGTCTTTTCAAAAGATGCTGAATCCATCATCGCTGCTAGAGAAATACACAGTTTGATCCGTGGTGTGCTGATCTTTGATTTTATCGATCAGGAAGAACTTACTGTAGAAGATCTTTTAGATGTTAGAAGAGAAACAAACCGTGCGCAAGCACTTGCAGCAGTTTTACCTGTTGATCTGGTATCTCGTGGTCAAGTGGAATATCTTCAACAGCGTTTAATGACCATATGGGTCCAGGCAGCTGACAATGATGTTAGCCAATACCGAGCAATTTTATCAGGAGCGCAAGGTATCATCACACAAAATTACGAAAACCTTTTTGCAAAATATGAATTATTCCCAGAAAACACCCAAGTGAGAAGACCTATGATGATTGCGCACCGCGGACTTTATGCAGGCGCACTATCATCAGCTCCAGAAAATACGATTGAAGCAGCATTAGCTTCAGTTGAAAAAGGCGCAGATATCTTAGAGTTGGATGTTTACTTGACAAGCGATCATGAGATTGTGATCATTCATGATGGATCCACTGCACGTACAGCGCCAGATTATACTGCACTCACCGTCTCATCTTCAACATTGGCACAACTCAAAGAAGTCAATCTTGCAGATCCTGTCAGTGGAAGATTAGACTTGAAGATACCGACATTGAATGAATATTTCGATGCATTAAAGGGAAGCGGAGCAGTTATATTTATTGAAATTAAATCGGTTGACTCCATGCTTGTGCATCTTGTTTCTTTACTTATTGAAGAGTATGACATGTACGATCAAGCAGTCATGATTTCCTTTGGTACACAAAATATCATTGACATGAATGAGTTATATCCCGATTTATCGAATGGGTTATTGACTTCATCCGTGCTCAACGCAAATTCAGTGCCATCATCCTTAACCAATGCGATTTCGACTGTTGTTCCTATTAAATCGACCTTAAACACAAGTTATGGCGCTTTAACAAGTGAATTTATCAAATCCGTTATTCATAGAGGCATTACCGTGTGGCCATGGACACTCAATGATTACACAGAACTCAATTCATACTATGGCTATGGTGTAAATGGCATTACAACTGATAATCTTGGATATTATGAAAATACATTTAACCGGATCAATGTCAAAGAATATCCAGGTGTTGTTACATGGGAGAATCGATTGACAGTTAAGATTGAAACAGAGCTTCAGTCACCCAACGGAACAACATATGCATACCGTCCTGAATATATCATGATTGATGATGGAGGAACTGGTGTTGTATTTGATGAATATGGAAAGATTGAATCGATTGAACAGCCAGGGATTTTATATATGTATGCAACATTCGATTCATATTTGCCAGATGGTACCAAAATTACCGTGTTAACTGACATCATCGAAGTTGAAATATTGGCAGAAGTTGTTGAAGAACCTTCATCTTTGGGATTGATTATCGGTATCTCATCGGGAGTATTGTTACTTGCAGCTGGAACATTTGTATTCATCACGATAAAAAAACGTCGTGTTATCATTTAAAAAAATAAAGAGAGAGGTCAGGAAATGAAAAAAATTTGGTATATTTTAAGTATTTTAATGCTTTCATTGATACTTGTTGCATGTGACAAGGATCCAATCGAAGAGCCAATTGAAACTGAACCGATTGTTGATGTTGACACAACAGATCCATTGCTCCTTGGTGTAGCGGATATTGTTGTTGATCAAGGAGATGAAACATTCTCATTAACAGCAGGCATTACTGCAATCGATGATGTTGATGGAACGATTACATCTTCAATCACTTATTCAGGTGATTTTGATGTTGATGTCGTTGGAACTTACATTATCACTTACACAGTGAGTGATGCTGCTGGCAATGTTACATCTTTAACACGTACGATTATTGTTAGAGTAAAACCAACATCTGAACTGTTTTTAATCAATGGAGACTTCAGTGAACCCATTACAGCAGGATGGACACATTGGGCTGGTGAAGGCGGAACAAGCACAGCAACAATCGTTGACGGTGTCTTGAACTATGATATTACTGCCAATGGCGGACAATGGTGGAGTAATCAATTTTCACAACCTGGTTTAGTGATTTCAAAAGGCAAGAGTTATAAACTGGTTTTTGATGCAAAAGTTGATGTTCCCCGCGGTATGGTTGTTAAATTAGAAAATTCATCATATATCGGATTCCTTGAAGAAAATGTGATGATGACAACAGAATGGACAACGTATGAGTATGACTTCTTTGTTACGCTTGATTCTGTTACCAACGGTAAATTAATCTTTGGTGCCGGTACAACGGCAGGCCGTTTGGTAGACGGAAATGCGTTAACAACAATCTACATCGACAACGTTGCATTTATTGAAGTGGAACCAGCAGATGATGAAACAGCTCCAGTGATTACTGGCGCTACAGACAAGACAATTTCCACTGGTGATACCTTTGATCCGCTTGATGGTGTTACCGTATCCGATAACCAAGATATTACATTGACTCCAGCAGATATCGTTATTACTGGCACAGTCAACGTGAATGAAATTGGTGAGTACATTTTAACTTACACACTGAGTGATGAATCTGGTAATGAAGTTATTGTTACTAGAACCATTACTGTTGTTTCCGGACTTGTTCCTTCAACATGGTTGATTCTTAATGGCGACTTTGAAGAAGAACAGCTTACTGCAATGCCACAACCTGCAGAAACAGGATGGGGATGGCATGGAGCAGGCGTATTCACTGCACAGATTAAAGATGGAGTTGCTAAAATTGATATCAAGGATCTGGGCACAGTGACTTATGGTGTTCAATTCTATCTTCAAAATCGCGTGATTGTTCAAGGTCATATCTATCGCGTCACCTTTGATGCGAAAGCTGATCTTCCTCGTCCAATTCAAATTGCTTTAGAAGAAGGAACAACAAGACGTTTTGATACCATCGTCGATATTACGACTGAATGGAATACTTATACAATTGAATTCCAGCATATATTGCCAGGTTATGTCAATGGTAAGTTTGCATTCTTCATGGGTGCAGTAGGTTCAACGTCTGTTCCTACCACTGTATACCTAGATAATATTACTGTAGAAACTATTGAAGAAATCATTGATAACGACGCTCCAGTTTTACGTGGTGTCGATAATATGGTTATTATGAAGGACTTTGCATTTGATCCACTTCAGAATATTACGATTTTTGATGCTGTTGATAAGGAATTGACAGTTGAAGATATCGTGGTTACAGGCGAAGTCGATGAAACAACAGTTGGCGTTTACGAACTCACTTATACAATCACTGACGCTAGCGATCAAACAGCAACCTACACAAGACAAATTGAAGTTAAAGAAGCTGTCGATATGCTTGGTTCAACATTCACACTCATCAATGGCGACATGCAAGTTGATCAACTAGTTCCAATCGCTCAACCTGCAGTTACAGGATGGGGCTGGCATGGAGCTGGAACCTTTACGGTTGCTATTGAAAATGGCATCATGACGCAAGTCATTACCAGTGTAGGCACAGTACCTCATGGAACACAATTCTATCAACAAAATAGAATCGTTGAAACACAAGCTATTTATCGTGTCACTTATGATGCGAAAGTTGATATTGCACGCGCAGTCCGTTTATCACTTGAATCCGGTACGGTTGTCAATTGGTTTGAAATTGTCGAACTCACAACTGAATGGGTTTCATATGAATCATTAATCTATGTTCCAGCAGCTGGATTCAGCAACGGCAAGTTTGCATTCTTTGCAGGTCTTGTTGAAGCAGATTCTCCTGCAACGACATTCTACTTAGACAATGTTGAAATTGAATTAGTAGGCTATATGGTTGATAACAAGGCTCCGATGATGTTTGGCTTGGAAGATGCACAGATTGAAACAGGTTTACCATTCGATCCTCTTCTTAATGTCAAAGTCTTTGATCTTGTTGATAAATCATTAACTCCAGCAAGCATCGTGATTACAGGCACAGTCAACACTGATGTTCCTGGTGATTATCAACTGGTTTATACATTGACAGATCGTCAGGGCAATGTGGTTGAAAAGAGCAGAACAGTCATTGTTACTGAAACAGGCGGCGGCTTGCCAACAAGCTTCAATATCACCAATGGCGACTTTGAAGTTGAACAATTATTACCAGTTGCACAACCAGCAACAACAGGTTGGGGTTGGCATGGATCAGGTGGATTCACAACTGAAATTAAGAATGGTATTGCTACAATTGATGTTTACGAACCATGGACCTTATACTATGGCACACAATTCTATCAACAAAATCGTTCGTTGACTCAAGGTCACATTTATCAGATTTCCTTTAAAGCAAGAGCAGAAGAACCACGTCCAATGCAAGTCAACTTTGAAACTTCAGGTTCAGGATTTGCAGCATATTTTGATTTAACAACAGAGTGGACAACATATACCTATGAATACGAACATAAGACAGCTAGTGTTACGAATGTTAAGTTTGGCTTCTTCCTAGGAAATATTCATGATATGTCTATTCCAACAACAGTTTATCTTGATGATATCGTTGTTACACGTATTCTTGAACTCTCTACAGATGCTGAAGTACCACAAATTTGGGGTGCTCAAGATATTAACTGGAAGTTAGGCAATGCATTTGATCCAATGTTAGGATTAAGAGTTTATGATCATGTTGACAAGACACTTACAGTTGAAGATGTCACAGTTGCAGGATTAGTGAATGTTGATGTTGCAGGCGACTACACATTAACCTATACTTTGACTGACGAAACAGGCAATGAACTTATACTGACTCGTATTGTAACTGTTCTTGAAGCAATTAACTTTATGGATTCACGTATTGTCTTCACTGATGGAGATTTCGCTTTAGAAAATACAATTACGAATCTAGATGCCAATGTTGGTTGGACACTCAAGGCTGGTGCTACACCAGGCACATGGGATCCACATACATTCGTTGATGGAGCAATCAGAATCAATGTCACCAATGTTGCTACCATTCCGCATTCTATTCAATTCTTCCAAAAGAACAGCTTTAAGTCAGAAGCGGGATCAACCTATCTGTTTACCTTTAAGGCAAAAGCAGATGTAGCAAGAGATATTAAGGTTTCCTTTGAAGAATCATCATCATGGCAAGTATTGTCATCTTATATTGTTCCACTATCCACTGAATGGGTAACCTATGAAGTTGTACTACATAACCGTTTACAAAGCCATCCAGATGTTAAGATTGGCTTCTTCCTTGGTTTGATCGAAACTGATAAACCTGAAAGAAGTGTTGCAACTGCAGTATACTTCGATGATGTCTCTGTCGAATTGATTGGATATGTGAAAGATGATCTAGCACCACGTATTTACACAACTCCAGCAACCGTTGTTCAAAATATCGCATTCAATCCGCTGACTGGCATTAAGGTCGGGGACTTTGCTAAGGTTCCAACGGTAGTTGTCACATCAGCAACAGTCGGTCTTGTCACTTACAACGCTGAAACAAATGTTTACACAGTTGATACTTCAGTTGTCGGTGTATATACACTGATTTACACAGTCACTGATATTTATGGAAATGAAACCATCCATGAACGCATACTGACTGTAACTGCACCACTATAAATAATATTTTGGATTTTCCTCCATAAATAATGAAAGGAATGACGAGGAAACAAGTCATTCCTTTTGTTTAATGGTTTGGTTTTCTATGATACAATCAATGTGAAGACGAGGGTTATATATGATTAAGGTCATTCTTTTCGATATGGATGGAACGCTCATCGATAGTGATGCGCTCGTACTCTCCATTTATAATAAATTAATCAATAAATATCCGCCTAAAACTGATTTTTCTAATCTTGATTTAGGTGATGTTTTCGCATCATCTTATCCAGATGTTTTAATAAAGCTTTATGGAGAAGTTAAAGAACTTCACCTTCAAGAAATTTATCGGTTGCATAAAGAATTAAAGCATCAATATCTGCGTACATTTGAAGGCGTTGATACAATGCTTGAACAACTTAAAAAAAATGGATATCGTTTGGGTTTGTTGACTTCTGAAATGCGAAGTATCGCGATGGATGAGCTTGGGATTTTAAAGATCGATCAATATTTTGATCATGTTTTAGCATTTGATGATGTTAAAAAGCCTAAACCGCATCCCGATGGAATTTTTGAGCATATGAAGTTTTTTGGATGCTCTCAAGATGAAATAATCTATATTGGTGATCAGAAATCAGATGGTCTCGCTGCAAATAGCGCATCTATCTACTCAATTCTCCTTGACTGGAGTCAAAAGAAATCACTTGATTATCAGCGTCAATTTGATCATGTTGCACATGATACAGTTGAACTCATGAGAATTATTGAAAGTAAAAATAAAATGGTGATTAGAACCAAAAAGGATAAACCGTTAAGGATTTTACAACTGACAGATCTGCATTTGATGAATGATGAAAAGGATATTCAAACCTATCAGTTGATCAGTGACATGATTTCGTTCTCGCACCCTGATTTCATTGTTTTTACAGGCGACCAGACCATGTCAAAAGATGCTGTCATGCTGTATCAAAAGCTTGGCGAATTTATGGATCAGTTCAAAGTGCCATTTAGCTATGTATTTGGCAATCACGACACTGAAGGTGACTACACGTATCAAGATCTCATTGATGCGATATCGACATCAAAATATTTGATGTTTGATCAAGGGCCAAGTTATTTAGGCTTTTCCAACTGCAATATCTTGATAAAAGATGAGAGCGAGAAACCTATAGGTTCATTGATTATGCTCGATACGCATATTGATGATTTTTATATGATAAATGGCACGAAAACTTGGGGTTATGGTTCGCTTTCAAAAGATCAGATCAGTTGGTATGAAGGTTGTGTAAATCGATATCCGCTTCCTCATCTGATTTTTTATCATATTCCAATTCCTGAGGTGAAAGAAGTTTCTCCAAGTGATGATATCCATAAAGGCGATTATTTTGAATCTCCATGTACACCGCCTGTAAATACCGGATTCTTTGATGTAGCCAAAAATTTGAAGCATGCGAAAGCTATGTTTTTCGGACATGACCATCTAAATGATTACAGTTATAGTAAAGATGGCATTTTGTTGGCATACGGGCGTGTGAGCGGTCATTATGATTACGCGATGCCTGGATTTCCAAAAGGTGCGAGGTTGATTCAGTTTGATCATCAAGGTCATGTGACATCACAGATCATTTTGCATAAAGATTTAATCAAATCAAGTAAAAGTTAAAAGATTTCCTCTTAGTTAAGTATATACGCAATACCAAAGATACCATATCGGATATGGTATCTTTTTTTCACAAAATCAAACCTACTGAATGGCGAATTCGAACGAATCTGGTTTTGCCTATCCCTTTCCACCATAGTTCTAGTTATATTTAGAAATATAGTCATCCATTTTGTGAAAATACATTGACTTTCAAAGTAATTCATATTATCATTAAGATAAATTATACGATTGGCTGAAAAAATCAAGTAAATGGAACTTTTTTATTGTGGTATTCGTTTTACTTTGACTTGCATTTTGATAATGCCAATATATAAAACCAACTTTGTCAACATGATAAGGGGCATATAGAAAAAGACACGAAGGCAATGATTTAATTGTTGTTTTTTGCTTTATAAACAGGAGGATAGAAAATGGTGCTAAAGGATGTTTTGCAAAAGTATGCAAAAACGGAGGATCAATTGATTGAAATCTTACTTGATTATCAGAACGTGAAAAGCAATCATTACATTACGAAAGAAGAAATCATCGAGATTGCATCGTATTTGAGCATACCTGAAAGCAAGGTTTGCAGTGTTTTATCGTTCTACACATTTTTTTCTGATAAACCTAGAGGTAAACACATCATCCAGGTTTGCAAGGATGTGCCGTGCTATGTAAGCTCGGATATCAACGTTTTAAAAATCATTGAAAGGGAACTTGGAATTCGCGTGAATGAAACGACACCGAATCAACAGTTTACTCTAGAGTACACAAGTTGTTTAGGTTGTTGCGAAGCTGGTCCTGCCATGAGAATAAATGATAAGATTTACACTCATTTGACAGCTGACAAGATTAAAGCGATCTTATCTGAGTATCGGGTGTACATGTGATGATAGAAATGAAATTAATCTCTAAGAGATTCGGAAAAATCAATCCATTATCCATAGATGAATACATCAAGTTTGATGGATACAAAAATTTGAAAAAAGCTTTGTCTATGGAAAAGACAGAGATTATCGAAGAAGTACAAAAAGCATATCTTCGCGGCAGAGGCGGGGCAGGTTTTCCAGCAGCCATCAAAATGATGGGTTTGGCTAAAGAAGCGAATAAAGATAAATATATCATATGCAATGCTGACGAAGGGGAACCTGGAAACTTTAAAGACCGATACCTCATGGAAAATGATCCGCATCAAATTATTGAGGGCATGATTATTGTTGCGTATGCTACAGGCGGTACCAAAGGGTTTATCTATGTCCGCGGTGAATATCAAAAATCGATGAGTCTGCTTAAGTGGTCTATCGATGAAGCGAAGAAAAAAGGTTTCCTTGGTCAAAAAATCATGGGTTCCAAGTTTAATTTTGATATCGAAGTCAGATCAGGTGCCGGATCTTATGTTTGTGGTGAGGAATTCGCTTTGATTGAATCGATTGAAGGGAATCCAGGCAGAACCAGAGTCAAGCCTCCCTTTCCGACACAGGTTGGCCTTTATGGCAAACCAACCTTGATCAACAACGTTGAAACATTCTCAACCATCCCTACGATTATTGAAATGGGAGGAGTGAATTTTGCTAAAATAGGAACACCTTCATCTACAGGGACTAAACTGATTTCATTATCAGGAAATGTAAAAAATAAAGGTGTTTTTGAAATTCCATTCGGAGTACCCATAAAAGATGTTATCTATAAGTTGGGCGGAGGCATTGAAAAGGACAGAAAAATCAAGATGGTTCAACTGGGCGGAGCATGCGGTCCGATTATTCCTGAATACATGCTTGATATGATTATCGATTTTGAACGTTTTGAAGAATTCGAATCTAAGACCGGAGCTGGTGCTATTATTGTTATAGATGAAAGATTCGATATATTCACGATTCTACTCAAGGTTGTTCGGTTTTTCCAACACGAATCATGTGGTAAATGCACACCTTGCAGGGAAGGTCATATACAACTTGGAAATCTGATTGAGAAATTCATTGAACGGAAAGCAACCATGCAGGATATAGCATCTTTGGAATCACTTGCCCGAGTCATCCATCAGGCATCTTTATGCGGTTTGGGTCAAACTTCACCGACAGCCATTATTTCATCACTCAAATATTTCAGAGATGATTATATTGATCGTGTTGAACATCCGGAGAGAGGTTAGAACGATATGAAAATGATAAATTTAACGATTAATAATGTCAAAGTATCTGTCGAACAAAACACATCGATTTTAAAAGCAGCCAAGAAATTCAGTATGAATATTCCAACGCTTTGTTACTATGAAGATTTAAATATCAAATCTGACTGTCGTATTTGTGTTGTTGAAGTTGAAGGAAAAAAAGGTCTAGTTTCTGCCTGCTCGACACCAGTAAGCGAAGGCATGGTGATTAACACCAATTCGCCAAGAGTTTTGAATGCGCGAAAGACGATTGTCGAGCTTATTTTGTCAAATCATGATACAAATTGTACGACATGCGTTAAAAACATGCGATGTGAATTACAAAATCTGGCGAAAAATCTCGGGATAAATGAAAACCGTTTTCCAAGCGTTTTCGAAAAGTGTGAAATAGATGAAAGCAATCCATCGATTATAAGAAATCCGAATTTATGTATTAAATGCGGACGCTGTGTGGATGTTTGTAATAATGTTCAAGGAACAAGTGTTCTATCCATCCTTGGAAGAGGACATGAGACGAGAGTGACTGCGGTTTTTGATGAAGCTTTATCCGATGATTTTTGTACATTCTGCGGACAATGCGCAAGCGTTTGTCCAGTAGGAGCGATTAGAGAAAAAGATGATACGGATCTCGTATGGAAAGCATTGACTGACCCAACGAAACATGTAATCGTTCAGGTTGCACCTGCTGTCCGTGTTTCTTTGGGTGAAGAAGTCGGTCAAAAGATTGGTACAATCGTCACTGGAAAAATGGTATCGGCAATGAAGATACTTGGCTTTGACCAGGTCTTTGATACGGATTTCACAGCGGATCTAACGATTATAGAAGAAGGCAATGAATTGATTCATCGCGTAACCAATGGTGGAGTTCTTCCAATGATGACATCCTGTTGTCCAGGTTGGATCAATTATGCAGAAACACGCTATCCAGACATTTTGGATCATATTTCATCATGCAAATCACCACAACAAATGTTTGGTGCGCTTGCAAAATCATATTATCCAAAGAAAGCCGGATTGGATCCAAAAGATGTGTTCGTTGTTTCAGTTATGCCATGTACAGCGAAGAAGTATGAAGCTCAGCGTGAAGAAATGAGAGTTGATGAAAATAGTCCTGATATCGATGTTGTTTTAACAACACGTGAATTGGGTAAAATGATTAAACAAATGGGTATTGATTTCGAAAATTTGGACGAAAAGCCTTTTGATTCGCCATTCGGAATCACTACAGGTGCTGCAGCAATCTTTGGAGCAACTGGCGGTGTCATGGAAGCTGCCATTCGAACAGTTTATGAGGTTGTCAATAAGAAACCTTTGGAAAGCCTGGATTTTAAGGAGCTGAGGGGACTCAAAGGCATCAAGGAAGCTGAAATCAATTTGGGTGGAACGAATGTCAAGGTTGCTGTTGCCCATACGTTGTCGAAAGCTAAGATTTTATGTGATCAGGTGAGGGCAGGCACATCACCTTATGCATTTATAGAAATCATGACATGCCCAGGCGGATGCATCGGTGGCGGTGGACAGCCATATGGCACGAACAACAAGGTTCGCCAGGATAGAATAGATTCGACATATCGTCTAGATGCCAGTATGAAACTGCGCAAGTCCCATGAGAATCCGGAAGTTATTGCGCTGTATGAAGATTTTTTAAAGGAACCTTTGGGGAAGTTATCACACCATCTGCTTCATACCCATTATCATGATCGCAATCATAAAGCTAAAAATTAATCGTTGAAATTTTTCAGTCACTGTAGTCATCAATGCAGTGACTTTTTTATACATTAAAAAGGAAGGTCACCTAAATTTTGGAAAGCTAATCATAAGATACTTTTCGTGAAGTAAACATATGGGAAAAACGAGAATTGGTTTCTAAAAACAAACCTGAATGATACGTAGACAAAAAAATATGAAAGTATAGAATAAAAATCAAATAAAATTGCTCAATATATGATAAAATAACTTCATTAAGGAGCTGATCATATGTATCCATTCTTGTTTCCTGAACTCTTCAACTATACAGTCCCTATGTATGATTTACTTATTATTTTAGGAGTCTTTTTAATGCTCATTTATGTTGCACATCGTTTTGAAAAAAACGATGGGTTCACCAGACAACAAACGAATCGAATTTTGATTTTGCTTGTTATCAGTTTACTCTTTGCGCTCTTATTCTCATTCTTATTGGATGGTGTGTTCCATTCTATTCAAGAAGGAGAACTCTCTTTCGGTTCCATTAACTTCCTAGGCGGATTGATTGGTGGTTTCGCATCATTTCTTGTCCTGATGAAGTATTTTTATAAAGATGACAACAAGGACATGAAGAAGATTGCGAATACAGTAATTACAGGCGTAGTACTAGCTCATGCATTTGGTCGAATCGGTTGTTTCTGCGCTGGTTGTTGCTTCGGCATCCCTACTGAATCCTTCTTAGGAGTCTTATTTCCCTATGGACATGCGCATGATCTTTATCCTGGTGCATCTGTCTATCCGACACAATTATTTGAAGCTGCATTCTTGTTCATTTTATTCTTTGTACTGAATCAAGTTAAATTCTTTAAAAATAAAGAAGTAGAAGCATATCTAGTTGGTTATGGCATTTGGAGAATCTTGATTGAATTCATCCGTGGTGATGATAGAGGCGTTTTATTGCCATTATTCAGCACTGAATACAATGTATTTCCAACCCCCTCGCAACTCATGAGTTTCTTTATGATTATTTTAGGTGTCTACCTAGTGATTCAACACCGTAATCAAGAGAAACTTACATAAATAAAAAAAGAAGATGTTTATTCCTTTTTTGGGAATTTGAGCATCTTTTTTATATGATTGTTTATAGCATGATGAAATGATTCAAATAATGATTTCATGAAAGAGAGTTTTCTGTGAACGAGAAGAATAAAGAAATCAGAATCAACATAACTCAAAAGATTTTAGTTGGATTTCTCATCATTTTGATGATGGTTTTTGAGTTTGCTGATTTTCAATTATTCGAAAACGCTACAGATACTTCGATAGTTACGAATTCAATTCTCAGATTTCTTGGTGGAATCGTCTTTATTGTGATGATTATTGCTTTTGGTCACCGTAGGATTTTTAAGTTTAGAAACTTTAAAAAATCACTTTTAATTATCCTACCAGCACTGATCATCTCTATCAATAATTTTCCAATCATCGCATTTTTTGATGGAAGAGCTGTCTTGACAGAACCGGTATACCGCGTATTTTTATTTTTTATAGAGTGTTTGAGCGTAGGATTCTTTGAGGAAATACTCTTTCGGGGTATAATCCTCTTATTTTTGGTAAAAAGATTTTCTCACGAAAAACACGGTGTTCTTTTGTCGATTGTGCTTTCTTCAGCGCTATTTGGATATTTTCATTTCTTTAACATCTTGAGCGGGGCTTCACTCAGTGATACCGTCCTTCAGGTAGGGTATTCATTCCTAGTTGGGATGATGTGGGCGATTATGTATCTTAAAACGGGAAATCTCTGGTTGACCATGATACTGCACGCAACCTATAACTTCTTTGGCCAAGTCATGTTTTATCTTGGTACTGTTCAAGGCAGATATGATATTTATACTGTGATTATCACAATAGTACTTGCTGTAGTGGTTGCATTTTATTCAATCCTTCTTTATAAACAATTGGATACCAAGACAATGATTCAAATTTGATTTATTCAAGTGATTTAAAATCGCACCTCCTGGAGTCCATAGTTAGCTTCAACAATTATCAAATTGAAGTTTTTATGATACAATAAATCTAACGAAAGCTATCAAGTAATTTCATATGAATCCAACGTTCATGTAGCAAAGAACTATTTTTTATCAAATGCATCCTTCATTAAGGAAATGAGGTTAGGAAAGCATGAATCATTATAAACGTTATTTCAATTTAATATTCATCGTTTTCAGTTTGATTTTTTATCTCATTCTTGAACTTCCATCTGGTATTTGGAGTGATGTTGCCATTGAATCCTATGATGCAGATATCACCTTAAACGATCAAGGAGACATGACTGTCGTCGAGCGTTGGGTTATGGATTACAATCAAGAAATGCGAGTACGATTTAGAGATATCAAATATAATAAGTATGCTGAAAATTATCCGCTTGTTTCTGACGATGACAATCACGCAATGATTGACTCAAGTTCTATTGATGTTGAATTCTATAAGGGATTCATCAATAAAACATCAGATATTAGGATTGGTTTGGCTTCTCAAGGGGATTATGATGAATTGAATCAACAGATTACTTGTCCAGACTATGCCTTAGAATGTGAATCAATCTTTGTTGATACCTACTATGCAGGAGGTTTGGATGGAGAAGTCACCTTCATCTATACCTATGTCATTGAAGGTGTGGTAACGAAATATTCAGATATTTCAGAATTGAATTGGAGACTGTTCGAATATGCTGAGGGAACCATCAAGGATGCATCCATTACGATCAATATGCCGAATAATGATTATGATGTCAGCAGATTCTATGTATGGGGGCATGGCTTATCCTCTGGCAATATCGAAGTTATAGATAATCAGACGATAGAAGTCACGATGGAAAACATCAAGAATGGTGAATTTCCTGAACTCCGTGTACTTATGCCAAATCTTCTATTTCCTAATATTCGACCAAATAACATTGTGATCCATCCTGATATGGATTTTGATCGTTTGTATGACTACGAAAATCAATTAGCTATTGCGACCAATAGACGTATTTTTATTGCCCAAATCATCTTTTATGGTGCGTTTATTCTCATTCCTTTGATGGGGTTCATCACATATAAAGTCTATTTAAACCATGATAAGGAATATGAACCAGAGTTTCAAGGCGATTTCTATAGAGAACTTCCTAATGAAGCAACTCCTGCAGAAGTCTCTTATCTCTATTATATGAAAAAAATCAAGGATGAAGTGTTTACAGCGACGCTTCTGGATTTGATCAGAAGAAAATATATCAGCATTGTTGGTGAAAACGAAAACATGACGGCTTTAAACGCTAATTTCATTTTGCAAAGAATTAACATCAACGAGGAACAGGATCTTTTATCCCATGAAAAAGTATTCATGGATATGATCTTTAACATGATTGGCAATAAAACGAAGGTATCTACAAAACAGATAGAAGTTTATGCATCCTCTTACACCGATGCGAAAGCCTTTGAAAACAAAACAACCCAGTTCGTCAAGGAAGCGAAAAGACAATCTGAAAAGAATAAGTATTTTGAATCTTTAAATCAAGAAAAATCTATTAGTAGAAAGTTTGTACTGATTCCTGTCGTCTATCTTGGAATATCTATCTTTTTATGGATGTTTTTGGCAATTGATACATTTGGTGCGATGGGAATATCCCTTGTCATCATTGTGAGCTATTTGATTTATATCGCACAATTCAAAAGACGTTCAAAAACGGGTAACGAGCTCTTTGTGAAATGGAAAGCATTCAGGAATTTCCTAGTGAATTTTTCAAGTATGAAGGATTACCCTATTCCTGCGATTATCGTTTGGGAGCATTATCTGGTTTACGCAACTGTATTTCAACTCGCAGACATTGTCATGGAACAACTCTCAGTTAAATTACCGAAAGAAGTATTTGAAGAAGAACAGTCCACATATTTGCGATATGGATATTCAAGATATCCTGGAAGTCGAGTCTTTTTCTTCCATCAATCGTTTGGAAATTCGTTCAGTCAAGCTAAGAATAATGCTGCTCAGACCATAGCTAGACACAATCAATCACAGTCAAGCAGCGGTCGCGGAGGCGGGTTTGGCGGAGGCAGTTCATTTGGTGGCGGTGGCGGTGGCGGCAGAAGCCGTTAAGTATAGATAAAAAAAAATAAGGAGATAAAAATTATGTGGATCATTGGGTTAAGCACAGGAGCAATCACGCTCATTATTGTCGTTGTTGTATTGGTATTGGTTGTGGGATTCTTAGTCAAGAACTACAATACATTAGTTGTACTTAGAAATAAGGTCAGAAATAGTTTCAGTCAGATTGATGTTCAGCTGAAAAGACGTTTTGACATGATTCCAAATTTGGTTGAAACAGTTAAGGGTTATGCGAAACATGAGGAAAGCATTTTTGGTGAATTTGCACGTGCCAGAGGCTTATATGCTCAAGCATCGAAATCTGGCAACGTCCAGGAAATGGCAAATGCTGATCATGGCTTCACTGCGGCATTATCCAGATTAATGGTTGTTTCTGAACAGTATCCTGAACTGAAAGCAAATATTAATTTCATCGAATTGATGGAACAGTTGAAAGATACAGAAAACAAGATTGCTTTTTCAAGACAATTCTACAATGATACGGTTATGAAATATAATAACACGATTGAACTTTTCCCATCAAACATCGTTGCAGGCATGTTTAATTTCAAAGCTTCAGAATTCTTTGAAGTTGTTAAACCCAATGAAAGAGAAGCAGTCAAGGTTCAGTTTTAATTGATTGATTTATTTATAGTTATTGAATGCATTTGAATAACCGGAGGTCAACAACATGAAGATCTTATTTATCGGAGGCACAGGGTTGATTAGCACAGCAGTCAGTCAGTTGGCTATTCAAAAGGGGCTTGAATTAACCATCTTGAATCGTGGACAACGAAATGATGAACTTCCAAAAAAAGTAGAACGCGTACGATGCGACATCTATGATGAAAAGGCTGTTCAAAAATTCCTAGTAAACCGTCATTTTGACGCTGTTGTCGATTGGATAGCGTTCACTACCGATCATGTTCAAAGAGATTATCGTCTTTTTAAGGGGTATACCAACCAGTATGTATTCATCAGCAGCGCTTCAGCGTATCAAAAACCGATACCTAAACTACCGATTACTGAAAAAGAAGTACCTTTGAATAATCCTTTTTGGACTTATAGCCAAAATAAACAAAAATGTGAGGAATATTTGTTAGGATTGAATGATCCGTCTTTTCCTGTGACCATCATCAGACCCTCCCACACCTATAACGATCATTCCATCGTTTCACAACTCAACAGCTGGCCGCATCCTTACACCTTGATTCACAGGATGAAACAAAATAAACCGGTTATCATGCCTGAACAAGGAAAGTCACGTTGGACCTTGACTTATAATCAGGATTTCGCATTTGCTTTTCTAGATATTTTTGGAAATCCCAAGACATATGGGGAATTCTATCATTTGACTTCAGATAAAAGTTATTCTTGGCTTGAACTATATCAGATGCTCAAAGAAGCAGTCGGCAGCAAATCAGAGCTTATTTTTATGCCAACTGAAAAAATTGCTGAAGTGTTTCCCGATTATTCAGGATCTCTTCTTGGTGACATGAAAGACAGCGCTATTTTCGATAATAGTAAAATTAAGGCTGTCGCACCTAACTATGTATCAAAGACTGAATATCGCGATGTTGTAAAAAATGCTGTTCTCTGGTATGAAAATAATCCAGAATTTCAAACAATAGATGAAGATTTTTATAAGAGGTATGATCTATTGATCGAAGCTAATAAAAAATAGATGAAGAAGCATGAATAAATCTCTACAAAATGACAAAGCAGACAATTGATATCGTCTGCTTTTTTATTTTGTCTTCATCAACCTAAAAAATTGAATGGAATTGATGATATAAAAAATTTAAGGATTAAGCTTTTTGAAGCGATATTTCTAATTTGATCAACACTCTTTTTGTATAAATCAATGTGATAGCTACTGCACTCCAATTAATCAGTACAATCCCCCACCAGACACCATCCAGCCCCATATCAAAGACTGTACCTAATAGATAAAATATAGCAAATGGCAAAACTTGTCGATAAAGCCCGATATAAATTGCAAATCCAGGTTTTTTAATGCCTTGAAGCACGGATACGCAAATATTTAATATGACATAGGTTATGAAAGCTAATACCTCAATGCGTAAATAGCGTGAACCTTGTTTGATAACTTGAGCATCTTGATTGAATAGTTGAATCAAGTAAGGAGCTAAAGGGAAAATGATGAATGCCCCGATAATCATGATGATGATACCTGAAAAAGTAGCTTTTTTTAAAACTTCTTTGATTCGATCAAACTGTTTGGCACCATAATTTTGACCAACAATGGTCAATACTGCAATATTGAGTCCCAATGTTGGAAGAAGGGCGAGCTGCTCAATCCTGACTCCGACTCCATAACCAGCGATTCCTGTTGTTCCACCATATTTTAAGACGAAATAGTTGATGATGAAAATGCCGATTGCGATGGTTGCCATGTTGAGTGAAGATGGGATACCTTGTTTCAATACATCTTTGATGGAAGCATAAGAAAAATGTGCTTTTTTCAACACGCTCTTATCAAATACTGTTGATTTTTTTACTTTGATGAATAAATATACAGTTCCAAACATTTGAACAATGATTGTTGCTAGTGCAACACCAACAACACCTAGTCTTGGCAATCCAAACCATCCAAAAATCAACAAGGGATCTAAAATAAGATTCATAAAGAACCCAATCACTAGAAAGTTGCGATAAGGTTTGGTTTGCCCTTGAGCGGAGAGTATTCCACTGAACAGTGCATTAAATACAAAGAAGAACGAGCCGAAAAAAATTGTGTTTGTATAATTGATGCCGTATGTCTTTGCTGAACCTTCAGAACCCAACAGCGATAAAAGAGGTTCTGTGATGATTGGAGATAGAACTGTCATTAAAATAGACAAAAATACACCAATCAGCAACGCATTTTTAATCAGTTGATGAAAAAGTTGATGATCTTTTTTGCCCAGTGCAATGGAGGCGAGCGCTGAAATGGCATTTCCTAATCCTGCAGTGACTGCAATAATGATAAAGAATATTGGAAATGAAATCGTTAAACCGGCGAGCGCTTCTGTTGAGAGTCTTCCAGCATAAACAGTATCAACAACATTGAATAGTGTATTGAAAAGAAACCCAACGGATGCCGGAATTGCGATATGTTTAAGATGTGTGCTGATATTACCGATGGTGAGATTGGTGCTATTTTTCGACTGATTCATGGGGACCTCTTATCTTTATAGAGTCATCTTATGATGAAATGAAGACATTGTCAAACATTTAGCAATCATAGAATATGTGTTTGCAGTGGATTCAGTTAATCTTCATACCCGTTTCCTTAAGCTGAAATATACACGCTTGCTCTTGTAAGGTAAGTAAATGAAGTTCACAGTATATCCTTATTTTTGTTTGTTTCATCGCTTATATTATCAGAAATTCTTTAAACTTATTATTTTTTTACTCAATGTTTCACTTGTTATACTAATCAATCCCTTAAAAAAGCACTCAACAAGGACATGTTTGGACATGTTCATTTTGTCAAATGCTTGGGTTTAATACTATTTTTAATGAATTTAAAAGTTTTTTGAATGCTTTTTCTCTATATACATCAATTCATCTGCTTTATTGACTAAGTTAGTTAAATCAAACTCATGATTCAACTCACTTTCATTGAACAAGACAATTCCATATGAAATACTTGCTACTGCTGAATTTGAAGAAAAGGCATTTTCAATCAGCTTTATCCGCGAAAAAGATTCATCGAGATTCGTATCCGTGAGGACAATGATGAATTCATCACCGCCTATTCGAAAAATTTCACCTTTGCCTTTGATGATATCTTTAGTCAGCTTAACAAACATGATGAGAAGCCTGTCACCTGCATCATGACCGAACTGATCGTTAACTTTTTTGAAATCATTAAAATCAATCATGGTCAAGCTATGGAATACATATATTTGAGAAGAAAGGAACTTTTCTTTCATATAATCATAGAAATACCGTCTATTGTAGCTGCCTGTCAGTGAATCTTCCATAGACATGTGCTTCAGCAATAGATTATAACGCTGCAATTCTGCGTTTTGTTTTTCAATGGTGCGTTTAGAATTGAGGAGTTCGCTGTTCAATTTTGAAATTTCCTCATATATTTTCGTATCTTGAACTTGAAAATCTTTTCTGATTATACGGAGTTCATTCAACTGCTGGCTGTTTAGCCGCATGATTTTTTTCAGAATTTCTTCATCTGTCGCTGTATTGAACAGCACAAAAATCAAACGAGTATCTCCATCCTTAAAACCATTGAGATAACAATCGTGCGTTTGATTTGAATGTTCAATGATTAAATGGTGATGGAATGCAGTTTGATTTTGATTCATTTTTTTCAAAAAGTCATTAAATTGGTCGAGGGATTCGGTATTAAAAATTGTCTCAATCTTCTTGTCTTGCAAATCTGAAAAATCGGAATCACTTGGGAAAATTGAAGTAATTACGTTATTTTGATTGATCACCAGTAAAAAGTCGTTCATTTCTATTTTATGCATTTGCTTCACCTACCAATAGCGTTCCAAGAATGACTGCTTGTTCTGCATCCATCGCAAATCCATCAGCACCTAAAGATTTCCACAAGTCAGGTGTTTCATTGAAAACATGTCCTCCAACAATAATTTTTATATCTTTGAGTTTAGGATTTGTCTTTGTAGCTTTTATCAAATCTCTGACTTCAATGAGATGTGAAGAAGTAGTTGCTGAAATGGCGAATAGTTGCGTTGGATTTTCAATCAAATGATTGATGATAACCTCAATTGGGATGTTAGAACCTAAAAAGATAGAATCCCAGCCCGAAAGCTCAAAAAAGTCAGCAACCATTCTCATACCGATTTCATGGAGTTCATCACCTGCACAAACAGCTGTGACTGTTTTTTGGTTATGCTCTCTGTTTGAAAAAAGTATTGAATATAGTCTTCCAATAATATGCTGAACCGCAGCGGTGATGTAATGTTCCTTGGCTACTGTGATAATGCGTCTCTGCCATAGTTCTCCGACTTTGTACAAAGTGGGCTGTAAAACATTCAAATAGATATCCTTCAGGCTCATTCCTTGATTTACAAGATTTAGGATGTGTTGATATGCTAAGTCACTATGCATTGAAATCAAGTGATTTAAGAATTGATCATAATCAATTTTAGCGAGATCTGTGGAAAAAAATGACTTTCTATAGGCTTCTATACCTTTTTTAAATGTCTTAATGGTAGAATCTGACAAAGGATGATCGAATATTTCTTGAAATACACTTTCACATACCCTGAAGTAGCGCTCCATGCTATCCATATTAAATTTTAAATGTTGAGCCAATGATCCAAACCATTCCATATAATTCACAAAAATGAGTGGTTCTCCGACTTCAAGTGAGGTACTGAGAAATCTTAAGGTATAAACCGTGTCTTGAATGTACTTATCTTTATATCTTGATAAGGAAGGATTCATGAGAAAATCCTGATTGAAAATGTGAAGTGCAAGATCATCTTTATTTTTTAAAATGTCCGTAGGCAAACGATACGTTTCCATCAGAATGTCCTCCTTGGTTTTATGAAATTGATTTATTTTATTTCTTGCCTTCATCATAACACAATCTTATAATTTATCATATGAACTTAATGAAATTGTAATAATCAATAATGGGTATAAAATAAATGAGGTTTCTAAATTCATTAAAATGATGATAATAAGGAAACTTTATACGTTCTCCATTCAAATCTACAGCAATTTATCATATAATGGTATAGAACGTTGTTGTTGATAGAAAATGCGAATCAATACGCCGTGTCGGGAAGTGGCTCAGCTTGGTAGAGCACCTGGTTCGGGACCAGGAGGTCGCGGGTTCAAATCCCGTCTTCCCGACAGGGCGTATGGATATGTTTTCAACAAACAAATATAAAGTAAAAAAATGCTATGATGAAAATCTCATATAGCATTTTTTTTGAATTATATTTATTTACAACTTAGGATGTATAAACGACGCCATCTTTGATTTGTGTTTCCTCATCTAGTGCGTGCACGATAGCGTTATAACTCCACATTTCATAAACCATCTTGCCTTCTAAATTATGATAAGCAATAGGAATATTTGCAGAAGAGGTATCGATACCCCAATTCATTAACAAATCATAGGGATTTTCATCGGAGTACATGAGCATATAGTTACAATCGCACAGATAACTTGTTGAAAGACTGCCAATACCGAGATCCATTTTAGCGATGGAGATGTAATCGTTGTAAATATTTGGGAAAGGAATGTCATGCAGTTGAATCATGATTCTTACAAAGTTGGTATCATCGATAAGCAAACTTTCATATTGTTGTTTCAAATTTTCTGTTAGTGTTTGAACGGTAGCATTACCACTGGAAGTGTAATACAGTTCAAGGGTGATGATCGTATAGTTTTCTATAGATCCTTGAGTATAATATCCATCAGCAATCGCTTCTTCAACTGCGACTTTGAATAAAGCAAGTGCGGAATCAGGGAAATATGCATTGGAATCTCCACCAAAGTCATCAACGATAGCTTCTCCAACTGCACTGCCGCGGATGGAAAGACCTTCTTGTCCATCTATAAAGAAAGCAGACGTTAAGATGGTGTGCGCAGGGAGATAAGTCTTTGCAAGTTCTACTGCAGCATAGTATCTGTCGATTCCATAATAGAGCGCTTGTCTGAATGGAAGGTAGGAAAGAATTGGTTCGGGAATCCAGGTTTCATCAAGATTTGAATCAGGGTGTGTTTCAATATAAGCATCACGGTTTTCTTCAGTACCGAACATATTGAAATTGAGTCTGACTATGGATGAACTAGGAATCGCTACGGTGCGTGGATCACTAACAAATTCAAGTACACGCGCATTTGGGATTGTGGAGTTTTCCAGTCTTCCTGCTTCAAATTCAGCGAAGATTTCATCTATGCCATTGATAAATCGATATTGATAACCAGTATATTGATACATGTCTTGATCAGGATGCAAATCGTTCTTTTTATATGTCAATAAATCTCCATATGTCCAAGAATCGAGGTAGTATGTGCCGCTACAAGCGATAGAAGTCGGGTCTTGTCCATAATCATCACCAAGGTCTTCAAACAGTTCCTGGTTGATTGGAGCGAGCACTGAACCAGTAAAAGCGTACATGACTTCAAAGGCGCTCTTTTCATCCTCATACTCGAGTTCGATGGTGTTGGTTGTACCTGCTGCCAGCCTTAACCCAACTTGATTCCAAGTTGCTGTTCCATTAATGAATTCGAAGGCGTTCTTGATGCCTTGACTGATGAAATCACCTCCGCCTGTTCTTGATCTGAACCATGCTTGTTCAAGAGCTTGGCGCCATGTCCACAAATAATCAGTAGCATCTAAATCCTCGTAACCCGAGGGAAGTCCTGAAACATCAGTATTTGGATGAAACTTCCATTGAAGGTCATCTCTTAGTTCAATTCTCCAGATTTTAGAGTAAATTTCGCCATCAATTATTGTTGTAGTTGCGGGAATAGGTTCTGACTTAGCGAGTGAAGGGAGAATATCATATCCCGTTTTAGTATCATCAAAATAAAAATCATATAATCCACCGCTATACATATCAGTGAATTGAGTTGTAGTTGAGTCTTCAACTTCCCATGGATTGAGTGTTACGGGATCAGCATTATAAGAGGATCGCCAAGTGTATTCGTTCGCGTTTCCATAGGTATCTATATCCATCAAAACTTGCGAATCGTCTTCTGTGAGTTGAGAGAACGAATCACCGAATCCAAGGACA
>Ga0209000_1000385_pt1 | contig 45951 bp, 41 predicted proteins | sample RifGroD2_FD_183998 | JGI IMG/M metagenome (GOLD analysis project Ga0209000, IMG submission 183998) | Groundwater microbial communities from Rifle, Colorado, USA - Groundwater D2 (SPAdes) (version 2) | ecosystem: Environmental > Aquatic > Deep subsurface > Groundwater | place: Rifle, Colorado... | reverse complement strand
GTGCTCCAGCCCTTGTATACTAGCTGAGCGGCATCTCTTCTGATACGAGGCATCTTAGGGTTTGTTGTATATGACATATGGAATCATCTTAATGGGTTAAGTGATTCCAAGCTATTGGGATATTACGGAAATATTGACAAGTAGTGATTATTATGAAATAATATGGCCATGGAGGTTTCCGATGCAAGACGGCTCACCGATAGCACAGGTTGAGTTTAAAGGTCAGTCCATTGCGGTAACACATACCGCATTCATAGTTCCTTTAATTAAAGACGGTGTACTGTTTGAGGGTAAAAACATAGAAGACAAAATAGGCGTCTTGATGGTTTATAATTATCCGGATGAGAAACCGGTATCTGCTGGCATTAACGTTGAGACAACCGGTAAATCAGCTGGCTGGGGGCTCCCCGGTGGTGGGTTTTCATCAGATAGGGATACAACAGTGACGGACACTGTTGTTACAGAGCTTCATAAGGAAACTGGTCTTTCTGTCCCCCATCTGGAAGAAAGATTAGTCAAAGGAAAACTCATACTTATGAACAGAGCCGGAATTATGAGGTGGAATAAATTTCATGAAGTAGGAAAAGTACCCGACCACGATTTCAATCCTAGGTCCGGTTGGACCAGAGTTGATAATTACCTCCATATCTTTATGGGCGGAGTACGTTTTAGTGATTCTAATCTTGCCACTCTGATGCATGACACAAATCGAAGCCGACAGGTTTTTGACCATAATCTTCAAGTCGATGGTATCGCATATATCGTTGACTTTGACAGTAGCACATATTCAGAAGAAGAGATCACTAGCCTCAATATCGAGGAAAGAAATGAGATTGGCAAAATTGGCATATTTCCTTTGTCGCTATTGAGAACCATCTTGGCTTTCTATGAAGAATCTAGCGTAGCTCGAGAAGAGCGCCTTTTCTATAAGAGCCACCTACAATGGCTCCTAGGGGCCTATGATGTCGTTGACACACAACGACGCAAGGCCCTGGGTCGCATGAAGGCCATGGCCCAATTTGAAAAAACGCGTGCCTGGTCTGCACGAAAAAGGGTTCGAGTTACACGATAAGAGATAGGGGCTCCGAAGGAGCCCCTTTTTAATACAAAATAGTAGGTTATTCTTTGCTATTGACCTATCATCTATATTATAGTATAATCCTACTAACACTGGCTCGCCGTAAACTGAGCCAGAAAGGAGTGTGATGGGAAACAAACAGCAAGAGTCGAGCAAGGGTAAGCCCAGTTCGGCTGGGCGACACGGCAAGAAATACGAGCGGGCTTTCTCGACTAGCGCTAACAAGCGTTATTTCGAGACCAAACTGCGCAACGTGTTGCGCAGAAATGGGGAGTCGGCGGCTCACGGATACGCAAGCAAGTATGGGAAATACGGGCTTGCACAGCTCCTCGACGTCCTCTTGGCATCGAGGAAACAGCGAGCTGAGAAAGTCGCCGACCACACCTCGCCCAAACAGAGAGAGCGGGTGGCCCAGACGACAGGCATCGCGACCATCGGATCGGGAGGGGCGGGACAGGGTCTGCCGCCCATCACCTTCGGCCTTGGCAGCATCTTCGCTGCCAAGGGTATCTCGGCCGCCGATTTTCCGGCAAAACGCCGGAAGCCGCGGACGAAGAGGCCCGCGAAAAAGACAGTCTTTATTTCGCCTCGACTAGACGAGGCAAAGCCCGACAGCGAGGCCTCGCTGGAGGATGTTCTCGACGGATTGTTGAGCCAGTAATCCTAGGCTCGAGGGGAGCGGCGCGTAGCGCCGACTCCCCTGTTTTTTTATCTTGTCGAGACATTATTTTCATGCTAAGCTTTACTTCAATTATGAACCAGATTATTAAATATATTTCTATTATTTTCTTAGTACTTTTGACGGCTATCGGTTTAGTCGGCATTTTCTATACTCCAACCGAGACTAAGACTATCTCCTTGTCTGAGGTTATATCTCAAATTAATACGAACAAAATCAAAGAGATCGCCGTTGAAGGAGATGTCATGAATATTACTGCGACAGATGGATCAAAACTCACAGCCAAAAAGGAATCGAGTATCTCAGCGGTTGAATCCTTAACAAATCTCGGCGCCGAAAAATCAAAACTCACAGCTATTAAAATCGAGGTTAAAGATCCTAGCGGATTTATGCTTGCAGTTTATAGCATCCTGCCAATGCTTCTGCCATTTCTATTAATCCTATTTATCTTCTGGTTTATGTTCCGTCAGGCACAAAAGGGATCAATGCAAGCTTTCACTTTTGGCAAAACAAAAGCCAAGTTAGCTAACGAATCGGACGGCAAGAAGAAGGTCACTTTCAAAGATGTCGCTGGATTGATCGAAGCTAAGACTGAAGTCTCAGAAGTAGTTGAATTCTTAAAAGATCCTAAGAAATTCCATAATCTTGGCGCGAGAATTCCCCGCGGAATTCTACTTGTTGGCTCTCCCGGTACTGGCAAAACATTACTTGCTAAAGCTGTAGCCAATGAGGCTAATGTCCCCTTCTTCTATGTCTCTGGATCCGAATTCGTAGAAATGTTTGTAGGTGTTGGCGCCAATCGTGTACGCGATACATTTGAAGTTGCAAAAAAGATGGCACCAGCAATTGTATTTATTGATGAGATTGATGCTGTTGGCCGACATCGCGGTGCTGGACTTGGCGGAGGCCATGATGAACGCGAACAAACGCTTAATCAGATATTAGTCGAGATGGATGGTTTCGATACTAAAGATGACGTCATTGTTATGGCCGCGACAAATCGCCCCGATATTCTTGATCCGGCATTGCTACGTCCAGGAAGATTTGACCGACGTGTTATCCTTGATGAGCCTTCCATGAAAGATCGCGAAGCGATATTAAAAATCCATGCAAGAGAAAAGCCGCTGGCCCCTGGAGTTGATTTAAAAGTAGCCGCCGAGAGAACTCCTGGATTTTCTGGAGCTGATTTGGCTAATCTATTAAATGAAGCTGCTATTCTTGCCGCAAGAAGAAATCAAAAAAGTATCGAACAAATTGACGTACTTGAGGCAGTCGAAAAAATAATTCTAGGGCCAGAGAGGAGAAGCCACGCCTTTAGTGTCAAAGAAAAAGAGATTACTGCCTATCACGAAGCCGGCCACGCTTTACTTGCCCATACTCTACCTTTTAGCGACCCAGTTCATAAGGTATCTATCGTCTCTCGTGGAAGAGCTGGCGGTTATACTCTCAAGCTTCCTACCGAAGACAGGCATCTTAAATCAAAGGCTGAGTTTGAATCAGAACTGGCAGTTCTCTTGGGTGGCTACACAGCTGAAAAGCTTATATTCCACGATACAACTACCGGATCTTCAAATGACCTTCGCGTTGCTTCTGATATCGCTCGAAAAATGGTAACAGAGTTCGGCATGTCTGAAACGCTAGGTCCTGTAACTTTTGGCGAGAAAGAAGAGCTGGTTTTCTTAGGTAAAGATATCGCAAATCATAAAAATTATTCCGAGACTGTTGCTCATGAGATTGATTTAGAAGTACAGAAATTGATCCAAAAGGCCCAAGCATTGGCCAAGAAGGTATTAATACAGAAAGATGACGTCCTGAAGAAGATTGCAATGGAATTAATCAAGAAGGAGACGCTCGAGCAAAAAGAATTTTTTGCCTTGGTAAATTACTAGCAAGGCAAAATAGCAATATGGTGAATGCCTCCGATTACTGGACCTTTGAAAACGTAATGTAGCATGATATAATGAGGGTATGGATAGAGCCAATAGAAGAATGGCGGTTAATCTCAGAATGGCCGGAAAAAGCTATTCCGAGATTAAAAGAGTTATAGGTGTACCAAAGAGTTCGCTTTCGTATTGGTTAAAAGATACTCCACTCAGCGAAACACAAAGGGCAAAGTTGATCGGACGGTACAAAGAAGGCCAGATTGAGAATTTCATCAATACGATGCGCGCCAAAAGAGAAGCTCGTAAAATGGATGCCTATCGGCTCGCGGCTAAGTCACTACTCCCTTTAACCGATAGAGAGTTGCGTATCGCTGGCCTATTCCTTTATCTTGGCGAGGGATCAAAAAGACAACCAGGACAAATCTTGGTCAGCAACACAGACCCAGATGTCATAAAATTTGCACTGTACTGGTATGAAAAATCTCTAGGGATTATGAAGGATAAAATAAAAGTTGGTCTCCAAATATACAAAGACATGGACACCAAGGAAGAGAGTTTATTTTGGAGTAGGCACTTGCGAATACCCCTAAAAAATTTTTGGAAGCCATATATAAAGAATAGTGGCACAGCAACGATCGATCATAGTGGTCACAAACACGGTACCTGCACCCTATATTATGGTAACGTATCATTGCATGAAGATATACTAATGAGTATCCAATGCATACTAGATGCATCCAATAGGCGCGCATAGCTCAGTGGTAGAGCGGTATACTTATAATATACAGGTCCCTGGCTCGATCCCAGGTGCGCGCACATAAGTTATTAATAATTGGGCCTATAGTAAATCGGTATTACGCTTCCATGGCATGGAAGAGGGCGGGGTTCGATTCCCCGTAGGTCCACCAACAGGAATTGAACTATTGAGCTAGCGAAAACTTGCAAATTATTTAAAGCGTGATATAATATTATCACGTTCGCAAACAACGAGAACAGGAGGAAGATGATGATGGAAAGTCCCATTCAAGGCTGGACTCATCCAGAGCTGAGGGAGGGTGAAGTATACAGCCACAACACTACTAGTGCGTTTATTAGTTCTCAGAGATGGACAACGGCTCGAATTGGGAAAGTCGCCTATACGGTAGGTGGCAAGCCTTTTCAACCTGATAATGGCGCCGATCTCTACCCCGTTTTTGTGCAGAGGTCGGAGATCGAGGCTGCCGGAGAAACAATCCTAGACTGGGTTTAGTTGTCATACTCCGCGCTTACCCCGCAGACCAAAGACCCCAAACCTCGTTTGGTATGGGGTCTTCTTTTATTCAAATACGGCGGCTGGATTCCTGGTTAAAGACATATAGATTTCCTTAACCACGGTTTTCCAATTATCCCGATAAACTCCACCACACAATCGTAGTCCTAGCCTAGAGTGTTTAATAAAAAACTGGCGATTTAATCGCCAGTCGTGATCTACTTGGCTAGAATCAAATTCTCAAGGAGGACAAATGTTGTTCTATTATCTTTGATATCTTGTATATTCTCAGCCAAGATACGAAGACCATATTCCCTTGCTGCTATCTTTGGAGCTATAGCTCCGATATTGATATTGTGACCCAGCCTTGCTACAACTTTTGCTGCAGCTCCCGTTGAGTGATATTTAAGGCGTCGATCCGGTAATACATGAATTTCGTTGAGATACTTTTGGCATTGCTGGAGAGCCTTCTCATGTGACACAACATATCTAAGTTCTTCGGCCCGATTAATATGTTCAGGCGCCATAAGGCAATGATTGATTTGTAAATCAAATCTATCTCGTTCTCGTAAATTAAATCCACTTCCTCTGAGAATCGATAAATTTTCTGTTACCTCGATCACTTCACCGGCAATGGAGTTTCGAACTGGAACAACAGCATAGGCCGGTCCCTCAATTAGTCCTTTTAACACGCTAGTATGAGTTCCGCAAAAAATGATCTCATAATCTTCCCTGAGCCATCCCTGTCTCTGAATAAAGACTAGGGCCGCCTCGTGTCCATTGGTAAAGGCATCGAGAACTAAGATCCTTGTTTTCATAGAACGATCTCCTCGGATTTGAATTCCTGAGGGAATAATAATATAAGTTACGGCCTACGTCCATATTTTATGGTAGATTATGAAAATTATGACAAATAGCTATCCACGCTTAATTCTGGTAAGATACTATGCAATAATTAATCGGCGAAGCTACGCACATCTGATTAACTCTAACAAATGGACAAGAAATATATTTCAACAAAGATAGTCTACGAAGATTCGAATTTCTTAGTAATTAATAAGCCATCCGGTCTTATAGTTCATCCAAAGAATAAGGACGACCACCAGCCAAGCGTAACCGCTTGGCTGGTTCATCGTTTTCCGGAAACTGCTACCGTCGGCGAGGACCCAGAAAGACCCGGGATTGTTCATCGTCTAGACAAGGAGACCTCAGGCTTATTGATACTTACTAAAACACAGGAGGCGTTTCTGTATTTTAAAAACTTATTCAAAGAACGGCATATTCAAAAATCATACCTGGCGCTTGTTCATGGCAAACCGCGATATGCACGAGATATAATTGATTCCCCTCTTGGTCGGCTTGGCATGAAAAGAACAACAAGAATTGTTGGTAAAAAACTCCTTGATAAAAAAGAAGCTCTAACCGAATATTCTACTCTAAAAGATTTTGATAAATTCACATTATTAGAAGTCCGGCCAAAGACCGGCCGCACGCATCAAATCAGGGTTCATCTTCGATCTATTGGCTGTCCGATCGTCGGCGATATGGTCTATGGTAAGCCCAGTGACAAAGGCTTACGTCTCTTTCTACATGCCAACAAGCTCGAATTTACTGCCCCGGACGGTAAATCATTATCCTTAGAGCTTGATCCGCCGACAGATTTCAATGAATATATCGAAAAACTAGAAAGCTGGACAAATAAATAATTATCAGTTACAATAAGCAGGCTGTAAATTTAATATGAATAAAACACACGATTCAATCAAAAACCTACTGGGTGCCAATAAATTTAAAGACGTAAAAACCGGCTGGACGGTTAAGATTTTTCAAAAGATTAAAGACGGGGAGAAGACTAGGGTTCAAGCATTCGAGGGTATGGTTATCTCTAGAAAACATGGCGATACCCCAAGCGGTACAATCACCGTCAGAAGAATACATGGTGGTTTTGGTATGGAGAAAATATTCCCAATATTCCTACCTACTATCGAGAAAGTTGAGGTTGTAAAAAAAGCTAAAGTTCGCAGTTCCAAGATATACTACCTACGAGATAAAACTGCCAAAGAAATACGTAAGAAGGTGCGACTTGAACAAACAAAAACTACAGTAGAAACCAGCGAAGCCGAGGTAGCAGAAACAAAAGAAGAATAATATTGTACAAACGGGCCATCGGCCCGTTTGTTATTTATCTTGAGCGAAAGTAAAAAAAGATATACAATGCCTTAGAAATCGGTGGCGAAAAGTTATCTGCGGACGTGGCGAAACTGGGAGACGCACTACCTTGAGGTGGTAGCACCCGCAAGGGTATGGAGGTTCAAATCCTCTCGTCCGCACAGAGTAGATTTAAAAAATTAATATAAGGGCGGTTAGCTCAGTTGGTAGAGCGCTTTCTTGACGTGAAAGATGTCAGAGGTTCGAGTCCTCTACCGCCCACCAAATACCTAAAATCCCCTCTCGGGGATTTTAGGTATTCAGATAAGCCTATTAATTGCCCAATGACCCGACAAGTAGTAAACTCGAATATAAATGAAGCTGACTAATACCCTAAGAAACATTAAGAAAAAATTCTCTAGCTACAGTCCTTCTGTGGAGGTTTTAATCTCTAAAGAAAATCTGCTCCATAATTTAAATGTCTATAGGAAACTCTGCCGAAATAGATCATTGGCTCCCGTTTTAAAAAGCAATGCCTATGGTCATGGCCTCGTCGAGATAGCTAGAATACTAGAAAAAGAAGATAAGGCATTTTTCGTCATTGATTCTCTCTACGAAGCAATGGTCCTGCGAGATAAAGGTATAAAGTCTCCCCTTTTGATAATTGGCTACACCAGTCCCGAGAATATAAATAACTGTAAACTATCAAACGTATCTTTCACTATTACTAGCCTAGATCAACTATGTCTGGTCTCTAAACTTATTAATAATAGAAGAACTATTCACCTAAAGATAGACACGGGGATGCATCGCCAAGGCATACTGCCAAATCAAATTGATGAGGCAACCGATATTATCAGATCTAGTAAACTTCTTCATCTGGGTGGAGTTTGTTCTCATCTCGCTGATGCAGATAATACGGACCAAACGTTTACTCAGCTCCAAATTCGTGTTTGGGAAGAAACTATCAGGAGCATCAAAAGTAATTTCTCAGATATCCAATACTTCCACATTCTTGCAACTGCAGGAGCCAGCCAGCCAGAAAATATTACTAATAACGTTCTGCGCCTAGGAATCGGTCTTTACGGTATTGATCTGGGGACTAAAGATGCGATTGGACTGAGGCCAGTGCTACAAATGCAATCCGTTATAAGCTCCATTAAGGCCATTCGGCCCGAAGAATATGTCGGTTATGGCATAACTTACAAAACTACTCGTAAGACTAGAATCGCCACGATTCCGGTTGGCTATTTTGAAGGCGTAAATAGAAAATTATCAAATCAGGGCATGGTTAAAATTGGGGATATTTTCTGTCCGATTATCGGCAGAGTTAGTATGAATATAACAACCATAGATATTTCAAATGTACCAGATATGATACTAGGAGATAAGGTAATAGTTATAAGTAACAATAAAAATGACCCTAATTCGATTATCAATATAGCCAAAATGTGCGACGTAATTCCATATGAAATCTTGGTTCAGATTCCTCAACATCTCCGCCGAACCATAATTTAACGCCTCATTCTCAGACACCCCTTAGCTTAAAAGCCCCTCATGGAGGCTTTTAAGCTAAGGGGTGTAGTGATAGAATAATGGATATGAGATCCAATCCAGAGAACAAAGGTTTTGATTTTAATACAATCCCCGCTCCTTCAACGAGTCCCGACACAGAGCCAAAGCCGACAACCGACATAGAGAATATTGATCATCTTACTACCCAAATCGAAAAAGAGGCAGACGAGCTTCGTGATGTTTTTGCAGAAGCTGATAAAATCACTGAGGTTACCGCTCCCGCAGTAGAAAAAGCCAAGGCCCTTCGTGAAACAATCACTAAAGAAATTGCAGGGTTAGAGGAAAAGAAAAAAGAAATTGAGAAGAATATTTCCAAAGACATTTCCGTTTGGGAGAGTGTTCAGCATGAGATAAAAGAAGAGATAGATAGCATTACGAAGAAACTCAGTGACCCAAAGGAAGTAAAACGAATGCTTCAGTTTACCCGCAGAACGCTTGAAGAAAGGTTGGAACATCTTATCCATTCAAATGAAGAGTTAATGAAAATTCTGGGAGACGGAAAGATTTTACCTGAGGAAATTATTTCACTACAGCTGGGTGGATTAGATATTCCCCAAGACGCCTCCGAGTCGATTGTTCACGCATCTGAACTTTACGAAATAACCAGCCGAATATCTGCACGAAAACTAACACTTTTCAGACTATCTCTTTTATTAAAAAAAGTGTTGGATAGTGAAAGGGCAACCGCAGAAATAGAAGCTGTTCAGGAAGATGAATTGAAAAAAGAAAAAATAGAAACAGAAACAGACTTAGACGCATTAAAGAAAATTATGGGAATCTTTGCAAGAGAAGTTGTTTCGTCGGAGAATTCTGGTTGGGATCCAGAGTCACTCTGCAAAGAGACTCAGGAAGTTGGAGAATTAATCAAAACATATAACAAGTTTGGCGATAATTCACAAGGAGAGTCTTTTCGAGTGAGATTACAAATAAGATTAAACAGTGCTATTGGTGCAATCAAGTCCTATTTTGAAGAGGCTGAAGCTTCTTCTGGGGAGGCGGTACATTATTTTGGTTCTGCGATTCATTTATACAAGAAGGGGTATTTGAATGAAGTAGACTTTAGCAGGATTCTCTCTAGAACTATTGAAAATTGTATATATTCAAAGGCTGGAGAAAGGATCGAGGCGGTGACTTTACTACTTGCAGACAATGGTATTCCCAATATTTTATTAACTAATGCTGACACGGAAAGAATACGGATCGCACTTGATTATGTTGGCGAGCCTCATTCGGGGGTATGGCGGACGACAGTTGGTTTACCCATTAAACTTACGGACAAAAAGGTTAACCTTGCGTTTTCCAGAATATCAAGTGTTCTCGGTTCTAGAGATGGAAAAAGCGAGGTAAAACTCTCTAACCCAGAACAAATCGCACTGGCCTCATACTACGCAGATATGGGCGATGCTAGGTATCTCAAAGGATTAAGCGATGAAGATGCCCGTCAGGTAGCGTTCTTATCTTTTAGAACATTCTTTGAATCAAATATAAATAATGGAATAGACCACAGCGATTATCTTCTCATAGTTTCTACTTTGTGTAGAAATGAGGGCGGAGGAATAATGACTTCAATAAAACGAGGCCTCGGTGTCAGTAAGAGCCCAAAGGTTAGTCTAAAAGATTATTGCCAAGAAATCCTATCAAGATATTATATTCCACCTCTTTCCAAGAGAAAGTCGGGGGAAATAAGTGGAGAGGATGCTTTTATTATAGAAGCTTTTGGCCTGCAAGACGAAATTCCAAAAAATTCAGAGTTTAGTAGAGGCCTAGAAAAACGCGGGATTATTAATGCAAACAGGGAGAGAATACTTAGAATAGTGCCTAAGTTGCTTGATGAAATATCGTATTATGGTTCTTCAGCTCCTGTTCTTAATCTAATTCAAAAGGAAGACCCAGTGATTGTGGAGCAAGTAATAAGACAAACCCTGTACGAGCTAATGGCAATACAGAAAAATATATCTCAGACACGTATGATTATAAAGGAGGTTGGCATTTCACGAGAAATTGTGGAAGATGTGGCAAGGAGTGTGGTCGTTGCGCTTCTCTCTCAAGGAGATACGACTCTAGTAAAAAAGATGATAAGTGACACTGGGGTCTCTGAAGATGTCTTGCAGGACGAAGAGTTACGAGAGGCCATAAAAAAGTTTGTCCTTGAACGTTCTTTGAGTAATGCACCTGACGGTCAGATTGACAGTATAATATGGATGGTTGAAGGTGCTAATTTTCCTAACGATTTTTTTAATAACCCAAAGCTCCAAGAAAATGTTAAAAATTTAATTACAGATAGCCTTTTGAACTACAAGTTTAATTTAGCCCAAAATCTGATAAGAGTGTTTAAGGTGCCGGAGACTACTGTTAATGAAACCATTAAAAAATGTGTTCTTAGTTACGATTCCTCTGCTAGTCTGGAAAAGACAGTGGGGACATTAACCTTTTTAGAGGTTTCGGATGAGATTCTTCAAGATGATGAGATACAGAAGCACGTTGAAGAAGTGATTTACAAAGAAATGTCATCCAACTCTTCTGTACCTGATTTAGGTATGACAATAAAAATAATTAAAGTGTTTGAAGTTAAGCAAGAGATTGTCGACCGAGTAGTCCAAAAGACCATAATTTTGCACGATTCTGTAGGAGATTACGACAGGATCCGAACGCTAATTGATGTTTTTTCTTTGTCAGATAGCGTTTTAGGTAGCCTAGAGATCCAGGAAATTGCTAAGAAAGGTATCGTTAAGTATTTGTCCAATGGTTATCTTTCTGAAGCTGTGGACACAGTGAAGAAACTTAAGGTCAAAGAAGAAACACTTCAAAGTCCAGAAGTGCAGGAAGCGGTCAAGAATAGGATCGCTCAGTATTTATTTATCCCTTCTAGCTCATTCTCACCGAGAGCATATGATCATTTAACAACACATGATTATAATGAGTTTATTAAATTAATGATTCGTGTGTTTAAGATTTCTGAGGAAACATTGCAAAGTTCGGAGGTGCAGGAGGCAGTCGTGAAAGGTATTGTTAAGAGATTGTCCCTCACTGTGAAAAATCCAATTAGTGCTAGGAAATTAGTGGATCTCTTTAAAGTTTCGGAAGAAGTATTGCTCTCTCCTAGAATTCAAGAATCCGCTGGAGAACTTGCTAAACTGCTTCTTGCCCAAAAAGAATTTGTTGAGGCCAAAAAGACAATCGAGATGTTTAGTATCTCAAAAGAAGCTGTTGATAAAATAGTCAAAGAACTTATTATCAGCAATCTTCGTCTTGGACACATGGATTGGATATCTGGGGCGATTTATTCGTTGGGTATTCTAGATGAAACACTTCAAGATGCAGAAATCCAAAGAGAAGCGGTGGCCCTAATTACCAAAAAACTTTCCATGGAGCCATATAACCCTGAGGCCATAGAAGAAGTGGAAGAAATTGTTAATAGGCTCAAGATCACACAAGAATTAGTTCGCAAAGCAGTCCAAAAAGTGAGTGTCCAATATCTACAAGTCAATAATGAAAGAATTAATACCATTATAGATCGATTCGGAATTTCCAAGGAAGCTATACAAGACCCAGAAATTCAAAAGTTAGTCATTAATCAGATAGCCGTGTATTTAGATGTAGGACACACTAAGAGTGCAGTCAAGACGTTGCGAGCTTTTGATGTTTCGAAAGAGTTATTGCAGGATCCAAAGATTAAAGAAGCTGCCAAAAAAAGAATAGTTGGCGCCCTTTCCGTAGGACACATTAGAGAAGCGAAAGAGATAGTTCGGGAGTTTTCCGTTTCGGAGGAAATCACACAGAGTCCAGAGGCTAGAAAGGCTGCCAAAAAAGGAATAATCACACAACTATCAAGTAGAGACGTTGATAGTGTCAAAAAACTACTAGATGGTTTTGGAATTTTGGAGGATATCTTTCAAGATCCTGAGATTAAGCAAGCTATTGAGAATAAGAGCTTGGACACCAAGTAATATTTTCACCTAGAGCACGATTTTGCAGAAGCCAAAATCGTGCTTTTTTGTTTTTGCTCCTAAAATTGAATATCCATTAATCGTAGAACTCTTCAGTATAGCCCATGATAGGCTTAACGAGGCTCACTAAAAACTCTTTAGCTTTTCCTACATGGTGCCGCGGGTCGGAATTGAACCGACGACCAATCCCTCTTCAGGGGAGTGCTCTACCACTGAGCTACCACGGCATTACTCCTATATAATAACATGGGGCCTGCTCTTTTTCAATTGTTATCCCCTTTTTTATCTACATATCAACTTTATCTATCTAAATACCACACCCCCATGCTATACTAAACGTAGATACTCTCGATCAGTTCGAGAATTTATCCACAATATGAGAAAAGACAAGATCAGAGCTTACGAATTACGTCGACAGAATAAAAGCTACTCAGAAATCAGTAAAGCACTTGGCATACCCAAGGGAACCCTAGGCGGATGGTTTAAAGACGAGGAATGGTCAAAGACTATACGAGATTCCCTGGGCACCAAGCATTCATTGGCATCCCCTGCCAAGTTGGCCGCGATAATAAAATCCAACAAGGACCGGTGGTTAAGGAAGCATCAAGAATATCGCGACCTTGGAGAGAGTGAATTCAAACAATTACAAAATGATCCCTTGTTCCTCGCTGGCATTATATTGTATTGGAGTGAAGGTACGAAAAACGCTAAGGGTAGTCAGGTAAAACTGGCAAACTCTGACCCAATGATGGTTCGTATTTTTTACGCCTTTCTGAAGGATATAATCAAAGTGCCTAAAGACAAGATCAATATTTGGCTATTACTTTATCCAGACCTTGTCGACGATATGCAGAAGAGCTTCTGGAGCCGAGCTACTGGCGTTCCTTTATCTCAGTTTAAAAAGTCCGTCTATATAGTTGGACGGCATCCTACAAAACGCTTGTCCTATGGAGTCTGCAACATATATGTCCAAAGCCGAGAGGTTAAAGAAAAAATGCTCGTATGGTTGGATCTTTCTCGGAAAATGCTCCTAGCCCGAATTTCTTGATATTGAAGAAAAAATATTATAGAATGGTAACGATTTATTGCGGGTATCGTATATTGGTATTACACCTCGTTGCCAACGAGGCGAGAGGGGTTCGATTCCCCTTACCCGCTCAAAATGATTTCAATTGAATGGGCTGTCCGTAAAAAACTGTTTAGAAATGCGAACCACGCAATTTGGTTTGTTATGAGTTTGTGGTTAGCGATATTAACGATAGCTTATTATTTTTATCCTAAACTATCATTTGTTATTCTACTCCCAGTCGCCGTCCATTTCACTGCACTTGTTCAGGCCATTTCAGCTACTTATATAAAGAAAAGTAATAGCGAGACTTTAAGTAGGGATTGCGTCTGGTTTAATCTTCTTATGGTTGTGATTTATATTATCATATTCTTTTTAAGTCGCTAATTCCCGCATTTAGACAAATAAGTCTCTATTTCTACTTCATATTTCTTATCATCCTTGACTCATATCGGCCAAACGATGGGTTTTAACATCAGAGTCGTTATGGACGCTTTAGGTGCTCGAATAATGGCTTAAATGGCTGACTATTGTCCGTGGGTTGACTTTTTGACCCAGATCTGCTATTATTAAGGTACAAGTTAGGGTTATATAGTATCGGTACATTAATGGCTAAGTAAGCCGTTTTTTTTGTGGGAAAACCGATATAATACCCAGAACAATATGAACAAAAAAACATTATTATCCATCGCAATTTTAGCCCTAGTTATAAGTGCTCCTTTAACAACAAAGGCTGACCTATTTGACTGGTTAGGATCAAAAAATAGCAATGCCAACTCTAACGATAAAAACTGGTCATTTGATATGTTGTATTCTAAATTGCAGAATAATACGGCACAGACTAACTCTGATATATCTCAGAATGGGTCAGTCTTAGCAATCTCTAGCCAAATTTCTACTCAGAAACCAAAAGCTAAGACCGAACGCAGAACCTTCTTGGTCACAGCTACTGCTTACTCTTCTACTGTTGATCAGACTGACTCAACTCCGTTTATAACGGCATCGAATACATTCGTAAGAGATGGCATTATAGCGGCTAATTTCTTGCCAATCGGTACACGAGTTAGAATCCCGTCTCTATACGGCGACAAGCAATTCATCGTAGAAGATAGAATGAACTCAAGATATTGGTATAACATTGACCTATGGTTCGCAGATAGAGCTAGTGCTATCCACTTCGGAAAGAAACAGGTTGTTATCGAAATTGTATCATAAAATCTAAAACCGTCCTGCGAATCGCAGGACGGTTTTAGATTGAAAAACACTCGTTTCCGTGTTATATTCGTTAGGCCCATTGATCGCCTCCATAGCTTAACGGATAAAGCAGCAGCCTTCGAAGCTGTTGATGGGGGTTCGATTCCCTCTGGGGGCACCAATACAGAACTCAACGGCTTTTTCAAAGCCAGAAGGTGGGACGCGCGAAGCGTGTCCCACTGATTTCCCCCCATTTTTCCAAACGAATTCAGAATTTTTGGCGCGCTGGCGCGCACTGATTTTTCGCCGAGGAGGAGGTTCGAGCCAATCATTTTGCTTGTGTGAAAGATTGTAGATTTCTTCCTCGAGCGACTTCTTCTCGGACAACAATTTTCCTTTTTGTAAACGATAATCTTCTCGGTCAATTACTTGGTCGAGATAGCCATTTAGAAGTCGCTCTAACTTTTGCGACAAAGAAGAAATCTTTTCTTGTTTCTCTTTCACACAAGCAGTCAAAGACTGGGCGGATTTTCCGTGGTCTTGCAAAGCAAGACGATTGAGTTCCACCGCCCAGTCTTTGGGCAAAGAAACTTTTTGAATTAGGGATGATAACTGGCGATTTAATTCTTCTTGACGAATACAAGGTTCTTCACATTTCACACTTTTATTTTTCTTCGTGCAATGATAATAGACATATTCGTGAACATTGCCATTTTTCTGCTTTTTAACCTTGTATTCGCCAGTTATCATCATTCCACATGAGGCGCAGGAAATGAGGCCACAGAAAGGTTGAGGGTCGTTTAGGGGCTTTCTGTCGGGTTTACCGCGAAGTTTCAACATTTCCTGCGCCTGATCAAAAAGTTTCTTTGAAATTATTGGCTCGTACTTTCCTTCGTGAAGTTCGCCACCATAGCGAAATAGTCCAGTGTAAAATGGATTTGAGAGAATTGAAGTCGCACGGGATTTGTGTATTCTCTTTCCGGTTTTTGAAAAGAGATTGTGCTTCGCCAAAAAGTTTGAGACATCTTCCAGTCTATTGCCACCTTTTACATAAAATTCAAACGCTTGCCTGATAACTTTGGCTTTCTTCCTATCGACCACCACAGTTTTTGTTCTACTATCATTTATGTAACCGACAGGGGCAAGCGTTGGATAATCACCATTACGAACTTTTTGGCGAAGTCCTCTTTTCGTATTTTCGGAAAGAGAATCCACATAGTATTTGCTTTGCCCGAAAGCCATATTCAACATAAATTTACCTTGCGAGGTGGAATCACACCAAAAGGTAGGAAACTTCAAGCTCGCAAGTTTCCCTGTGTCGAGGAGGTAAATTATCTTTCCACCGTCAATACTATTTCTTGCGAGACGATCCGGATGCCAAGAGAGGATAGAATCTGCATCGCCCTTTTCGATACACTTCATCATTTCATTAAATATCGGACGACCTGGAATTTTGGCACTTTGCTTTTCTACAAACTCAAGGGCGATGTTCAGATTTTCTCTCTTGGCATAGTCTCGCAATTCAGTAAGCTGTGCTTCAATACTTAAAACTTGCTTGTCCTCGACATCAGTGGACTTGCGAGCATACAAAAAGAATTTTTTATTTTCCATATTATTTATCATAGTAATAAAAATTCTTTTTGTATCAAGCAAATACTATGAGTCAAAATTGCTTCTGATTCAGACCTTTTTGCGAAAAAGGTCTGTGCCAAAGAAATCTTTGGCTCGAACCTCCTCCTCGGCGAAAAATCAGTGCGCGCCAGCGCGCCAAAAATTCTGAATTCGTTTGGAAAAATGGGGGGAAATCAGTGGGACACGCTTCGCGCGTCCCACCTTCTGGCTTTGAAAAAGCCGTTGAGTTCTGTATTGGTGTATTTATTGTACCAAGCTCGAACCCACTTTCAAAACAAATGATGCGGAGAAAGCCCCACGCACTGGCGAGTACGCCAGCAACCCCAAAGAAAAATGTCTCTTGCTTCTTTGATTTGGCGGGGGTGAATTTTTTCTTGAAAATGGAAAGGACATTTTTCTTTGGGGTTCTGCCCTCCAAGTATTCGGGCAGTGCGTGGGGCTTCAATACGGACTCGGCAAAACGAAAATCTATTTTTCTGGGGGAAAGGATTTTTCGTTTTGCCTCGGCTGATTTCCCGCCCGCAGGAGGGGTCTGGGGAGGAATGCGGGCGGGATTCTGAACTCTTTCGTTTTCGCCGACGGAATTCATATTTTGCAGAAGCAAAAAAGAATTATACTTTTTTTGCTTTGCAAAATGCACCGCGGAATTCAAAAGTGGAGTTGTGTTTGCCCCACCCACCCGTGCGCACACAACATCAGTTAAACTCCTTAAAATCATTGTTGAATGATTGCTATCCATAGACCAATCATACAACATTTGCTAAAATTATTGCAAGTGTGGATAAGCCCCTTATGAAAAAAGAAACAACACAATTTAGTAAGATGTTAAGGGAAGTACGCTTAAAAAAGAATTTATCGCAAGGCGATATAGCAAGAATTTTAGGCGTTCACAGGTCGTATATTAGCGGTTTAGAGCGTGGGAGGAGAAATCCATCACTTCTGACGGTTCAAAAAATTGCTAAAGCTCTTGGCGTAAACGCCAAGGATTTAATATAAAAATATGGAAAGCATAGAAAAACCAATTCAAGACCCAGACAGAGAATGGCAGGAACGAAGGGAGAGAGAATACAGAGAAGCTCTTGAAGCGGCGGAGTCGCTTTATCAGATGTCTTTAAGTGATGACCAAGACGAAGCGAAAATTAAAAAACTTTTTGATACTATTGGTCCCTACGGACCTTTTCAGGATCATTTAGTTAATAAAGAAGGCGAACAATGGAAAGTACAACCGCAATTTTTTGATACTCTGCCAATTTTAAATAAGATGGCGAGAATTTATGAAAATTTTAGCACTCGGAGCCAAGCTGCTGGGAAAATTTTTCTTAATTCCGATACTCGACATCTTTCGAATGATGCTCGCTTCGTACTCCACCATGGTTTAAAAGGTGTAAGTGAGGAAACATTGGGACAACTCGATGAAGCTAAGACGAAAGATTTTTTTGAATCTCTTAAATTAATTTTGACGAGTGATTTTGATTTTGGGATTGAAGAAGCGATTGCTTTTCTCAATCAACATAAAGATTTGTTTGCAAAATTGAGTGAAGATAAGCAATTACCCGATATTCAAAATCAGGCTGAAGGTTTGCAAAATTTTCTAAAGACAAGGGAATTTGAGCGAGCTTTGGTCGGTGCAGTACAAGAAGGCGTTAATAACAGAAGACAACGAAATAGACAGAGGGCAAAAATAGAACATTGCGAGGATTTGCTGAAAGCCATTCTAGCCAAATATGGTTTTGATCCGGACGAAATTCTTGAAATCTGGAGCGGTTCCTATACAGAACACAGTCCGCAACCACAAATTGATCGGAATATGAGTAAAGTTTTTGATATGGAAGATAAAAGAGAGGGCATAGCCCGTCTTTTATATAAAGAGTTTGGGATTAGAAATTTTGAACGCTACCCCGAATCAATTTTAATAAGACAGTTCGATGAATTTGAAGATTTAGAAAAACCCTACGGCACAATGATACAGGCAACTCATGACTGGAACGGTGCATTTAGCGCATGGTCGCAAATGGATGTTTGGGAAAAAATGTTTGAGCAAATTAAAGAACAATACGCTTTTCGTATCGTTGAAGTGAAGAGCAAATCAGAAGTTGCTCGTAGATTGATTGGATTAAATCGAAAATACGGAGAAAACCAAAAAATATCTTTTGCTTTTATCGGCGGACATGGAAGCGAGAACTCAATACTGCTCGGCGGTCCGCACAGGCGCAATATGCTTCTCTCGGAAGACTTGGCTGGTCGTGGGGTGCAGAGAACGGGTAATTTTTTCAAACCCCATCCAACAATTGTTTTGGTTTCTTGTTCAACTGGTGCCGAGGGCGGAATTGGGCAGGAATTATCGAAAGCATTAGATGTTAAAATTATTGCGCCTAGCGTGCCTACAAATCTTAAAAATATCGATGCAATTTTAACCAGCGAAGGAATTGATTTTAAAGTAGAATACGAAACAAAAGATCAGAGCCAAGATATAGGCAAAGTTTACTCGGCTGGCGAAAAGATTGATAATTAAAAATCTGCGGTGCGCCAGTTTTCAACTGGCATGAATTCCGTCGGCGAAAACGAAAGAGTTCAGAATCCCGCCCGCATTCCTCCCCAGACCCCTCCTGCGGGCGGGAAATCAGCCGAGGCAAAACGAAAAATCCTTTCCCCCAGAAAAATAGATTTTCGTTTTGCCGAGTCCGTATTGAAGCCCCACGCACTGCCCGAATACTTGGAGGGCAGAACCCCAAAGAAAAATGTCCTTTCCATTTTCAAGAAAAAATTCACCCCCGCCAAATCAAAGAAGCAAGAGACATTTTTCTTTGGGGTTGCTGGCGTACTCGCCAGTGCGTGGGGCTTTCTCCGCATCATTTGTTTTGAAAGTGGGTTCGAGCTTGGTACAATAAATACACAAAGTATTTTCGACATCCGCCCTTAGCTCAGTTGGTAGAGCTGCTCCCTCTTAAGGAGAAGGTCGTAGGTTCGAATCCTACAGGGCGGACCAATATAAACTAAAACGAGCGCGTACGCGCTCGTTTTAGTTTATATATTCATACTGCCTTATTCAACGCAATTCTTCTCTATCCAATCAAGCGTTTTATCATTCTGTATCCTCATTCGTATATTGTCCCTAACTGCGTCGAGATTGATATCTTTAGCATCAACTCTTTGGTCAGCTATGTAACTCTTTGCGACTTCGGCCGTGGCCTCTTCGACTTCTTTGTCGTCAGCAAAGATATTATTTTCCTTCGAAACCCCATGAAGTGCTAATAGAATGCGCACCTGCTTCTCAGCTTCACTCTTCCAGTCATTTTTAAGATCATCCTGCGTCTTATTTATGTGGGCGAGATATAGTCCCAATTCTAAGCCACTCTTATGTAGCTCACCGTCGAAATTCTTTATCATTGCTTCTAACTGCTGTTTAACCATAAATTCAGGGGCTGGAATATTAAATTTCTCAGAGATAGTTTTTAATACCTCTAGACGAGCTCTTTGTTTTTCTTTGTCTTTCTTCTCGGCTAACAATCCTGCCTTAACATTTTCTCTGAGCTCAGTAAGATCTTTAAATTTACCGAGACTAGAGACAAACTCATCATTTAACTCGGGTAAAATCACGTTTTGTATTTTGGTAATTTTAACTACGAAATCAAGCCGTTTCCCTGCTATCTCTTTTTTATAATAATCGGCTGGGGCTTCAATGGAAAATCTCTTTTCCTCATCTTTTTTTAATCCCAAAAGCTGGTCTTCGAACCCTGGGATAAAACTATTATTGCCAACAACTAAAGGATGGTTCTTGCTTACGCCACCTTCTAAGGTTTTGCCCTCGCAACTTACCTCATAATCAACTTCCACTCTATCGTTCTTTTTAATAGGGTCATCTGAATCAGAGAATGACGCCCTTGAGTTTCTTAGGCTATTAATGGCATCCTCTATCTCAGAGTCTTCAATGCTAACCTCTTTCCTTTTTATCTTAAGACTATCCAGAGACCCAATCTTTATTACTGGAAAGACCGTAGCTTTTACTGAGAATAGTAACTTAGTAGGCGTATTTTCTATAATCTTTAGATCTGTAGTATCGACAACGTCTAGTCGCTCTGCCATAACTACTTTCGCAAGACTATCGCGCATAGCTAGATCTAAAGCCTCTTCAAGTATCCTTGCAGCGCCGATCTCTTTACGGATAGCGTCTTTAGGGACTTTTCCTTTCCTGAAGCCTTTTATCTCAATTTCTCGGCTAAGCTTCTCTTCCGTCATCATTACATAACCATCCAGGTCTTCCTTCCCCAGCTCAATAGTTAACTCTAATTCGCTCTCATTTATTTTCTTAGATGATGAGTTCATCCCGTTAGAAGTAGGATTCCATTAATTAATTACCCATTAGAAGTAGGAATCGGTGTCTCGCCATGGCGGGATTACTTCTAACGGGATTCATATACATATTTATTGATCCTCTGTTTTATCAGTTTTCTCGGTATCGCCATCGGTCTCCTCCAACTCATCAAGAGTTATTTTTTCCTTTGGCGAGCGAACATCGATCTTCCAGCCAGTTAATTTGGCTGCCAATCTTACATTCTGGCCTCTTTTGCCGATAGCTAGGGAAAATTGATCATCGGAAACTTCGACTAAGGCATGTTTTAATTTTTCATCAACTATTATTACATCTACTACCTTGGCCGGAGAAAATGAATTTGCAATAAATTCCTTTGCCTTGTCGCTCCACAATATAATATCAATCTTTTCACCACCAAGCTCATTTATAACAGTCTGTACTCGTACGCCTTTTTGCCCAACTAGAGAGCCGATGGGATCAATACCATCTTCCTTAGACGATACAGCAATCTTTGTCCTAGAGCCAGCTTCTCTGGCAATAGCTTTTACCTCAACGGTGCCACTGTCTATTTCCGGAACTTCTACTCTAAATAATCCATATACTACTCTGGGGTGGGATCTAGTTAGAACAATCACCGGACCTCGAGGATTCTCCTCGGTTCTTAAAATCAAAAATCTTAAACGTTGGCCCATGCGATAACTCTCGCCGGCAATCTGTTCAATCGGAGGCAATATACCATTTGTTTTACCAAGATCTACAAATACTAAAGCCCCTTCTCTTCTTTGAATAACTCCGCTAATAATCTCCCCTTCTCTCTTCTTGTATTCTTCATAGACGGCATCTCTCTCGGCCTCACGTAGTCTTTGGATAATAACCTGCTTCGCTGTTTGAGCAGCAATTCTTCCAAAATCGGTTTTAGTCTCCAGTTTGGTTATCAGTTCATCACCAACTTTTATCTTTTTATCTTCTTTTTTAGCATCTTCTAGTAATATGTGCTTTTCTGGATTGAACTTTATTTTCAATACGCCGTCGTCTTCTTGTGTCTGCTCAAGTTCTCTGTCATCGCCACCTCTTCTTCTTCCTCTAGTGCCTTCGTAATCTTGAGGATCGGGTTTTTCCTCTATGACTTTGAGCGGTAGTGGCCCTGTAATATTTCCCTCTTCGTCTACTCCCTCAACGACATAATGAACCTGAGTCATCTCCAGTTTTCCGGTCTCTACGTCCATCTTCGTTCTGACTATTTGACCCTTCTTGCCATAATCACGTTTATAGGCAGCGGCAATAGCAGCTTCGATTGTTTCAGAGACACTCGCTTCTGGTATACTTTTCTCTTCGGCAATTTGTTTGATCGCCGACATAAATTGTTTTATATCCATTTCGATAAACCCATGAGCCACAAATTACATTATGGCCAATCGGCTTTGCTAAATAATAGACCCGCTCTCGGCGGGCCATCAACATCATTACTCGTAGTTTAACAAAACTAAATTAAAAGTCAAACTGACAATCTGCGTAAATTTTATCCACACATTTGACTTTACAAAATACTTAGTTGGGCTATGTTTGCCTCATTATTGATAGATTATCATTTGATAGCAGTATCAGGAATGATAAAATAAAAAGTAACCATGGTGAATAAATCTAATAATCCCCAACTAGAGGAAGCGCTTAATAATAAGCTAAATGATATTGAGCTAGAGAGGCAAGAAGAACATTATAAAAACTTATCTTCTAGCCTCGGCTTGCCTTTTTCTAATTTCAAATCCGTACCATCTGACCCCGATGCCCTAAAAGCTTTACCCGAAAACACTGCTCGTACTAGCTCCCTTTGTCCCTTTAGTAAATTGGGCAATAAACTTGGGGTCGCAATTATCGATCCTAAGATCCCTGAAACAGAATCTACGCTCAAAGACTTGGAAACAAAAGGTTTTGTCCTTAAAATATACATTACCTCCCCTGATGGACTACGCCGTCTATTGAGCAGGTATGCTAGTATAAAAACCTCTGAGATTTTTGAGGTCGGTGCTATTGATGTATCGGGCGAAGATCTTAAAAAATTCCAAGCTGAGATTAAGAATATAACCGACCTAAAAAATAAGGTCACTCAAATTTCTACAACCAAACTGCTAGAAATATTGATTGCCGGAGCACTTAAAATAGGGGCCTCTGACATACACTTTGAACCAGAGCAAGTAGCTACTCGTCTTCGCTATCGTATGGATGGCGTTCTTGCCGATATAACAGAGCTAAAAAAAACGGATTACTCTAAGTTGGTCAGTCGCATCAAGGTGTTAACCAAGATGAAATTAAACATCCATAACACGCCTCAAGATGGCCGTTTTACGATTAAGCAAGAGTCTGTATTAATAGAAGTTAGGGTCTCTATTCTGCCAAGTGAATATGGAGAGACTATTGTTATGCGATTGCTTGATCCGAGAAAAATAAAACAGCATTTAGACGAGCTGGGCATACGCAAAGATCTTCTTGAGCTTATAAAAAAACAGCTCGCAAGGCCAACTGGTACACTCTTAACTACAGGCCCGACTGGGTCAGGGAAAACAACTAGTCTTTACGCATTTATAAATTATCTAAATGGGCCTGAAACAAAAATTATAACCATTGAAGATCCTATTGAATATCACGTTACTGGTATATCTCAGACGCAAGTTGACCCGACCAAGGGCTATACTTTCGCAAATGGTCTAAGGGCTATCGTAAGACAAGACCCAGATATTATTCTCGTTGGTGAGATTAGAGACATGGAAACTGCCGAAATTGCTCTTCATGCGGCATTAACTGGTCATCTTGTCCTGTCGACACTACACACTAATGATGCGGCCGGAACTATCCCCCGTCTGATTGACCTCGGCATTAAGCCTCAAACTCTTGCTCCAGCTATATCGATGGCCATGGCGCAAAGGCTAGTCAGAAAACTTTGTCTTAAGTGTCGCGTAGAAAAAGAAATTGGAGATAACCTAGCTAAGACTATTAAAGATAAGTTGGAACCCCTAAAAGAAAGATTTGACATTAAAGACATTAATGAGAAAACTAAAATCTACTACCCGGGTAAATGCATTGAATGCAATGAGACGGGTTATAAAGATCGTGTCGGTATATATGAAGCATTTACTATAAGCCGAGAGATCGAGAGAATGATATTAGCCTCTCCTACAGTTTCCGATATAGCTGACCAGGCAGCCAAAGAAGGCATGACTACAATGCTTCAAGATGCTTATCTGAAACTTCTAGACGGAGTTACTTCGATCGGAGAGATTGAGAGAGTTTTAGGAATATAAAAACGAACCTTGTAATCTGTAGGCAAAAGCCCAAACTTATAAAAAATTCGGGGCAGGATAATTCTGAGGAGTACTCCAGTCGAAACCAGAATATCCATCTTAGATAGTATCCCGATTGGGCCGTTTGCGTATAAATGCTAAAACCCAATTGCCTACAGATTACAAGGTTCGTTGTATAATTTTACAGAAGAAAAGCAGGCTTAGCAAATAAGCCTATCTATTACTATTTTAATCTAAATATCCATGAGTGTCAAGAGAGCAGTTCCCATAGCTAAAAACGGCCCAGATGACCAGGTTTTAGACCTAGCCTTAAGGCCACAAACCTTTAAAGAATATGTCGGCCAAGAGAAGGTTAAAGCTAACCTTAGCGTAGCTATTGGAGCGTCTAAGAAGCGCAAGGAACAGATTGAGCATATTCTACTTCATGGACCATCCGGCCTAGGCAAAACGACTCTCGCCTATCTCATTGCTAAAGAACTAGGATCTTCCATTAAAATAACCTCGGGAACGGCACTTGAGAAAGCCGGAGACGTCGGCTCAATTTTAACTGGTCTTAACGATGGAGACATACTATTTATTGACGAAGTGCATCGTCTGAATAAAGCCGTAGAAGAAGTTATTTATCCGGCCATGGAGAATTTTAAGCTTGATATTATTATAGGCAAGGGTAATTCTGCAAAGACGCTACAAATCGACTTGCCCCGTTTTACATTAATTGCGGCAACGACAAAAATATCTCTCTTATCAGCTCCATTTAGGTCTAGGTTTGGCATGAATTTCAGGTTGTCTTTTTATGATAAAGATGAGATCAAAAAAATTATTTCCCGTTCGGCAAATCTTCTGGGTATTACTATCAAAGAAGACGCCCTGGATACAATCGCTCGCTCATCTAGATTTACGCCACGTATTGCAAACCGTTTATTAAAAAGAGCTCGCGATTATGCCCAAATAAACGATGCTCCTATTATAACTTTGGCCACTGCTCAGGCGAGCCTTGAGATGCTTGAGATTGACGATCAAGGCTTAGACGAGACCGATCGCAAGATATTATCAGCTATTGTAAAAAAATTTAATGGTGGCCCAGTCGGTCTTAAAAATATTGCAGCATCTATCTCGGAAGAAGAAGCCACAATAGAGGATGTCTACGAACCATACCTAATGCAAATTGGATTCCTCGCAAGGACTCCTAAGGGTAGGATTATTACTCCTGACGGCGCGGAACATATTAAAGCTCCTATCGCTAAATTAAAAATCTAAATGTCCGGACATTCTAAGTGGTCTCAAATTAAACACAAGAAAGCCATCACCGATAAGAAAAAAGGGCAGGTCTTTTCGCGTCTTTCTAAGCTTATAACTATAGCCGCCAAAAATGGCTCTGACCCGGATAAAAATCAGAATCTTAGTCAAATCATCATTAGAGCAAGAGCAGAAAATGTTCCTAAAAATACTATTGAGCGTGCTATTAAAAAAGCCGGGGAGAAAGATGCAACCGAGCTAGAAGAGATAGTAATCGAAGCTTTGGCTCAAGGTGGCGTGGCGATAAAAATTAGAGCTATTACTGATAATCGTAATCGTACGATCGCAGAGTTAAGAAAAATATTAGGAGATCATCAGTTAAAGATGGTCCCGCCAGGTTCTATCGACTGGATGTTCTTGGCAGATAAAACAGAGATCAGCGATATCGCGACCGTAACAAAGATTGAAGCTTTATTTAATATACTTGACGAGCATGCTGATATAGAAGACATACTTGATAATATAAAATGATATGCGAATAATAGGTATTGATCCTGGCTCTACGTTAATTGGTTATGGTCTTGTGGAATATAGTGGATCGAAATTTTCTTGTCTTGACTATGGCACAATAGTAAATACTGGCAAAGATAAAAGCCAAGATTATCAAGCAACTGAAAAAAGGCTTGCCCAGATTATAAAAAAGTATCATCCGGATGTGGCGGCTATTGAACGACTATTTTTTTTCAGTAATCAAAAAACAGCTTTAGCCGTTAGCGAGATGCGAGGAGTTTTATTCCTTACCCTAGCCAAAGCTAAGATTCCAATTTTTGAATTTACGCCGCTAGAAATAAAACAAGGAGTTACTAGCTATGGACGAGCTAACAAGGTCCAAGTCGAGAAGATGGTGCGTATAATCTTGAATATAATAACGCCAATTAAACCCGATGACGCAGCTGATGCTTTGGCTATTGCAATTTGTGGAGCAAATAACTATACTCCTTTTATTAAATAAGTTGCTAATAATACAACCCTAACGCTAATCCATCTGTTGTTTGGCTAGATCTTATGGCCAGCGAAGACGATTAGTGAAAATAAAATGTTTTTAGAAAAAGAATACCTACTCTTAGATGAAGATGATCTTCAAGAGATTGAAGAGAAAATAGACAGAGACGGTACGAAGAAAAAAATCATCGCGGAAGAAGTCGCAGATGATCAGGATGAAGAAGACGAAGAAGATGATGATGAAGATGAGGATGATGAAGAAGGTGAAGATGAGAAAAAAGAAGACGTCCCTTGGGATACGGACGAAGAGGAAACCGAATAAGATAATGTAAATCAATCAAAAGGCGCTCCGCGGGGCGCTTTTTGATTGATTTAGCTGGTCTTTTGTGCGATTATGATTATATTAATTCCTTATAAGAAATTCTATGGCCAATATATTTAATGGGCGTGGATTTTTATTGAGCAACCGTCCTGCCATTCTACGGGGATTTTTTAATATTGCCCTTTGGTTGCTTATTTGTGGCATAATTGTTGTCCTAGTATATTTCATATATTTACAGAAAACTCTTCCAGACTCCGAGGCAATTGTATCAAGAAAAATCAGCGAATCAACTAAAATTTATGACTCTACTGGTCAAGTTCTACTCTACGATATTCACGGAGACGAGAAAAGAACAGTAGTTCCTTGGGATAAAATATCTCAAAATGCTAAGAACGCAGTCCTGGCTTCTGAGGATAGTAGCTTTTATAACCACAAGGGATTTGACATGAAAGGCGTGCTACGCGCAGTCTGGCGTGATGTTATTGGTCTTAATCTATCTCAGGGTGGATCGACAATCACCCAGCAGTTAGTCAAGAATGCTCTTCTTGGAGGTCAAAAAACGATATCCAGAAAAGTCCGAGAGGTTTTGTTGTCTATTGAGCTTGAACGTCGATTTTCAAAAGATCAGATATTTTGGATGTATCTAAATCAGATACCTTATGGATCTAATATTTATGGCATTGAAGCTGCAAGCAAGAACTACTTTAGTAAAAGTTCCGACGAGCTGAGTCTTTCTGAAGCCGCTACCTTGGCTGCCTTAATAAAAGCACCCTCTTATTATTCTCCCTATGGTAATCATGTAGAGGAGCTTATTGGACGAAGAGATTTCATTTTAAACAGAATGAGGGATTTGGGGTATATTGATGACTCGGAAGCTGCCTCTGCTACAAAAGACATTTCTTCTTTCACTAAAAGCCAGGAATCCATAAGTGCCCCCCATTTTGTAATTATGGTTAAAGATTATCTCGAAAGTAAATACGGAACAGACGTTGTCGAAGCAGGAGGCTTGAAAGTTATCACTACTCTTGATTCTGACCTGCAGAAAAACGCAGAAGAAATTGTATCCAAGTATTCAAAAATAAATAAAGAGAAGTACCGAGCATCTAATTCCGCTCTTGTCGCAATCGATCCAAAGACTGGCGGAGTAAAAGCACTTGTTGGATCTGCAAATTATTTTGACGTCGAGAATCAGGGAAATTTTAATGTCGCTTTATCCCCTAATCGTCAGCCTGGGTCAGCTTTTAAACCTTTTGCTTATGCCACGGCAATCCAAAAGGGCTTTACAGATGCTACGATAGTTTTCGATACTAAGACCGAGTTTAATCCTCTATGCTCTCCGGACGGACTGCAATCTAAAGACAAGTATGGGTTAGATTGTTATCATCCTCAAAACTATGATGGCCTATATCGAGGTGCTGTAACTCTTAGACAAAGTCTCGCGCAGTCATTAAATGTACCATCGGTAAAAACTCTTTACCTTGCTGGCATTACAGAGACGGCAACCCTGGCAAGGAATATGGGTATAACCACTCTAAACGGCGATTACGGGCTTTCTTTAGTGTTAGGAGGAGCAGAGGTCCGGCCTATTGATCTAGTCTCGGCATATGGCGTTTTTGCAACAGATGGCGTCAAGAATCCTTGGTCATTAATACTACGTGTCGAGTCGTCCGACGGAACCGTATTAGAAGAGTTCTCTCCAAAACCAGAAAGAGTCCTAGATGAGCAGACCGCCAGAACAATCAATAACATCTTGTCAGACAATGTAGCTAGAGCTCCGGTCTTTGGCTATAGTAATTCTCTTTATTTTCCTGGCCACGACGTAGCGGCTAAAACAGGAACAACTCAGGACAATAGAGACGCTTGGGTTGTTGGCTATACTAGTTCTCTAGCCGTTGGAGTCTGGAATGGTAACAATGATAATAGCCCTATGACCAGGGCCGGAGCTGGCATCAGTGCGTCTGGTCCTATGTGGCATGATTTTATGACAAAAGCCATGGGAACATATGATGCAACATCTTTTATTAGACCTGAACCAGATACCATAGACAAAACGATGCTAGATGGTAATTATATCTATAGAAAAGACCCTGAGTCGATACCAGAAGTTCATAGTATTTTATTTTTTGTTAACAAAAAAGATCCTCGTGGACCATATCCTGCCAATCCAACAGATGACCCTCAATATAATAATTGGGAGTATCCTATACGACTACTCTACGGCTACACTCTTTAAGCTACCCTTATTGTACCAATCGCCAAGCCTTCTTTCTTGAGTATTCTCGATAGTTCCCCTAGAGATAGTCCTATTTCTGTGGCTACAGCTTTTGACGATGTCGTAATAAGAAGATTATTTTTTTCTATGCTTATCTCGTATCTTACCTTCTCTTTAATCACATTATTACCAAAAACCATACTTAGGTATTCTTCTATCGCTATTTTCAACCTACTATTTACCTCTCTAAGCTCTTCGTAATGAGCCTTTCTGTTTTTAACGCTTTTTAGAATACCCTTAAACATTATCCCTGATTTCTTAGAGGCATTATAAGATATGTCTCTCCTAGTTCTGTTTCGCTAGGCTTTAATACTAAGGGACTGCCAGAACCATTATATTCTATGATAACTTTTTCTTCACTAAGTACCTTAAGACCATCTAAGAGGTAATGATAATTAACGACGACCTCAAACGGCTCATTCTTCAATAATGCGTCTACGCGTGTTTCCACTTCCCCTTTGTCTGGATTCCTAGCAACTAAAATCATAGATGAGTCTTGGCATTGCAGTTTTACGTCAGAAATATTTGAAGAGAAGAGACCTGCTAAGCGAACACTATTCTCTAGCTCTGTTTTACTTATTAAGACTCTCGATAAGAATTTATCCGGTATAATCTTTTTATAGTCAGGGTAACTACCATCAATAACTCGAGATATAAACTCAAAGTCTTCACTGGAAAAACTTATTTGATTGTCAGATAAATTAATACTTATATCCCCTTCTAACTCGCCGCAAACTCTTATTAATTCAGTTACTGCGTTTCTAGGTAGAATAATGGTAGCTTCTTGATTACTTTTAATTTTTTCAATTTTTTCAGATAATCTAAAGCTATCGGTTGCTGCAAATATAGTTTTTTCTCTCTCTATTTTAATAAATACTCCTGCCAATTCAGGTCTAGCCTCAGAGAGAGACATTGCGTCTGCCACACTTAATAAATTAGTTTTAAGCTTCTTAGCATTAACTACTGCTAGAATAGACCCTTTTACCTTAGGGATAATGGGAAAATCCTTGCTACTGGAGCCTAATATTTGGGTTTTAAAATTAGCAGAGTTTATAAGAAGTACGTTGCTTTTAGTAGTTAAGGAGATTTTTTCATCTGTTATCCCATTAATAAAGTCTGTTAGTATGCGACCTGGGATGGCTATATCACCAACTTCGTCAATTTTAGCGCCTAGGATATAATTTATGCCTAATTCAAGATTAGTAGCCGACAATTTTAGCCTACCATTTTCTGTACGGAGAAGAATATTATTTAATATCGGAAGTGTACTGTTCTTAGAAACAATTTTCTCTACCAAGGACAGACTTTTTTTAAAATTTTTCTGATTGATAGTTATCTTCATCTCTTAGTATTAATTATAAATAGAAATATATTATTACTATTACTAGGACTCTTTTTTCTGTGGATAATACATAGCTTAAGGTAAATACTTGAGTCTCTGTTTAGATAATCTTTAAGAAAAAGCCTCTTTAAACTGTTCATAAACCCTTGATATACACAGGATAAAAAGGATGTAAATCTTTTATCTCAATCTTTATCAATAAATTATCCAGCAGTAATACACAAGCATACCCACAGGCTAGTATAACTGTAGCCTATTTTTCAAAAGAATTGTAGACACGTTCTTTTATTAGTATTAACTCTTGCTTCAGGGAATCTTCCGTTGAAGCTTCTCCTCTTATTTTTTCACAAGCATGAATAACCGTAGAATGGTCTCTGCCACCTAGTTTCTGGCCTATTTCCGGAAAAGATAGTTTTGTTTCTTCTCTTAATAGAAACATAGCAATTTGTCGGGGTCGCACAACTTCTTTTTTTCTACTGCGCTTCACTAGATCATTTGCCGAAATGCTATAAAAGTCAGCCACTGCCTTGAGGATTGTTTGAGGGGAGGTCTTTCGGTAGGGCGAGCTGAGATAAGTAGCCAAGATACTCTTAACCTCTTTAATATCAGGTGTTTTATTGTATATTTGACCAAAAGCCACGACTCTATTTAGCGCACCCTCTAACTCACGAACATTCTTTTGCATGTGTGTGGCGATATGCGCTAGGACATCAGCCTCTAGATTAAAACCTTTCTCAGCACACTTATTATTCAGAATAGCTAACCGAGTCTCATAGTCAGGCAGTCCTATATCGGCTATCATGCCACCTTCAAAACGAGATCTTAGGCGGTCTTCTAGTGTGGGTATAGCTTTAGGAGGTCTATCAGAAGAAAAGACAATCTGCTTGTTTTTGCCATATAATTCATTGAATACCGAGAACACAATCTCTTGGGTTTTTTCCCTGCCAGCAATAAATTGAACGTCATCGATGATTAGTAAGTCTAATTTGGAATACCAGTTTTTTAGCTCCTCTACGCTACGATTACGGATGGCATCAATCATGTCGGCTGTAAAACGCTCAGTAGGAATGTATAAAACCTTCTTATCTTTGCCGTCGCTAGTTACTTTATTTCCGATTGCTTGGAGTAAGTGAGTTTTTCCAAGGCCTACACCGCCATAGAGAAAAAGAGGATTATAGAGTTTGCCTAGATTTTTAACAACACCTTGAGCCGCTGAGTAGGCTAACTCGTTATTAGATCCTACGACGAAGGACTCAAAAGAATATTTTTTATTTAAATTAGTTATCTTATCTACGTCGCTAGCAGAAGTATTCTCTGCTTTCTCGTCTAGATCAGGATCAAAAGTAATACGCGCTAAATCTTGTTTAGCTAGCTCTATCTTTGGTCTTCCTATAGTATATTTAACTTCCCGAGTCTCCGGAGACAGGCTTCTAATCGATTGCAGTATTTTTTTATTAAATTTATTTTCTAGCCATTCTTTTATAAAACCATTAGGTACACTTACGACAACTTGCGTTTTATCGCGAGAGAGAATAACCGTGTTTTTAAACCAAGTAGTAAAATTTGCTCGACTCAAAGAAAGCTCCATTTCCCCCAACACGGCCTTCCATAATTCTTCGTTTGTCATCGTAAAATACTTATTACTTAGTTAGAGCCCTTACGTATTCAGTATAGATAAATGAATTACCAAGGAAAGCATCTCTAAAGTGGATAATATGTTTATAACAAGTGGAGAAATAAAGTAAATATTGACTTGCTATAAAATTATATGCACGGATGTAAAAAATTGACCAGTAATTAAAAATGTAATAAAATTGATGAGCTTTTAATACAATAAACAAACCCTATGAAAATAACACTATTCAAACCCAAAAAAATACCAAGAAAAAGAAAGCATGGTTTTCTAGCGAAATCGCTCTCAAAATCTGGGAGGAAAGTTCTGGCAAGGAGACGTAACAAGGGAAGAAAGAAACTAACTGTTTAGCTTTTGGGTATTCAAAAAAAACTAAAAATCAACAGCAAGAAAGCACAAGAAAAGGTTTTTAGGAGCAGACTAGCTAAAAGAGGTAAGTTTGTGATAGTCAGGTGGCTTGAGATGGGGAGGGCACCATTCAGATTTATAGTTGGGATATCTGCCAAGGCGGTTCCTCTGGCCAGTAGAAGAAATAGACTTAAAAGAGTAGTTATAGAGTTACTCAATAAAACAAACCCTAGGATAAGACCAGGAATTAGTATGTCTGTAGGTCTATCTAGGGCAGGGCAAGATCAAGAGGTAATAAAAGACCTAAGCACTATTCTTAAAGACGACTTCTATGTTTAAGAAACTATTCCTATGGATAATAAGGGGCTATAAATCTATATCGCCTACTTGGCCATTAATGCCAATCCTGTTTGCGTCATCGTCCTGTAAATATTATCCAACATGTGGTGATTATGCCCAGGAAGTTATTGTCAAGTATGGAGTAGGAAGAGGTTCTATGAAGCTAGTAGGTAGAGTATTAAAATGTAATCCACTAAGTAGGGGCGGTATAGATTTACCATAAGATGATAGCATTATTTAACGAAATCCTTTATCGGCCTCTCTTGAATCTTGCAGTGGCCGTTTATAATATATTACCAGGTCATGATTTTGGCGTGGCGGTTATTGTTTTGACCATTATCGTGCGCTTAGTACTTATGCCCCTTTCAATTAAGGCGCTAATATCTCAAAGGAAGCTAACTCAACTTGGAGCCGATGTTAATCTCCTTAAAGAGAAACACAAAAACGATAAAGCGCGTCAGTCTGAGGAGATTATGAAGTTATACAAGGATAAAGGTGTTAATCCTATAGGTGGTTGCTTACCTCTATTGATACAATTTCCTTTGATAATCGCTCTGTATAAGGTTTTTGGTGACGGCATTAAGCCAGAAGCCTTGAATAGTTTGTATAGTTTTGTTGCTCGTCCAGAAGTTATTAAGGCAACGTTTTTAGGGATATTAGACTTAGCACAGAGGAGTATCCCCCTAACACTGTTAGCTGGTGGATTACAATTTATTCAGGCGTGGCAGCAAAAAAAGAATACTACCCCCCAAGTAGAAGGGGCCGGGAAAGAAGTGGCTGCTCTAACAAATCAAATGTTGTATTTTTTCCCGTTGTTCATTATAATTATTGGCTGGAAGCTGCCGGCCGGATTAATCCTTTACTGGGTAACGTCTACGGCATTTTCAATATTTGAGCAAACCTATATTAAAGCAAGGCATAGCTAGATTAATTGAGGATATGAATAAAGAGAAGATAGAACAAGCGATAAAGACAATTGTTGGGCATATGAACCTAGAATGTGAGGTAGAGTTTAAGGAAGAAGAAAATAAGAACGGAAAAGCGTTATTGGTTCTAATAAACTCACAAGACAGCGGCAGGTTTCTTATCGGCAAAAATGGTCAGACCCTCGAAGCACTAGAGCATATAATAAGAGCGATGTTTCTGAAAGGAGAAGAGAGGGGTACGACTTTGGCCGTTGATATTAATGAGTACAAGAGAACTAAAGCTTCTTACGTGATTGAGCTGGCGAAACAGGCAGTAATGAGGGTTAGGAGTACACAGAAAGCCGAGGCTCTTCTTCCAATGACAGCTTATGAGCGAAGAATGGTTCATATGGAATTAGCCTCCTATCCAGATGTGGCCACGGAGAGCATAGGAGAAGACCCACAAAGAAGAATAGTTATAAAGCCCTACGCATAATCTAATTATCTTGTAAGTTTTATACTATATATTTTATCATCAGTCTTGCTCAGTAAAATCAGATAGTTTTCTGAGGTAGATAAAATGGCCAAGCTGACATGGCCACTAAATGGTAAATTGCCGATTTGTCTACTTGTACCATCTAGTACCCCGTATTCAATTACTTCGGGTCTATGATCTTTATTAATTCCAGGAGAGACGCAATAAATTAAATCACTATTAATATTCCAAGCACACTCATTGGCCCACAAAAGCTGTTTTATAGCTACTTCTTCGGTATTCTTAGCGACTAGACTTGTCACTAGTTCTCCGTTTAGTATATAAGAAACTAGGAATCGCTCTCCATCGGGAGAGAAATTAATTTGCATTTCTAGGCCACCATCTAGGAGTTTTAGCGTATTACCCGCCCCATCAATCCTAAATAGAGAAGAGCTGCTGTCTTTGTCGCTAATAGCCTGGATATAGATCTTGTCGGCCGCAGGCCAAAATAGCTGAATATTTTGTAAGCGTGTGTTTAATATTTTCTTCCGACTTGAGCCATCTGGCAAAGCCATATAGACAGAGCTCCCTAACTCTCCTTCTTGAAGATAGACTATGTTTTTACTATCGGGAGAATAAGCGATGGCCGTAATATTGTTTTTAAACACAGAGACTCTCTTGGTTTTAAAATCGTAATATTGGTAGTAATTGCCGGAGGAATTATAAAAAAGAGAAATAGTGGATTTTTTATCAGGCGACCAAATGCTAGATATAAAATTATCTAAGCCAGTATTTGTAATAATAGACTCGGTACCTAATACATAATTCAACTCAATGATTCTACCAGTCCTCTTTCCATAATATACAACCGAGTCTTGATTGTTGGATACCGCTAGAGAGGTTGCTCTTTCTGAGTTAAGTGGCCTGTTCGTATTTTGCGGATAAGATGCCACCTTACCGGTGTTATTGGCTGCTGTTTCAAACCCAGAAAGTACGCTACCGGACAAAACAGCAGTATCGGAAGAATTTTTGCCACTAAAATAATACCCTGCTAAAAATGCTAATGCTGAGATGAGTATTATGATAAAAAGTATCAAACTAGTCTTAGCCATATATGAATATTGTTTTATGCTTCTGCCGGCGCTTCGGCGAGGAGATCATTAGCGATGCTAGCCGCGTCTTTATAGGTTTCATTCTCGTCTCGATAGCTAAGCCAAGTGCCTATGATTTGCCATGGAAGAAGTGATAATATAGGGACCAAGTTAGCAATGGCGGCCCCTAGAAATCTAGTTGCTGGACTGCGTCTGGTAAATTTAATTACAGAAGCTGCCCCGCTCCTTAAGACTCTTACTGGCTTAAGCTTTTTAATAAACCTGTTTTTTGATAGTTTACCAGTAAGCCTTGAGATTTGCACTAAACGTCTCTCTAGGTGGGCAACATTTATCTGAAGATCTCGTAAAAAAGATTCCACATTTTTTTGATAATCGGCAGCTTTTTTCTGCTTAGTATTTGAAAACCAGAAAATCAAATACATTATCACTGTACACACGATAGCCACGGTCTTGGCTATAAATAATCCAAAACCGGTTATCTCGGCAAAATCGACAATGTCGACAATTATAGCTAAGAAAAATAATATAAAATACTTGAACTTAGACGGCTTACCGTAGGACATGCCTTCCTGATATACTTCCGCGATCTGATTATTAATATGGCTAGTTTCTTGCTCGATAGATAATTGTTCGGAGATAATTACTTCTTCTTCTGCGGTAGACAAACTCTCTCCTAGTAATTTATCAGAGGTATCGTCTCTTTGTGTCCCTGTATAGCTAGGGGCAGATTTAGCGTATGTATGGCCGGGACTCTCTGTGATAGGCCGGTCGCTAGATTGGTTCTCTTCGCCACGTGCTAAAGCTCTCTGGTAAGCAGCCTCAAGAATAGGATCAGAACGTTCTTCGACAAAGAGGTATCCGCTCTTCTCTATCTCTCTAGCGCGAGTAAGCTTTAGCTTCTCCTTATCAGAAAGAGCTCCCCCTTGGGAGCCAATGGTATCAGCTTTTCTTTCTAGAGCTCTTAGTTGTATTTCTCCATCCATGGCAGTTATTGCTCTTTAGCCCACTCCTCTTTTGCTTTTTCAATTTCTAAAATCTGCTTAGGATCAGAGGTAATGATTTGATCTTCAGCGAAAGAAGAAACCATTCTTATGCCGACATGTGTCTGTCCAAGGAAAAATAAACCGAAGCCGACGCGAGCTTCAAGTAAATAATACTTTTCAGCATCGGTTAAGCTAAAGGTCTTTTGAATCAAGTCAATAGTCGCTGGCGACTGCTTCATAAGAATCTGGATGGACGAGTTGTTCAAAATACTTTTACCATAATCTGTTGCCAAGAATTCTGGTATATCCTGAGAAATAGTCGTCAGTCCGGCATAGTATTTTCTCGCTCTTTTAGCTATAGCAGATAAGAAGTAGGCGCCAATTTCCGTGCGTAGTAATATCCAAGCTTCATCTACAAGCAAGATGCGTTTGCGCATATTGCGTCTAATTTCGGTCCAAATAAAATTTAGAACAACATACATAGCTATAGGTCTTAATTCTTCTTCCATGTCGCGGATTCCAAAAACAACGATTTGGTTTTCCAGAGATATGTTAGTTGGTTGATTTAGGAAGCCGGCAAATGTCCCTTGGGTAAATCTTCTTAGCCTTGTTGCCAGCGATTCTGCGCCTTGCATACCTTCAAGTATATTCTGAAGATCGGTCATAAGAGGTGGTGCCATATTGGTAAAATCAGATTCTGGAGTGATGTCCTTAACGGCGTAAGTTTGTCTAAGGGCCTCGTCAATTATGGTCGTTTCCTCTGATGTAACGTCACCTAACATTAGTTTGAGTAGTCCGGTTAAATTCAATATATGGGATTTAAATACATCTCCGGCAGACTCGTCTTCTTTAGGAACGGGCAGATCGAAGGGATTAATATGTTGGTCGGAATTTATAGAAACTTGGACTACGGAACCTCCTACGGTTTCAGTTAGGTGCGTATATTCGTTGTCTGGGTCAATAATAATGGCTTGGATTCCAAATATAAGACTACGTAGAATCTCTAATTTAACCGTATAGCTTTTACCACCACCAGATTTACCAAATACGACAGTGTTAGAATTCTCCAAACTGAAACGATCAAATAAAACCAGGGAATTGTTATGAGTGTTAATACCATACAAAATACCGGAGCTGGAAGTCAGATCAAACGATACAAATGGGAAAATAGAAGAAACTGGCTCAGTATTAAGAGATGTGTGAACACTTAAGCGATCATCGTTTAAGGGTAAGGTAGAAAGAAAACCATCAGACATTCTGAATACAGCTGATTTAGGAAAAACTAGCTGAAACTCAAGCATGCCTCGGATTTTTTTATCAGTATCCTCTAAGGTCTTTAAATCGTTTTCGTAGAAAGTGATATAAACACCTAATTCAAAAAACTTGTCTGTGCCTTGCTGAAGTTTATCTCGTAGGACCTCAATATCTTGGATAGCAGTCTCTAGCTGAGGATCTCTAACCTTACCTTGCGATGACTCTTCCATAACCTGAGCCTCCAGCCTGCCCAATTGATCTCGAAGTTCCTTCAGTACGGTCGAGGTGTTTTTCGGAATAATGTATATTGAAATATCGAAGATTTTATCTAAGTTAACAATAGGAGAAAACCAACTAGTATTTAAATATCTCGGATAGGTAGCAATAAAGATCGTACGAGCAAAGCGATCCCCTACTTGAATGTAGTTAGTGTTTACATTAAAAGCTGCTGGCGCGAACGATTCGTCTAATTTTATTTTTTGATCTGTCATAAATATAATTACGCTATTTCTTCTTTCGTGAAACTAGCCCGAGAGCCCGGATTGTATAAAACATAGAAGAGATTCATCAAGTCATTTCCGCGCAATAATTCTGTTCTTAGGCCTAAACCGACAAGATTGCTCATTACCAAGTCTGTTCTTTGTATGAGCTGGGTCTTGTATTTTTCAACATAAGTATCATCAAAACGGTCAATAAGGGGCTTAGACTTCCCAAATATACCCTTAATGCCATCAAAAATACCTCTACTCGTAGGAATCTCAACGGCATAGAATGGCACGACAACATAAAAACTTTTAGCCATAATATTAGATAACTGAGCCAATTCGCCGACAAATTTGGCATACTCTGTGGCCTGAATTTTTAGTAATTCATTGCTCATATTATCAGTAGCCTCAGTTAGCGATCTAACATAATCTGAAAGATCTAATTGCACAGAGCGAACCATAATTTGAATTGGAAAATCTACAGAATTAATGAAGTTTTGAAAATTCTGAACAATAGCAATTTGCTCATCTTCTGATCGCAACTCAAAATTAATTGCACTTACCTTAAGCACTGAACGCAGGGCACCGTTTTTTAAGATGACGATTCCATCTTTAATATCATAGATCTGGACTAAATCTTTTGTGCTATTTTGGGCCATATATATTAATAAGGTAAGTCTATTTTATCACTATTTTTCTTGAAGAGATATCTTTTTGGACTAATAGTAAAGTTAAGCGCATAAAGAATATAATTTAAAAGAGGCATGCCGTCTATCTTAACAAAAGCCATTGATATAGCGCCGGCACCAACTAAAATAGCAATTAAGATGAACCATATGCCTGGACCGAGAATAAGAAAGGCAAGATACAGGATAGCTCCACCGGCTGCGATCCAGATGAATTGTTTTAAAGTGAAAGGACCAACAAGCTTGGTCTCGGTCTCTATGAATTGTGGTAGTTGGAATCTCATTCTTTTTTATCTCTCAAGTCGATGATATTGTTTTGATTTAAGTCAGCGGTTACAATTCGTGGTTTTTGATTTCTTGCACTAACACCAGATGCTGTGGGCGGGCCATTATCGTCTGCAAGGTCAACAGTATCTCCATCATCATCGTTATCCATGTCGAGATTTAAGTCGTTTGGATTTTGCGTTGGTCCTCTCCTCTCCCAAACTTCTTGTATACCGTTTCTAATAGAACTAAGCACATCAATCTTCTCGGCCTGATCAGGGGCAGCTCTACAGAAATTTTCTAAATTATCGAGTGCCTTATTAGTACTAGATGTTTTCCCAGAAGAGTATTTAATAATCATAGCTGCCTTGAATTCCTCGGTGTTCCACACATCCTTAAATGGTAGATTAGCTATGTCTTTCAAGTCTCCCAGAGCTCCGACATAATGGTCTGTTCTCAGGCGTTTATCGTCATCTTCGCTCAGGGGCTGTCCTAGCTGTATCTGATTCCCAGGATGCTTTTCATTATATTTCCTAATGGCTTCATCTCGTTTTATATCGGTATTCACTTTATAAGTATAGCCATAGTCTGGCCTGGCCTTACTTAGATCTTTCATGAAGGCAAAACCATCAGCGGTTGTATCTCCTCCGAATACGGATAAGGCTTCTTCTATCTGACCCTTCTCAAGTTTGGCTAGGTTCTTTGTGTCAGATTGAAGGTGCTTATATAGATCTCGTCTCATGGGCATATAAGCCCCGTCTTTAAGCATTGAATAATCAAATGCCTTGCCATCTTTTGTTATGCCTTTGGCACCAGCGGCCATTCTAGCCATATCGTCTGCCGATATATTTCTAAATTTGGATTCTTTAGCTGAGCTCATGAAGTCTTTTATTGCCGCTGGATTGTCTTTTAATTGTATAAGTGTGTCAGTAAATAATGCATTATCAAGCTTTCCGACTTTTGCCGCCATCTTTCTGTAAGCAAGTCCCTTAGCATCGGTAGCTTTAGAATTTTTTGCCAGGTTATATATCTGATTCGTGTCGAGTTTACCCAAGTCAAATTGTTCTTCAATTAATTTAAATTCTTCACTAGCCTTATCGGTCAGTAATCTTTGATACTTCGGTCCAGCCCCTGATACTCCAAGCTTTTTGGCCCAATAGGCATCTCTCTGTGTAATTGCTGCGTCACCACCATAAAGCATACTAAAGCGCCCAGGCAGTCCTTTCTTCTGGATCTCTTCGAATCTTTGTGTCCCTGCCTTTTTGATAGATTCTACGCTTCCCAGCATTGGTATGGACCGCTTAGCTGCCTTGTCAGCCCAATCGAAGAATTTCTTTCCAGCAGCACCAGTTGATTGGGACCAGCTAATAGCCATTTTAGTACCACCCATGAGAATGATACAGACCACCGTATAGAAAAATATTAACTGCACAGAGATGTCTGGCCCATAAACAGCAGTATTTGTATTGAGCGTAATTGCTTTCATGATCCTATCCTGATTGCCAAGCAAATATAGGGCAAGATAAACAAAGAAAAAATAATAAGGCAAAAAGAAGGCCCAGCCAATCAGTTTTGACCACCACTCACTAAATGATTTTTCTCCTCCTGGAAATATTCTAGCGACCCAAATTAGCGGTGAAAACATGAGGAGCATCCAGATCATGGGAATGCGATAGATAATAAATGCAATACCCGTAAAAATACAAGTGAGAAAAGCTCCTAATAAGATGATGCCGAATATTAAGGATACAAGGGCTCCTCCGGTTGCATCCATAGCTCCACCAGCCTTGTCAAAAACTCCAGTCAGATTAGCCACTCCATTGGCGTCACTGATATTGCCTACCATGAATTGAGATGGGTTTAGGCCACTGCCAAGATTACCGGCAATATCTCCCATTGACTTGAGAAGCATATTAGTTGGCACTTGGGCGATGTCTAAAACAAGCACGCCTAACGTTAAACTAAAATTAATCAAGACGGCCGAGATCAGAAGTTTTACTAATGTTTGCTGCCAGTTCATTCCTTTGAAGAAGGCCAGAGATGAACTGAATGTATTAAAAATTGTAGCAAACGCAGCGACAACCAAAGCTACTATAAAGGCCATGTTGGCCATATCACGCATTATTTTCCAGATTTCTTCAACTACGGGAACGCCGGCTTTAGGATATACTGGGATTCTAGAGAAAGTATCTAGAGCTATAATCAAGGCGGCTAATAACTTGCCTATTATCCAGAAGATTAGCCAAATAAAACCAAAAGCCATGCTTTTTATTCCGTCAAATGCGATGCCACCGATCCATTCTAGAGGATTAGCAGACGCCACAGCATCTTTGGCATAGAAAAAAATACAACCAAGTAATATTATGGCGAACACAGGCAAATAGATTTTGTAATATTTTCTTAAGTTCAAAATGTTATGGTACTAAGCGTATCCAATTGGTTAGCTCACCGCTACTTGATGCCTGAAGCGCATCTCTGAGTGGATCCCCATCTTCTTCGGCCGCGCCACTCTTAAAATCATAGACTTCGCCCCGTTGGTCGGTTTGTTTACCAACAATGATAGCATCTGTGCCGATATTGCCGGATCCGCTGCAACTCGTATAAATCCTGCCGCCCTTAAAGTCGGTCATGTTTTCTTTGATGATCGCCAGAAGAGCATTGGCTGTTTTGTCGAGATCAGCTTGAGGATAAGATATCTCTTCGGGATGTCTCGGATTTCCGCCAAGTATAGGCATACTGTTCAAAAATTCCGGATTCTGTCCTATTAGCGTGATGATCGCCATACTCATCTCATCTACGTATTGAAACGCTCCTTCAATGCTGCACTCTAGCAGTGGGGGTACAGTCGGTGTGGGTTCTATTGGTAGAGGTTCTTCGACATAAGCATTTCCTTCATTCGGATTCGAAAGATTGGTCAGTCTATTAAGCGTAATCTCAGTTAGGTTAGCAATTAACTCTCCAACCTCATCAACATTTGCGACCCAAGCTAGCTCTTGCTGGACTGTGGCCGCTAGATTAGCTGCTAGGTAGCTACCTGGAGTTTTTATGTCTTTATAGACTAGACATGTTCCGGTCATACCTTTGATCATACAGCTGTCATTAGCATCTTTACCGCTAATACCAGAATAGCCATCATTAGCGGCAGTTTGAGCAGTATCAGCCGCAAGCTCGATAGCTCGTTGTCTAGCTATTTCGTCGGCGGACATTAATATCATTCCATAGGGATTGTTGGCACCATCCAACAAACGACTAAATGCTTCCCATCCGCCGTTACCCTGAAAATCTTGCTGGTACTTGGCTATATCGAAATCTTTAGGCATAGTGCAATTGGCACGAAGGGCATAGGAACTTAAACTGCCACTTCGAGTATTAACTCCGGGAAGCGTAATAGTCTTAGTTACATCAAATGCACCTTTGGCATCTTTAGCCATATAACTACAGATATTAGTATTGGATAACATGGCACGGAACATATCTTCTCCGCGATATTCAGCACGAGTCAAGAAATTTCTCCAGTTACGTACAAAGGTCGTACCTCCGTCTCGCCCGCTAGTGCGGGCGGTGTTCACTATATCTCCTGAAATTTTATTTAATATCTCCCTAGCTCCGCATCTGGCGATGGTATCTGCCCATAATTCTTTAGAATTGACATTTGAGATAATGTCCGTCTTTGCTTTATCAGTGGCATTCTTTACGTCACTATCTTGGACTGGAACCTTTGACATACCACCAATAGTACTACCAAGCTTGTCCTTAAGTTTATCTTTGAGTAGCTTTGTTAATACACCCTGAGCATAATCGGTAATTTTATTAATCCCAGCATTCAGCTTATCTGTAAGCCAGGGCGCTGTGGCTCCGCCTACCATACAGGATACAAATTTAACGGTGCCTGCTTGCGTGGTAGCGGGAATGGCAAGGCTTATGCTGACAGACAACGCAAATAGAACAATTAGGCGTCTCATTGATTTGGTGGTATTAAAATTTGGGGATCGATACCCTGTTGCGTGATTAGTTGATCCATCTTTGAGATGAGGTCTTGAAGATTTACATAGTCACTGCTTACGTAATTTATGGCGGCATAAGCTTTGATAGGATCCTTAGGCCCTCTTGAGATAGAATCATTTGCACCGGACAGACCGTCGGTCATTTCCATTAAGGCTATATGAATATCTTTCCATGATTTGGGTACTTTTATAGTCTCAAGAGAACTAGTGATGTCTTTAAATGACTTAGATTTGGCGGAGTAGTAATTAATAATGCCTGGTTCTGAAAGACCAAATTGGCCCATAATCTCAAGTTTCTTTGGCATAGTGTCTAATTCGTCAATGAAAACTACTAAGAATTTATCAAATATTGGAGAAAGATTTTTTAAATAATTAGTATAATTTTGCTTGGTGTCAGTAAGTGTTGTTATGGTAAATAGCTTTGGCTTGCTGAATCTAATACCACTAGCCACACTATTGGCAAGATCGTTTAAAGACTTTTCGTAATTTAGACTACCTGGCTTAAGAGAACCCTCAACTAGACCGGCCAAGGCAAGTCCGGTTAAATTGTCAGTCGCATTAGTAGAATCAAGCAGATCGTCTGGGCCGGCTTTTAACGGGTTATGTCCAGATGTAACCTCTTCACCGTCTTTAAAATCATCTCCATCGGTATCAGGATTAAAGGGGTCGGTGTTCCATATCATTTCTTCGGCATCTGAAAGTCCATCCTGATCTTGATCATTTGAGGTAGAAAGATCAGTAGGACTTTTTTGTCTAGTGACATTAAACCTAGAATCGGATCGAAAGTATTGATAAAGAAGCAAAACCGAAACAAGGGCAATCAAGCCCAAAACGCCAAAAATTAATTTAACTTTGGCTGTCATCTAGTCAAATTATACCACTTTAACCCGCATTTTTAGCCAAAATATCTGTGCATATCTAGTACAACTAAATAGCGCCTCTAGAGGCGCTATTTAGTTGTACTAGGAGAAAGGGTTTTTGTGGCTAAAAACCAAAGCCAAAACCACTCGTGCCGACCATAGTTATGGCCTTGCCCTGGCCTATAGTATAGCAGAAATATGGATAGTAATTCTGCATTTGACATTGCTCATCAGTACCAGCCAAACCCAATACCCAATTACCCATAGAAACAGCATTATTCTTATAAACCCTAGTAGCTAGATTTTTAATAAATGTACCTCCTTTTGGCGAGCCAACATATACAAGTATCTTCTGGCCTCCTTGATCATTATTGCACGTGCATTTCATAGTCATTGTAACTTTTCCGCCAAACGGTGTATTAAAGCCAATAGAACTGAAAGCTAAGACTTGACTCGAATAAGTTAAAGATAACACTGCGATGATAACAATAATAATTAAACTAATTTTTATGTTCGCATGTATTAGCATAATTGGATTATATCATTTTTCTAGAGACTTCAAGAGAGTTAGCCATTGATCTTGAGAAAGAATCTCTGGGCGTGCGTCTTGGCGGATGCCAAGACGCACGAGTGCCTCTCCTATCTGCTCTTTGGATATGCCCAATTTTAGACCGAGGACTTTTGCTAATTGTTTTCTTTTTTCAACAAAAGCCGATTTAATCAAACTGAAATATTTCTTAGCACCATCTGGATCTAATGGCGGCGTTTTTGGTTGGAGTGTAATAATTGCTGAATCAACGTTAGGTTTTGGGAAAAAACTACCAGCCAAAATATGGCCAGTAATTTCTGGGTCCGAGTAGAATTGAACAGCCAGAGCTAAAACATTCATCTTCGGCGGTTTAGCCATTATTCTTCGTGCAACTTCTTCTTGGATTGTTAAGACTATTAATTTTGGTCGTGGCCAATCCTCGAGAGTAATTCTTAGGAAATTGGAGGTTATATAATAAGGGATATTGGCAACTATTTTATAATTGTTAGCCGATAGGCCATGGTCTAGCGGATTAAACCTCATGATATCACCTTCAACTATCTTTACATTTGAATCTTTGAATTTATCTCTCAGCCCTCCTATTGCTCGATTATCTTTCTCTACGGCAACCACTTCTTTGACTTTGGGATGAATTAAAGTAGTTAAGTTACCAGTACCAGGACCGACTTCAAGAACTATGTCATCATTACTAAAATCCGCCGACGCAATAATTTTTGTCAAAATCTTCGGATCATGAAGAAAATTCTGACCTAAGGATTTTTTAGGTACGAGTTTCATTTAATAGAATATTTTTTCTTCAGTATCATCACTATAATAGTTAGCGTTGTCGACGTGATAATTAATGGCATGAGGTGGTAACTCGGCTATGAATCGAGATGGTAGATTAACTTCCAATGATCCGAATATATTTCTGAATCTCGTGTGAGTTATAAATAATCTTTCTTTAGCTCTAGTAATAGCAACATAACAAAGCCGGCGCTCTTCTTCAAGCTCAATAGGATTTGTAATGGCTCTATTTTGTGGAAATAGTCCCTCTTCGAGTCCAACCATAAAAATTACAGGGTATTCAAGGCCTTTTGAGGCGTGCATTGTCATTAGAGTTATACGATTCTCGGCTTTTAGGAGGTCATCTGTATCTTGAAGAAGCGCAATATCTTCAAGAAAATGACTTAGGGCAGAAAGCTTATTCGCATCATTATCGTAACGCTTAGCTACGGTTAGGAGCTCTCTCAAGTTCTCCATACGGTCATCGGTATTTTCATATTGGATTCGGCTTGCTAGCCCTCTTAGATAATTTTCGTAATCAGCCTTCTCTATAACAAACTGAATTAATTTACTTAGCGCATCCTTCTTAGCCGCTCCGTGAATTTTAATTAGCAACAGTTTAAATGTCTTTAGTGATTCTATTTTTTTCTTAGGCAGGGCATCGTCTTTAATGGCTTTATCTAGAGCCTTGAACACATCATTGCGGTCCATGGATAAGATTTTATCTAATCCAATTTCGCCAATACCCCTTGGCGGAATATTAATAATTCGTTCAAAACTTAGAATATCAGAAGGATTAGCAATTATTTTTAGATAAGCCAAAATATCTCGGATTTCCTTGCGGGCGTAGAATTTTACTCCGCCGACTATTTGGTAGGGCACAGCATTTGATATCAGGGCTTCTTCAATAGCTCGAGATTGGGCATGAGTACGATATAGGACAGCGCAGTCTTTTAATTTGTATGTTTCTTTCTCTAGCTCGCGTAACTTGTTTACGATAAAACTTGCTTCGCGACGCTCGTTTAAAACTTCTTTAATTAATACTTTCTCTCCCC